>Ga0209236_1002028_pt1 | contig 12356 bp, 11 predicted proteins | sample GraSoi013_1_40cm_FD_185819 | JGI IMG/M metagenome (GOLD analysis project Ga0209236, IMG submission 185819) | Grasslands soil microbial communities from the Angelo Coastal Reserve, California, USA - Sample 09_27_2013_1_40cm (SPAdes) (version 2) | ecosystem: Environmental > Terrestrial > Soil >... | reverse complement strand
CCGGCCAGGGCATCGGTGCGCCGCCGCCTGCCACACGGATGGTCAACCTGGGTCCGGGCCCCATCGCGAGGCTGGACGGGCACTCGGCCTGCCTGTGGATCGATGAAGACCACCTCCTCGCCCCCGATGCCATCATCTCGTTCCCATCCGATTCTCCGTGCCAGTGCACCGTCACTGCCTCGTCGACCCCTCTCGTCGCCACCGGCGTTTGCGCCGGCCGGTTCCCGGGCGGTCTCTGATTCGAATTCAGAGGGCTGGGTATACTTCCAAACGCCAGTCCAATCAAAGGGCGCCCTGCGCGCGCCCGGCGTCGACTGAGTTAGCACGCCCGGGGCACTGCTCCTGTCCTTCAGCGAAGGCCAGAACCGGGCGGAAGTGGAACAGGGAGGCAATCGAACGTGGCTCAGGTGACCTTGAAGCAGCTGCTGGAGGCTGGCGTTCACTTTGGACATCAAACCAGCCGCTGGAACCCCAAGATGCGGACCTACATCTTCACCGCGCGCAACGGCATCCACATCATCGACCTGCAGAAGACGGTGCGGCTCCTCGACGACGCATGGGATTTCGTGCGCGGAGTGGCAGCCAGCGGACGGCCGGTGCTGTTCGTCGGGACCAAGAAGCAGGCGCAGGAGACGATCCAGACCGAGGCCGCGCGCTCGGGCATGTACTTCGTCAATCGCCGCTGGATGGGCGGCATGCTGACCAACTTCAGCACTGTGAAGAAGCGTATCGATCGCCTTCAGGACCTGCGCAAGATGCAGCAGGATGGCCAGTTCGAGCAGATGCCGAAGAAAGAGGCCAAGAAGCTGCAGGACGAGCTCGACCGCCTGATGTTTCACTTCGACGGCATCGCCGACATGAAGCGGCTGCCGGGCGCGCTCTACGTAGTCGACCCGCGCAAGGAGCACATCGCGGTCACCGAAGCCAACCGCTTGAAGATCCCAGTGGTCGCGATCGTCGACTCCAACTGCGATCCCGACCTCATCACGTACGTCATCCCGGGCAACGACGACGCCATCCGCGCCGTCAAGCTGCTGACCGGGAAGATCGCCGACGCGTGCTTGGAGGGGCGGCAGGAGGCCCAGGCCCGCGGAGAGATCCCGGCCGAGGTCGAGGAGCGCGAGTTCCTCGAAACGCCGCGGTATGAGGAGATCGAGGAGTACCTCGAGGACGAGGAGGACTACCTGCCCACGGTTTCGGAGGACGAGTTCATCGGGCGCACCGCCGAGGAGGAGGAGGCGCGCTGATGGCAACAGTCCCCATGGAGCTTGTCAAGAAGCTCCGCGAGATGTCCGGCGCAGGCATGATGGATTGCAAGAACGCGCTGGAGGAAGCTGACGGCGACCTCGAGAAGGCATACACGATCCTGCGCGAGAAAGGAATCGCGAAGGCAGCGAAGCGCGCGGGCCGCGCAACGGGCCAGGGCTTGGTCGAAGCCTACCTGCACCGCACGACTCCCGACTTCCCGCCTCAGGTTGGCGTGCTGGTCGAGGTCGATTGCGAGACCGACTTCGTCGCCAAGGGCGAGGATTTCCGCAAGCTCGCCAAGGAGATTGCGCTGCAGATCGCGGCCACCAACCCGAGGTGGGTCTCTCGCGACGACATCCCCGACGAGGTGCTCGTCGAGGAAAGGGCAATCTACGAGCGCAAGGCGGAGCAGGATGGCACGCCGAAACAGGCACTCGCCAAGAGAGTCGACGGACAGGTCGAGAACTTCATCAAGGAGAACGTCCTCCTCGAACAGCCATACTTTCGAGAGCCGAAGCACACGGTCAAGGACCTGATCGCCGAGAACATCTCAAAGCTGCAGGAGAACATCACTGTGCGCCGGTTCGCCCGCTTCAACGTCCGCGAGGCCGACGAGTAAATCGCCGATGGGCGATCGAACGCCGAAGTACAACCGCATCCTGCTCAAGCTGAGCGGCGAGGCCCTCGGCGGGAAACGCGACTACGGCATCGATCTGGAGGTCGTGCAGACGATTGCCGGTCAGGTCAAGCGCGTGCATGAGATGGGCGTGCAGATCGCGCTGGTGGTGGGCGGCGGCAACATCTTCCGCGGCCTGGCCGCAAGCGAACGCGGCTTCGATCGCGCGACGGGGGACTACATGGGCATGCTGGCGACCGTGATCAACGCGCTTGCGTTGCAGGATGCGCTCGAGCGCACCGGCATCCCGGCGCGAACGATGACCGCGATCCAGATGCCGCAGGTCGCCGAGCCTTACATCCGGCGGCGCGCGGTGCGTCATCTGGAGAAGGGCCGCGTTGTGATCCTCGCCGCCGGGACCGGCAACCCGTATTTCACCACCGACACCACAGCTGCGCTGCGCGCGGTGGAGATCGAAGCCGACGTCATCCTCAAGGCGACCAAGGTCGATGGCGTCTACACGGCCGACCCCAAGCTCGACCCAAAGGCGATCAAGCTGCAGCACCTCGATTACCTGGAGGTTTTGAATCGAGGCATCGAGGTGATGGACAACACCGCACTGACGCTGTGCATGGACAACAACGTGCCCATCGTGGTGTTCAACCTCCTCGAGCCAGGAAACATCGAGCGCGTAGTGCTGGGTGAGGAGATCGGAACCCTCGTCGGAGCATTGGGATGATCGACCCGATCCTGCGCGAGGCGGAGTCGAAGATGTCCAAATCGGTCGAGCACTTCGCGGCCGAGCTCGCCACCATTCGCACCGGCCGCGCGAACCCCGCTTTGATCGACAAGGTCATGGTTCCGTACTACGGCACGCCGACCCCGCTGAACCAGCTGGCCCAGATCAGCGCCCCCGAACCAAGGCTTCTGGTCGTGCAGGTCTACGACAAGAGCCAGATCGGCGCGGTGGAGAAAGCGCTGCGCGCCGGCGAGCAGGGGCTGAACCCGGCGAACGACGGGCAGGTGATCCGCGTCCCCATCCCGCCCCTGACCGAGGAGCGCCGCAAGGAGTACGTCAAGCTGGTACGCCACAAGGCCGAGGAGGCGCGCGTCGCGATCCGCAACGTCCGCCGTGACGAGATCCACCGCGTCGACGCGATGCAGAAGCAGGGCGAGATCGCCGAGGACGAGGCCAAGCGCGCCCACGCGCGGCTGCAGAAGGTGACCGAGTCCCAGGTCGAACGCGTCGACGCTCACGCCGCCCGGAAAGAAGCCGAAGTGATGGAGATATAGAGATATGAGAGGACACCTGCCGCTGGCTACGTGAGGCCGGTCGTAACCCGGCAGGTCCCCGCCACGTAGGTACAGTTGCAGCGCTTGGACTCCTCAGTTCCTCGCCACATCGGGATCATCATGGACGGCAACGGCCGCTGGGCCCGCCGCCGCAGGCATCCGGTCAGCTTCGGCCACCGGGCGGGTGTGCGGGCGATCAAGCGCGTGCTTGAGGGTTGCGAGGAGCTCGGGGTGGAGGTGCTCTCGGTCTACGCGTTCTCGACCGAGAACTGGTCTCGGCCGCGGGCGGAGGTGCGGGCGCTGATGCGCCTGTTCCACGAAACCATGCAGCGGGAGATCGACGAGATGCACCGGCGCGGGGTGCGGATCGTCGTCAGCGGGCGGCGAGACGAGCTGTCGCAGCGGATGCGGGATCGTATCGATGAGGCCATGGCGCGCACCGCGCTCAACACCAACGGAATCCTCAACGTGTGTCTCAACTATGGTGGGCGTGCCGAGCTGGTGGACTCGGTGCGCAGGTTGGTGGAGGAAGGAGTGCCGGCGGACAAGATCGACGAGGCCGCCATCGCCGCGCATCTCTACAACCCGGAGCTCCCTGACCCCGACCTGATCATCAGGACGGCAGGCGAGAGCCGCGTGAGCAACTTTCTTCTGTGGCAGTCCGCCTACTCCGAAATGCTGGTGACCGACACCCTCTGGCCGGACTTTGGAGTCGACGAGCTGAAGGCGGCCATAGCTGAGTACAACGCGCGGGTACGCCGCTTTGGCGGTCGGCCCGATGAGCTCAGCGTGGGAAGCGTCTCATAGTGACGACCGGAACACCGGCGCTGCCGCTCCCTAAACCAAGCCCGTTGATGGTTCGGATTCTCAGCGCCTCGGTATTCCTAGGCGTAGTTCTGATCGGCGTGTATGCCGGCATCTACGGCGTGTACGCGCTCGTCATCCTGCTCGGCGGCCTGGCGTTGTGGGAGTTCCTCGGCCTCTCCGAGGGCATGGGCTCCCGCGCCCCCGCTTGGCTCCTCTTTCCGCTGGGCGCCTTTTTCGCGTTCAGCGGCACCGTCCTCAAGCAGGTGGACGTGGCGCTCGTCCTGTCGCTCGCTCTGGTGGGCGGTCTCGCCGCGTTCCTGGTGGTGCCCGGCCGCCGGCAGGGCCTCAGCAGATGGGCGATGGGATTGGCCGGCGCGCTCTACATCGGCATGCCGTTCAACTACTACCTGCTGCTGTATACATCGCAACCCCACGGGATGGTGTGGACGCTGTTCACGATCCTCGCCGTCATCGCCAACGACGCCGCCGCCCTGCTCATCGGCAGCCGCGTCGGCCGCCATCCGTTCTTCGCATCGATCAGCCCGCACAAGACGGTCGAGGGCGCCATCGCGGGCGTGCTGGCTTCGGTGATTGCGATGTTGATCGGGATCTCCGGAATCCTTGGCCTATCGCCGGTGCACGCAATCGTCATCGGCGTTCTCGTTGGAGTCAGCGCGCTGGTTGGAGACCTCGTCGAGTCGCAGATGAAGCGAATCGCAGAGGTCAAGGATTCGTCCCACTTGATCCCGGGTCACGGAGGCATCCTCGACCGCCTCGACTCGATCCTCTTTCCACCGATCCTCGTCTACTTCTACGTGACCATGTTCCATCTGATCCACTGACATGACGCGACCGGTCAACGTCGCGATACTCGGCGCTACAGGCTCCATCGGCCAGCAGACGCTCGACGTCATCGACCGCAACCCGGCCCGCCTGCGGCTGTTCGGGCTGACCGAGGGAAGACGCTCGGCCAAACGCATGGCCGAATACGTGATCCAGGGTCAGGCCGGCGAGCCTGACTTCGATTCCCGCGTGAGGGAGATGGTCACCGATCCGCGATGCGACATCGTCGCGGTTGCCATTCCCGGCGCGCGGGCGCTGGCACCGACGCTCGCTGCGCTCGAGGCGGGGAAGGAGGTGGCGCTCGCGACCAAGGAGGTGCTGGTGATGGCCGGCGACCTCGTCATGGAGGCGGCGGGCGCCGGGCGCGCGCAGGGCGCACTTCCGGAAAGGATGGGCATCCGGCCGATCGACAGCGAGCACAGCGCGATCTGGCAGTGCCTGTGGGGCGAAGACTGGGCGAACATCCGGCGCCTGGTCATCACCGCCAGCGGGGGACCGTTCTGGGCTCATCCCGACCTCGACCTCGACCAGGTGACCGTCGAGGAAGCCCTCAACCACCCGCGATGGTCGATGGGCCCCAAGGTCACGATCGACTCGGCGACCCTGATGAACAAGGGTCTCGAGATGATCGAGGCGCACCACCTCTTCGGAGTGCCCCTCGCGCAGGTGTCGGTCATCATCCACCCCCAGAGCGCGGTGCACTCCCTGGTGGAGTTCGTCGATGGCTCGCTGAAGGCACAGATAGGAGTCCCCGACATGCGCCTGCCCATAGCTGTCGCCCTCGGCTACCCTGACCGCCTTGCCGGCGCCGTTCCCCCGACAGTGTTGGAGGACCTCGGGCCGCTCGAGTTCTACCCCCTGGACGAGGCCCGCTTCCCCGCCGTGCGGCTGGCCAGAGGCGCCGCCCAGGCGGGCAAAGGGCGACCGGCGGTGCTCAACGCAGCCAACGAGGAGGCGGTGAACGCATTCCTGGCTCGGGAGATTCCCTTCACGGGCATCATCCGAACGGTCGAGGCGGCGCTACAAGCCTTCCCCGGCGGCGGAACCACCCTCGAAGAGATCCTGGCGGCGGATCGATGGGCGCGGGAGTTCGTAAGGATCAACTCGGCGGGGACTCTCCGGTAGTCTGAAGTCGTGAACCAGCTGCTCAACGGGGTCGTGTCGGTCATTGCCGTAGCCGGGGCATTCCTGATCCTGATCGGGCCCCACGAGGCCGGCCACTTCGTCGTCGCCAAACTGTTCAAGGTCCGCGTGATCGAGTTCTCGATCGGCGCCGGGACCAGGCTGGTGTCCTTCACCCGCGGCGGCACGCTGTACGCGCTCCGACTGCTCCCCATCCTCGGCTATGTGCGGATGGGCGGCATGGAGGCGGGCGATTTCAACGAACCCGACGGCTTCCACACCAAGACGCCCCTCCAGAAGATCGCGATCCTGGCCGCGGGGCCGGCTGTGAACTTCCTGGTCGCGATCGTGCTGATCACGGGCCTTGGCCTGACGCAGCTCAACAGCGATCCGGGCAAGGTCCTGAGCGTGGTGCCTGGTTCGCCTGCCGCCCAGGCCGGCCTCCAGCAGGGAGACAGCATTCGCGCGGTCAACGGGAAACCTGTGAACGTGACCGGTCAGATCCTGGATGAGGAGCACGCGCATCATGGCGCGCCGTTGGTACTCACGGGCATTCACCCGGACGGGAAGCCCTTCACCGTGACAGTCACACCGATTTGCTCGACGGACACGCCCCCGGCCTGTCAGATCGGGGTCGGGATGCCTCGCAGAATCAGCACCGTCGCGACCGCCGTCACCGATGGGGTTAGCTTCCCCGTGGTGGCCATCGGCAACATCGTCCAGGGCATCGATCAGCTCATCACCGGCCAGGTCAAGGGCGGCCTGCTCGGCCCTGATGGGCTGACCGGCCCCATCGGAATCGCCACGATCACGGCGCAGTCCGTCAACCAGGGGCTGATCAACTACATCTTCCTGGTCGCCATCCTGTCGGTGGCGCTCGGCTTCACGAACCTGCTGCCGATTCCAGCCCTCGACGGCGGTCGCATCGTGGTCGCAGTAGTCGAATGGATTCGGCGCCGGCCGTTCGATCGGAAGAGCGAGCTGAACGTGCAGCGCTGGGGTCTTGTCGCGCTCCTGGCCCTGGCGGCGTTCATCAGCTTCCTTGACATCCAGCGCCTCGCCACAGGCACGTTTCCGGGTGGTCACTGATGGTCGAACGGCGTAAGTCAATCCCCGTCAACGTGGGCGGCGTGGTCATCGGGGGCGCCGCACCCATCGCCGTGCAGACCATGACCAAGACCGACACCCGCGACGTCAAAGCGACGCTGCGCCAGATCCATGAGTTGAAAGAGGCCGGCTGCGAGATCGTGCGCCCGGCGGTTCCAGACCGCGAGGCGGCCGAGGCGCTGAAAGAGATCGTCAAGGGCTCGCCCCTGCCGGTGATCGCCGACATCCACTACGACCACACCCTCGCGTTGATAGCGATCGAGGCCGGCGTGCACTGTCTGCGACTAAACCCCGGCAACATCCCGGATCGCGACAAGGTCGTGAAGGTCGTAGCCGCCGCCAAGGAACGTCAGACCCCGTTTCGGATCGGGGTCAACGCCGGGTCATTGCCCGAGGAGGTGCACAAGAGCCTCCGTGAGCTGCACCAGATCGATCGCGACGATCGTGAGCGCACGGCTGATCGCATGGTCGAGGTGGCGCTCGGTCACTGCAAGATCCTCGAGGAGCTCGACTACGGTCCTGGTTACATCAAGGTCTCGCTGAAGGCGACCGACGTTTGGACGAACGTGATGGCGAATCGCAAGTTCGCGGCCGCGCGTGCGTACCCGATCCACCTGGGCGTCACCGAATCGGGTCCGGTCGAGGCGGGCAGCATCCGCAGCGCCGTCGGCCTGGGCATGCTGCTCGGTGAGGGAATCGGCGACACGATCCGCGTCTCGCTCGCTACCTCGGACCCTTGCGAGGAGGTGCGCGTTGCGCACGAGATCCTCAAGACACTCGCATTTCGCAACGAGAGTGCCACGCTGGTCGCATGCCCGACGTGCGGCCGGCTGGAATACGACATGGTGCCCACGGTCAAAGCGGTGGAGGCACACATCGCCAGGCTCAAGATTCCGATCACGGTCGCGGTCATGGGCTGTGTCGTCAACGGTCCGGCCGAGGCTCGACACGCCGACATCGGCGTCACCGGCGGACGCGGCAAGGGCGTGATCTTCAAGAAAGGTAAGCTCTACAAGACCGTGGCCCAAGAGGAGCTCCTCACCGTGCTGCTGGCCGAGATCGACGCGATCGCAGCCGAGCACGCGCCCGCCCCGGCCCCGCTCCCGTCTTAGCCCTGGCCTCCCCGCTATGCGGGGAGGTGGCCCGAAGGGCCGGTGGGGCGATCAGAACTCAGATCATTGATCCGTGGGAGCGAAACGCATGAAGCAGGAAACCGAAGAGCAGCAGGACTTCGTGAAGGACATCACCAAGATGTCCGACGACTTCGACCGTTGGTACACCGACGTCGTCCGCAAGGCGGAGCTGGCGGATTGGTCGGGGGTGCGCGGCATGATGGTCGTGCGCCCCTATGGCTGGGCGATGTGGGAGGCGATCACCCGCGCCTTCGACGACATGATCAAGGAGAGCGGGCATGAGAACTGGGCGTTCCCCCTCCTCATCCCACGCTCCTACCTGATGAAGGAAGCCGAGCACGTCGAGGGCTTCGCCCCAGAGGTCGCGTGGGTCACCAGGGCCGGCGGCGACATGGAGGAGCTCGAAGAGCCCCTTGCGGTCAGACCGACATCGGAAACGATCATCGGGGCACTGATCAAGCGTTATATCCAGAGCCATCGCGACCTGCCAAAGCTGACCAACCAGTGGAACAGCGTCGTCAGGTGGGAGATGCGCTCGCGCCTTTTCCTTCGCAGCCGCGAGTTCTGGTGGCAGGAGGGCCACACGTTCCACGCTTCGGGGCAGGAGGCGATGGATGAGACACAGCTGATCCTTGATTACTACAGGTCGATCGCGGAAGACTGGCTGGCGGTTCCTGTATTGAGCGGCAAGAAGTCGCCCGCCGAAACTTTCCCCGGCGCCGTGTACACGCTGACCGTCGAGGGACTCATGCGTGACGGACTGGCGCTGCAGATGGGCACATCGCATTACTTCGGCCAGAACTTCGCTCGTGCCTACGACATCTCGTTCTCCAACACTGAGAACGAACGCGAGCTGTGCCACTCCACGTCGTGGGGAATCAGCACCCGCCTGGTCGGAGCGCTGGTAATGGCACACGGCGACGATTCGGGACTCCTCGTCCCTCCGAAGGTGGCGCCGATCCAGGTGGTCGTGGTACCGATCTTCCGAGACGCCGAGAGCCGCAGCAAGGTCGAAGGATTCATCGACGGTTGGGCGCGCCAGCTCAAGGCCGCCGGGATCCGTCATCGAATCGACTGGCGCGACGAGCGCCCGGGCGACAAGTACGCGCACTGGGAGCTCAAGGGCGTCCCCCTGCGTCTGAACGTCGGGGCGCGCGACGTCGACGCCGGCCAGGTGGAGCTGGTCGATCGCCTTTCGCGAGAGCGGCGCCCCCTACCGGTTACCGGAATCGCCGAGCGCTTGCAAATGGAGCTCACTGCATATCAGTCGAAGCTCTTCGCGCGCGCTCAGGAGTTTCAGCGGCAGAACACGTTCGAGCTCTCCACCCTGGATGAGGTGGTCGCGCATTTCAGAGAGCGGGCGGGGTTCGTATGGGCGACGTGGTGCGGCGACGCGGAGTGTGAGGCGAAGATCAAGGCCGCCGCGGGTGGGGTTACCATCCGCACTCTTGACCCGGACGAGAAGGCCACCGGCAAGTGCCTGGTGTGCGGAAAGCCCGCGAAGTACCGCGTGTCGCTGGCGAAGGCTTACTGACCTTAAGCGGCCCAGCGCATCCCGGGTCCTCGCGCTCGTCTCGTCACGATGCGTTCCGGCGGTAGGAATCGGAACTCGCGGCCGGCTTTGATCACCTGCCAACCACCCTCGTGCACGAGACGATGGTGGTAGTAGCAGAGGAGAAGTTCGTTAGCGAGGTGTGTCGGACCGCCTCGCGTCCAAGCGACGATGTGGTGCGGGTTCGACCAGCTGGCCGGCCGGTCGCAGCCTGGGAACCGGCAGCCGCGATCGCGCACTCGCAGCGCGCGGCGCCGCGGAGCTGAGGTCACCCGCGTCGCTCGGCCGACGTCGATCACCATCGAGTCGGCCAGGAGCACTCGGGAAATTGTGCAGTCGCAGGTGATGCGCTCGAGAGTCCTGGTCGAGATCGGCAGCGAGAGCTCGAGGTCCGCCGGCGGTGCGCCGACTGCGTTCTTCAAGCCTTCGAGCGTCGTCGTCACTGTAACGTGCGGCCTCACCCCGTTGCGGCGAGGCAGCCGGCCTTCGTCCATCGCGTGATGAATCGCCTCGCCCAACGCGTCAGCCATTCGCTGCGGGCCAGTGCGATCGTCTTCCTGGCCCCGCGGCTTGGCTAGCGAGTCCAGCACCCTCTTGACCGCGGCGCCGCACTCGGGGTCGAGGACGCCGTCGATCGCGTGCATGCCATCCGACATCAGGCTGATGTGAAGTCGCCGGCGCGAGAAGTCGTGCTCAGCCTCATTGAAGAAGCCGTCCGGGTCGGCGACATGCCTGGCGACTCGACAGATCATGCGCAGGTGGAAGACAGAGAACTTGCGGGCGAAATCGAGCATCTCCTCTTCGTTGAAAAGATCTCGCTTGTCGCCAAGCTGGTCGCGCAGGTGGCAGAGCACAGACGCGGATTGGTATCCGATCTCACCAAAGCTGAGCGCCGCCGCGACCTTGGGCAGTGACTCCAACTGCTCGCCGACACAAACCCGATCGGCCGCAGAGGTCACGGACATGCCGCATGTCCGACTGATCCATGACGCGGCTGTGATGTTCCCGTTGACCAGGTGATCGCCTGACTTCTGAGTGTCTAAAGCCTCAGCCGCAAACTCGCGCTCGAGCGCATCGATGACGGCCCGCAGACCTTTGGGATCTACCCGCCGGTCATCGCGAGCCTGAAACTCGCGGACCGCCGCCTGCAGCTTCGAGAGGGGTGTGCCCCCTTCCCCCAACATGAGGATAGGATACCAAACAAATGTTCGAGAGTCCACGTCGTTAACACCAAAACACGCCCTGAAAACCACCAAGCCCAACCCCCACTCCTTCTTCCCAGTCCTGCGCTAGGTCGTCGGATTTTCGAACGCGCCGATGGTCGGCGCGTCGCGGTACAGCGATTCCTGCGGGATCACCTGCAACGTGCCGTTGTTCGCCGCGTCCAGTACCGCTTCCGCAACATCGGGATGGAAGTGCGTCCCGGCGCCATCGCGCACCTGCTGGACCGCGACCTCGAGCGTCATGCCCTTGCGATACGGCCGGTCCGACGTCATCGCGTCGATGGCGTCTGCCGCGCTGACGATCCATGCGAATATGGGCAGCTCGTCGCCCTTCTTGCGGTCGGGATATCCCTTGCCGTCATAGCGCTCGTGGTGTGAGCGCACGATCACGAGCTCGTCCGTGAGCATCCTGAGCCCGCTGAGGATGTTGTAGCCGACGATCGTGTGCTCGCGCATCTTCGCGAACTCTTCGTTCGTGAGCTTGCCGGCTTTTTGAAGCACGGCGTCGGGTACCCCGATCTTGCCGATGTCATGTACGCGCCCGCCGCGCTCGAGCCGCACCCAAGCGCTCTGATCCTTCGGCGAGTACTTCATCTGCCGCGCGATCATCTTCGCGTACTCCGTGACGCGCACCGAGTGGCCGGCGGTGTAAGGGTCACGAGCGTCGATCGCAGCGGCAAGCGCTTCGAGGGAGGCCAGGATGACCTCCTCGCGGTCCTTGAAGAGGCGTGCGTTGTCGATGGCGACAGCGGCTTGCGCCGCCAGCTCTGTGACGAGGTTGCGATGGTCGGGGGTGAATGCATGGCCGACCTGGTAGTTGGCCAGGAACAGGACGCCGGTCTGCTTGCCCCGCAGCGTGATCGGGACGCACAGCACCGCGCGTGGGTTGAGGGGGCTGTCCTTCTCGGCGAAGGAGGCCGAGACCGCTTCCATGTAAGGCGTCCCCGATATCATTACGTCGCGGCAGATGTCGCCTCCAACGCCCAGCGCCAGTTTCTCCGCGGTGGCGGAGTCGGTGCCGAAGCCGCCCTTGAGGATGAGGCGTCCAGACTCCTCGAGCGCCAAGCAGCCGATCTGCGCGGAGGACGCCCTGGCGGCGCCGCCGAGCACCTGCTGGAGCACCTGGTTGAGGTCCAGAGTCGAAGTCGCCGCCTGCAGCGCCTCCTGAAGGTTCTTCAGCTCCCAGATGCTGCGCTGGTTGTTGTCGTAGAGCTCCGCATTTCGGACCGCGACCACGCCCTGGTTTCCGAGCGTGGCGAGCACGCGCTGGTCGTCGGTGGTCCATTCGCGCTTCTTGACGTCGAACACCGACAGGGTGCCCCACAGGCGCCCGTCTTCCAGCATCGGAACGCAGATGGCCGCCTGCAATCCATACGTCTGCAGATCGGGTGGTGAGCGCAGGTCGAAGCTCG
>Ga0209236_1002026_pt1 | contig 12372 bp, 12 predicted proteins | sample GraSoi013_1_40cm_FD_185819 | JGI IMG/M metagenome (GOLD analysis project Ga0209236, IMG submission 185819) | Grasslands soil microbial communities from the Angelo Coastal Reserve, California, USA - Sample 09_27_2013_1_40cm (SPAdes) (version 2) | ecosystem: Environmental > Terrestrial > Soil >... | reverse complement strand
CCGCCAACAAGCTCGTCCTGGCGGACGTCGCCACGCTGAACGCCGTCGACTTCACGGCGACCACCGCCAAGATCAGGTCCTACTACCAACGCTATCGGGACGATTTCAACGCGCAGATGGACAAAGCCGCCGCGTGACGGGTATTTACACCGAAGACTCCATAACCAGGCGCATCAATCGCGAGAACATCCTGCTGCTGGGCGGCGGGCGAGCGCTGCTGATGCAGCTGGCGCACCCGAAGGTCGCGGCGGGTGTCGACGATCATTCGGACTTCCGCCGGCATCCCATTCGGCGTCTTCGCCGGACTGTGCACATGACGATGGCGATCGTTTTCGGAGAACGTGAGACCGCGCTGGCCGCGGCCCGAGCCGTCAACCAGGTCCATGCTCGTATCCGGGGTGAGGACTATCGCGCGCTGGATCCCGACCTTCTGCTCTGGGTCCATGCAACCCTCGTCGATTCAGCGCTCGTGACCTACGAGACATTCGTCCAGGGCCTGACCGCCTCGGACCGTGAGGACTTCTATCAGGAGTCGAAGCTGCTCGGCGAGCTTCTCGGCATCCCCCGAGATCGGTTCCCAGAGACCCTTTCGGATTTCGAACGGTACGTCCAGGGCATGATCCACGGCGGAGAGGTGCGCGTCTCGCCGCGGGCGAAGGAGCTGGCGCGGCTGGTGCTGAGGCCGCGACTGCGGCTGGTGCCTGGGCCCGTGATGGTTCCTTTCGAGGTGGTGACCACGGGGTTGCTCCCAATCCAACTACGTGATGACTATGGGCTGGCGTGGGGCCGCCGGCAGCAACAGGCGTTCAGGCTCGCGGTGGCCGCCGTGCCGCGGATCGTGGCCTTGACCCCGCCCGTGATCCGAGTCTGGCCGCTTCCCGGCCGCTCGGTCCCGCTTCCCGGCTGAGAGCTACTTCTTGATGTAGACGAGGCCCAGGGCTTTCGGCCCGGTGTGCGTGCCGAGCACGCACCCGATCTTGCCGATCGCGACATCCTGGCCCGGCAGTTCGATGCGAAGGTTCGCGGCCATCGCTTCTGCCTCGTCGGGCGCCTGCGCGTGCATGACTGCTACGTGCTGCACTGGAAGGTCGCCGCGAAAGTAATGCACCATCCGGGGAATCGCCCGCGACCGCGTTCGCACGCGATCGACCGGCTTGATCTCGCGATCTTCCACCAGCAGCAGAGGTTTGAGATCGAGGATAGTTCCGAGCATCGCCTGCGCCCGGCTGAGACGGCCACCCATCTCGAGATAGCGAAGCGTGTCCAGCAGGGCCAGGACGCGGCATTTGGGCACCCGCTCCTCGACCGCGGCGGTGGCCGCATCGAGCGTTTCACACTCGGCCGCAACCCTGCAGAGAAACGCGATCGGCATCGTCACGATCTGGGAGTCGATGACGGTGACCTTGAAGCCCTCCACCGCCTGAGCGCCGACCCGCGCGGCCTCTACCGTCGCCGAGAGCTGTGCCCCAAGGTGGATGGAGATGCATCCTTCGTAGTCCTGCGCCAATCGCCTGTACACATCCGCGAACTCACCTGGTGATGGAGCCGACGTGGTCGGCAGCTTGGTCGAGGTACCGAGCCTGCGGAAGAACTCGTCGTCGGTCATGTCGACCCGATCCCGAAACGTCTCGGTACCGAAGATGACCTTCAGCGGAACGACAGAGATCTCATAAAGCTCGCGCCACTCATCAGGGAGGTCGGCGGTGGAGTCGGTGACCACCGCGAACCGGCGCTTCGCGCTCACCAGGTCGGGTTATTCGACAGAGAGGATGAAGGGGTAGTGCTGTTGGCCGCCCTGTTGGATTTCGACCTCGAGACCGGGAAAGTTGGACCTGATCGCCGACTCGAGGTTTGCCAGCTCGTCATCGCTTGCGCCCTGGCCCCGGTACACGGTGACGAGCTCGTATGCATCCGGTCCCAGCTTGCCCAGGGCTTTGTTGACGACCTCCGCATAGTCGGTCCCCGCGAACTCGAGACGGTTGTTGATGAGCCCGATCACGTCTCCCTTCTTCACTTTCAGTCCGTTGGAACGCGTGTCGCGGACCGCGTGGGTGACCTCGATGGTCTGCACTCGCGCGGCCTCGTCTTTCATGGCTGCCATGTTGGCGGCCCCGCTGCGCTCCGGCCGGAAGGCGACGACCGCCGCCACTCCCTGCGGGACGCTGTGGGTCTCGATCACGTGGACCTTCTTCTTGGTAAGGCCGCGGACCTGGCTCGCGGCGAGGATGACATTGCCGTTGTTGGGCAGGAGGATGACCTCGTCGTAGGGCACGCCATCGACGGCGGTAAGCATGTCCTGTGTGCTGGGGTTCATGGTCTGTCCGCCCTCGACGATCGCGTCGACGCCGAGCCCACGAAAGATGTCGACCAACCCGCTGCCGGCGACGACGGCCACCAGGCCGACCCCGTTGGCGCGCGGCGGCCTGCCGGCGGCAGCTTCGCTGTCGAGGATTCGCTTGTGCTGCGTGTCCATGTCCCCGACGTTGAGCTTCAGCAGCTTCCCAAAATGGCCGGCCTTGGTGATGACGGCCGTCGGGTCGTCTGTATGGACGTGCACCTTGACCAGCTCGGGTTCGCCGACCACCAGGACGGAGTTGCCCATCGCCTCGATCTCGCCGCGTATCACGTCCACGTCGAGGTCTTCGCCTTCGATCAGGAACTCCGTGCAGTACCCCCAGCCGCCTTCTGGAAGGTCGAGCACGACCTGCGCGGCCTTTGGTTTCGCGGCGGTCGTGTCGACGTGGAACGACTCCGCCTCTTCGACTGTTTTCAGCATGCCTTCGAGGATGAGCTGCAGCCCGAACCCACCCGCATCCACAACGCCGGCTTCGCGCAGGATCTGGAGCTGGCTCGGCGTTTTCAGCACCGCCGCCTTCGCACCCGAGGCCGCGGCCGCGATTACGCCGGGAACGGAGGCGTCGGAATCGCCGGCCGCGCTGGCGGCTGCTCGCCCGGCTTCTCTCGCCACCGTCAGGATCGTGCCTTCGGTGGGCTTGTTGACCGCCCGGTACGCCGCGTTGGCGGCTTCCTCAAACGCGACCGCGAGCTCTCGCGGAGTCAGCGAGCTCTTGCCCTCGACCGCCCGCGCGAATCCGCGAAAGATCTGAGACAGGATCACGCCCGAGTTTCCGCGCGCTCCCATCAGGCTGCCGTGCGACGCGAGCTTGGCGATCTTGCTGACCTCGGCCGCGTTCGACTCCTTGATGTCTTCGACCGCCGACTGGAGTGTGAGCAGCATATTGGTGCCCGTGTCCCCGTCGGGAACCGGGAACACGTTGAGACGGTTGACTTCCTCATGGTTGGCCGCCAGCCAGGTGAGGCTGCCGAGCAGCGCCTGCTTGAAGAGAGGCCCGTCTACCCCGGCCGGCCTACGTGAGGCCATGGTTCAGCGCCGCTCTTCCTTGACGCCCTGGACGTTGACGTTGACTTCCGCCACGGGTACGTTCACCGCCCGTTCGACTTCGAATTTCACGGTCTCCTGGAGGTTGTGGGCCACCTCGGAGATCCGCATGCCGTACTGCACGATCACATAGAGGTCGATGGCCAGCCCGCTCTCGACCTCCACAACCTCAACTCCGCGATCCACGTTCTCGCGCCGCAGCAGCTCCGCCACCCCGTCGCGGAGACCCCTGGTGGCCATACCGCTGACTCCATAGCAGCTCAAAGCGGCATGCCCTGCGATGGCCGCGACCGCGGACGGAAAGACTTCGATGCGGCCCCAGCGCTGAGCCTGTCCGAGCGCCGTCGGGATTTTCGAGGCCATGCGAGAGCCCATGGTACAATTCAGAAACGCCCTGGTGAGCTCGGCGAAACCCCGGCGTCCCTCGATCGACCAAATTTCCCCCTCTGAAGGTGACTCATGGCCAAACGCTGCGCGATTTGCGGCAAAGAGCCGCAGTTCGGACACCACGTCAGTCATGCCAAGAACCGGGTCAACCGGAGGTTTGAGCCCAATTTGCAGATGGGCCGCGTGACGGTGGCCGGCCGCTCGTTCCGCGCGCGTGTCTGCACCCGCTGCCTGCGCACGTACTCCGCCTGAGCGACAGCGCGTTTCTCAGCGTCGGGGCCCTCGCCTTCCTTCTCACGTTGTCGGTTCAGTACGGCCTGTACCACTACTTGCTCCGCCGGCAGCTGCAAACGCATGACATTGCTTTGATGCGCCCGGCGATCGGGCGCTGGTTGAAGGTGGTGCTCTTGTGGCAGGTGCTGGTGGTCGCCGCCGCCGCGACCTATGTGGGCGTGCTCGCGTCCGCGCACACACGAGGCTTCGCTTGGGCTGTGCCGGCGATCGCGGCGGTCTTCGGCACCGCACTGCCGCTGCAAGTCGCGGTGTTCGCGATCCTGCGGGCAAGCCGGACTCCATGACCGGCCGCTGATCGCTCAGCCGAAATCGAGCCCGTGGACCTCGCTGAGCGTCCGGAGGTCCTTGCGCAGAGCCGCCCGCACGCGGTCTTGCACCTCGGCGGCGGGAAGCGGGCTCGAAGGATCGTTCAGATCCGCGGCCAGGTCCGGGCGCTCGACCATCTCGGCGAAGAACAGCGTCCAGGCCCGTGGCACCACCTCGTAGATCGCGTATCCCCCACCCCCCAGCGCCAACCACCGGCCTTCGCACAGCTCATGCGCGAGCTCGTGAAACAGCTTTCCTACGCGGGGCCAGATGCGAGTGCTCGCAGCGAGATGCGCGAGCGGGTCGAGGTAGTGCGTGTCACAACCATCCTGGGTCACCAGCACCGTGGGCTTGAACCTCCGCAGCAGCGCCGGCACCACCTTCTCCAACCCCTCGAGCCATGGTTCGTCCCACGCGAACGGCATGAAGGGCAGGTTTGCCGCGGCGCCTTTCCCTTTCCCCGTCCCCGAGTCCTGCGGAAATCCGGTGCCTGGAAACAGATAGCGCCCGCTTTCGTGGAGGCTGATCGTGAGCACGTCGGGGTCCGAGTAGAAGATGTCCTCGACGCCGTCGCCGTGGTGGACGTCGACGTCTACGTATGCAACGCGGTGACCGCGGTCCTTAAGCCATTGGCAGGCGATCGCGGGATCGTCGTACGTGCAGAAGCCCGAGGCGCGAGCACGATGTGCGTGGTGCAGCCCACCCGACGGGCTGAACGCATGAAGCGCAGCTCCGCTCTCGACGGCCTCCGCACCGATGAGCGTGGCGCCGACCACCAGGGCCGCCCCCTCATGCAGCTCATCGGAGATGGGATTGTCGGCGGATGCGAATCCGGCAGCATCAACCAGGTCCGGCGGCACACGCCCGCGCTGAGCAGGATCGCTCAGCTTTCGGACCAGGTCCACGTACTCCGCCGAGTGCACGAGCTGAAGCTCTGCCAGCGCTGCGCTTCGGGGCGGTATGAGGTGCGCGTGTTCGATGAGCCCGGTCGAACGGATGAGCTCCACGGCCAGCTTGACGCGAATCGGCTGCAGCGGATGTTGGTCCGAAAGGCGGTGCTTCATCAGCTCCTCGCCGTACACGAGTGCCACCGCTCCGGGCATGGCCTCGTAGGCTAACAGGCGCATGGATCCCCACCAGCTCTTCGAATCCGTGCCCAACTTCTCCGAGGGAAGCCGTGCCGACGTCATCGCTGAGCTTGCCGGCGCCGCTGCCCCTGCGCACGTCCTCGATGTCGACGCGGACGCCGACCACAATCGCGTTGTGATTTCGCTCGCTGGCGAGGGACATCACCTGCTCGATGCGCTGATCGCATCGGTCCAGGTGGCGATCGACCGCATCGACCTGAACGATCACGTCGGCGTGCATCCGCGAGTCGGTGCGGCCGATGTCATTCCGATCGTGCCGCTGGGCGGCGCCACGATCGCGACTGCCCGCGACCTCGCACATCGGCTGGGAGAACGAATCTGGTCGGAGCTTCACGTGCCCGTCCACTACTACGGCGACGGCGAATCGCCCACCCTGGCCGACATTCGCGCGGGTCGCCAGAGCCCGATCCTCGGCGGCCCCGAGCTCCACGTCTCCGCCGGGGCGATCTCTGTGGGTGCCCGGCGCCCGCTGCTGGCCTTCAACGTCCTGCCGGCCGGGATGGACATCACCGGGGCGCGCGCCCTGGCTCGGTCATTGAGAGAGTCGGCCGGCGGTCTTCGCGGCGTCCAGGCGCTGGCGTTCGAGCTCTCTCGCGGACGCGTCCAGCTGTCAATGAACCTTTTCCGGCTCGAGGAGACGCCGCCGGCCGCGGTGGTGGCTGAGCTGGAGCGACGTGGCGTCACGATCGCTGCGCAGCAGGTGATCGGACTCTGCCCGGCCGCGGTGGCGAACGAGGCCGCAGCCGGCCGTCTCCTCGAAGCCCGACTGGCCGCCGCCGCATCGCGGCGCGGCGCGGCGCGGTGCGCGGCGCTGGGTGACGCCGAGCACATCAAGCTTGCAGGCCGGCTGGAGCGCGAGGCGGACAGCATCGCCCGCATGGGCATCGGCCAGGGTGAGCTCCTCGGAGGCGCCGAACGTGCGGCGGCGCTTGTTCCGGTTCTCAAAGCGGCCGGTGTCCTCGGCTCCGAGCTCGAATCGATGCTGGACATCGCGGCGCGCGGCCTGCGGACCGCGCTGCATCCCGAAACGCTGAAGCGACATGCAGCTCGGACCGACGCCCTGGATCGCCGGCTGAAGACGGCTGGAAACGCCTAGCCCGTCGGCGCGCTCGAGTCCACGTTGGCGTTCGAGGCGCCGCCGCTGACCTGAATCTGATAGCGATCGGTGGCGCTGTCGTAGTCGCTCGTCTGGGCCGTCAGCGTGCCGATGGCATGGCTCTGCCTGCCATCGAATGTCAGATTCGCGGCCCCGCCAGACACCGTGACCGACACCGCCACACCCTTGGGGCGATGCACGTTGACCGTGACGGCACCTCCGTTGATGGTGATCGGAACTGTGCCTGATGGAGCTCCGAGCGTGATGTCCTCTCGACTGGCGCCGGCGTTAATGTCGATGCTCGTGACGTGAATGCCGGACAGATTGAAGGTGTCGGTCGAAGCCCCGCCGTCGACAGCGATCTTCCACGGCAGCGTCGAGTTGAGCTGCAGGTTGAGCACGAAGCGGCGGCTCTGGAAGAAAAAGCCGGTGGTGTTGGCCTGCGAGATGGTCAGCTCACCGGTGGACGTATCCAGCCTGACCTCGGGCTTGCCCCCGGAGTAGTCGAAGTGCGCGCGAAACAGGTCATCGCCGATGTCCCTGCTTCCCTGCACCGTGATGTTGGCGGCTCCCACCTCGACGTGAACCGTGGCGTGATCCAGGCTCCCGACTTTGCCCGCGGCGTCGAGCTTCTGGCCGCCAGCCAGGGTTGCAGGGCCGAGCGCTATATAAGCCGCCGCACCTCCGATCGCGAGCAGAACGATCAGCACCGCGGCAAGTTCGGCGGCTCCACCATGGAGAGCGCGCCTGACCACGATCTCCAGGCCGATCACGATCAGGATCAACGGCCAGAGGTCCAGCAGCCTATCGAGGCGTTCGACGGGAATCACCCTGGCGTTGATCAACAGGGCGAACACCCCGACGAGGATCAGAGCCGCGGGCCAGAAGAAGCTGCGATACCCGGTCCGCATCGTGATCAGCCTTGCTTCACGTCGACGACAACCCCACCCTCAGCGGGCTCGCCGCAGGATGAGCCACGCCCCAAGAGCGATCAAAAGCACCGGCCAGACCAGGTCCCCTCGCAACCAACTCAGAAGCTGGAGGTTGCTGAGAAGGAAGTAGACCCCGATGACGATCAGCACCGCCGGCCAGAAGTACTCACGGCGCCATAGATTCATGGCGCCGATTGTGACACGGCGCTTCAGACCGGCGCGACCACCTCGAAGAGCCCCGGCCGCTCCTTGATTGCGGCGTCCACCAGCTCGGGTCCTGCGATCGTGGTTTGGGCATAGCCATCCGGAGACAGGTAGGTGCTCGCGATCCGGCGAAGGTCCGCCGCCGTGACCTCGAGAAGACGTTTCTTGAACCGTTCACGCTCTACACGCGTGAAGCCGGTGAGCCGGTTGGTGGCCTCCCGGCGGCCCTTGATGTCGGGAGACTCGAGTGGGTCCACGTCACCGCAAGCGCCCAGGATCGCCTCCTTCAGGGCCTCGTCGACGACTTCGCCCTCGACCACCCATCGTGTGGCTCGGTCGAAAGCGTCATACGTGCGCGTGACGTATGGATCGCGGTAGGAAGCCATGTAGAAGGTTCCGCCCCCGATGCTCGCCTGAGCGACCGCCCCGTAGGCGCCGCCCTTCTCGCGAAGCTCACGGTGCAAAAAGGTGTCTCGAAGGTAGTTCGCCAGGACCAGCAGCGCTGGAGCATCGGGATGGGTGTAGCGAACGGTTTTGAAACCGCGCACGTTGAATGCCACTTGAAGGGGCGCCGTTCGCGCTTCAGGGACCGCGGGCAGAGGGTCCGGCTTTTCGACCTTGCCGTCGGCCTGGCCGGCGGGGAGCGCCGCGATCAAAACGCTCAACCGCTCCGCGATCGAATCGACCATCGACTCTTCGCAGGTGACGATGATCTGGATCGAATCCTGGCGGAAGAGAGCAGTCCGGATCGCCGCCAGCTTGGCAATGACCTCGGCCAGCTCGGCTTCGCCAAGTCGAGCCAGGCGGCGAATCTCGTGGAGCATTCCAAGTCCCTGCAGGTAGTCGTTGATTGCGCCTTCGGAGCTGATCTTCGACGTGGCCCTGAGGATCGCGAATTGAAAGCTGAGGCCGGCGATCGAGCTCTCGAGCCGAGCTGCGCTCTCATCGATGACCTCCTTCAGCCGGCGGGGTTCGATCTCGAGCCGTGCCGTCAGGTCGGTGAGCAGCTCGATGAAAGGCTTGATGTTGCGATCCAGGGCCCGGCCCGAGACGAGGAATGACTGGAGGTAGTCGTCCCGCGAAGCGAGTGGCTGCACCGCCGGCGCTGCCCCGACACCCCCCGTGTACGAGGCGATGCGAGCGGCGATCTGCACGTAGTCCTGCCCAGCGGCACCCATCTGGGTGAACATGCGGCTGAACAACGGCAGCAGGTCTTTCAAATCCTGGCTCAGCGCTGCGAAGTCCGTCCGGATGTCCAGGTACGTGATGCCGTTGGTGGGTTGCGGAAAGAACTGCACGATTGCGGGGCCGATCGCGACCTCCCGGTTGGGAACATCTTCAAATCGCATCGGGATGTCGCTCAACTCGAGCGACGGCAGTACCGCAAGGTCTTGCTGGGCCTCTTGGTCGGCTTTCAGGCGCAGCGCATCGGCCACGATGCGGGCGCGATCGACGTCGGTCAGCGTGGCCTCGATTGCGGCCAGCCGCTCGAGCTCTTTGCGACGCTTGCGTTCCTCGAGCTCGGGGTCAGGCTCGAGGATCAGCAAGCCGCGATGCTGGTTGTCCAGCAGCTCGTGTTCGATCAGGTTCTCGAAAAACCGACCTTCCTTCCGCGCTCGCTCGAGGTGCTCCAGGTCGGCATCGAGGTTGAGGGGTGCGTACGGGTCGCCGCCGTAGTAGTAGGGGCCGATGAAAGTGAACAGGACCTTGAGTGCATAGGGATAGCCCGCGTTGGAGCGCTCCCTCTTCTCGAACTCGAGCCTGTGGATGGCCGCGTCGACCTGGGTTTGATCCAGGCCGTCCGCTGCAAGTGTCCGCAGTGTCTCGAGCACGACCTCTTCGACCTTCTGCGCGTCGCCCACTGAGATTCCTTTCAGGCCGGCTCCAAAGACGGTCTCTTTGAAGTCGTCGTGAAGGCCGCTGCCGTCCGCGAGGGCGCTGCCGATCTTCGAGTCGATGAGGGCTTTGCGCAACGGCGAGCCGGGATTCCCGAGCAGCACCTCTGATAGAACCCGCATCGCCAGCGCATGGAACGAGTCGGCTGCGGGAACCGTCACCCAGGCGGTTAGTGCCTGCCCCTTTCGCGAGACGTCCTCGCCGGGAACGGCCGGAAACGGCTCTATGGAGACGACCGGCTTCGTGAACCGTTTCACATTGGGGATGGAGGTGTCGATTGCGGTTCGCGCGAATTGCGACAGAGCGTTGTCCTCGATTGCAGCCAGGGTCCTCTCCAGGGGCTGGTCCCCGTAGGTGTAGAAGTAGGCGTTGCTCGGGTGGTAGTGCACAGAGTGAAATCTGCGCAGCTCCTCCCAGGTGAGATCCGGGATGTGCTCTGGATCCCCGCCGGACTCGTTCGCGTAGGTCAGGCCGGGGAAGAGGGTGCGGCCGAGGTTGCGCTGCATCGCCGCCTGCGGCGAGGCAAGCGCCCCCTTCATCTCGTTGAAGACCACGCCCTTGAAGCGGAGTCCGCTGGACGAGCTGGCAGGGTCCTCGAACTCCAGGCGGATCCCCTCCTGCTTGAACGAATCCTCGGTCAGAAGCGGGAAAAACGTCGCGTCGAGGTACACGAGCAGCAGGTTCATGTAGTCCTTGGGATTGCGGGTGCTGAACGGGTAGGTGGTGGCGTCGGAGCTCGTCAACGCGTTCATGAAGGTCGCCAGCGAGCGGCGGGTCATCGAGAAGAACGGGTCTCGGACCGGGAAACGCTGCGACCCCGCGAGCACCACGTGCTCCAGGATGTGGGCCACGCCGGTCGAGTCCTTGGGAACGGTGGGAAAGCAAATTGCAAATGCGTTGTTGTCGTCGGTGCACTCGATGTGGATGTGCTTGGCGCCCGTGGGCTCGTGAACGAGCTCGATCAACGCGCCCTCGAGCCGGTCCAGGGGCCCGCGCCGCACGATTGTGTAGCCACCGATTGCTTCAAATCCGCGCGTGCTGACGCTTGCCATTCGCTTGCAGTCTACGAGTGGGGTGCCTTTGGCTGCGGCGATAGGATGGGAGTGCCGATGGTTTTCACAGAACCCGAGCTCGAGTTCCTGCGCTCGCAACGCATCGCCCGCCTGGCGACCGTGGGCCCGACGGGCTGGCCGCATGTTGTCCCGGTGCTGTACGCGCTCGATTCCAGCGGAGACTTCGAATTCGATGTCGACGGTGTGAAGCTTCGCAATCTTCAAGCGGAGTCGCGCGCGGCGATGGTCATCGATGCGATGGGGCCCAGGCGAGGTGTAAGCGTGCAGGGGCACGCCGAGCTGACCGGTCCCGAGCGAGCGCGATTGCGGGTGGAGCACAAGTTCAGCTGGGGGCTGTGACAACCCCTGAGAGCCGGGCCCTGGCCGGCGGCATCGGTCTCGTGCTGGCGTTCACGATCGCGTGCGGCGGAGGATCCATTGGCGACAGCGGTCATTCGTCCTCAGCTCGTGGCAGCCCGTCGGCAGCGTCGCCATCGCCCGGGCTCGCGTTCGATTGGCCCGAATACCACCAGAATCCAGCCCGCACCGGTGTTGGGCCGAGTTCGCCTGAAATCGGGAGCCCGCGAGAGGCATGGCGGGCCCCGGTTGACGGCGACGTCTACGCCTCGCCGCTCATCGTGTCCGGCCACGTGGTGGTGGCGACGGAAAACAACACCGTCTACTCACTCGATCTCTTCAGTGGCGCGGTAGTCTGGCAGCGGCATCTCGGCGATCCGGTTGTGGCATCGACGCTTCCGTGCGGGAACATCGGGCCGGTGACGGGCATCACCGGAACACCAGCCGCCGACATTCCGAGCAGACGGCTCTATGTGGTGGCGTTCCTCCGCGGTTTCCACCACGTGCTCTTCACGCTGAGCCTGACGGATGGGTCTGTGATCGGACAGCAGATCGTCGATCCACCTGGATCGACACCGTCGGTGCAGCAGGAGCGGGGCGCTTTGGCAATCGGATCGGGTCGCGTGTATATCCCGTTTGGTGGCCTCAATGGAGACTGCGGCAATTACCACGGTTACGTGGTGGCGGTTCCGCTGGCGGGCGGATCGAGCTCGTACTACCGCACCCCAGTCGCAACCGAGGCGGGGATATGGAGCCCCATGGGGCCGAGCGTTGCCGTCACTGGCGCGATCTATGTGGTGACCGGCAATGGATCTCCAACGCAGACGTTTGGCTACAGCAACTCGGTTGTGGAGCTGAATCCGGACCTGCAGGTGCGGTCGTTCTTCGCACCCGCCAACTGGAAGACGCTGGACGCCGGCGACACCGACCTGGGCTCGGTGGGCGCCGCGCTGGTGCAGTCGATGGAGAGAGTCCTAACCGTCGGCAAGCAGGGTGTGGCGTATCTGCTGCGGGCCGACCAGTTGGGGGGCATCGGCGGAGAGGTCACGAGCCGCTCGGTCTGCGCCGGCGCATTCGGGGGCACGGCCCTGTCGGGGACGACGGTTCTGGTTCCATGCGTGGACGGGCTGGTGGCGTTGACCCTTACGCCGACGTCGATCGCCGTCGCCTGGCATGCTGCCCGCCCGCGCAGTGGATCGCCCATCGTGAGCGCCGGCGCAGTGTGGGCGATCGAGCCGGACACCGCGACGCTGTTCGCGCTCGATCCAGCCTCCGGTGCGGTGCTGTTCTCCGCGAGCCT
>Ga0209236_1002025_pt1 | contig 12372 bp, 8 predicted proteins | sample GraSoi013_1_40cm_FD_185819 | JGI IMG/M metagenome (GOLD analysis project Ga0209236, IMG submission 185819) | Grasslands soil microbial communities from the Angelo Coastal Reserve, California, USA - Sample 09_27_2013_1_40cm (SPAdes) (version 2) | ecosystem: Environmental > Terrestrial > Soil >... | reverse complement strand
CGCCGTACACTTCTTCCCTCTTGGGAGCGATGGCGTCCATCTCGTCGATGAATATGATGCTGGGAGCCGTTTCTTGAGCTTTCTGAAAAATCTCCCGCAGGCGGGCTTCTGACTCGCCGTAGAACTTGGAGATAATTTCCGGTCCGGAGATGACGTAGAAGTTGGCGTCTGACTCGCTGGCAACGGCCTTCGCCACCAGTGTTTTGCCGCAGCCTGGCGGTCCGTATAGAAAGACTCCTTTAGGGGGCTCGATGCCCAGCCGTTGGAAAAGCTCTGGGTGTCGGAGTGGAAGTTCCACCATTTCTCTGATTCTTTGAATCTCACTGTGGAGTCCACCTATGTCCTCATAGGTGACGATGCGTAAGCCTTTCTTGTCAGGGATAGGCTCGCTCATCACTTGTACGAAGGTAGACTCTGTGATCCTGACCGGACCGTGCGGCCGGGTTCGGGTTGTTATGAGCGGTACTGCGCTCCCGAATATGTTGAGGAGTGTCATATCTCCTTCGACGAAGGGCATGGCCATGAATCGACGCTTGACAAAGCTCAAGAACTCCTCGTCCACGCTCAAGCGGACGTCTGAGGGTGCAAAGGCAATTGTCTGGGAGTCTTTTACCTCGGCCTTCTTGATACTTACAAACTCGTTTATGGCCACCCCTGCGTTTCTCCGAAGAAGCCCATCAATCAGGATGATCTCCTGACCCTGGTCCTCGGCATAAGCGGGCCAGGCAATGGCTACCGTGCTCCGTTTTCCACGTACTTCTATGATGTCGCCGGCCGTTATGGCGAGTTTCTGCATGGTATCATTGTCGATGCGGGCTTTACCATGCCCAACATCTCGCTGCTTAGCATCAGCCACCTTCAACTGTACTTCTCTGGCCATCATTATTGATTCAACTCGCTAATTGTGATGCAAAGGCGGGTTCAGGAGAAGACGGGCGATCGGTGCTCCAAATGCTCCTGACCTTGTGTCTCATCCGTCCTATTTCACCCCAGCGGTCTGGAAGCGGCTTGCTGTTTAGCGGAGCAGATCCTCCGTAATTCCGACTTCCTCTAGAATTGACACTGACGACTTCCAGTACGAAGCCATCTTAAGTAAGGTTGAAACATTTGGATTGGGTGAAAAAAATAGGTGCCGACGAAGAAGAAAGGTAAGAAGAAATCTACAAAGAAAGGCCGCATGTAGCCGGAGACTTCAGGCGCTTCGATGAAATCCTCCTGCTGAGGATTGTTTCTTCTTGCTAACACACCATTCACAGTCACATGTACAGCGTTCATTGTGACCCGCAATTGTAATCGCAATGCGACTCATGCCTCTACCGACCTTTGTCCCAACACTCCGGTCATGCTCAAAAGGACATTTCGACATCCGGTTCCCCTATCCTTAGACAGATTTTGGATTTACGACTGATGAAGGCTTCAAAGCAACTCAATGTTCGATCTTAATGATTTGTCCAGAGGGTAGCTGGTGCATTCATTTTGCCATGAGGTGACTAGGCTGGCTGGGACTATCGTCTCTTCAATCTGGTTACTATGAATCGCCCCAAGGCCGCGGTGCAAATGGAAGGGTCCTGACATCCACCGACTGGAATGTGGAAGAACAGTAGGAAGCTGTGTTTTCCAAAACGGGCCATTAGAGTAGTGAGCAGGCAGTTTCCCTGCCCGGGGGGCTCTTTGGAAATCTCGAAGAGCAATTGTAGGACCGGGTTTCTCGCAAGGCTGCTTTTAATGTGCAGCCTTAAGATCCGGAGATCAGGGACAAGGTCTTCTCCGATGGGTCTTACGATTAACATCTTCCCGGAAGGGTGCATCTAGCCTATCGCCATTAGGTTGTAGCCCCGGGGATCAATTCGACTCGAGCTTGGACTCTTTTTTTTGGGGCTGAGATGGTCGGCCATACTCTGGCTTGGTCGAGTCTGCAAGAGAAGGCCTTCAGTGCTTTCGTCAAAAATGACTAGGGGAGGAAACGTCAGTGCCAAACCTATTGTGAGGACCACATAACAGCTGTTCAAACCCTCTAATAGGCTTCTAACCAAGAATGACAATCATCTGGCGTGGGAGCAAACGCAAGTTCAAACCCCTTTCTCTCTACAGTCCCGGATAAAGAGCATAAGGACCGAGATTCTGTTCCATGCTTGGGCGAGCTCGCTCAAATGCGAAGCCCCTCTAGAGTCTAAGTTCTACTGCTAATTTCTCGATTCTTTCAGTCAGTTTGAGCAAGTCTGCGGCCGGTGCGTCCTCTAGTATCCAAGGCTTGCACTCCACGCTGATGGTAATATTCTCGCCGAGCATTTTTTCCAGACAGAAGTACAGAGATGGAACCGGAGAATACACTACGTCATTTCCGCAGGTTGGACAGCGAATCACGAGGAATTCCTCACTAGGTACGGTGGCAAGAGCACAGCAAGAGATAACCTTAGTGCGAGACGAAAGCTTGCGTCCCAAGTGTCTTTAGCGAATGCGACAAATCGAACACTTTTGAAGTGAACCGCGGCGCCATCACTGCGCGGGTTAGAGGGAGGGCCTACCGTCCTTGGCTTTCTGCCTGCTGAAGTAGATCTTCACCTTCATCTGCTTACTGGCTTTGGATAGCAGGTTAGGAAGGACTCCACTGGCTTGCTACAGGCACAGTTGAGAGGGTAGGCCATACGGTCCAGGCTGGACTGCGAAACTAGGGGATTGTTCTCTCGAAGTGGGAGATCGGTTTGTTTCCCTGCTTAGGGGCCACGACTCAGACACGGAGCCCTTCCACAAAGGCCATCGGAAACGCAAGTCAAGACGCCACCCCCCGGAAATATTTGTTGGCACGAGATTCCACTGCCGAATTTCTACCGAATGTGCCCTCTGATTCGTTGGGGCCTACTTGTGGGCGAAGTAGATTGTCAGCGGTTCTTCTTTGGAGTCGATTCTTCCGAAGACGGGTTGTAACTGGTAGAAACCATTGACAATATGTTCGCTTGGTTGACCAATGGGACTATGCAATTTGGAGCAGATAATTGTAGGTAGCTGAATTTCCCTCTGCGCCGATCGCGATAAAGGTGAGAGTGAATGTTCCCTTTTGGGCAGTGTGCGACGTATAGAATGTGATGGTATCTCTCACTCGAGAGAATGAGTTTGGGTTACGTGACGATTGAATACGTAAAGCTCATGACCCAGAAAAGGTCGAAAAGTGAATACCAAGGCAATTGCAATACTAGTGAGCGCAATCGCGGTAGGGGCCATCGCACTCTTCTCAACGGGAGCACTCAGCCCTCAGCCAACCTCCACGTCCTCGTGCAATACTGAAAACTCGAACCTTCTGGCCGGAAGTTTCACAGCAAGCCAAAGCACTCCCTATACCTACAGAGTCAAGGTCCATAACGCACAATCAGAGGCGGTGAGACTAACGTCTTACATTCTTGGGACACAGTCGTACAGCATCGACGTAGCAATCGCGGCAGGACAGAACGGAACGTTCACGACAGTTCAAGACGCAGACTCCGAAACCTGGATTCCAGTAAAGACATCTTGCGGAAACCAGATTATGACCGCGTGGGCTAGTGGAGAGACCTACGCAGAAAACATCGCTCCGACTTCCGTTGCGTTCGAAGATTCAACGCATGTAGCCGTAGATCTCCAGAACAATGGCACCGAAACTGCAACACTAACAACTTACTACGTCACAGATTCAAGTGGCAACGAATACACGTTCGCAAACTGGAGCGGTCCTTCAATAGCACCGAACAGCGTTACGACAACAACATTCAGCATCGGTTCGAGTTGTTCGCAATGCACCCTCCATGGTTCAGCATTCGCTTTCACAAGCGGACACCAGTACACAATACAGGTCGTAACGGGACGCGGCAACCTCTTCACGTTCACCGTAACCCTGTCCTCAGGTCACCACTACTCAATAGTTCTTCAGATTGGATTCGGGAGCACGGCTTACTAGATCAGAACTAGCTATTTGTGTGCGAAGTAGACGGTTAGCGGGTCTTCCTTAGAGTCGATTCTTCCGAAGCCGAACCTAACCATCTGAATAATATTTCCCACCTTCTCACCGATCAAGTTCGTCTCCCCGAACCCTTTCGTCCTTGTCGCGTCCGGCATAACCACTTCGCAGGAGATGTGTTGGTCGTCAGGAACCCATTGTATCAGAGGTGCTTTGAGCTCTCTCGCTTTCGCGTACTCTTGGCTGTGAAAGGTTGCCTTGACCAGATCTGGTTTGGTTGAATGAATCTCTACATTGAACAGTTCCATAAGCCTCACAACCTTCGCCTTCTCGAACACTTGCAGATCGGTTCCAGCGAGCCAGATTCGAGCAATACCCTCGCGAGGCACCACTTTCAAGGTACGATTTCCGAGCGATGGAAGTTCGGGGTGAAGAGGCAGATGCGCTTCGAACGCCTGAGTAACATGGTCCACATCCATCGGGATAGGATTGGGGATGAAATTGTATCTGTGAGCTAGCTTGTCGATTTCCTTGCGATTCGTGGCGTTGATATTGTCCCAGCTCAACGTCGCGTCCACCGGACGAGCGCCCATCTCGTGGACGATCTTTCTCAGCGCCTCAGGAGAGTATCCTCTCCTTCTGAGGGATGCTATGGTCGGGATTCTAGGATCGTCGAACCCATCGACCAATCCTTCCTCAAGCTCTTTCACCATCTCTGACTTGCTGAGCTTGAACCCGATCATCTTCAAACGCCCATACTCGATCGCTTCAGGATAAGACCAACCCATGTGCTTGTAGAGGAAGGTCTGTCTGACCGCGTTGGTCAAATGCTCCTTTCCCCGAATGATATGGGTAACTCCCATCAGATGATCGTCAACAGCAGCAGAGAAGTTGTACAACGGCCAGACCCTATACTTGGACCCGACCCGAGGATGAGGATACTTCTCGGGATCAATTATTCGGAAAGCTGGCCAGTCTCGAACCGCTGGATTCGGGTGAGTCGTCTCTGTTTTGACGCGAACAACAGCTTCTCCTTCCTTCAGCTCTCCACTGAGCATCTTATGCCACTGCGCAAGATTCTCAGCGGGACTCTTGGACCTGTGTGGACAGGCTCGACCTGACTCGATTATCGCCTTGAACTGGTCGGGCTCACAGGTACAAACGAACGCGAATCCTTGCCCAAGCGCTTTCTCTGCGTGCTCATAGTAAATTGGGACTCTGTCGCTCATGATGTACTCCTCGTCCCACTGGCAACCCAACCACTTCACATCTTTCTCGATCTGTCCATAATACTCGATAACCGACTTCTTCAGTCGGGGGTCAGTATCCTCAAACCGAAGGATGAATTTGCCCTTGTACATCCTCGCATAGTCATGGCAGAGGAACACGGCGCGAAGAGATCCGATGTGGAGCACGAAGTCGGGATTCGGGGCAAACCGGGTTACAATCTGGGAATACTTGTCGACGTTCGGAAGCGGAGCTAGAACTTTAGCGTCTGTGGGTCCAGCAGTAGCTCCTTTCTGCGATGACATTCGAATGTCTGTTCTCGCCACTCAAACCGATTGAGTGGTTAGAAAAGGTGCTTCTCGATAATCTCGGCTGGTCCGCCTGGATCGGAAACCAAGACATTGTCTGCGAGCTTGCTGAGATTCCTTCGAACCGACTGGGCAGCCTCTCTCGTAGTGTTCACAAAAACTGAAGGGCCAGTATCGAGAGAGAACCATGCCGGAAGCCCCTCCTCCGTTCGGAGCCTTCTAACTTCTCTGACTATTTCGATTGAGAGTGGGCTGAGAAGAATCAGTCCCTCTCGACCTGTCATTGTGACGGCGTGCAGATTGAGCGTATCCTCCTCAGCTAACCGTCCAATCGACTCTATGTCCTTTCGCGAGATAGCCCGTTTCATCCGTGGAAGAATCCCTCGAAGGTAAGCTAGCCGAGGCTTGAAGAATGGAGACTTGACAGCGTCAGCATGAGCTCTATCCGTTTTGATCTCCGACTCGATAGGAACAATTAAAGTTCTTAGCCTAATCGAACTCGCAGATGCAAGCTCCTCGGCATAAGACCGCCCGTTTCTGTTCGCGTACCAAATTGAGAAGGCCCCGGCCAAGCTACGTGAAGCAGAGCCCGCACCCAATCTAACAACTTCAGACAACTCAGGCGTCTTGATGTCCAACTCCAACGCTCTTGCCGTCGCAAGTCCGAGTGCAGCGAATCCTGAGGCTGAGAATCCTAGTCCCTTGCCCTTGACATCCGGGTTCCTAGATTCTATTCTTGCTTTCAGTGACCCCAGCCCAGACAAATGTCGGAGGTGGTTGACGACCGATAACACTCTGTCCTGTTCTTTGCGGGATGCCGACTTTCCGTTTATCCGGATCCAGTCATCCGCCAACTCTCGGTTGAAGGCGACCGTCGTCACTGTTGGAAGTGCTTTCATGCAGACAGATATGCTGTCGTGGAATGGTAGCCGCAACCTCTCGTTCCGCAGACCATGGTATTTCACGAGCCCCTGAATCGCGTAGGCTCGAGCAGAAGCCTTCAATTTCCTATCCAATAACGCCAGTCGTCCGAGCGACCTTCTCCGCAGCCGCCTCCGCCACTCCCGTCTCTCCGAGAATCGTGTATCGTTCGGGACGCAGACTATGCGCCATCGTAAGGGCCTTCACAACCTGTTCAGGTGAAACGTTAAGCTCTTTAGCGGTCGAGGGAGCTCCAATCTCTTTCAGAAAGCTTCGAATTGATTCCCAATTGCCTCCTTGGAGGTAAGCGCACAAGACTGCCCCAACACCAGTTCTCTCGCCATGGAGACTTGTTTCACCAGCTACAATGTCGAGAGCATGACTGAACAAGTGCTCCGACCCACTACAGGGTCTCGAGCTTCCGGCAATGCTCATTGCCACGCCACAGCTTATGAGCGCCTCCACGACCGTTCTGACGCCTTCGACGTTTCGCTTCAGAATCTCCTTAGCGTTCTTGGTGACAAGCTCAGCACTCATCATAGCAAGGTTGGCTGCATAATCACCGTAGTATTCGTTCTTCAGTTTGTGCGCGAGCTGCCAGTCCTTAACAGCTGTGAACTTGGCAACAATGTCGGCACAGCCAGCCGCCAATAGGTTGTAGGGGGAATCGGCTATGACACCAATATCAGTGAGAATCGCAACCGGCGCCTGTGCTCTGACCGAATAAGGCCTTGAACCGCCTTTGATCGAGGCATAGGGGCTCGCGATTCCATCGTGGCTTGCAGCTGTCGGAACGCTCATGAAAGGCACTTTCGACTTGGCAGAAGAGAGCTTCGCCAGATCAATATCCTTACCGCCACCTACCCCCAAGACCAGTGATGCCTTGGTTTTTTTGATCGTTTCTACGATATGGTTTGCAACGTGCTCTGTTGATTCTTTGACGATGACGTGGTCAACCTTCAAGCCCGCCTTTGTGACTGATTTCGCAACCGGCTCGCCTGCGAGAGGATAGGTTACTGGTCCCGAGACCACAAGCGCTGTACCGGTGAAGCCGAGTCGTGCGCAAACTTCTCCAACTCGGCCGAGAACATTCTTCCCCACGATAACCTCTCGTGGAAGCTGCATGTAGTGTAGGGATTCGTCAACTTCCATGGCAATCACGGAAAGAACAGAATAATCAGGGTCGCCACTAGAGTTAGGGCTTCAAGCCGGAAGAACTGACGTCCAATTCGTCTCGCAATCCGGCCAACAAAACTCGTAATCGTCTGGAACGTTTCTGATCCAAGGACTCGTACTTCAATCGAGAATTTCGAGAACCCTGCAGATGATTCCTCCATCGACGATATCGCTCGCTGAACAGTCTCCCTCACTTTCCGGGTCAACAGTCCAACGTCCAGATGAGCGCCTACCGGGTAGTATCCGAGAGTAGACCTAACGAGCCCCGTCACCAAGTGCGTGTCTGTTGTCATTATCTCGCCATCGGCTACTCCGATCGTTTCAAGGTCTTCCAGTATCGCCTCTCTAACTCCGGTATGCATGTTATTTCCATCTATGGTCAGATAGACAACAATCTGGTTCCCGTTCCGCACTACGAGCGAGGAGAGCCCGCCGGGACCAATACCGTCTTCAAGCCGGAATTCTTCTAGAGTGTCTGCAGCGGACCCTGCTCTGAACGGTAATCTTCGGGCGAGAGCCAGCTGGTCCAACACTTTGACTGATGCCTCAACAAGCTTTCGCGCTTGTTCAGAGGTTATTGAGGTTTGATTTGACAAACTATTGTGAGCATCTGCGATGATGGCCGTTAAGCCTCGCGCCTGCGCTTCCTGCTCAATCTCTCGGGCGACCTCGGAAGGCAAGTCCTCCATATCTGTGGGGGACAAAGTCAAGGTGAGAAAGGCTACATTTCCGAAGACCTGCCCCGACGCCTTAGCCTCGTCTACAGTGGACCTAACCATAGCACTAGATTGGCTCGTCGAAGTCGCAGCAGGGTATTGCTCTATCGCGCTGTCTATGACTCGCTGCACATCCGTTTGGGAAACGATGTTCAGTCGATGATTTGAGATTCCGTGGGGGACCTGCGCGATCCCTCCCTTGGATTTCTCAATGGAGGCCTTTAGTTTGGAGGGGAGTCCCCCGCTTCCAAGGTCACGATAAGGTCCAGGATGAAAGTTCGACACCACAACACAACCAACAGTTCCTTTCGTGCCAGAGAATCCGAGAATCGACCCCTCGATCGTTCCTTGCGTCCCTAACGCGCCTAGTCGTTTTTCCAGGGGTTCAGGGTCAGACCTTAGCCAGTGTTGGAGGAACACTCTGAAGAGGGTCATTGGGGAATCACGAACTTCCGGTGTGCCCGAATGTTCTACGTTCCGTATTATCCTAGAGATGCCGGCAGTTGAGAGAACGATTCCTACCAAGACTGCGACTGTTCCGTGGAGGATTAAACCGCTGTCAACATTTGTCAGATCAACACTTGGACCGAAGATCGAAAAGGAACGAATCGAGAGAATCGGCGGCAATGCAGAGGCGACGAATTTCCTCCAAGACGACACCGATGAAATGGAGGCGATTGTTAGAAACCGAATGGGCAAAGACAAGGCCAGTACTGCAAAGAATCCATCAGCCCAAAATGCTGTATTCGAACCGGCCGTCCCGGCTATCGCCCCGAGCGGCAATGCCACTATGAGAAGAAACCAGGATAGAATCTCAAGTCCAATGAGCCGTCGAAAGTTCAGGACCTTGTCCCCTCGAAGAATCGTCGTCGAGTTTAGTGCCTCGCCGACAAGAGTCGGAATGACGACTCCAATCAGTGGAAAGAAAAGCGTGGCTTGGAGACTAATTCCCGCCAACGGGAGAGAGAGAACTGATGCAAGTACTGCGATGGTAAGGAAGACGGAGAGGACTTCGGGGGTCGATGGGAAGCCTACTCTGCGGATGAAATTGAATGCGCCAACGGTACCACCTACACCTCCAACAGCCTCGGGATTCACGACGTATCCACTAGGCGCGTCTCATCGCGGACACGATACTCTTTACCGGACCGGGTCCCTGTTGCTCGAGAAGGGTCCCCGTAACTATTGCTGAGGCCCCCGCTTTCGCCAACGCTCGCGCCTGGTCTGGCGTCCGAATACCCCCTCCGACAATTACAGGAATGTTCAGGTCGGATGAGACCTTTTCGACCATGCTCGTTTCTACCGGATGTTCCGCCCCGCTACCGGCCTCCAAATAGACAAATCGCATCCCCAAATACTGTGCGGCAAGAGCGTAGGCACCCGCTAATTCTGGCTTGGAATACGCGATTCTGCTCGCTCTACCAACAGAACTAACAGCGGTCTTCGAATCTCCAACTACCAGATACCCTAGCGGTATCGGTTCGAGCTTGAACCGCTTGACAGACGGCGCACCTTTCGCTTGAGCACGAATAAGAAATCGAGGAGTGGAAGAGTTGAGCAGAGACATGAAAAATATCGCATCCGCAAACCGACTCACGCCAGCAGGCCCATTCGGAAAGAGAATCACCGGGAGATCGGTCAGCTCCTTGATCTTCCTCACAGTCCCATCGAGTTGCTCAACAGATCTGACAGTGGAGCCTCCAACCATAATCGCCGCACTCCCCCAACCCTGAAGATCCTCTAGTGACCTCGATAGCCGTCCCCTAAACTTCTCAGGATCAATTAGTGAAAGGTGAATGCAGCCTTGTTCCTTGATCGCTGAAAGGAGAGAAGCTTCTACGGGTCCCATTTTTTCCGCTTTCTATCCTGTCAATAGTTGATAGGCGACCTTCATCGCTAGAAGCGGGTGTCGCGCCATCAGCCCCACTGCCTTCGTTGGACTGAAACCGTTCGCCATCTCAACCAGATCTTGTCCCTCCAATAAGCCTGTTATGATATTCAACTCGCTATCAGAGAATCTTTCGAACGAATCCAAGGCTCTCAAACTGTTGGATATTCGGTCTCCCCACAACTTGTCAAATCTATCTCTGTAGCGTTGCAAATTCTCCGCAGACACGTTCCCCTTGAGAGCCGAGATTGCTGCTTCTTCGCCTGCAATTTTTCCCGCCACTAAACCAGTGTGTATGCCCGCTCCGGTAAGCGGTATGACTTGGCTTGCAGCATCGCCGCATAGCATCATGTTGTCAGCGACGTAGCTCTCAGCCTCTCCTCCAACTGGAACAGGAGCGGCAAGGGTCCGCTCTATCTTCGCAGATCCAAAGGCTCGCGGGTGGTTCTCGATGAACTTGTCGAGAAGCACTTTCGCTCCAGCCCCTTTTACGCCAATTCCGACATTTGCGTCACCTTTTCCCTTCGGGAACACCCAGATGTACCCAGCCGGCGCCTTTTCATGCCCAACGTAAATTTCGAGCTTTGACTCATCTTCGACGACACAATCTGTCATCGAATATTGTAAGGCTGTGATCGCTTGGTAGTTCTTTCGGGGGAAAAATCGTCTTGCCAGGATCGACCCAGTGCCATCGCATCCTATGACAATTCTCGCTCTAACTGAGCTGGACTCGCCGCCCTTCTTCGTCTGAATTTCGATCAACCCGTCTTTTCGCTCGACATTTTCCACGGACGTCTCGAATCTTGTTTCAGACCCCGCCTTCTCAGCGCGGTCAGCTAGGACTCGAAGAAAAGCGGGTTTGTCAAGAATGTAGCCTTCGCCGCCCACGTTGACTTTCTTCTGTTCATCGGGGGCATAGAGGACAGCGCCAGATATGTAGTTCGATACGAACTCGCTCGAAGGCTTGAGCTCCGCGTCCACGAGAGCATCGGCGAGCACTCCCTCGGCACAAACCTTCTTCCCCGGAGAGGGTTCCCGCTCTATCAGAACGGTCCTCGCGTGCGACTCCGCCGCCTTCCAAGCAGCCATTACCCCTGCGGGACCAGCTCCGATAACGGCTACATCATAAGATTCCAAAGATCCATTTTTCCTAGAACATTGACTCAGGCTTTGTCTATAGTTGGGTCTATCGGTTGCTGGGCAGCAACGCCAGCCTCGATTTCTATATGTTTCCCTGACGGGATAGCCACAGGCGCCTTCACACCGCTATCGACAGTCGTAGTGGTCCGATTTCGCCTTTCCGTCTCCACATCGACCCGGTGAAGGAACCACAGCGAGTACATAGACAAACCGAAAGCGGTTGTCACAATCTTCGTAGCAAAAACCAGATTGAGAGGGCTCTTGAGGTCGAAAATGCTCGCCACTTTATCAGGGTTGCACGGAAAGGGTAAGCAATTAGTCGTCAGAACCTCGAGCGCCAACCAGACCATGAAGTTGTAGAAGATCTCGTAGAATGAGGCGAACGCAACCAGGGCTGTGCCGAGGAAGAGCATGTTTCGAACCCGTGGAGAAAGTTGGAGAAAATGTTCCTTGTTCGATTCGAGACCCGCGGCCCAGTATACGAAGCTGAAGTAGGCAAACCAGGTTATCGGTTTGGCATAGAAGTAAGGAAAGATTGAGGGATCAGGCCATTCTGACTGGACGAACTGTATTCCCACTTGAGGGTTCGTTGTTGCTTGTAGCCCGTAGAATACGATGAAAGCAAGCGCGGTCAGCCCGGCCGACCAGGATAAGAAAGACCAGGGTCGGCTATCGATGAAGGATCGGATTTCGCTCCAGCGCTTAGGGCCCGGCTTCCCTTCCGTCATAGGAAACTCGTTTCTTTGACAGACGATAGAGCCTTTAGGCTTTCGTAGAATTTGAAATGGGGGATTTGGGAGAAACCGTGTTTCTCCCTACCTCTTATTGGGCATCCTTATTGGATGACTTCGCCTGAAGCGAAGCGGTTCGAAACCCGTGTGATCTTTATCTTGATGTGATCTCCGGGTTTGGTGTTTGGTACGAAGACAACAAGACCTTCGACGCGCGCGATTCCTTCACCGCGGCGACTGATCTCCTTGATGTCGACATCGTATTCTTTGCCTTCTTCGACCGGTTTCGGTCCGAATCTGTTCGCACCGCCACCACCGCCATAGCCTCTCCTTTCAT
>Ga0209236_1002013_pt1 | contig 12407 bp, 13 predicted proteins | sample GraSoi013_1_40cm_FD_185819 | JGI IMG/M metagenome (GOLD analysis project Ga0209236, IMG submission 185819) | Grasslands soil microbial communities from the Angelo Coastal Reserve, California, USA - Sample 09_27_2013_1_40cm (SPAdes) (version 2) | ecosystem: Environmental > Terrestrial > Soil >... | reverse complement strand
GGAACACCACCGCCGCCACGACGACGGCCACCCACGCCTGACGCAGCGTGAGCCGCCCCGACGGCAGCTCCCGCGCCCGGGTGCGCGGGTTCCGCGCGTCCAGCTCGCGGTCCGCGATGCGGTTGAACCCGAGGGCCACGAATCGGGCGCAAGTGAAGGCGAGCACCACCAGCCCGAGCGTGCGCCACGTGAGCGCCGTCTCGCGCGACGCCACCACCAACCCGAGCAGCGCGAACGGCAGTGCGAACACCGTGTGCGGCAGTTTGACGAAATTCGCGTAGCGGACCAGGAGACTCTCGCCACCGAAAGTCTGCCCCTCACGGGATCCACCTCCACCATCCTCCACCAACCTCCCCCGTCCTCCCCCAACCTCAGATTTCAATTCCCAGCTCCTTCCACATCGCGTCGACGCGCTGCTTCGTCTCCGGATCCATGACGATCTTGTTCGGCCACTCGCGTGTGAACCCCTCTTCTTTCCACTTGCGCGTCGCGTCGATCCCCATTTTCGAGCCGAACGTGAAGCCACGGCTCGAGTGGTCGAGCACGTCGATCGGGCCCATCGTGAACCGCACGTCGCGCTCGGGGTCGATGTGGTTCAGCGCCACCCACCACGCCTCCTTGGGATCGCGCACGTTGACGTCCTTGTCCAGCACGACGATCACCTTGGCGAGCGACATGAGCCCCTGTCCCCACAGCCCGTTCATCACCTTGTAGGCCTGCCCCGGATACTGCTTGTCGATGCTCACGAAGACGAGGTTGTGAAAGATCCCTTCGGCCGGCATGTGCAGGTCCACGATCTCGGGCAGCGTGAGCTTGAGGAGCGGCAGGAAGATCCGCTCCGTCGCGTGGCCGAGCCAGTAGTCCTCCATCGGCGGACGACCCACGATCGTGTGCGGCCACACCGGCTCGGCGCGCAGCGTGACCGCGGTGACGTGCACCTTGGGATAGTAGTCGGCGAGTGAGTAGAAGCCGGTGTGGTCGCCGAACGGCCCTTCGAGCACCAGTTCCTCGCGCGGATCGATGTAGCCCTCGAGCACGAGCTCCGCTTCCGCCGGCACCTCGAGATCGGAGGTCACCGCCTTGGCGAGCCGCACCGGCTCCCGGCGCAGGAAGCCGGCGAACAGGAATTCGTCGATGGTGGGCGGGAGCGGCGCGGAGGCGGCATAGATCGATGCGGGATCGCCGCCCAGCGCGATTGCCACGGGCATCTTCTCGCCGCGCTCCGCCATTTCGCGCCAGTGCGCCGCCCCGACCTTGTGGCGTTGCCAGTGCATCGCCAGCTCGCGTCGGCCGATCACCTGGATGCGGTACATGCCGACGTTACGGACGCCAGTCTTCGGATCGCGCGTGATCACGCCGGGAAGCGTGATGTACGGCCCGCCGTCTTCCGGCCAGCACACCGGCACGGGAAACTGCGCCAGGTCCACGTCCTGCTCCCGAATCACGGTTTCCTGACACGGCGGCTTCCCGCCGATCGCCTTGGGCGGGAACTTGGCCACCTCCGCAAGCTGCGGCAGCATCGCCAACTTGCCGAGCAGGCTGTCCGGGACCTTCATGTTGAGCAGCGTGGCGATCCGCTCCCCGACCTCGTCCAGACACTCGACGCCGAGCGCCAGCGCCATGCGCTTTTCCGAGCCGAACAGATTCACGGCTACGGGATAGCGCGCGGGCCCGCCCGAGGGGAGCGTCGGATGTTCGAACAGCAGCGCCGGTCCGCCGCCGGGGGACTTCATGCAGCGGTCCGCGATCTCCGTGATTTCCCTGTCCACGGACACGGGGCGCCCCACGTGCACGAGCTCTCCGCGGGCGTCGAGCGCGCGGAGGAAGTCCCGCAGATTATCGAGTGCCATGATGCAGGGCGCAGATCCCGCCCGTCAGGATCTCATAGCCTACGTTCGAGAACCCGGCGGCCTCGAGCCGGCGCGCGAAGGCGTCCGGGTCCGGAAAGTCGAGCACCGACTCTGGCAGGTAGGTATAGGCGTCCCTATGTTTCGACACCGCGCGGCCGATCGCGGGGAGGACGCGCCGAAAATAGAACAGGTAGAGCGCGCGCAACGGCGCGAAGCGTGGTGTGGTGAATTCGAGCACCACGAAGCGGGCGCCGGGCCGGAGCACGCGGTGCGTCTCCCGGAGGCCGGCGTCCAGATCCGCCAGGTTTCGGACCCCGAAGGCCACCATGGCACCGTCGAACCGGGCGTCGACGAACGGGAGGGCGAGCGCGTCGGCGCCGACGGGTCGGGTGCGTGGCGCTTTGTCCTTCCCCCGCGCCAGCATGGGGAGCACGAAGTCCGCGCCGAGCACGGTCCCGCGGAACCCGGGCGCGCGGGCGAGCGTCGCCGCGAGATCGAGCGTGCCGGCGCAGAGATCGAGATAGGTGCCGTCGGGTCGCCGCTCCCACGCGAGCCGTCGCACCGCGGCGCGGCGCCAGGAGCGGTCCACATTGAGGCTCAAGAGATGGTTCAGCAGGTCGTAGCGCGGCGCGATCGCGGCGAACATGCTGCGTACGTACGACCGCTTCGCCTCGCCACCCGAGTGCGCGGCAACCTCGAACGCAGGATGCGGAGGAGGGGGGGGCGTCATAGGCGCGAAAGATAGGCCGGGCAACCTGACCGGCGCCAGCGATCCGGAGGTCGTGGCGTGGGCGAAGCAAGGCCACGAAGCCGCGTTCCGCGAGCTGGTGCGCCGCTACGAGCGGCCCATTTTCTCGCTGTTGTATCGCATGGTGCGCGACCGCGCCCTCGCCGAGGACCTGGCGCAGGAGACGTTCATCAAGGTCCTGAACGCCATCGGCACGTACAATCCCCAGTTCAAGTTCTCGTCGTGGATCTTCAAGATCGCGAACAACGCCGCGATCGATCATCTGCGCAGACGCGAGCTCGAGACCCTCTCACTCGATGGCTCCCCGCACGCCACGACGCCCGACGAAATGAGCGCCACCGCGCCGCAGCTGGGCGACCGGGGTGAAACCCCCCTGCAGGAGCTCGAAGCGCGCGAGCTGGGCGGCGCCATCGAGCACGCCATCGCCCGCCTCCGGCCCGAGTATCGCACGTGCATCCTGCTGCGCCACGTCGAGGGCCATAGTTACGAGGAAATCGCCCGCATCCTGGAACTGCCCCTGGGCACGGTGAAGACCTATATCCATCGGGCGCGCAACGAATTACGGGGCTACCTCGAGGACCGGCGCGAATGACAGACATGAAACCTTGGCCTGCGCCGGCACGTAAGACGGACCAATGACAGACTCCCTGCTGCAGCACCTGACCCCCGACGAAGTCGAGCTTTGGGCCCAGGGTCTCCTCCCTGCCGCCCGGGACACCCACCTCGCGCAGTGCGCCGAGTGCCGCACGATTGCGGCGCGCGAGCGTAAGCTGATCCGCGAGCTGTCGCAGCTGACGCGGTTCACGCCTGAATTCGGGTTCGTCGAGCGGGTGATGGCGAAGGTGAAGATCCCGACGCCCTCAGGCCCGCACCTCCGCCCCCACACCGACGCCTAGCAGTCTCGCGGCGCTGCCGTCGCGCACCGCGATCTCCACCGTACCACCGCTGCCGACGAAGGCGACCAGCGCGCCCCGTCCCACATCCCCGAACGTGCGGGCCAGCGTCCCGATCTCTGTGCCTGCGACCTTGATCCTCACACCCGGCTCCACCGCGTCACCGGGAATGTTCGAGATCAGCGTCCCGAATCGATCGACGTAGATCACTTCCCCGATCAGCAGCGTGCCGTCGTGGTGGGGAGTGGGGAGCGGGGAGCGGTACACCTCGGTAACGGGATGACCCACGTGGGACAGTGGCGCGCCCAGGGCGAGCTGGCCCGCCACCGGCGCGAACACGTCGCGCGCTTGGAAGGTGGGCGCGGCGTCTACCGGAATCGGCAGCCCCACGAAGTGCGCGTCCGCCGGCAGAAACGACAGCAGGCCGTTGTCCGGGGCGACGAAGAAGTGTCCCGCGGTCGACGCCGCCAGCACGCGGCGGTCGGTGCCGACGCCGGGGTCCACGACCGCCAGGTGCACGCTCCCTTGCGGGAACCGGTGCCAGACGCGCGACAGGATATACTGCGCCGCCCGCACATCGCCCGGCGGCACCTGGTGCGTGATGTCGACGAGTGCGGCGCCGTGCACCTGGGACAACAGCACGCCCTTCACCTCGCCCACGTAGCTGTCGGCGCTGCCAAAGTCGGTGAGCAGAGTGATGAGGGTCGCCACCGTCGTCAGACCGTGGCGCGCCGCCAGGCGCCGCTGAGCCAGAACATGGCCATGACGATCCCGCGCGCGACAGCGGTGACGCAGAGCGCCAGCCAGATCCCGACGAGCCCGATGGCGCTCGACCACCACGCGGCGAGCGGCACCCGCAGCAGGGTGAGCGTGGTGCTGGCGACTTGGGGCCACAGCGTGTACCCCGCCCCGGCGAGGGCACCTTCCAGAATGATCTCGAACGTCTGGCCGATCTGCGCGAACGCGATCACCCGCAGGTACAGGCTGCCATCCGCAATCACCGCGGGATCGGGGGTGAACAGGGCGACGAGCGTCTCCGGGATCGTGAGGAAGGCGACCGCGGTGACCGTTGTGGCCACCAGACAGTAGCCCACGGTCATCCGCACCGCCTGGCGGGCGCGCGCCTCCTGCTGCGCGCCCAGGTTCTGTCCCACGAGGGCGGAGGCCGAGAGCGCGAACCCGGAGATGGCGATGAAGCCGAGCCCTTCCACCTTGTGGCCGACGCCGAGCGCCGCGAGCGCGGCGGTACCGAAGCGGGACGTGTACCGCGTGAGCCACATGTACACGACCGAGAGCAGGACCCCCGCCAGCGAGAGCGGGGCGCCCACGCGGAACACCGTGGGCAGGGCGCGCCAGTCGGGGGCATCGAGGCGTATCAGGCCGCGTCGCCAGGCGATGCCGATACCGATGAGGAACCCGCCACCCCGCACCATCACGGAGGCGAGGGCGGCGCCCTCGACTCCGAGCTTCGGGAACGGACCGACGCCGCTGATGAGCAGCGGGTCGAGGCCCACCGACAGCACTACCGAGGCCATGAGCAGAAGGAATGGCGTGCGCGTGTCGCCCGAGGCGCGGAACGTCGCCTCGATCGCGAAGAAGCCGAACACGAGCGGTCCGCCCAGGAGCCACGTGTCCAGGTACGCGCGCCCGAGCGTCGCCACCTCCTGCGGCACGCCCATCACCTGGAACAGCGAGTCCGTGAGCGTGAACCCCAGAAGCGACACGACGGTCCCCGCGGCCAGGGCGTACACGACCGCTGCACCCGCGGCCCGGGCGGCGGCATCGGGGAGCCCCTCGCCGTGGCGGCGGGCCGCGACGGCGATCAGCCCCACTTCCACCATCTCCCCGAGCGACAGCAGCACCCACACGTAGAACCCGGCGGTCGAGACGGCGGCGAGCGCGGCGGGCCCGATCAGACGGCCGACCCAGATGGCATCGATGAGGTTGAAGCAGAAGTGGCACGCCATCATCGCGACCGCCGGCGCCGCCAGCTTCAGGATGACGGGCCGGAGCGGCCCGACGGTGAGCGCGCCGGGCGTGCGGGTCGTGCTGATCATGGCGCCGGAAGCTACCGGGGCGCCGGCCTGGGGGTCAACGAGCGGGTTCTTTGCTCCGGCTGCGACGGCGTGCCTTGCTGTCGTACAGCGAGCGGTCCGCGGCGTTCAAGAGCCCCTCGAGCGTGGCCCCGTCGCGCGGATGCACGGCCACGCCGACGCTCACGGAGAGCGGCGGCTGCTCGCCGTCCCGCGCCACCCGGTCGGCGACGCGCCGGGCCACGTGCCACGCCGCCGCATCCCCCGTCTCGGGCAGCACCAGCGCGAACTCGTCCCCGCCGAAGCGCGCGGCGGTGTCGATCCCCCGGCACGAGCCCAGCAGCGCTTCCGCCACGCGCCGCAGGGCCATGCTGCCTACCAGGTGGCCATAGCGATCGTTGACCTTCTTGAGGCCGTCCAGATCCATCAGCACCACCGCAAACGGCCGATCGGTGCGGGACGACCGCCGGATTTCCGCGTCGAGCGCGTGCGCGAGTTGTCGGTAATTGGAAAGTCCCGTGAGCGGATCGCTCACCGCCAGCCGGCGCAGCCGGTCCACGGCTTCGGTTCGCTCCGCCACGGCCGCCGCCAGCACCAGAGTGATGACGGCCGAGACCCCTTGGAACGCCTGCAGCAGCAGCAGCGATTCGTTGAACAGCGGCCGGGCGAAGGGGCCGTAACCGCGCAGCGTCCCCCAGATCGCGACGCCGGCGAGCAGTACGACGACCGTCGCCGCGTCGCGCTGCTCGAACCGGAACGCCACCCACAACAGCAGCGGGACGCACAGGAATTCCAGCGGATAGTGCTTGTCCTTCCACGGCACCAGCTCGCCGAAGACGGCGATGCCGACGACGGCGAGGCACGCGAGCAGCCCGACGGCCTCGAGCGCCTGGCGTCGAGTCCAACGCACGCGGGGTCGCGCGGCCCAGAGCAGCACCGCCGGCGCGATGACCAGGTCGCTCACCGCATCGCCCATCCACCAGGTGGACCAGATGGGCCCGAAGTCGGTCCAGCGCGCGAACCCAGCTAGCGAGAGGGCCGCGACACCGGCCGTGGCGCTGACGGCCGTGCTGCCGAGCGCGGCGAGACCGGCGAGCTTGAAGATGTCCCGCGCGCGCTCGCAGGCCCGATGGCCGCGGGCGAACCGGTTCACCAGATAGGCGCCCACGAGCCCTTCGAGCGTGTTGCCGGCCGCGATGGCGGCGGACGTCGCCACGTCGCCCGCGGTGGTGATGTTGACGAGAAAGGCGCCGAGCAGGATGGCCGGCCAGACCTCATAACCGAGCAGCAGGAAGGCCGCGAGTGTGAGACCGGAGGGGGGCCACACGACGGTGGCGCTCGGGTGGACGTACGCCACCTGGAGCCCCACCTTGCCGGCCACGAAGTAGCCGGCCGCGAGGGCCGCGAGCAACCCCAGACGTCTGAGCAATCGCGACTGGATCATCCCAGTCCTCAGTGTCTCTTGGACGGCGGGGCGCGCGCCTTCGACGGTACCTAAGGATGAGATGCGAGGAACGGCGTTGCCGCCGCTCAACCCACCCCGATGAACCACTCCTCCCACCCGACGCGGAACACGCATTCGCAGCGGGCGCAGCGCATCGTGTGCGGCGCGCCTTTCAGCTCCATGCGGTTGCGACAGCCGGGGCACACAGCGTATTTGTCGCCCCAATGCGCGGGCAGGCTTCTCGCATCATGCGGGCGGGCGACGATCGTCCAGTGCTGGGGCGGTGCTGTAACGATCTTCAGGGACGTGCGCGGCACAGGGATCTGCTCCCGGTTCACGTCGAGCCTCGCTTCAGCGGACGTCAAATCCGCCACCCGGTACCACGCACCACGGCGCACTCGACAGTTCACGTCGACCTGCAGCCGAGCCCATTGCGGGTCGGCTGATGCCGCCCCTTCTCGTAGTGCCATCCGGACCATGGTAAGGCTTTCCGGCAGTAATGGTAGAGTGGCGCGACCGCAACAGGGGGTGACCGCCGTCACGGGAGCTCAAGGCGCAGGCTGGGCGGTCTCTCGCAAGAATCGATGGAACACCGGATTCCCGGGATAACGCGAGGCGAGCCGGACCACCTCGTCGCGGGCGTCCCGCTCGAGCGCCGGACGCTGCGTCGAATCGCGCGCTGCCTCGCGCACCAGCGCCGCCGCGAGCACCCAGCCGGCCTCGACCCGCGCCAGATCTCCCTCCGTGGCTGCCCGGCGCATGTAGGCGATCCCGCGCTCCGCGTTGCCGCTGCCCAGTCCCACGATCTTCGCGACCAGGCGGGCGAGGGCGCTCGCGCGTGCCAGGCCGTACTGGTACACGCCCAGTCCCAGGTAGCAGTCGGTGCAGCTCGAGTCGACCGTCAGGACGCGGGCGTAGGCGTCGCGCATCGCCTTGCCGTCCTTCGCGGCGCCCCAGGAATGCCCGTGCAGGTCGCGCTGGCGGGCACGATACCCCAGCGCGGTCGCGAGCCAGAAGTCATGGGCCGGGCCGGGAGCGGTGGTGCGGGCGCGCGCGATCGCGAGATCGAGCAGCGAGTCGATCCGCGTGGCCTCGTAGGCGTCGTTCTCGAGCGCGGCGGCCCACCAGATGTACGCGCTCGCTTCGAAGGTCACGGGCGCGGGGTCGGTCGAGTCGCGCCCGGCGAGCTCGGCAAAATAGGCGGCGGCGGCGGGAAAGCCCCCGCCGTACAGCGTGTCGAGCCCGGCGCGCACGTCCGGTCGCTCGGCGCGGGGGTGCTGTACCAGGGACAGCGCGAGAAGGAGAACCCGCACCGTCAGCGCGGCAGCGCGGCCAGCGCGTCCGAAACCCGCCGGGCGACGGCCTCGAGGGCCTGCGCCGCCGGCGAGCCGGGATCGGCCGCGACAACCGGCCGGCCGGTGTCGGCGAGATCCGCCAGCTGCGCCTGCAGCGGCACCTGACCGAGCAGCGGCACGCCGAGCTCGTCGGCGAGCCGCGTGCCCCCACCGGCGAGGAAGATCTCCGTGCGCTCACCGCAATGGGGGCACACGAAGTAGCTCATGTTCTCCACCACACCCAACACCGGAACACCGACGCGCTCGAACATCTTCGCGCCGCGCAAGGAATCGCCCACCGCGACCTCCTGCGGCGTGGTCACGATGATGGCTGCGCGGATATGTACCGTCTGCGCGAGCGAGAGCTGCGCGTCACCTGTCCCCGGTGGCAGGTCCACCAGAAAGTAGTCGAGCTCTCCCCAGTCCACGTCCTTCACGAATTGCCCGATCACCTTCATGATGATGGGGCCGCGCCAGATGGCCGGAGAGTCTCGCTCGACGATGAGCGCGAGCGACATGAGCTTCACGCCGTGGGCCTCGAGCGGCTGGATCTTGCCGCTCCGCACTTCCGGCTTCTGGTCCACACCCATCATCCGCGGGATGTTCGGCCCGTAGATGTCGGCGTCCATGAGCCCCACGCGGTGGCCCGCGCGCGCCAGCGCGACGGCGAGGTTCGCGGAGACGGTGGACTTTCCCACGCCACCCTTGCCCGACGAGATGGCAAGCACGGTGCCGAGGTGGGGGAGCTCGACGGGCGTGGGCGGCGGCGGTACGCCTCCCGGACCGGTCCGGGGCGCGGGCTGGCGGGGAGCGGCACCCTCCGCCGCACTGCTCGCGTCGGTGACGTTGACCCGCACGCCCGTCACGCCCTGCACGCCCTGGACCGCCTTCCGCACCTCGCGCGCGAGCGAGCCGGGATCATCGCGGCCGAGCAGGAACGTGAACGTGACCATACCATCCCCCGCCACGACGAGGTCCTTCACCATGCCGGCCGAGAGGATGTCGTTCCCGCTGCGAGGGTTCTTGAGCTGGGACAATGCGCGCTCGACGCGCGCCTGGAGGGTGTCGGAAGGGGCCACAGCAGAAAGGTAGGGGGAGACGAGCGAGGCGGGCAACGACGCGCGGGAAGGGCCGCGCCGCGGACTCAGGGCCTTCCCCGGCGTCCCTTGCGCATCTCGGCCAGGTTCTTGTCAAAAGCCTTCTGCTGGTCGGCGGTCAGCACCCCGCGAATGTCCTCCACCTCGTGGTGGAACAGCCCCCGAACCTTCTCCCGCGTGGCGGAGTCGGGCGGACTCTCGGCCGTCAAGGACGGCATCTGTTCGCGATAGTACGCCAGGATCGAATCGACCTTCGCCTGTTGCTCCGGTGTCAGAGTGATGCCTGTGAACAGCATCTGCGCCCGCCGCTCCGGACCACGGCCAGACGGACGCTGCGCCAGCGCCGACGACGCGAACAGCCCCAGCGCGGTCGCGCACAGCAACGCAATTTGAAGTCTCATGTACGCCCACGGAGGGCCGCGTGCGGCGCGACATCGCGCGGCGGAGATTAGGGAGCGGCGCGTCACAGCGCCGCGTTCCTCAAGAGCTGCAGGTAGAACCGGATCGCGTCCGCGTACGCCTGCACGCCGACTCGCTCATCCATGCCGTGCACCCGACGCAGGTCGTCTTTTCCGATCGCCGAGCCGACGAAGCGCAGCACGTTGGGCGTGAGACGGGCGTAGTATCGCGAGTCGGTGCCGCCCACCACGAGCCAGGGGGTCACCACCGCCCCGGGGACCACCTGCCGAATGGTGCGCGCCAGCAGCTGGAACGGCTCGGCGTCCACGCTGGTGACGCCCGACGCATTGGTCATCGTCCCCGGCAGCGGCTCTACGCTGATCCGCGAGTCGTGCACCGCCCGGCGCACGTGCTCGACCACGCCTTCCACGCTGTCGCCGGGGAGGATACGAAAGTTCACGAGCGCACGCGCCGACGACGGCAGCACGTTCTCTTTGACCCCCGCCTGCAGCACCGTGGGTGCGGTGGTCGTGCGGAGCATCGCGTTCCCCTGGGGCGTAGCGCCGAACTTCTGCGCGAGGAGTCCTCCGAGCAGCCAGCGGTTCGCAATGACGAGCCGCGGGCCGAACGACATCTCGGGACCCAGGTAGTCGAACATGGCGGCCGTGGGCCCGCGGATGGCCCGCGGCATCTGGTCGTGCTCGAGCCGTAGGATTGCGGCGGCGAGAATGCCGACCGCCGTCTCGTCCGGGGGCATCGAGGAATGCCCACCCTCGGCCTGGGCCGTGAGTCCGACCGTCACGTATCCCTTCTCGGCGATACCGACCACCGCCACCGGAGCCGAAACGCCGGCGATCAATCCATTGGTGAGCGCGCCGCCTTCGTCCAGCACGAACTCGGGATGGACGTTGCGCGACGCGAGCAGATCCGCGATGCGGGCCGCGCCGCGCCGCCCGCCCACCTCCTCATCGTAGCCGAACGCGAGATACACGGTGCGGCGCGGCTTGGCTCCCGCCCCGAGGAGATGCTCCACCGCCTCGCAGAGTCCGACGAGGCTGCCCTTGTCGTCGAGCGCGCCCCGGCCCCACACATATCCGCCGGCGATCCTGCCCTCGAATGGCGGCTCGGTCCAGCGGGTCTCCGTGCCGGGCTCGACCGGAACCACGTCCTGATGAGCCAGCAGCACGATCGGTGGGGCGCTCGGATCAGACCCTGGCCACTCGTACAGCAGGCCGTAGCCGTTCACTTTCTCGAGCTTCAGCGCGGCATGGAGCTTCGGGAACGTGGTTCGCAGGTAGCGCTGGAAGCCATCGAACTCACGAGCGTCGAACTGGCTCGAATCCTGAAAGGAGATGGTTTTGAAGCGCAGTGCGCCAGCCAGGCGCTGCGCGAGCGCCGCCGTGTCGAGCGGCTCGACCGCCACCGGCGCCGTCTGGGGCTGGCGGGAGTGGAACGTGAAGGTGCGCTCGAGCACGATGACCGCGAGGATCACCACCACGACGAGCAGGGCGCCGAAAGTCTTTTTCACGATGCATCACTCGCTGATGTGCGGGGTCCGCGAAGCTCGCGCGACAGCGGTCACCCGGCAAGGGGTGGCTTGACGGCGGCTTGATACGCCTCCAGTAGCAAGGGGAGCATTTCATCCCGCAAGGGGCACAATCTATCCCTCACCCCGGAGGTTGCATGCGTATCGGGACCGCGTTGCTTTGTCTCAGTTGCTCCGCCGCGACGGCAGCGGCGCAGGAGAAGAAGCAGTCCGTCGAGATCGGCACCTCGCTCGGCGTCACCGTGCTCAGCCAGTCGGGCGAGACTTTCACCACCGTCGGCGTGCCCGTCGCGCAGGGCCCAGTACCCCTGTTCGGCCAGGCCACGCTGTATGCGACGATCTTCGCGACGCCGTCGGTGATGATCGAGCCGCAATTGTCGTTCTCACACCTTTCTGGCGGCGGCAGCAGCCTGACGCTGATCGGCGGGGCGGCCAACATCGGCTACCTGTTCACGGCCACGGAGCGTGCGTCGCCGTACGTCGCGGCGAGCCTGGGGGTCGAGAGCCTGTCGGGCGATCTGGGGTCGGCGTCGGGTGTCGGCCTCGGCGGCAGCGTCGGCTACCGGCTGCGTGCCGGTGCCGGCTTTGCCGTGCGGTTCGAGGGCCGCTACCGGCACTGGCTGGGTGACTTCGACGGTCTGAACGAGTTCGGGTTCGTGGTCGGGCTGGGCGGGATCATCTAGCGATCGGCCGGTGAACCCCGGGGCCACGGTCCCGGGGTCACGCCCGGGAGGCCGGCCGATTACACTCCCGTGCGTGATCGTCGGCCTCGACTACGGCGACGTGCGCTATTTCCGGATGGCCCGGACCGTGCTGGGACGGGCGATCTACTGGACCGGCGTCTATCTCATCGACGGGTTGCTCGTGGACTCGGGCCCGCCCAACCTCGCCCACGACGTGCGACGGCTGGTTTCCAACCTCGCGGTGCGGCAATGCGTCACCACCCATCACCACGAAGATCACTCCGGAAACCATGGCCTGCTCGCGGCCGAGCTGCGGATTACGCCCCTGGCACACGCGATTGGCGTGTCGCGACTCGCCGTCGCGGACACCCACTCCCAGC
>Ga0209236_1002012_pt1 | contig 12409 bp, 8 predicted proteins | sample GraSoi013_1_40cm_FD_185819 | JGI IMG/M metagenome (GOLD analysis project Ga0209236, IMG submission 185819) | Grasslands soil microbial communities from the Angelo Coastal Reserve, California, USA - Sample 09_27_2013_1_40cm (SPAdes) (version 2) | ecosystem: Environmental > Terrestrial > Soil >... | reverse complement strand
GGCGCCGCCCGAGCTCCGGCGGACTTGCACGTCCCCTTGCGCCACGGACAGCTCGACCGCGACGGGACCCGCCATCGGAACGTACGCCGGCGTCGACGCCGATGCGGGCGCAACCGGCTTCGGCGCAGGGGGTGCGCACCAGCCGCAGCCGGTGAGAAGGAGAAGCGCCGCCCGGGCGGCGTATGCGCTCCGGCGACTCATGCGAGCGCGCGCTCCTGCAAGATGGGAAGCAGTACGGTGAACGTCGCGCCTCTCCCCGGGCCGCTCTCGACGGTGACCCGGCCGTGGTGTTCCTCGCAAACCCGGTGCACCATCGTGAGCCCCAACCCCTTCGCGTTCCAGTCCTGCTTGGTGGTGAAGAAGGGCTCGAAGATGCGTGGGCGGACGCCTGGGGCGATCCCCTGGCCGGTGTCCGCAAACCGGATCGCCGCGAGCTGCCCGTCGATGGAGTGATATCCCACCGTCAGTTGACCGCCCGCCGGCATCGCGCGGCGCGCGTTGATCACCAGCTCCGAGAACGCTTCCATGAGCTGCCGCGGGTCGCCGAAGATCCGCAGGGGCGGGCCGTATTCGCGCACCACCCGGACGGCGGCGGAGGCGAGCGCCTTTTCGTTGCGGGCGAGCGATTCCTCGAGAAGCGCGCGCAGATCGAGCGGCGTCTGCGCGGACTCCGCCCCGTCACCGGTGTGCTGCAGCCTCTGCACGATCTCGCGGATCCGCAGCGCCTGGGTCTCGATGCTCTCCAGCTTCTTGCGCCGCGCCGAGTCCGCCGGTTCCTGCAGCAGCAGGAGCTGCGTCTGACCGAGCAGTCCGGCGAGCGGATTGTTCACTTCGTGCGCGATGCCCGCACCGAGCTGACCGACGGCGGCGAGCTTCTGCGCGCGCAGGAGCAGATCCTGCGCTTCTCGCGCCTCGCGCGTCTTTTCCTCCACCCGTTCGCCGAGCTCGCGGTCCCAGCGCTCGATCTCCGCCGCCATGGCGTTGAAGGCTCGCGCCAGATCGCCGAGCTCGTCGCCGCGATCGGCGGCTCCAACGCGATGGCCGAGTTCCCGGCCGGTGAGCGCGGATGCGCCCCGATGCAGTGCCTTGATCGGCCGCACGATGGCGCCGCTCGCGAGAAGGGCCAGCGCAACTCCCGCCGCGAGGGCGATCGCCACGGCTGCCGCCGTGCGTCGCGCGAGAACGCGCGATTCGGCAAGCGCATCGGCGGCCGGCTCGTCGATCGCCACCACCCAGCCGAGGTCGCGTACCTCGGCGCTCGCTCCCAGGCGCTCCACGCGATCCACGCCGGTGAAGGAGAGCGCGCCGAGCCTGCCCGCCAGCGCGGCCTCGACCAGCGGCGAATCCGCGCGGGAAGCCGCCGCCTGGCGGCTCGAGCCCAGCACGACGCGTCCGGAACGATCCACCACCGCGGCATTGCCGCGGACCCCGAGACCGGAGTCGACGACCAGCGGCGCCAGCCGTGCGAGACTGAACTCGACTGCCAGCACGAGCTCACCACGCGTTCGCACCGCGACGGAAACCCGCGGGGATCCTTCGCGAGAAGTGTGCGCCGGCCCGACGGCGGCTCCGATCTGGACCGCAGCGTCGAGCGGAATGCCGCGGGCGAATTCGTCGATGTCGGCCTTCCCGAGCACTTCCCGGTCTGCCAGCGACGGCTCCTGCGCGCGGGAAGCAAGATAGACGGGCGGCGCGACCTGCGCGCCGTCGCGGGACAGGAGCGCGACGGCGACCGCGCCCTCGATCTGCCGGAAAACCAGGCGCAGCGCACCGAGGCGCTCCTGGGCGCTCAGTTGCGCGAACTCCATGGCGTTGGCGGCCAGGCTGGCCGCGTGCAGGCTCGCGGCCACCTCCGCGGAAACGCGTTCGGCGATGAAGCGCGCCGTCGCGATCTGCGCCGCTCGCGTACGCTCCTCGAGCGCACGCCGCGATACCCCGAAGCCGATCCATCCTGCCCCGACCAGCGGAAGCACGGCGACCGGAACGATGATGAGGAGGGCGCGCGTGCCGATGCGCATTTGCTCCGACTGTACCAGCAGAGGCCCGCGGCGCACGAAAGTTGTCGTCGCAAGCATGCCCGCTTAGCCTGAAGGGATGCCGGAGAGGGTGGGAGAGGGGCTGCGCGCGCTCGTCGTGGACGACGAGGAGGTCGTGCGCTCCGTGGTCCTCGAAGTCCTGGAAGGAATGGGGTTTCTGGCCAACCCTGCCGAGTCTCTCACCGCGGGGCGCGAGAGGCTCGCCGGCGAACGCTACGACCTGCTCATCATCGACAAGAACCTTCCGGATGGGAGCGGGCTTTCCCTGGCTCGCGAGGTGGCAGAAGGTAGCCTCGACGCGCAGGTTGTGATCATCAGCGGGTACGCCACGCTTTCGTCCGCGGTGGAAGCGCTCCAGGCCGGCGTCGCCGACTTCGTGGTGAAGCCGTTCGATCTGGCCGACTTCCGCGCCCGCCTGCAGCGGACGATCGAGAGTCTCAAGCTCCGGCGCGCTTACCGGCTGCTCTTCAAGGAGCTGCAGGAGAAGAATGCCATCCTGGAGGGGCTCGCGACGCGCGATCCGCTCACGGGACTCGACAATCACGCCTCCTTCCAGGAAAGCGTAAGCAGGGAGATCGAGCGCGGGCGCCGTTACGGTGCTCGCTGCGCGGTGGTCCTGGCCAGCATCGATCGCTTCCGTGACATCAACGCGAATCTGGGGTTCTCCGGCGGAGATGCTCTCCTCCGGGACCTGGGCGCGTTCCTGCTTCGCAGCGGGCGCGCCGCCGATCTGCCCGCATACCTCGCGGGTGGCGACGTGCTCGCGCGTTTCGGCGGCGACACCTTCGCCATCCTCCTGCCGCAGACGGACCGCACCGGCGCGGCCACTCGCGCCGAGCACCTCCGGCGCACCCTCGAGCAGACCAAGCTCGGTCCCGGATTGCGGCGGATCACCGTCTCGGTCGGGGTCGCCGCGTTTCCGGAGCACGCGCAGGACGCCGATACGCTCATCGCCGCCGCCGCGACGTCGCTCGACGCGGCAAAGCAAGCGGGGCGGAACCGGCTCATCTGCTGGTCACGAGAGCTATCGGCGGGCGGGCGGCTGGATTCGGCGCAGGTGCGGCACGAAGCCGACAAGCTGGTGGCGCTGCAGCGCTCGATCCGCGAGCGCTCGTTCCAGTCCGTCTATCAACCGATCGTGGACCTGGCCGCGGGTACCGAGGTGGCCTGGGAGGCGCTGACGCGCCCGATGGATCCGGCCTTCACCTCGGTCCTCGATCTCCTGGGAACGGCGGAGCGGAGCGGCCAGGTACCGACCCTCGGACGCGTCCTGCGGGCGATCCAGATCGCAGCCATCCACAAGCTGCCGCTGGACAAGCTGCTGTTCCTCAACGTGCATCCCTTCGAGTTCCTCGAGCAGGACGCGATCGAGTCAGAGCCAGCCCTGCGACCCTGGACGAAGCGCGTCGTCCTCGAGCTCACCGAGGCCGCGGAGGTGAGCAACTTCTCCCGCGCACGGGAGCGCGTGGCGGCGCTGCGTGCGGCCGGGTTTCGCATCGCGGTCGACGATCTCGGCTCCGGGTACTCCAGTCTCAACCACCTGGCGCTGCTCGAGCCGGACTTCGTCAAGCTGGACATGGCGATGATCCGGGGGATCGAGGAAGGCAGCCGCGCGGCGCGCCTCATCAAGCACATCCTCGAGTATTGCCGTGGGGAAGGCATGCGCGCCGTGTGCGAAGGGATCGAGACCCCGGAGGAGCTGCGGGTCGTTGCCGCTCTTGGCGTCTCCCTCGTGCAGGGGTACTTGCTGGCACGTCCCGGTCCGCCGTTCCCGAGGGCGACCGTGGAGCTTCCTTCCAATCCACCGCCGCCGAAAGGCGCGAGGCGGATCGGCTGAGTCGACATCAGCGTGGCAGTAGTGCTGAATACCGCGGCTGAGCTCGGGAGGAGCAATGGAACGCCCTTGGGAACATCCTGACTGGTACGACCTGCACGACACCGCGTTCACCGCGGGCTCCGAGCGCGAGCCCGAGCACTACCGGGAGCTTCTGCTGGCGTTGCCGCCGCTCGGCCAGGCAGATCACCTGGCGGACATCGGCGCGGGCACCGGCAAGCTCTCGCACCTCATCGCACGCGGCTATCCGGAGCTGGGGCGCGTGACCCTCATCGAGCCGAACGAGGTCAAGCTGCGCCGCGCGCGCTCCAGGCTTGCCGAGGCCCTCCCTCGCGCCCGCATCGACCCGCTGTCGCTGCCCGCGGGCCACGGCAGGCTTCCGCCCTCGCACGATGCGACGATCGCCGTCTTCGGAAGCGTGCTCATGCCGGCCCTGGAGTTCGGCGCGCTCTCGTACGCCGATGGGATGGCCTGGGTCGACCGCGCGCTGACCGAAGCGGTGGCCTTGCTGCAGCCCGGCGGCTGGGTCTACGACCTCGAGACCCTGGCGGGAGCGTTCGCAAATCCGGCAGACGACGGCAAAGCGCGGCGGCTCTTCCTGCTCGAGTTGATCGAGGCCTTCCAGCGTGCTGGCCTGAGCGAAGTCGAATGCCTCTACCGCTTCCGCGACCGCGCCATCGTGCGCGGCCGCAAGCAGCGCTCCGACTCGATGTGAAGGCGTATCGACCCAAGCCCCGTGGAACGAGGTGAGGCACCCGATCGCCTTGATCGTGGCGGCATTCGTGGTCACCCGCGCGCTTGCGATTGCCGCCACTCATCTCGGGGCGCATTTCATGACTCCGCAAAAGCATTCCTTTGCTCGCCGGGCGCGCACTTCCTCGCGTATCCCTACTCGGAAGCGCTCTTCGCGCTCGCTCTAGCCGCTCGCCCGGGGTCGCAATGGCGCTGGCGCTGGTCGGACAGGCGCCGCGCCGCCTGCGCAACTGGGCGGCCGCTGCCGTCGCCCTCGCGGGATTGATCGCGTTCATGATCTGGTGTCACGGGCAGTACGGTGACGCCCTCGCCTTCATGCACATCCAGGTTTACCACCGCAGGCATCTGAGTCTGCTCGGCCCCCTGGTGGCGTTCTTCGCCTTCGAGACGGATCCCGACTACTACCTCGTGACCATCGCCTGCCTCTTCGTGGCGGTGAAGATGATCCGCAGGACGCCGGCGTGGCGATGGGTGACGGCTTGGTTCCTGCTCCTCCTGCCGCTCGCGACGGGCACGCTGCAGGCGATGATCCGGTATCAGGCCGTCAATCTTCCCTTGCTTTGCGGCGTTCCGAACCTCTTCTCAGCGCGCGCCTTCCGTTGGCTGCTTGCGGCAGCCCTCGTCCTCATGCTGTTCGAAGCGTTCCTTTTCGGGAAGGGAATCGGGCACAACTGAAGGCATGGTCACGGCGCACTCTGCGATCAGCTTGCCTTGACCTGGGCGTAGCTCGCTGCGCCGGCCAGGTGGATGGAGACGTAGGGCTTCGCGGATGATGACGTCGGGCACCGCTCAGACCTGCGCGAATCCGCCGTCGACGAACAGCTCGATGCCGGCGATGTAGCTGCTGTCGTCCGAGGCGAGGAACGACACGGCGCTGGCGATGTCGTCGGGCTGACCGAGGCGGCCGAGCGGGATCCTGTCGCGGAACAGGTCGTTCAGGCCGTCGCTGTCGGTGTGGCGGAGGCCGCGCAGCCCCTCCGTGTCGATCGCTCCCGGGCTGACAACGTTGACGCGGATCTTGCGGTCCTTGAGGTCGGTGGTGAGGGTGCGCGCGAACGATCGCAGCGCCGCCTTGGTGGCGCTGTACACGCTGACGGCGGGATTTCCTTTCGACCCGACGATGGATGAGGTGAAGATGATCGAGGCGCCGTCGCGCAGCAGCGGCAGCGCCTTCTGGACCGTGAAGAGCGCGCCCTTGACGTTGGCGCCGAACGTCCGGTCGAAGAGCTCTTCGGTGATGTCGCCCAGCGGGGCCGCCTCGGCGATGCCGGCGTTCGCGAAGAGGATGTCGATGCGGCCTTTGCTCTCCTTTACCGTGGCGAACAGGCGGTCCAGGTCCGAGAGCTTCGAGACGTCGCCCTGGACGGCCGTGACGTTGCGACCGATCTCGCCGGCGGCGGCCTCGAGCTCGCTCTTGCGCCGGCCGGTGATGAAGACGTAGGCGCCGTCGGCAACCAGCCGCTTTGCCGCCGCGAAGCCAATGCCGGTGCTGCCTCCGGTGACGACGGCGACCTTTCCATCGAGCTTGCCCATGATCGGCTCCTTTTAGATGACGAGCGTAATATCATCAGACGATGACCGGGCGGTCCCGGGGATTCGCCGGTCCTGGCTACGACCCCATCGTTTCCGCGGCCCGCCACCCTCCACCGAGGGCGTTGTAGAGCTGCACCAGCGAGAGAAGCTCGTTCAGCTGCGCCTGCGCCAGACCGAGCTCGGCCGCGAACGTCCTCGTGTTGCTGTCCAGGACTTCGAGATAGCTCGCCGCCCCTCCCCGGTAGCGTTGGTCCGACAAAGCAAGGGCATCCCGCGTCGAAATGGCCAGAAGCTCCTGCTGCTCGCGGAATTCGCGGTTCTTGCGGTACGCGACCAGCGCGTCGGAGACCTCGCGGAACGCTTGCTGGATGGTCTGCTGGTACACCACCAGCGCCTCTTTCTGCTGCGCCTCGGCCAGCTTGACCCCGGAGCGAATCCTGCCGCCGGCGAAGATCGGCTGCGTCAGCGATCCGATGAAGCTCCACATTCCCGCGGGGCCCTTGAAGAGGTCGCTCAGCGCGGCGCTCTGTGCCCCGCCGCTGGCAGTCAGCGAAATCGAGGGAAAGAATGCCGCCCGCGCGACGCCGATGCGCGCGTTCGCGGCGATGAGCCGCGCCTCCTGCAACTGGATGTCGGGCCGCCGCTGCAAAAGAGCCGACGGAAGCCCCGCCGGGACGATGGGATCGTGCGGCTGCTCCGTCAGTTTCCGCCCGCGCGGGATCGGTCCCGGATTGCGGGCGAGCAGCACGCTGATGAAATTCTCCTGCTGCTCGGTGCGGCGCTCGATATCGACGATGGTCTGCGCGGCATTGTAGACGAGCTGCTCGGCCTGGCGGACGTCCAGAAGCGAGACGGCGCCCTGGCGCTCTTGCAATTGGGTGAGCTCGAGCGACTGCTGCCGCGAGGTGAGCGTGCTCTTGGAGATCTCGAGCTGGGAATCGAGCGCCAGCAGCTGGTAATACCCGCCCGCGATGCTGGCGATGAGGCTGGTGATCACCGCCTGGCGGTTCCATTCGGCGGCGAGCAGATCGGCGCGGGCCGCTTCGGTGGCGCGGCGGAACTTGCCCCAGAAGTCGAGCTCCCACGACGCCGCCACGCTCCCCTGGAACACATTGGTGTGGATGACGGGCGTCAGGCTCGTCGCCGCAAGGCGCTCCCGTCCGGCCGCGAGCCCCAGCGCCACCGTGGGAAGCTGATCGGCCCGGGTGATCCCGAGCTGCGCCCCGGCCTGCTCGATGCGCGCCGCAGCGATCAAGACATCCTGGTTCTGCGCCAGCGCGGTCTGGATCAGATCGGCGATCACCGGATCGGGAAACACCTGCGCCCAGTCCTTGTCGGCCAGCGACTCGGCGCCGCCTGCCTCCGCGCCGCCACGATAGCTCTGCGGCGCCTGCGTCGAGGGGCGCTTGTAGTCCGGTCCGACCGCGCAGCCCGCCGCGAGCACCAACAGCCACAGCCGTTTCATGGCGCCGGCTCCGGCTCGGTAGGAAGCTGCGCCGCCGGTTCCGCATGCCCGCGCCGGTTCGCGAACCTCTCCACCAGCACGAACAGCACGGGGATGATGAAGATCGCGATCGCCGTCGCCGCCAGCATGCCGGTGATGACCACCGTGCCGAGGATCTGCCGGGCGATCGCGCCCGCTCCCGTCGCCACCCAGAGCGGGATCATGCCGAAGATGAACGCGAACGACGTCATGAGGATCGGGCGCAGGCGCAGCCGCGCTCCCTCGAGCGCTGCCTCGACCAGCGGCCGGCCCTTCTTCATCTCGTCGCGCGCGAACTCCACGATGAGGATGGCGTTCTTGGCCGCGAGGCCGATGAGCATCGCCAAACCGATCTGGGCGAAGATCCCCAGGTCGAAGTTGCGCAGCAAGAGGCCGAGAAAGGCCCCGAGGACTGCAACCGGCACCGACAGGAGCACCGAGAACGGCAGGGACCAGCTCTCGTAGAGCGCCGCGAGGATCAGGAACACGAATCCCAACGACAAGGCAAAGATCGCCGCCGCCCTGCCGGACGCCTTCTTCTCCTGATAGGAAAGGTCGGCGAATCCATACCCCATCTCGCGCGGGAGGACCTGCGCCGCCACTTCCTCGAGGGCGGCCAGCGCCTGCCCGGAGCTGTATCCCGGTGCGGCCGAGCCGAGGATCTGCGCCGCGCGGTACAGGTTGAATCGGTTGGTGTACTCAGGCCCGGCGATCCGGCGGGTGCTCGTCAGCGTGGACAACGGCACCATGTCTCCCTGCTTGTTGCGCACGTAGTACTGACCAATGTCTTGCTCCGTCAAGCGGTCTTCACCCTCCGCCTGCAGGAACACGCGCCATTGGCGGCCGAATCGATTGAATTGATTCACGAACAGGCCGCCCAGATAGGCCTGCAGCGTCTGGTACACGTCGCCGATCGCGATCCCCTGGTTGAGCACCTTCTCCCGATCGACATCGGCGTAGACCTGCGGGATCCCGGCGGTGAACACCGAGTTGACCCCGGTCAGTTCCGGCCGCTTGCGCGCGGCGTCGAGAAACGCCTTGACGTTCTGATCGAGAAACTCCACCGACCCGCCGCTGCGATCCTGCAGCCACATGGAGAAGCCGCCGGCGCTGCCGAACCCGGGGATCGCCGGGGGGCTGAACGCGAACGCCGTCGCTTCCGGGACCTCGCTCGCCAGGGCCCGGTTGATGCTGCGCAGAATCCCGCGCGCTTCCAGCGCCGCCCCTTCGCGCTCGCTCCACGGCTTGAGCTGGATGAACATGAATGCGCTGTACGTCGACGAGACCCGCGTCAGCAGGCTGAAGCCGATGATGCTGTTGAAGGCCTTCACGCCCTCGGTCTTGGCCAGGACGTTTTCGACCTTCCTGGCCACCGCATCGGTGCGCTCCAGGGAGGCAGCGGCCGGGAGCTGCACGTTGGCGAAGAGGAAGCCCTGATCTTCCTCGGGGATGAAGCTGGTGGGGAGCTTTCGACCCACGACGCCGTCGACGACGATGAAACCGGCGAGGATGGCAACGCCGACGAACGCCTTGCGGATCAGGCCATGGCTCCACTTGACGTAGCCCTGCGTGGCCCGCTCGAACACCCGGTTGAAGATTGCGAAAAAGCGCGCCAGGGGCCCGCGGCCCGGGCGCCGCGGGCGGAGCAGCAAAGCCGACAGCGCGGGCGACAGCGTCAGAGCGTTGAATGCCGAGATGAGGACCGAGATCGCGATGGTCACCGCGAACTGGGTGTTGAGCCGCCCCTGGATGCCACCCACGAAGGCGATCGGCACGAACACCGACGACAGCACCAGCGCGATCCCCACGACGGGTCCGGAGACCTCCTTCATCGCCTGCAGGGTGGCGTCGCGCGGCGACATTCCTTGCTCGATGTGGTGCTCCACTGCCTCCACCACCACGATCGCGTCGTCCACGACCAACCCGATAGCGAGCACCAGCCCGAACAAGGACAGGGTGTTGATGGAGAAGCCGAGCAACGGAAAGATCGCAAACGTGCCGATCAACGATACCGGAACGGCGATCATCGGGATCACCGTGGCGCGCCAGTTCTGCAGGAACAGGAACACCACCAGCGTGACCAGCACCATGGCCTCGAGGATCGTCTTTGCGATCTCGGTGATCCCCTCGGTGACTGGCGCCGTGGTGTCGAGGGTGACGGCATATTCCAGGTCCGGCGGGAATCGTTGCTTGAGCTCCGCCATCACGCCCTTCACGCCGTTGGCCACATCGAGCGCGTTCGAACCGGGAGCCTGGAACACCGCGATCAGGCTGCCGGGCTGGCCGTTGACGCGCGAGACCTGCTGGTAGTTCAGCGCGCCGAGCTCGATGCGGGCCACGTCGGAGAGGCGTACGACGGAGCCGTCGGCATTCGAGCGGACGACGATCTGCGCGAACTCCTCCGCCGTCTGCAGGCGCCCCTGCGCCCTGACGGTGTAGGTCATCTCCTTGCCGGGCGGCGCCGGATCCGCGCCCACCCGGCCGGCCGGATTGACCGTGCTCTGTTGCGACACCGCCCTCACCAGATCCGGCACGGTGAGCCCGAGCTTGGCCAGCACGTCCGGCTTGAGCCAGATGCGCATCGCGTAGTCGCTCGCCCCGAACAGACGCACCTCGCCCACGCCGCGCACGCGATAGAGCGCGTCATTGATGTTGATGTTGGCGTAGTTGGCCAGGAACAGCGCATCGTAGCGCTGGTGGGGCGAATACAGCGAGATGACCAGCATCGGCAGCCCGGTCGACTTCCGGTAGGAGAGGCCGAACTGATTGACGTCTGGAGGCAGGTTGGGCTGCGCCTGCGCCACCCGGTTCGTCACGTTGACCTGATCGATGTTGGGATCGGTGTCGATGTCGAACGTCACCGTCAACGCCATGGTCCCGTCATTGGCGTTGGTGGACTGCATGTAGAGCATGTCGTCCACGCCGTTCATCTGCTGCTCGAGCGGCGTCGCCACCGACTGCTCGACGGTCACCGCGTCGGCGCCGGTGAAGGTGGCGTTGACGATGATCTGGGGAGGGATGATCGACGGATACTGCGCCACCGGCAGGCTGCGCATCGCCAAGAGACCCGCGACGACCGTGATGATCGAGATGACGATCGCCACGATCGGGCGATTGATGAAGAAGCGAGCCATCCGCTAACCCTTGGCAGGCGGCTGCTGGAACGGCACCGGCGTGACGGGAACGCCCTCTCGCACCTTTTGCACCCCTTCGGCCACCACCTTTTCGCCCGCCGTCAGCCCGTCCTCGATCACCCACAGCCTGCCGACGCGAGGTCCGACCTTGACCGATCGGATCGCCACCTTGTTGCCCTCGCCCACGACCGCGACCTGGTAGCTCCCCTGCAGCTCGGTGACTGCGCGCTGGGGCACCAGCAGCGCGTCCTGCTTCAGCCCGACGGTCGCACGCACCCGTCCGAACTGCCCCGGCCGCAGGATGTTCGCCGGGTTGGCGAATGCCGCCGCGATCCGGATCGTGCCGGTCGTCGGATCGACCTGGCGATCCGCCAGCACGAACTTGCCGGGATGGGGATAGACGTTGCCGTCCGCGAGGACGAGCTCGAGCGGAGTGTCGACGTTGGGGAACGGGCGCGCCTCGGCGGAGGGGCCCAGACCGCCCACGAACTGAAGATACTCGCGCTCGCTGATGGCGACGTACGCCTTGATGGGATCGAGGCGCGACACCGAGGTGAGCAGCGTCGACGGCCCCACCAGGTCGCCGAGCTGTCCCCGGGCGATGCCGGCGATCCCGTCAGTGAGCGAGCGCACCTTGGTGAATTCCAGATTCAGCTGGGCCGTCTTCACGGCCGCTTTGGCGGAGTCGACTGCCGCCGCGGCGGCGAGCTTGGCCTGGACGTCGTTGTCGAGCTGGCTGCGGGCGATGGCGCGCGCCTCCGCCAGCGGCGTGTCGCGCTCGACGTCGCGGGCCGCGCGCCCGAGCTGCGCCTCGGCCTGCGCCTTCTGTCCGCGGGCCTGGTCGAGCGCCGCCTGGAACGGGCGGGGATCGATCTCGAACAGCACGTCCCCCTTCTTGACGAACGAGCCCTCGACGTAGCTCTGCTTGATGAGGTAGCCGGTGACCTGGGGCTGGATCCTGGCGTTCACGTAGCCGTCCAGGGTCGCGACCCACTCCGTTCGCAGCGGCACGTCCTGCTTCACCACGTCGACCACGGCGACGGTGGTGGGGGCCTGGGGGGTGGCAGCCGTTCCTTTGCTGCACGCGGATGGCAGGACGGCGAGAAGACCCACCGCTGCCGCGAGCGGGATGCCGCGGAGCACCGGGACGGTCATGATCTGCATGGGTGTTCAGTCCTTCCGATGAGAATCTGCAACGCGCCTTCGATTCCACGCGGCGCCATTGGTTTCTCTGCGGTGTGTTTCTCGATCCGCTCAACTCGTCTGGCAGAGGTTCGCGCTCGAGCGTAACCGCCAGGCCGCCTCCGGCGGCCGCGGCTAAGCCGTGCGCGGCAAGCGAACGGTGAAGGTGGTCCCGGCCCCATCGGTCGACTGAACCGAGATCTCGCCGCCGTGGGCGGCAACCAGCTCGCGGCAGATGAACAGACCCAATCCGAGCCCGTTGCTGTTGCGCTGCTGGACCTCGTGCTCGAGCGACCGCAGCGCGATCCTCTCGTTGCCCGGAATGACGTGGGAATGGCGGCTGCACACCTTGTCGAACAGCTCGCCATCGCCGGGCATGTAGAAATTGCCCATCGAGTAGGCGCAGAGGAGCGTGAACGAATGCAGGCGCGCGAGCTCGTTCCACAGCTCCTCG
>Ga0209236_1002011_pt1 | contig 12409 bp, 11 predicted proteins | sample GraSoi013_1_40cm_FD_185819 | JGI IMG/M metagenome (GOLD analysis project Ga0209236, IMG submission 185819) | Grasslands soil microbial communities from the Angelo Coastal Reserve, California, USA - Sample 09_27_2013_1_40cm (SPAdes) (version 2) | ecosystem: Environmental > Terrestrial > Soil >... | reverse complement strand
CCCGCCGACCTGGGCGGCGCGATCGTGGCGCTGTCTCACCCCGGTGCCGACTGGATCACCGGCAACGTCATCAATGTAGACGGCGGGGAGGAGGTCTCCGCGTAGCTACCCTGGAAGACACCCGCCGGGCCTTAGCGAAGTACCACGCGGTCGCTATCGAGAATGAGGTAGGCACGATCCCCGCCGCGGTAGCACTTCTGCTTCATGAGGGCGGCGAAGGCCTCGAAGTGCTCTTCATCCACCGCGCCGTACGCGCCGGCGACACCTGGTCGGGACAAATCGCCTTTCCCGGCGGGCGCCGAGAACCAGGCGACGCCGATCTCCTCGCCACCGCAATCCGCGAAACACACGAAGAAATCGGTGTCGATCTCACGGGGGCGGAGCGGCTGGGAGTACTCGATGACCTGTATCCGCGGACTCCCGTGCTGCCGCCCGTTGTGGTTCGACCATTTGTATTCGCGTTGACAGCACGGCCCTCGGTAACGCTCAACGCGGAGGTCCAGGACGCGTTTTGGGTGTCGTTTCGGGCGCTCGACGCGCCAGGCGTCCGCGGGGAGGTGACTATCGATCATCCTGGCATCCCGAGACGTGTTTTACCTGCCTACATCCTGGGAAATCGCACTATCTGGGGCATGAGCGAGCGCATTCTCACACCGTTAATTACCCTCATTTCTTAGCTCCGCAAAATCCACATCTTCGCTTGACAACATTTGAGAATTAGACTAGCCTAATTTGCTGTCTCGTTGACAGGTATTCCTCGCCCGGAGGTTACTCGTGAGCGCTTTCCTTCGTTCTCCACAGCCGTCCCCCCCGCTCACACGGTCGGTCGAAGACTATCTGAAGTCGGTTTTCCACCTCACCAGTCAGGGCGGCTTCGCGACAACCAGCGACATCGCTGAAATGCTTCAAGTCGCTCCTCCGTCCGTGAGCGGCATGATGAAGCGGCTCTCCGAGACGGGGCTCATCGAGCACGTGCCGTATCGCGGCGTCCAGCTGACGCTGCAGGGCCGGCGCGCGGCGCTGCAAATGATTCGGCGCCACCGCATCCTCGAATCGTATCTCACCGGCAAACTCGGTTACGACTGGGGCGACGTGCACGTCGAAGCCGAGCGGCTCGAGCACGCGGTCTCCGAAAAGCTGATCGAGCGGATGGCGGACGCGCTCGGCGAGCCGCGTTACGATCCACATGGCGCGCCCATCCCAACGGCGGCGGGGGAGATCGAAGAAGCGGAGCTCGCGACACTGGCGGAAACAGCGGTGGGAACGAGCGTGCTGTTGCAGGAAGTCGGCGATGAGCAGCCGGCGCGCCTGCATTATCTCGCTGAGCAGGGCCTGACGCCGGGTGTGCGGCTCACGGTGATCGATCGGCAGCCGTTCAACGGCCCCACGATCATCCGTTTGCACGACGGCACGACGCGTGTCGTCGGTCAGGAGCTCGCGCTCCTCCTGTTCTGCCGGCCGAGTGATGGCGAATAGCGTCCTCGACACCGGTTGGCGGCATCCGCGGCTCACACCGAGCCTGGCGGAAGCCTACCGGACGATCCCCGTCAAACCCGGAGCCTGGTGGAAGAAAGCGCTGGCGTTCGCTGGGCCCGGCTACCTCGTCGCCGTCGGGTACATGGATCCCGGCAATTGGGCGACCGATCTCGCCGGCGGCGCGCGCTTCGGCTACACGCTGCTCAGCATCATCCTGCTGTCGAACCTGATGGCGATCCTGCTCCAGGGTCTCTCCGCAAAGCTCGGCATCGTCACGGGCCGCGACCTGGCGCAGGCGTGCCGCGATCATTACTCCCGGCCGGTCTCGTTCTTTCTCTGGATCATTTGCGAGATCGCGATTGCCGCTTGCGACCTCGCCGAGGTCATCGGCTCCGCGATCGCGCTCCAGCTCTTGTTTGGGATTCCGTTGCCGTGGGGCATTGCGATCACGTCGCTCGACGTGCTCATCGTCCTCTACCTGCAGCACCGTGGATTCCGTTTGCTGGAAGCCCTGGTGCTCGTGCTCATCGCTACCATCGCGGGCTGCTTCCTCTTCGAGATTCTGATTTCCAAGCCCGACACCGGCGCCGTCCTGAGCGGCTTTGTGCCGAGCGCGTCGATCTTGCGGGACCCCGACAAGCTGTACATCGCGATCGGCATACTCGGCGCGACGGTGATGCCCCATAACCTCTATCTCCACTCGTCGGTCGTGCAAACGCGCAGCTACGAGGAGACGCGCGCGGGGCGGCGCGAAGCGCTCAAGTACGCGTTCCTCGATTCCACCGTCGCGCTTTCGTTCGCGCTGTTCATCAATGCGGCGATTTTGATCGTTGCGGCCGCCACGTTCCACAGCGCCGGTCACACCGGCGTGGCGGAGATTCAGGATGCGTATCGGCTGCTGACGCCGTTGCTCGGGGTGACGGGTGCGAGCGCGGTCTTCGCGTTCGCGCTGCTGGCCTCCGGTCAGAACTCGACGCTGACGGGCACGCTCGCCGGCCAGATCGTGATGGAAGGGTTCCTGAACATCCGCATCCGGCCGTGGCTGCGGCGCCTGATTACGCGCCTGATCGCGATTGTGCCCGCCGCGCTGACGGCTATCTTCTTCGGTGCGCACGGCACGGCCCAACTCCTGATCCTCAGCCAGGTGATCCTCAGCCTGCAGCTCTCGTTCGCGGTCTTCCCGCTGGTGCGGTTTACGTCCGACCGCATGAAAATGGGCGAGTTCGTAAACCCGCTTTGGTTGAAATCGCTCGCCTACGCTGTGGCGGTTGCGATTGCGAGTTTCAATGCCTGGCTGCTGGTGCGCATCTTTACTGGCTGGGCTAGCTGATGTACAAGCGGATCCTGGTGCCTGTCGAAAACAGCGCCGCCGACAAGTGGATTCTCCAGCATGTCGTCGGACTCGCGAAGTTGTGCGGCGCTCAAGTGTTGTTGCTCCACGTCGCCGACGGGTGGGCGGCCCGTAACATGGAGCAGCTCAACCTCCGTGAGTCACAGGAAATGAAGGAAGACCGCGCCTATTTGGAGCGGATTTCAGACGAGCTGCGGCGGGCGGGCGTCGAGGTGGATGCGGTGTTGGCGGCGGGTGATCCCGCGCGGGAGATCGCGGCCGCAGCCGATCGCGAAAAGGTCGATCTGATCGCCATGGCGACGCACGGGCACTCGCTGTTGAGCGACGTGGTTCACGGCACTACCGCGACAGCATTACGACACGTCAGTCGGATTCCGATCCTGATGGTGCGCGCGCCTGCTCCAGGGAGCGCAGAATCGCGCTGAGCCGCCGGTCCCGTGCCTCCCGCAAGAACTCGATCTTCCCCTTGTAGGCCCGTTCGATCGCCTGGGTCAGGGCGCGCTGCTGCTCGGGGTCGAGCTGCGACCAGTGCGCCAGCTCCTGCCACCAGCCTTCGAAGCTCGCCAACAACTGCTGCGTGAAAATACGGATCCCGCCCTCCCCCGCCGCGAGGTGGTAGGTGAGATGCGGTCCCGCCGCCGCCCACCCGATTCCGGGACCGAGTGACACGGCTCGGTCGAGATCGTCGACGCTGATCACGCCTTTCAACACGAGATCGATGCATTCGCGCCAGACCGCCGCGGCGACGCGCCCGACCACGTAGCCTGCGATCGCCTTCTTGAGGACAATCGGGTGGCGGCCGAGGGCTCGCAGGTAATCGACGGCTCGCGCGATCGAGGCTGCCGACGTGCGGCCCTCCGGAACCACTTCGACGAGGGGGATCAGCTCGGGGGGATTGAGCGGGTGCGTGACGAGACAACGGTCGAGCGAGCGCATGCGTCCAAAAATCTCCGTGGGCGACAGCCCGCTCGACGACGAGCTGATCAGCGTTTCTGCAGCGGCGGCCTGCTCGATCCCCGCGAGCAGTTTCTGCTTCGCAACGACATCCTCATGGATCGCCTCGATCACCCAGTCGGCGTCCTGGACCGCCTCCGAAAGGAACTTCGCGCGCTCCAGCTCACGGAGACCGCGCTCCACGATGCTCTCCGGTGCGCGACCGAGGGCGACGAGCGCGCGCGTGCGCCGTTCGACTTCGCCCGATGCGCGTTCCACGGCGGACGGGTCCAGGTCGAAGATCGCAACCGGCCAGCCAGCTGAGGCGCACAGCGCCGCCCACCCGACACCGATTTCGCCGGCGCCGATGACGGCGACCTTCCGGGGAATCGTCACGCCATCGCCTCCGCGTCCGCCGGCGCCCCGGCGGGGAGCACGCGCTCGAACAACAGCCGCCGCACCGGCGGCGGATGTACGTCCATCGCGACGCGCACGAACGATCCCTTGGGATCGAGGCGTGTCCGGCCGCGACTCTGGCCGTCATCCAAATTGACGGTCAGCCGCAAGTCGCTGAACGTCAGCACGTCGGGCTGGATCAGGTAGGCGATCGCCAGCACGTCATTCACCACCGCGCCGTCGAGGCCCTCGTGGCTCTTGTGGAACTCGACGTAGAACCGCAGCGCATCGTACAGCCAGGGGGACGAGCTCGCCAATCGCTCTACTTCAGTGCCCTTCACGACGAGTTTGCGGGTGACGTCGAGCCCGATCATCTCGGTTGGAATCTCGGCCGCCAGCACGGTGGTCAGGGCTTCGGGGTCGCACCACGCGTTGAATTCGGAGAAGCGCGTCTGATTGCCGGCCGCCTCGATGTTGCCGATCATCGCGACGTGGCGGCTGACTTTCTCGCGGACGATGGCGGGATTGGAACGCAACGCCAGCGCTAGGCTCGTCACAGGGCCGAGCGTGACGAGCGTGACGGGCTCCGGCTGTTCCTCGAGCAAGCGCTCGAGTGGACGCACGTAGTCGAGGATCACACCTGGCGGGGGCACTTCGGCGTAGCCGAGTCCTGAAGGACCGTGCGTATCTGCCGCAACGTGAAGCTGGCGCTTGAGCGGCCGCCGCGCGCCGATGCCCAGTGGTACCCGCACGAAGTGCTTCACCTTGCGAATGATTTCGACGGCATTGCGATAGGCATTTTCGACTACGGTATTGCCGTACGAAATCGAGATGCCTCGCACCTCGAGCTCGGGTGAGTTGAGCGCGAGCAGGAGCGCGAGGCAGTCATCAATGCCCGGGTCCGTATCGATTATGACAGGAAGCGGGATGCGAGATGCGGGATGCGTGGCTTCGGGCACGGTCAACGGTAGGGTTCCAACGGCGGAAGTGCAAACGCCACGATGGCGTCGCCGGCACCGAACGGACCGCCGCCGCCCGCCGCGATCACGACGAATTGTCTGCCACCCGCTTCATACGTCATCGGTGTCGCCCGCGCACCCGCGGGGAGGTCCGCCTTCCACAGCTCGCGGCCCGTCTCGACGTCGAACGCCCGAATCGCGCGGTCCAGGGTCGCACCAATGAAAACGATTCCGCCCGCAGTCACGATCGGACCGCCGAGATTGGGGGAGCCCGGAAAGCCGCCCATCGTGCCGAGCGGCACGTTCCACGTGATGGCGCCGGTGCTGAGGTTCACCGCGACAAGCGAGCCGAACGGCGGCGGTGTGCAGGGCAGCCCAGTGGGACCCAGGATGATGCGCCGGCGCATGAGGTACGGCGTACCGCGCATGTTGGTGTACTCAAAGTCCGTCATGCCGCGTGACGCATCGACGGTCTTTGAGCTGTCGTAATTGAAGCTGTGTGCCACGAAGAGCTGCACCATGGCGGCGACGCGATTTACGGGCACCACAGCGAGACCATGCCTTTCATCTATAGCGACTCCGCCCCAATGGGCGCCGCCGATGTTGCCGGGCTGTGAAAGCGTCCCCTGCGTGCTGGGTGGCGTAAACGGCCCCTCGTTGCGCAGCGCCGCCAGAATGTCGTGGCAGGCGGCCTTGGCCTCGGGTGTCGGCCCCCAGGCGTCGTCCGCGGTATACCGGAGCGGGACGAGGGGCGGCGTAACGACCGTAAAGGGCTGCGTCGGAGATGCGACTTCGCCGGGAACGCTGCTCGCCGGGACCGGCCGTTCCTCCACGGGGAAGATGGGCTTGCCCGTCATTCGGTCGAGGACGTACAGCATCCCTGATTTCCCGGTCTGGATGACTGCCGGGATCCTGGCGCCGTTGTGCATCACGGTAACGAGCGCGGGCGGAGCTGCGTTGTCAAAATCCCAGAGGTCGTGGTGCACGGTCTGAAAATGCCACACGACTTTTCCCGTGGAGGCGCGCAGCGCGACGATCGAACTGGCGTAGCGGTCTTCACCCAGGCGCATCCCGCCGAAATAATCCGGTGCTGGACTCGACGTTGGAAGGAACACGAGATCGCGACCGGGATCGGCGACAATGACGGACCAGACGTTGGCGGCGCCGACGATCCGTGCGGAGCCGTTCTGCCACGTCTGGAAAGCCGGATCGGTTGAGTCCTGGGGTACGGGATCGAACGTCCATTTGAGCACCCCGGTGCGCGCATCGAATGCGCGCACTTCGCCGCTCGCCGGCGCCAGATTGGTATTGTCCGCGACCGCCGATCCCGTGATGACCAGGTCACTCACGATCGCGGGGGGCGATGTCACCTCGTAGAACTGAAACTCGTCTGGCGCGACCCGTAGCCCCTTTCGCAAATCGACAACGCCGTCAGCGCCGAAGCCGATGCAGGGCTTTCCCGTTGCCGCCTCCAGGGCGACAAGCCGCGCGTCGATCGTCGCGGCGATGATTCGCCGGGCACAGGACGCGCCGGCAGCGACGCGGCTGTCCCGCCAGAAGCTCACGCCGCGGCTCGCGAAGTCGCCGTAACCGCGATGCGGGTTCACCCCCGCGTCGTAGCGCCAGCGTTCGGTACCGGTGGCCGGATCGAGCGCGGTGACAATGCCCGTGGGCGTGATCACGTACATCGTCCCGTCCACGACGAGCGGCGTGACCTCGAGTGACGGCGGCCGGTGCGACATACTCGACATATCGGGAATACCGGTGTGATACGTCCACGCGACGGTAAGGCGCGTCACGTTGTCGCGGGTGATCTGCGTTAGCGGTGAGAACCGCGCCCCGCCGGGATCGCGTCCGTAGACGGGCCAATCGCCGGCAGCAGGCGTTTGTGTGCTAAGGGCGAGCAGTAGAATCAGCATCGAGCTCTCTGGTTATGGTAGCGCGCAACCTGCCGAACTCCTGGTCTCCACCGAATCCGAAGATTCGTTCGATGATTCTACCATTGCGATCCAGCAGGACCGAATACGGCAGCCCGCGATAGTGATATATCGCCTTCATGCGTCCTTTGCCCACCAGTACCGGAAAGGGCGGTCGGAATTCGCGGACGAACGCGCGCATCTTCGTATCGCTGACGTCGTCGGAAATTGCCGCGATCGCGAACGGTCGCTTCGCGAAGTCGCGATACAACTCGGCCATATGGGGAAACTCTTCCCGGCAGGGCGCGCACCACGACGCCCAGAAATTCACGACGGTGACCTTGCCGCTGAAATCGGCGAGCCGCACAGTCTTTCCCGAGAGATCGGGCAGCGCAAACGCCGGCGCGAAGAGATCGCGTCCCATCGTCGGCGTCTGCGCCAGCAGGCGGTCCGGGTCGAGCACGCGGATATGTCCATGGCGATCGACAGCGATGGCCGTCGTAGCGGTCCCTAATCGCCGGCCGCCTACGATTTCTCCATTGTCGGCGCGAAGCACGTCGAGTCGCAGCTCGGTTGCCGCAGAGTCCTGAGCGCCGAGGACGTAGATACGGCCGTCGGGTCCTAACGACATCGCGATGTTGACGAGCGCATGGACCACGCGCCGCGTGTTCCCCCCCCCGGTCGCGAAGTGCGGATCCCGCTCCGTGGGGATCAGGCCGCGCGAGCTGCGCCATACGGCTGAGCCGGTGGCATCGAGCCGCAGAATCTCGTCGCGCACGAGCGGGGCGAAGTAGACGTCGTTGCCGGAGAGCGCGACTGTGCCGGCGTTAACGAGCTGCGCGAAGTACGGGACGTCCGGCACGTGAATCGTGCCGAGGCCATGCTGCGGTCGGCCGATGGTATCGAGCACCCAGACCAGCGGCGCGCTGCCATCTTCCGCGATGAACTGCACGAAGTACGGCGAGCGCGCCGCGACAATGTGATCACCGTCCGCGGCATACAGGCTCGCGGGGAACGGACTCTCCCATTCGCGCACTGGATTGCCGGCCGTGTCCCAGACGACGCCTTCACCCGTGCGCTCGGTAACGAGCAGCCTGCCCTTTGGGTACGGAGCCACGGCGGCGGGACTCGACAGCCGCGGATTCGAAATCGTGCGCACGACATGGAGATCGCCATCGAACGCGATGAGCCGGCTGTGTGGCGCGTCTGGAGCCCAGGTGAAGCGGCCGACGCGCGCCGCCGGCGATCGACCGAGGAACAGGAGCGTGTACCCTTCGTCCGTTGCGTGAGAACAGGCGCTCAGGAACGCAACGAGCAGGACTGCTGACGAGCTATATATTGCGCGCATGAACAGCGACTATCGTGCGTTGATCGATCGATTCGGCCAGGGATGGGAGCGCGGCGACATCGAGACGATAGCCTCCGTCTTCAGCGACGACGCGGTCTTTCTCGAGACGCCCTTCAGCCAGCCCGATCGCGGGCTCGCCGCGATCCGCGCGTACTGGAAGGATATCCCGCTCTACCAGGCGGAGACCCGCTTCTCCTCGGGCGAGATCTACGCCGCGGGACCGTGGTTCGCGACGGAGTTTCGCTGCACGTTCCGGCGCCGGCGCACTGGGGAACAGGTGGACGCCAAGGGGGCCATCTTTTGTGAGACGAAGGACGGCAAAATCTCTGAGATGAGGATGTACTGGCATCGTTATGCAGGAGGGAGAGAAGAACCCAAAGCTTAGGACATGCAAAAACTAGATGTACAGACGCACCGCGGGTCGTAGGCTCGAGTCAACGGGACAACCCGCGCTCGTACTGTAACGCGATCTCCATTAGCTCTGTGCTTCTCAGTCCGCTCCGCATGGCAATGTCAACTGCTTCTTCCTCCTGCATTCCCTCTTCCTTCATTAGATAGGGTATCAGCGCCGCCGCGGTCCGGTTGCCGCTCGAGCAATGCAGCAGCGCCTTTTTGCCCGCGAGTTTGCGGAGTGTATCGTGCACCCGCTTCATCGTGTCGACCGTGACAGCGCCATGGACGATCGGCAGGCTGATGTACTCGAGTCCCGCCTTCCGTGCGACTGCGGGCTCATCGAACCCTCGCGGCTCCATCGGATCGCGGTTGTCGAGTACGACTTCGCCACCGGCAGCTCTAAAGTCCTTCAATTGCTTTTCGGTCGGCTGACCCCCCGTGACCCACCCGGCAACCGGCTCGGCAGCGTTCGTGAGCCCTGAGAAGGCGGAGAGCAGCGCGGACGTCACGGCAACCAGCCGCCGGTGAATCCCGCGCGCTTGAGTCCCTGAATGATGTGCTGGTTGCCGCGCATCACGCGCCACACGAGCCCGGTTCGATAGTTCTCGACCATCACGAGAATCGGTCCCTGATCGATGCCGAGATAATCGACGTCGAACCAGCCGAGTAGGCCGGCAGGGGTGAACGTCGGATTGAAGGCGTCGAGGAAGCCGTAGGTCGTGAACAGCTTGGTGCCGTAGATCCTGCGCATCGCGAGGAGCGCCGGGATCGTGTACTCGGGCGCGAACGGGACGGCGCCGCCCACTGCCGTCGGGCAGATCGTGCCGTCGTCGCGCTCATCGCCGAGCGCCGCGCCGCGCGCCCAATAGGTGTGGAATTGGCGGCTGCGGCCTCCGATCGTCAGCGTGGTGTTGGCCGGTCCGTCGCACGCCGTCAGGCCCCAGACGTCTTGCGAGTAGCCGCGCCAGCCGCCGGGATTCGCAGTCGCGTACGCGCGCTGCGACAGCGCGGCTCGACGCGAGTTCTCGAAGTAATCGATGCCCCGCCCGCGCATGTACGCGTCCTGGATGTTGCGGAAGTCGATCCAGACGTGCGAGTACTCGTGCCCGAACAGCGGCGCGAACTGCACGAAGCTCTGCGCGTAGTAGGTTGCGAACTGATAGCCGCTCGTCCAGGACGTCCACGCGGTCGAATCGACGGGATGCGTGGGTGAGCCGAGGGCGAGGATGTTGAGGATCATCCCCTCGTTGTAGCCGATCCAGTCGGCGTTGATGAAGCCACTCTCGGGATGCCAGCCCATGCTGACCACGGGCGGCCGCGCCGAAGCCCATTTCCAGTCCACGCGGAGGTAGATCGAGTCGGCGAGCGCTCGGATCTGTTGTTCGGTGGTGTCGCTCCGATCGAAGTAGCTCTGCGCGAATAAGATGCCGGCGAGCAACAGCGACGTGTCGATGGTGGACAGCTCGACCTGCTGGTAGCGATAGCCGGTCGTCATGTCGAGGAAGTGATAGAAGAAGCCGTGATACCCGGTGACGTTGCTCGTCGCGGAGTCCTGCGGCGCGGTCCAGAAGAAGCGCAGCGTGGTGAGCGTGCGATCGGCGGCCTGTGCGCGCGTAATCCAGCCGTGCTCGACGCCGATCGGGTAGGCTGTCAGCGCGAAGCCGACCGCGGCGATGCTCGAGAAGGAGGGCGTGGGCCAGCGATCGGGGGTGAGGCCGTTTCCCGGCGGTGTCAGGTCCCAGAAAAAGCTGAACGTGCGGTGTTGGAGTGTGTCGAGGAACGCTGCGGTGTCGGGAGAAACGCCCGGGCCCCCGGAGTTGCTGCTGCAGGCTCCGAGGGCCAGGGCAAACGCGACGGCTGTGAACCAGCTACGCCGTGCGATCAGAAACTGTACTCGGCGCCGAGCTGCGCGCGCCGTGGATCACTCACCACGCAAGTCGACTTGCCGTAATTCGGCGAATTGAAGCCCGTATCGTAACAGCCGAAATTCTGTGCATTCGTGACGTTGAAAACATCCAGCGTCACGCCGAGCTGCGTGCCGCTGATTTGTGGGAAGTCTTTCCGGAGCCTGAGGTCGAGCCGCCGGTAAGCCCACCCACCCAGGAAGAGGAAGTTGTATTGCTGCGGCATGAAGCCGCCGTTGATGTATGTCGCCGGGCCGCAGAACCGCGACGGACAGCCGACGTCCAGCCGCGCTCCGCTTCCCAACGTCATCAGGCCGCTGAACTGAATGCCGGCCAGATAGGGGACGTCCGTAATCCAGTTCAGTACGACGTGGTGGCGCTCGTCATTCCCACCGTTGTCGGCATGCTTGGGAATTCCCTTGGTGTTCGGGAACGCGCCCGGGAACGACGATGTGATGTCGTTCAGGTTGTCGACGCCGGAGAGCGAGCGCTTCGCGTAGGTATAGACAACACCGCCACCCCAACCGATCCCACGAGGAGGCCGCCGATACGGTCTATCGAGCTGGAACGCGAGGGCGTCGTACCAAGTCTTTCCTTCGTTCGTTGAGTAAATGATGTTGCGGAAGCCGTGCGCGCTGATGTTGAAGCTCGTGCAGCACCGCCCCGCCGTATCGAGGCCGAAGTTGGCCCAGTTGTATGTGAAGAGATCCGTCCCCCGCTGTCCTTGATAGCTGACCTGCGCCACCATCGAACCGATGACACGACGCACGCCGAGACTGAACTGCGTCGACTTCGGGGGCTTCATCTTGTTATCCAGCAAGAAGGCCTCGGGCTGGCCGGTGGATCTCGCCAGGCTGCTGATCACGCTGGTGTCGGCCGTCAAATAGCTGTTGTTCCACGCAACTTGACCGGCCTTAGGCGCCGAGTCGGGATCGGCGAAGCGCACCTGATAGGTCGGCCGCGCAATCTTCTGGATCTCGTCGACGGAGAAATCGAAGATCGACCGGTCGTAGTAGATGCCGAAGCCGCCGAACACGGTCGTGATGTTGCGCTCATCGAGCGCGTACGAGAACCCCAACCGCGGCTGGAACGCGCCGTAGAACGGCTTCCGGTTGCTCCCCGTGCTGCTGTAGCGGCTCAAGTCGAGGTGCGTCGAGAGGGAGTCGCGATACCGCGTCAACGTGTCGACGACCATTTTGGGCGTCACGTATTTCGTGTTCAACATGTTCGACTCGAAATCCCAACGCAGGCCCAGATTGAACGTGAGCCTGGGGGTTGGTGTCCAGTCGTCCTGCAGATACGCGCCCACCTGCCTGTTCGGGACGGACACGAGTCCCGCACCAGTCGCATAGGTGAGCTGATAGGGTGTCCGATACCGGAACGCGAGACCGGCTGTATCGCGGCACCAGCACGCCGGGTTGATGAAATCGGCGTACTCGAACAGCGGCGTCACGTTGTTCAGCTTGTGGACGTCGTACGTGACGAAATCGATACTGGCGCCGCCCTTAAGCGTGTGCTTCTCGTAGGCGCTATACGTGATATCGTCGCGCAAGCCGATCCGCTTTTGGATGAAGTTCTGTTCGCTGAGATTGCTGCCGATCATCGGATCCTGGCCCGGATAGTGGAACTGCCGTGCGGACGTACCGCGAATGTCCGGGGAAGGATCCCGCTGGAAGCGCGAGTAGTCGAGCTTGGCTTCGTTGAACAGGCTGCCCGAAGAACGGGTGTAGCGC
>Ga0209236_1002010_pt1 | contig 12415 bp, 9 predicted proteins | sample GraSoi013_1_40cm_FD_185819 | JGI IMG/M metagenome (GOLD analysis project Ga0209236, IMG submission 185819) | Grasslands soil microbial communities from the Angelo Coastal Reserve, California, USA - Sample 09_27_2013_1_40cm (SPAdes) (version 2) | ecosystem: Environmental > Terrestrial > Soil >... | reverse complement strand
CGACAATGGCAAACCAGACGAGCATCGCGGCGCGAAAGATCCGGCCGGATGGGGACGTCGGGATCAGCAGGACGAACGCTCCGGCGGCTCGGGTGAGAGTACTCCAGCCGGCCTTTGTCCCTCCAAGCAACGTCCACAGTGCTCCACTGCGCCATACCCCAACCACGGAGGTATCCAGCAGCGTCGCCGCTTCAAGGACAAACTCACCGATCAGGCCGAACAGGAGGACCACTCCCGAAGCAACGGTGGTGGTCCGCAGCAGGCGGTCTGTCTCTCCCTGCGCCTGCGACCCGCCAGCGGCGGCGACCTGTGTCCACACGGGCCGCAGGATGAAATACTCGAAAAAGAAAGTTCCGGCGAGTAGGATTGCCGCGGCGAAGTTTGCCCACCGAACGAGGACTTCTGACACAGGCGGGCCGACCACCCCGCTTCCCGCCGGTCCACCCGCGGGAAGCCCCTCGCCGACGCCAAACAGGAGAAACCCGCTAGTCGTGTGACCATCGGTAGCGGAGAGCACCCTCCAGCGCACGGTATAGACGCCCGTGGCGAGCGGACCGATGGAGATGGCGAGTGTCCGGCCGTCCTGGGCCACCGTTGACGCGTGGGAGACGACCGTACCGTTGCGATCGGCAACTGCCGCCGCACTCAGCCCGGCGACCACTGGTTCGCTGAAGATCAGGACGATCTGCCGCGGCGGTGCGAGAAGTGAGGCGTTGGCAGCCGGGATCGACCGCTGCAGGACGCTGTGGGCCGATGTCATCCCGGTCGCAAACGCGAGCACCACGGCTGCGCCCAGCGCCGCATAGACTCCCCGGCGCCATCCTGCGTGCATGGCTATCGCTTCACAGCGAACGCGAAGCTGCCCTGGGCCACGAAACCATCATCGGCCGAGACAGCCCGCCAGCGGACGGTGTACGTTCCAGCACCGACCGCTCGCAGGCGCGCAATCATCGACTTCCGGTCCAGGTCACTCAGGTCCACGCCACCGCGACCGTCGTCCACACGATGCTCGCGGACGTCCCACACGCCTATCGTGCTTCGGTCCGGGTCGAGTTCGTCGTCAAACCAGGCCCGGACCACTGTGGGCGGAATGGTCAAGACGGCACCGGCTTTGGGCTCCGAGCGCACCAGTTTAGCGTGTGCCGACAATCCGGCCGGCACGGCCAGGATGACCGTCACTGTCAGCATGGTGAGGATCCGCATTCTACGAACCGAACTGGACGACGATCGTGTCTCCGTCAGAGGGCACATAGTGTTCGAAAGCGTGGTGAGGCCGTCCGTTGACCAGGAGCCGAATGTGTCCTGTGGTGCCATCAGGGCAGCGGTCGCCATCTCGGTAGATCTGGCCCGTGGGAAACGCAATCTGATCTCGGACGAATGTGACACCGGCGGTGGCAAAGAACCGTCCGAGATTCGCATTCCGTCCAGCCTCGGCTCTCGTCTTCGGCTCGACATGGATCACGCCGTCGCCCTGCGTGTGGATCGCGCCTCGCGTCAGCGGCATATCGGGCACCGGCTTCCCGCAGATGACGACGAGGTAGCGGGCGTGCCAGTGATCCCCGACCTGCGGGAGCTTTGCTCGTGGCATGAGTGCCACAGCGGTTGCGGCAACGACCACGATCCCTGCCAGGATGAGCTGCCGGCGCAAAGATGACGCCGTACGAGCGTCCGGCCGCATCTTCATCTTTGTCACCACGAGAAGCCTCCACACGACTAACGATTGTGGGGATCAGCTCCGTTCCACTCGACAAAGGGGCTCCGCAGCCGCGCCACAGCCCGACCGCCCGACCGCCCGGCGCAGGGCCCCGGCTTTCTCTCATCGAACGCCTCACTCGACTGGCATGGACCTGACCTTTGTATGGCCGGCGTTTCTGTGGGCGTTGTTGAGTCTCCCTCTGCTCGCCGCCGTATATGCGCGATTGACGCGGCGGGCAAGTCGCTATCCGGTGATCTTTTCGACGACCACGGCGCTCGTGGCTGCCCATCGCGCCAGCAGGTTGCGGCACCTGCCGCCCATGCTGCTCGCGATCTCGCTCGCCCTGCTGGTGGTATCGGCCGCCCGGCCGGTACTGCCGTTGCCGGTTCCGGCCAACCGCTCGGCCATCATGCTCGCCTTAGATGTCAGCGGCAGCATGCGCTCGACCGACATTTCCCCCTCGCGCCTCGAGGCGGCGAAATCCTCAGCGAAAGCCTTCCTGCGGTCCCTCCCGGCGAGCGTGCGCGCCGGGCTCGTGGTGTTCGCGGGATACACGGCCCTGCTCGCACCGCCGGGAACTGAACACGCCCGCATCGAGGCGCTGATCGATGGCGTCAGTACGGCGCGCCGGACCGCAATCGGCGACGGGCTGATTGAAGCCGTCGCGGCACTCCCCGGCCGCGTGCGGCCGAATGCTGATGGCACCCTGCCGGCCCTGCCCGCGACTCCCCTACCACCCGGGATGGTGGTGCTGCTCTCCGATGGCCGTAGCAACGCGGGGATCGATCCGCTCCTGGCCGCCGATCTGGCGGCGCAGCAGCAGGTTACGGTGTACACCGTCGGTGTGGGGGCCCGTGTGACACCGGACAACGCCTGGACGATCGGCGGCACACTCGATGAAGAAACCCTCCAGGCCATGGCGAGCCGGACGGGCGGGACATACTACCATGCGTCGTCGGCGCGGGGCCTGCATGACGTGTACCGGAAGCTGGCGCGCAGCCTGGGATGGGAGCGTCGACCGACGGAGGTCTCGGCCGCGGTCGCGGGTCTTGCTGCTCTCCTGCTGGCCGCCGCGCTCGCTTTGTCCTGGCTTCGCGTGCACCCACTGGGAACATAAAACCGGGTACCCGGGGACCGTGGGACCAGACCTACCTCGAATGTCATGTCCGCGTGGTCCCTGGGCATCTGGGTCCCCTGGTCCCTGGGCATCCTGGTCCCCGTGGTATCATCTGCGGCGAGCAACAACCAGCTTGTCCACTCCGGATTCTGCTCCCCAGACTTCACCGGACCTGCCGAGCAGTTGACGCACCCCGGCCTCGGCGGTGGGCAGTTTCAGGACGTCGAATGTTTCATGCGCCGGATCGAACTGCACCAGCGCATTGGCCCCCCAGTCGCTCACCCAGACCAGATCGTGATCGTCGACAAACACGGCGTAGGCCATCGGATTGGATCCCGGCAGACGCCACTCCCGCCAGCGGCCGGTCCCCGGATCATACAGCGCGATCTGGCCGGCGTTCCACTCACTGACCCACAGGCGGCCCCTCGAATCCGCCCATACCCGCCGCGCACCTTGCCGGGCAGCCGGCGGCTCCAGGACCGATACGCTGCCACCGGCGGGATTGATCCGGGCGATGTAGTTGCCGGCGAGAGACGCGTAGTACACAGATCCGTCGGGTGTCGTGCAAATGCCGTACGGCCCGCGGCCCCGTGGCGCGTCAAACACATTCACCGTTCCCGTCCTTGGATCGAGACGTCCGTACACCCCGTTTTGGCCGGTGAACCACAGGAGACCGCGACTATCGAAGGTGGCGGTGTTGAGGTTCGCCCACCCTGCCTCCGTCGGCAACGGGTACCGCTGCACGCTGCTCGTCTTCGGGTCGACGCGCACGATGGCGTTGAGCCCTCCGTCGGTGATCCACGGGGCCCCGTCGGGCCCCACGATCACGCCGTGCGGCGCTGACCGCTCCCCCAGCTTGGTGCGTCTGGTCTTCCCGGTCGCCGGATCGAGATGGCCCAGCTCGCCCGCGGTCTGTGCCGTGTACCAGATTCCGCCATCGGCGGCCGGAGCCACGTCGTGCGGATGCGAGCCTCCGGGTACAGGGTACTCCTGGAGCGTGTAACCTCCGGGCGCGGCGACAGAGCCGCTTTGGCAGAGAAGGACCAGCATCCCTCCCCCGATCGCCAGAACCGGCAACAACCGTCGCATGGTCTCAGGTCCTCCCCCGTTCCTGCCGCGACTGCGCGACGGCCTGACGGCGCGACCGCGTCCTCTTTCTCCCAAACGGTCGTGCCACCAACTCGGCAAAGTCTTCCAACCCTTCCAGGTCGTCGAGATCGAGCCACTGCAGCATCACCCGCTGGACACCAGCGTTCTGCAACGAGCTGAGCTGATCTGTGATCTGGGCCGGCACGCCCACGATCACACCGCGGCTGCGCGACTCTTCGAGCGAGCGGCCGCGCTCGGCGATCTTGCGCCGCACCGCGGCGTCGTCTCGTCCAAACACCAACCCCGTCATCATCGATCGCCGTACCGATGACGGGCTTTGGCCCCGCGCCACCAGCAGATCATCGAGGCGCCGGTTGAGCCGGGCGAAATTCTCCGGAGTTTGAAACGTGGCATTCCACTCCGTCGCATACCGCGCCGCCAGAGGCAACGTCCGCCGCGTCCCGTTCCCGCCGACGAGGATCGGGGGTCCGCCGGGACGCTGCGGCCGCGGGAGCAGGATGCCTTCGCGCAGCCGGTAGTATCGGCCGGAGATCGTGACGGGGTCGTCAGCGGTCAGCAGCCGCGAGATCACCTCTAGCGACTCGCCGAACCGCACAAACCGCTCCTTCATGCTCAGCAGGTCGAACCCAAAGTTGGCATGCTCCCGTTCCTGCCAGCCGGCGCCCAGGCCCAACGTCAGCCGCCCGCCGGAGAGGTCGTCCACGGCTGCCGCGATACGCGCCGTGAACGCCGGGTGTCGGAACGACGTCGGCGTGCACAGCGGTCCAAACTCGATCCGTCTGGTGTGGGATGCGAGCCAGGTCAGCGACGTCCACAACTCCAGGGAATCTTTGTCCGGCGGAGTCGCATTGGTGAAGTGGTCGGATCGGTACAGCCCGGCAAAGCGCAGACGCTCCACCGCCTTGGCGAGGCCCTGCCACCGGGACCAGGTCAGTCCGTTTTGACCTTCCACCATGATCGCGATATCCATCGTCGCCCCCAGCTTCGCCGAATCCGCACGTGTTGTTAGTGATGCTCCAGGCCCCCAGAGATTCGCTCTGGCGAATTTCTGGAGGACGCGAGCGTGATCTGCGCACCGTGGGCGCGCACCGGATCGAGATTCGCCGCCCGATCCGCGCGCAGCACGACCCCGTAGAGCCCTTCGCCCCTTCGGGCCAGCGGCGCGCGCAACGGATGCGTGGGGCCGATGGGTGCGATCACCCGGATCACGACCCCATTGAGCCTGAATTCGACCCCCAGCGACCGGGGGATGGGGGCCACCGTCTCAAACGGTTCTCGGCCGAGCAGCGCCTGGTAGTACCCGACCGCCCGATCGAAACTCCCCGTGGCGACGGTCAGCGCCTGTACGCCGGCTGCGCCATTGGCATGCGCGACGTTGTGCGGCACGCGCAGGTGTCGCGGCGTCACATCTTCGATCAGAAACGGCAGTACGGATGCCCGCGGAAAGGCCAGCCGCCACGAGACCTCCTTCCCATCGGGACGCATCCGGCCTCCACTCACCGGCCCATCGATCTCGCCCGCCCCTACGACCTCCGCCAGCGGGGAACACGCCAGCGCGAAGTCGGCAAGCCCCTCCCCCGATCGGATCCTCCGGAGCGCGCGGCCCAGTAGCGGCGACCGCCGGGTCAGTATGCTATCCAGACCGCCGCGGGCCAGTATCCGGAGCACCGCCAGTTTCCAGGATGCCGTCAGCGCCAGCAACTCCAGGTACCGGCCATCGGCGAATGGGATGAGCGCATTGTGCGTAAGACCACCCACATGCACCCCGCCCGGCACCACCGTGAACCCCAGCGCGGCGTAGTCCTCCGAAGCCCGGCTGAGGTCTTCGACGAAGATGACGACGTGGTCGAGAGAGAATGACGGAGTCCGCACTGATGCGTTAGCCCCACAACGCAGGCTTGGTCACCATGAGGAACACGATAATCAGCACGATCACCATGAAGATGAGCCCAAGCGTGCGACCACGATCTGACGCCCGCCGGTAGGCCTCAGACTTCGGTCCCCCCGACTCCAGGGCCTGAATCTGGGAGCGCAGCGTGGGAGTGTAGCCTCGCGCGCCGAGGGCCATGGCCACGATGTAGAGGCCCAACGCCGTCGCAATCCACGGGGTCCCCACAGGCAGGTGGCCTGCGTAAAGCATCGCCAGCCCACTGATCAGTAAGAGGCCGTAGGCCGGGTTGGCGATGCGGTTGTCCAGAAAACGCACCCCCGTCAAGATGGCGCGCAGGGATTCTGGTTGGCGCGCCCCCAGCGCCATCCAGACTCCGTAGGTGGCGTTTGTCCCAAATGCGACGACGGCCGCCAAGACATGAATGTACTTGAAGACCAGATAGAGACCCATCTATCGCCTCCCCAAGGCCTGGTGAATGCCCATGACTCGAATTCGACGCGGCACACGCCGTTTCCGCCCCCGCCATGGCCTCCAAAGGATTCGCCCGCGCCCGCGTCCAAACAACGCGGCGTGTCCGAGGAGCGGCGGGTCGTCACCGTGATGTTCGCCGATCTCGTAGAGTCGACGGCGCTGGCAGAGACGCTGGATCCGGAGGATCTGCGCGCCATCCTGAGCCGCTTCTACAATCTTGTGGCCGCAGAAGTCCGGCGGTTCGGAGGCACGGTGGAAAAGTACCTGGGTGACGCCGCGCTCGCCATCTTCGGGTTGCCCGATGTCCACGAAGACGATGCCGAGCGAGCCGTCCGGGCCGCGCTGGCCGCCCGCGATGCGCTGGCGGAGTTGAACGCCCGGCTCGCTGCGGAAGGCCGGTCCCGGCTGACGATGCGGATTGCCGTCAACACCGGCGAAGTTGTCGCTGATCCCAAAGGTGGAGTGCAGGGAGAATTCCGGCTGGCCGCGGACGCGATCAACGTCGCCGCCCGTCTGCAGCAGCAGGCCAAGGCCGGGAGCATCCTTCTTGCTCCCCGGACCGAACGCCTGGTCCGCGGCATCGCGGAGACCAGTTCGCTGGGGCCGGTGACGCTCCGGGGCAAGGCCCAGCCCATCGAAGCATGGGAAGTGATCGGGCTGCGCCCCGAGCGGACGCAGCGGGGTATCCCGGGCCTCCAGGCTCCCTTGATCGGCCGCGGCGAAGAGATGGACCTGTTGCTCCATCTCTACGATCGCGTGGCGCGGGAGCGGCAAACACAGCTCGTCACGATTGTCGGCGCGCCCGGCGTCGGCAAGTCGCGGCTGCAGCAAGAATTCGCGTCCCTACTGCGCGCGCTGCCCGAACCGCCGGCCATCCGCAAGGGGCGTTGCCTGCCATACGGGGACGGGCTTGCGTTCGCGCCGGTTGCGGAGATTTTTAAGCAGGATGCTCAGATCATGGACGGCGATCCAGCCGACGCAGCCAGGAAGAAGCTCCTCGACACCGTCACTCGCTGGCTTCCCGATGGATCCACACGCGCCGCGGCGGCGCTGGGGTTCCTCGTTGGGCTCGTCTTCCCAGATTCGCCGATGGCCGGAGTCGATCCCAAGAGCGCTCGGGAAGAGGCGTTCGCCTCCTGGCGGCGGTATCTCCTGGCCAGGTCTACGGCCGCGGCGCTGGTGTTGGTCTTCGAGGATGTGCATTGGGCTGATGACAGCCTGCTGGAACTCGTCGAGTACACGGCGTCACACCTGCACGACTCCCCCGTCCTGCTGCTGTGCCTGGCGAGACCCGAACTGCTGGAGCGTCCGACGCCGCTGGGTGGGCTCGGTCGGAACACTGCGATAATGCACCTGGAGGCGCTGTCCGAGACGGAGTCGCGCGCGCTGGTCGCCGCACTCCTCGCCGTGGACGATTTGCCGGAGTCGGTACGGTTGGAGATCGTCTCCAAGGCTGACGGCAATCCATTCTTCGTCGAGGAGATCGTGCACATGCTCATGGACATGGGCGCGATTGTCCAACGCGACGGCCGGTGGCGGGCGGCGGCCGCGATTGGTTCGCTGCCCCTCCCAGATACGATCCAGGGGGTGCTGGCCGCCAGGCTGGACCGCCTGCCCGATGAGGAGAAGCGGCTGCTCCAGCACGCCTCGGTCGTCGGCCGAATTTTCTGGGAAGGCACCCTGATGGCGTTGGGCGTCGGCCGGACGGAACTGCCTCGGCTCCTGGAACGGTTGGAGGGGCGGGATTTGCTCCGGGAACGGCCATCATCCACGCTGGCTGGGGATCGCGAGTTCATCTTTAAGCACGCGCTGACACGCGAAGTGGCCTATGCCAGCCTGCCCCGTGCCGTCCGAGGTCCCACCCACGCCAAAGTGGCACAGTGGGTAGAGCAGACTTCTGGCCAGCGTATCAATGAGGTCGTGGACCTCCTGGCCTACCACTGGAGCAGCGCCGGGGACGCGGGCAAGGCGGTCGCCTATCTCATCCGCGCCGGAGATCGTGCCCGGCAACTGTTCGCCAACCGTCGGGCCGCCGATGCGTACACTCAGGCGCTGGCGTTGGGCGCTGAGACTCGCGCCGCTACCGAGATGGCCGCGGTCCGACGCAAGCGTGGGGAGGCGCTGCAACTCTTGGGACAATATGATGCCGCGCAGGGAGATTTCGAGTCTGCGCTGGCCACGGCGCAGGCTCGCGGCGACCTCGCGACGGAAGCCCGGCTCCGCTATGAGATCGCGCGGCTACACCACCGCCGGCATAACCGGTCCATTGACGACATTATCCATGGATATGAGGAGGCCCGGCAGCTGGCGGTCCGGGCCGGCGACGGACACACCGAGGGCTTGTGCCTCACGGAGATCGCCACCGCGCACTGGGATGCCGGCCGTCTGACTGAAGCCGGACGCATCGCCCATGACGCGCTGGTCACGCTGAAACGGGTCGGTGACCACGGGGCGATCGCCGGAGCGCTCAACCTGCTATCGATGACACGCCTGATGTCATTCGAACTCGACGACGGGCTCCAGTGGGCACAGAGCGCCCTCGACGAGGCGCGGGCCGCCAGCGACCGGTCACGGGAGGCGACGGCGCTCAGCTACATCGCGGTGATGCACCTGTGGCTGGGGCACCTGGACACCGCGGCGGCGTATCTGGACCAGTCGGAGAGTCTGGCCCAGGAAATCGGCGACCGGCGCAGGCTGATGTGGGTCCATTTCCTCCGGTCGCAGGTCTACTTATTCATCGGCCGCTACGATCGCGCGGCGGCGTTGTCTGAGGCGGCACGAACGATCGCCCGCGAACTGGACTACATGTCTCCCAGCGACGCCGCGATGGGCGCGATAGCCTATCTGATGGCGGGGGACATCGCCCAGGCAAAGGCGCGTGTGCACGAAGCCGAACGGGGCCTGACATGGTTTCCACAGGAATTGCCGACGGTCCTGGCCGTCAAGAGCTTCGTGCTGTTCCACAGCGGGGAGGCGACCGACGCGGTTCAGGCGCTGGAAGAAGCCGACAGCGCGCTGCGGCGCCACCGCCGGGCCGATAATCTCCTGCTGGCCGGGGCCTATATCGGATATGGGTGGATGCTGGCCGGTCACCCCACTCGGGCGGCCGCAGCCGCCCAAGCACTCATGACCGTCGTGGGGGGACGGGGATTCCAGGAGGGATCCGGCATCAGCCATGTGGTGCTCGCCATGTCGGCGATGCGCGGCGGCAGATTGGCCGAAGCCGAGCAGCATCTGCGATCCGCTGAAGTCACGTTCCAGGACATCTCGTTCGAAGGCACGCCCATGCTGCCGGCGCTGGTGGAGGTGGAGCTGGCGTGGTATGAGCTACGCCTCCGGCAGGGCGATCCGGCGGCGGCCGAGGCCCGGTTCCGTCAGGCCGAGCATCTGCTGGGCCGCATCGAGGGGCAACTGCATGGCCCCGAGCTTCGACGCTCTTTTCGCACGGGGATGCTGGCCCGGCGTGTGGAGACCGCTCGCAAGCTTTCTCAGAGCCGGCAGAGCTTGAGCTGAATCACCTCGGGCGCGCCCTGGCGATCGCCTCCCACACCAGGCGCGGCGTGAATGGAAAGTCCAGATGACGGATCCGCAGCGGCGCCAGCGCATCCATCACCGCATTGGCGATCGCCGCAGGAGTGGCGATGCAACCGGCTTCCCCGATGCCCTTGGCGCCGAGCGGGTTGAGCGGTGAGGGCGTCTCCAGAAATTCGCTGGCAATCTCCGGCACCTGTTCCGCCCGCGGGATGCTGTACTCGGCAAGGGTCGCCGTCAGGAACTGTCCATCCTCACCGTACACGACTTCCTCAGCAAGCGCCTGGCCCAGCCCCTGCACCGATCCACCGATGACCTGTCCTTCCGCCAGCAACGGATTCACAATGCGGCCGGCGTCATCCACGGCCACCAATCGCAGCACGCGGATCTCACCTGTCGATGGGTTGATTTCGACCACTGCCCCGTATGCCCCAAACGGGAAGACCGGACCCGGCAGGCGGAAGACGTCAAGGGCATCGAGCCCCATCTCCAGATCCTGGGGCAGCCGACCGGGCTGGTAGGCAGCGGCGGCAACCTCCGGTAGGGTGAGGGCGCGGTCTGGGGCTCCGCGCACATACAGCCGGCCATCCGCCCAGACGATGTCCTCCGTTCTTCCCTCGAGCAGATGCGCGGCGATCCGGACCGCTTTGGCCTTCACCTTCTCCGCCGCCCGCAGCAGCGCCGATCCTCCGATCGTTGTGGACCGGCTGCCAAACGTGCCGACCCCGCGCGGGACCACGGCCGAGTCCCCCTGCTCGACGGTGATGGCCTCGAGGTTGACCTGCAGTACCTCAGCAGCGATCTGGCTGAAAATGGTGGCGTGACCCTGACCGTTGGGCGTTGAGCCAATGCGGGCCACCACGCGGCCGGCCGGCGTGACGCTGACCGCCGCACTCTCCCACAACGCACTTCCGGCGCGCTCGACATACAGGGCCATCCCGACACCCAGCAGCCGTCCCTCTCGCCGGGCCGCTGTCTGCACACTGCGCCATCGGTCGTACTCGAGCAAGGCGTAGGCGCGATCCAGCGCGCGGGCATAGTTGCCGGAGTCGTATGTGAAGCCCAATGGCGTGCGGTACGGAAACCGATCCGGCGCGACCACATTCCGGCGGCGTAGGACGATGGGATCCATCTCCAGTTCCCGGGCGGCCAGATCGACCATCTGTTCCACGACGTAGGCGGCCTCCGGGCGTCCGGCGCCGCGGTAGGGACCGGTGGGCACCTTGTTGGTGGCCACTCCCACCATCTCGACGCTGGCGTTGGGGATAGCATATGCACCGGTCAATAGCATCGATGTGGTCACCGGCACCATCGCCGTGGGCGGGTACAGGTAGGCCCCGAGATCAGCGATGACCCGCGCCCGCACGGCCAGCATCCCGCCCGCTGCATCCACCGCCAGCTCCATCTCCACCTCCAGGCCCCGACCCTGATATGCCGTGGCCAGATTCTCTCGGCGGGCTTCCACCCACTTCACCGGACGGCCGGTGTGAATGGCGAGCCAAGCCGCGACCGCGACGTCGACCGCCACCGATCCTTTGCTACCAAATCCACCGCCGACATCCGGCACGATGACGCGGATCCGGTCGTCGGGGCGGCCGAGCATGCGACTCAACTGATTGAGGGGTCTGTGCGGATCCTGCGCCGAGATCCACACGGTGAGCAGGTCCGCGCCGGGGTCGTACACCGCGACCACGCCGCGCGGCTCGATCGGCACGGCCGCCAGCCGCGGGATGCGGAACCGCTGCCGTACGACGCGGGCGGCCCGGGCGAACGCGCCGTCCACATCCCCATGGGTCCTCTGCCACCGCGCGAGTACATTGTCCGGCAGTTGTGCATGGAGCCGCACCGGACCGTTCAGGGCGCGACGGGGATCAACAACGGCGGGAAGCGGATCGTAGTCGACCATCACGTGCTCAGCCGCATCCTGTGCGGCCGACGCGGTCACAGCGAGGACGGCCGCGACCGGCTCGCCCACGTATCGCACCGTCCCTGACGCCAGAACGGGATGCGGCACCGGCGCGATCTCCGCCCCCTCCACCGGGTTGGGTGGCGCAGGACGGACGGCTCCGGCCAGATCTGCGGCCGTGACGACCGCCAGCACTCCGCTCGACCGCCGCGCCGCAGACACGTCGACATTCCTCAAGATGGCGTGGGCGACACTACTGCGCACCACCACCATGTGCGCCATCCCGGGCAGGACCACGTCGTCGACGTAGCGCGCCTGCCCCCGTAGGAAGCGTGGGTCTTCGCGCCGGCGAACCGGGCGCCCGATCCAATGCGTCGCGGACTCCGTCACGACAGCCGCTCCCACCTGACATGATAGGAGGGGTACTCCTCGGTGGTACGATCGTCTGTCATGCCCCCCACCCTCGATCCCTCTCCCTCTCACTTATCCGTTCGCGATCAGCGGCTCGAACGGCACCTCGTGCAGACACTGCGCTCCATCATCACTCACTATGGTCAGCGCCCCCAGCTGCAGGCCCATGCGCTCATCCGGGGTGATGGGATTGGGTTGAATGACGATCGCCATGTTCCGCTCCACCCGCCGTCCTTCCGGCGTGGGACGCGTCTCGTCCCACGGCCAGAAGTCGCAGCAGCT
>Ga0209236_1002006_pt1 | contig 12431 bp, 9 predicted proteins | sample GraSoi013_1_40cm_FD_185819 | JGI IMG/M metagenome (GOLD analysis project Ga0209236, IMG submission 185819) | Grasslands soil microbial communities from the Angelo Coastal Reserve, California, USA - Sample 09_27_2013_1_40cm (SPAdes) (version 2) | ecosystem: Environmental > Terrestrial > Soil >... | reverse complement strand
GAGGGGGTGCGCCTCGTGAAGACGAAGGAGGTCGTGGAGGAGGGGCTCGTCGAGGAGCTCGCGCGCGCGACCGCATGACCACGCCCGCGTTCGGGCGTTTTTTTCTCCCCGGTCCGACCGACGTCCATCCCGAAGTGCTCGCCGCGATGCAGCGGCCGATGATCGGGCACCGATCGACCGCGATGGCAGCGCTGCTCCAGGGCCTCGCCCCGCGACTTGGCGCCCTGTGTCGCACGTCCCGCCCGGTCCTGGTGGGCACCACCTCGGCAACGGGCTTCATGGAGCTCGCGGTGCGGAACGGCATCCGCCGCCGCGCCCTCTCGCTCGTGAACGGCGCCTTCAGCGAACGCTTCGCCAAGCTGGTGCGTGCCGCCGGGAAGGAGTGCGTCCGGCTGGACGTCCCCTTGGGCTGCGCCGTGGAGCCCGACATGCTGCGTGACGCGCTGCGCCGTACGCCGGTCGACGCCGTGACCGTCGTGCACTCCGAGACCTCGACGGGCGTGCTGCAAGACGTGCCGGCGCTCGCGGCCGTGGCGCGCGAGTTCGACGATGTGCTCCTGCTCGTCGACGCGGTGACGTCGCTCGCCGGGTCGCCGGTCGAGCCCGACGCCTGGGGCCTCGACTTCACGTTCTCGGGCTCGCAGAAGGCGCTCGCCCTCCCTCCCGGGCTCGCGCTCGGCGTCGCGTCGCAGCGGATGCTCGAGCGCGCGAAGACCTTGCCCGACCGCGGACTCTACTTCGACCTCATCGCCTTCGAGGAGGCGACCCGGAAATTCCAGCCGACTAATACGCCGGCGATCTCCCTGTTCTACGCGCTCGAGACCCAGCTCGAGCGCATCGGGCGCGAAGGCGGGATCGAGGCGCGGTGGCGACGCCACGACGCGATGCGCCAGCGGGTGGAGACGTGGAGCGAGGAGCGCGGCGTCGCCTTCCTCCCACGCGAGGGCCGGCGCAGTTGGACCGTCTCCTGCCTGAAGCTGCGAGAGGGGCAGAGCGCCAAGGCGGTCGTATCCGGGTTGCAGGAGGAAGGCTGGACGATCGGCTCGGGCTACGGCGCGCTCAAGGACTCGACCATTCGGATCGGCCACATGGGCGATCACACGTTGGGCGCACTCGAGGAGCTGCTGGCTTTGCTCAGCGGCTTGCTGTCGTGACCTACCGCGTGGTGCTCGCCGACCGCGTGGCCGAGTCGGGGGTGCGGCTCCTGGCCGAAACGCCGGAGATCGAGGTCGTGAACCTGGCGGGCAAGCCACGCGAGGAGCTGGAGCGGGCGCTGGCCGGGGCGCATGCGCTCGTCGTGCGGAGCGAGACGCACGTGACCGCGGATCTCCTGGCCCGCGCGCCGCGCCTCCAGGTCGTCGCCCGCGCGGGAACCGGGGTGGACACGATCGACGTCCACGCCGCCACCCGCCGCGGCATCGCGGTGATGAACGCGCCGGGTGCGAACACGGTGAGCGCGGCCGAGCATGCGATGGGGCTGTTGCTCGCGTTGGTGCGCCATATCCCCTGGGCGGCCGAGGCGATGCGGCGCGGGGAGTGGGACCGCAAGCGGTTCGAGGGGACGGAGCTCCGCGGCAAGACGATCGGCGTCGTCGGGCTGGGCCGGATCGGCGGGCACGTGGCGCAGATCGCCCGGGCGTTCGGGATGCAGGTGATCGCGCACGATCCCTACCTGCCGCGCGAGCGCGCCGCCGAGCTGCAGGTGAAGCTGCTCCCCCTGGAGCAGCTGCTGCGCCAGGCCGACGTCGTCACCCTCCATGTCGCCCACACCGAGCAGACCCACCATCTCATCAACGCCGAGCGCCTCAAGCTCATGCAGCGGACCGCCGTGCTCATCAATACGGCCCGCGGGGAGCTCGTGGATGAGGCCGCGCTGGCTGAGGCGATCGTGCAGCAGCGCATCGCCGGCGCGGCGGTCGACGTGTTCGCGCAGGAGCCGCTCCCGGCCGACGCGCCGCTCCGCAAGCTCGACCGTGTGATCCTCACCCCCCATCTCGCGGCGTCCACCGCCGAGGCGCAGGAGCGGGTGAGCCTCGAGATCCTGACCGCCGTGCGTGACGCGCTGCTGACGGGTGACCTCTCTTTCGCGATCAACGTCCCCGGGATCTCGGGCGACCTGCTGCGCCGGCTGGGGCCGCTGCTCGACTTGGCGCGGCGGCTGGGGCGGCTCGGGCTCGCGCTCGTGGAGGGGCCGGTGCGCTCGATCGAGGTGGCCTACGGGGGCAAGGACGAGGCCGCGCCGCGGCCCGTGCTGGTGGCGGCGGTCGAGGGCCTCCTTGCGGCAATGGGTGTGGAGCCCGTGAGCCTCGTCAACGCGCTGCTCATCGCCGAGGAGCGCGGCATTCAGCATGCCCGCAAGACAGGCGCTCCCGAGCCGGGGTTCGAGACGACCGTGGGGGTGATGCTCGAGACCGCTGGGGGTCGGACGCGGGTGCTGGGGGCGTTGGTGGGCGACAGCCACGGCCGCGTCATCGGCATCGACGACTATCCCGTGGACGTCGCGCCCGACGGGTGGATGCTCGTCATCAAGAACCGCGACGTCCCCGGCGTGATCGGCCACGTCGGGACGCTGCTGTCGCGCGCCGGGATCAACATCGGCAGCTACCACCAGGCGCGCCGCGCGCCGCCGGGCGGCGAGGCGCTCGCGGCGGTGAGCGTGGATCAGGCGCTGACCAACGGGGTGCTCGAGGAGCTGCAGCGGGTGCCGGACGTGCTGCAGGTGAGGCTGGCGTATCTGGGGGACTAATCCGCCGCCTGCTCCGTCCGCTGCCCTTCGTCCTTCAATAGCCGGAACGTCTTCACCGCCCCGGTGAGCTTGTCGGCCGCCTCCGCGAGCTGGTTCGCGGACGAGGCGATCTCCTCGGTGGACGCGGTCTGCTCCTCGCTCGATGCCGCAATCTGCTCCGCCGCCGCCAGCAGGGTCTCGGTGCCCTGCGCCACCGTGCCGAGGCGCGCGCTGATCTCCTCCACCAGGCGTCGCACCTCTTCCGCGGACTTCGCGATCTCGCGACTCCAGTGATCGTTCGCCTCGGCCTCTGTGGCCACCGTGGCGAGCCCCTGGGCCGCCGACTGGGCCGCGTCGCGGGCTGCGGTGCCGCCGCGGGCGAGCGCGAGCAGTCGGTCGCGCGTCGCCTGCACGCGCGTCACGACGCCGCGCACCGTGTCCGCCGTGTTGCCCGCCGCCGCCGCGGCGACCGAAGCAAGTTTCCGCACCTCGTCCGCCACCACCGCGAAGCCACGTCCCTGCGGGCCGGCGCGCGCCGCCTCGATCGCCGCGTTCAGCGCCAGCATGTTCGTCTGCGTCGCCACGGCCTTCGCCTGCGCCACGAACTTCTGGATCTCGGCGGAGGCCTGCGCCAGCGCGACCGCTTCCTGCGCGCCCGTCTCGACCTCCAGGGCGAGCTTGGAAAGCTGCGCGGTGCTCTGATCGAGCGTCTCCTTATGGCGGCGCGCCAGCGTGGCCAGGTTGCTGTTGCGGCGAACCGAGTCCTCCGCCCCGGCGGCGAGGATCGTGCAGATCTGGAGGATGCGCCCGGCGTCGTCCGCCGCGGCGCGGACGAGCTGCGCCTGCTCCGCCGCGCGCTTCGTGAGGTCCTGGCACGTCGCGGCCATCTCCTCGGTCGAGGCGCTCATCTCCTCGGTGGACGCGGAGATCTGCGCCGCCATCGCCGCCGCCTCGTCCGCCGCGGTGCGGATCGCGCCGACCAGCCGGCGCAACGCCACGACCATGGAGTGGACCGACGACAGGAGATCGCCCATCGCCGCGGTCTCGGTCTGCTGGGCCACGACCGTCACCGAGAGGTCGCCGCCCGCGACGCGGCTCGCGATGAGGCCCGCGGCCTTGACGGGCTCGGCGAGACGGCGGTCCACCCACCCGCCCAATCCCCACAGCGCGCCCGCGAGGGCGAGTGCGCCCGCGGCGCCGAGCCAGCCCGGTGGGCCCCCGACGATCGACGCGCCGGCGTACCCCAGCACGGCGGCGACGAGGCCGGCAAGGAGGAAACTCCATCGCAGTTCGAGGGACCGAGTGGCCATGAGGGGAGTGGACGCGCTAAGCTAGGGCGGGTTTCACGGCGGGGCAAGTCCGCTTAATTTCAGGCACTTATGAAGAACGCCCCGACGTACGAGCCCGCAGCGGTGGAAGCCAAGTGGCAGCGCTTGTGGGAAGAGCGCCATGTCAACGAGCCCGACGTCGATCGGCCGCGGCGGCCGTTCTACAACCTCATGATGTTCCCCTACCCGTCCGCCGAAGGCCTGCACGTCGGCAATATGTTCGCGTTCACCGGCGCCGACATCTACGGGCGCTTCAAGCGGCTCGCGGGTTACGATGTGTTCGAGCCGATCGGGTTCGACGCTTTCGGCATCCACTCCGAGAACTACGCGCTCTCCATCGGCGCCCACCCGGCGAAGCTGATCCCGCAGAACATCGCGACCTTCCGCCGCCAGCTGCGGCGCTTCGGGGGCATGTTCGATTGGCGCCACGAGCTCTCGACCACGGATCCCCGCTACTACAAGTGGACGCAGTGGCTCTTCCTGCAGTTCTTCAAAGCGGGGCTGGCGTTCCGCAAGCGGGCCGCGGTCAACTGGTGTCCGGCGTGCAAGACTGTGCTCGCGAACGAACAGGTCATCAACGGCTACTGCGAGCGGCACCCAGACGTGCGGGTCGAGCAGCGGTTTCTCGAGCAGTGGTTCTTCGCGATCACCCGGTACGCCGAGCGGCTGCTGCGGAACCTCGACACGCTCGACTGGTCCGCGAGCACCGCCGCGATGCAGCGCAACTGGATCGGGCGGAGCGAAGGCGCCGAGCTCGTCTTCGAGACGCCGGGCGGGGCCGTGATCACCGTCTTCACGACGCGGCCCGACACCGTGTTCGGCGCCACCTACATGGTGCTCGCTCCCGAGCACCCGCTCGTGGATGAGCTCACGGCGGACGAGCAGCGACCGGTCGTGAATGCGTATCGGCGCGACGTCCAGGCGAAGGACATCGTGTCCCGGAAGGTGGGCGAGAAGACGAAGACCGGCGTGTTCCTCGGCTCCTACGCCCGGAACCCCGCCACCGGTGAAGCGATCCCCATCTGGATCGCCGACTACGTGCTGATGGAGTACGGCACCGGCGCCATCATGGCGGTGCCGGCGCACGACGAGCGCGACTTCGAATTCGCGCAGCAGTTCAAGCTCCCGATCGTCCAGGTCGTGCGGCTCCAGGGCCAGGCCCTCCCGATCGTGTCGGAGGAGGGGGTGTTGATGAACTCGGGCCAGTTCAACGGGCTCAGCTGCCACGACGGGGCGCAGCGCATCGTCCAGTGGCTCGCAGGGAAAGGGCTCGGCAAGGCGCAAGTCCAGTACCGCCTGCACGACTGGTGTATCTCCCGCCAGCGCTACTGGGGCCCGCCGATCCCCATCATCCACTGCGACCGCTGCGGCCCGGTGGGGGTGCCCGAGAAGGATCTCCCCGTCGAGCTCCCATTCATCGAGGATTTCCGCCCCGACGACACCGGCGTGAGCCCGCTGGCGCGCCACCGGGAGTGGTACTTCGTGAAGTGCCCGCAGTGCGGCGCCCTGGGGCGCCGCGAGACGGACGTTTCCGACACGTTTCTCGATTCCGCATGGTACTTCCTGCGCTATCCGTCCACCGAGTTCGACGACCGGCCGTGGGACCCGCAGCGCACGAAGACCTGGCTGCCCGTGACCACCTACATCGGTGGCAACGAGCACGCCGTACTCCACCTCCTCTACTCCCGCTTCGTCACGATGGCTCTGCGGGAGCTCGGGCACCTGCACTTCGAGGAGCCGTTCCCGAAGCTGCGGGCCCACGGGTTGATCATCAAGGACGGCGCGAAGATGTCCAAGTCGCGCGGCAACGTGGTGATCCCCGACGCCTACATCCAGAAGTGGGGCGCCGACACCGTCCGGATGTACCTCATGTTCCTCGGTCCCTTCCAGGAAGGGGGGGACTTCCGGGATGAGGGGATCACGGGCATCCGCCGCTTCCTCGACAAGGTGTGGGCGCTGGCGCACGAGGCGGTGGCCGCCAAGGCGCGGCCGCTCCCGCCCACCGTCGAGCAGAAGCTGCACCAGACCATCAAGAAGGTCACGGCCGACACGGAGAGCTTGAACTACAACACCGCGATCGCCGCGATGATGGAGTATGTGAATGAAGTGCGGAGTGCCGAGTGTGGAGTGCGGAGTGCGATGGAGCCGTTGCTGGTCCTGCTCGCGCCCTACGCGCCGCATCTCGCCGAGGAGCTCTGGTCCGCGCTGGGCCACGGCGAGACGATCTTCACGGCGCCGTGGCCGGGCTACGACGATCGCATTGCGGCGGGCGGCGACGTGGAGATCGCGGTGCAGGTGAACGGCAAGCTCCGCGGCCTGATCAACGTGCCGCGCGGCACGAGCCAGGACGACGTCGTCAAGCGCGCGCTCGCGGACGAAGGAATCCGCAAGTTCGTGAACGGCGAACCGCTTCGCAAAGTGGTGTACGTCCAGGATCGGCTGGTGAACCTGGTGGTTTAAAAGATCTTCGCGACCAGATCGCCGACCAGGTATCCCACGGCCGCCACGCCCAGTCCGACGACGAACATGTCGATCCCGCTGCGGATCACGCCTCGCCCGGTGAAGAAGCTGCGCGCGCCACCGACCACGAAGTGCGAGAGCATCGCGACGGTAAACGCCGTCCACGCGGCCGTGCGTCCGCTGAGCGCCAGAAACGGCGCCACGGGGATGAGTGCTCCAACGGCCGTGGCCGCTCCGGTGAGCCACCCCTCCTTGAACGGAGTGGCGTGGGCCTCGCCGATCTTCAGCTCCTCGCGCACCTGCTCTTCGAGCGCGCGCTGCGAGTCGCGCATCACCTCGGCCGCCATCTGGCGGGCGATGCCGGCCTCGACCCCCTTCGTCTGGTAGACGAGCGCGAGCTCTTCCTCCTCCACCTCCGGCATCAGCCGGATCTCCTCCTTCTCCATCGCGATCTCGTGCGCGTACACCTCCTGCTCGCTCTTCGCGGCCAGGTAGCCCGAGGCGCCCATGGAGAGCGCGTCCGCGATCATGCCGGCGAGCCCCGAGACCAGCACGATGTGCGGCGCCACTGCCGCGCCGAGCACGCCGGCCACCAGCCCGAAGTTCGCCGTCAGGCCGTCGTTGAAGCCGTACACGACGTTGCGCAGGAAGCCCCCCGAGCCAGTGCGGTGCCAGGGCTCGCTCGCCCGGCCGGCGAGATTCGCCAACGTCTCGGCGTGCGCGGCGGATTCCTTGGCGAGGGTGAGCGACACGCTGCGGGCGTCGTCGGTACTCGACTGTCGGTGCAGGTCCATGTAGCCCTTCACCTCACGGCCCTCCTCCCGCAGCAACAGGGGCAGCAGGTAGCGGGGGCCGAAGCGGCGACCGAGCAACGCCATGAAGCGTGCGTTGAGCGAGGGCTTGGCGGCGTCCGACGGCACGGGGTGGCCGTGCTCGCCCAGCAGCTTGGCCCACATCTCGGTGTGGCGACGCTCGACGGCCTGGAGTTTCAGGAACACGTCGTGATTGGCCTGCCGCCGCTCCTCACCCGCGAGCACGCCGTACAGGTAGGCGGCGTCGGATTCGTCCCGCCAGTGATGCAGCCAGGCGTGGAGCGTCTTCTTGTCGAGGGTCGTCATGGGGCTGAAAGATATCGGGCGACGGGTCAACTTCCTAGTCGGCAACGACTTAAATGCTGGGGAGTGGGGACTGGTACCTTTCGGTGAGCGGCTGAATCTCGGTACCCCACCGTCGCGTACCACTCCCCACTCCCCACGCCTTTTGTGACCGCGCTGCGACCCTCCCATGGGGCGCCGCATCTTACGTCTCAGGAGATGACCATCTCGCTCGCCGTCCCCGACATCCTCGTGGCCCGGGCCAGAGCCGGCGATCTGGAGGCACTCGAGGCATTGTATCGAGCCTTCGAGACGCCCGTCTACAACCTCGCCCGGCGGATGCTGCGCCATCCCGAAGAGGCCGAGGACGTGCTTCAAGAGACGTTCCTCGAAGTGGTGAAGAGCATCCGATCGTACCGCGGGGAAGGGCCGCTGTGGGGGTGGATTCGCAAGATCGCGGCTTCCAAGGCGCTGATGCGCATCCGGCGCGAGCAGCTGCGGGTGGCGGAGCTGCTGGACGAGGAGACGGCGCCGGGGAGCCCGGTGCACAAGAGCCTCCCTGCGCGGATCGATCTCGAGCGGGCGCTGGAGCGGCTGAGTGAAACGTCTCGATCGGTCGTATGGCTGCACGATGTCGAGGGCTACACGCACGAGGAGATCGCCGAGCTGATGGGCAAGACCGTGAGCTTTTCCAAGTCGCAGCTGGCGCGGGCGCACGCGCGGCTGCGGGGCATGCTGGACACGGAAGGAGCGGCCCCGTGATGCACTGCACAATGGACGATCTGCTCGCGCTGCGGGCCAACGAAGGGTCGGCCTGGGCGCGCCGGCACTTGGACGAGTGCCCGGCGTGCCGGACGGAGCTGGAGGCGCTGTACCAGCGCGTAGCCCGCCTCAAGGCGCTGCCGCCGCTCGGGCCCGCGCGCGACCGCTGGCCCGCGATCCGCGAGGCGATCGTCGCCGAGCGGCGGCGTCGGGTGCGGCGCTGGAGCGGCGTCGGCCTCGCGGCCGCGGCGGCGCTCGCCGGACTGATCGTGCTGGCGCCGTTCCGGCCGCGGCAGGTCGACGCCGCCGAGCTGGCGCGGGCGAAGCAGCAGTCGGCGACCCTGGAGGAGGAGCTCCAGCGCTACGACCCCACGGGACGCGTGATGAGCGGCCGCTCGGCCGCCCTGGTGGCCGAGCTGGAAGACCGCATTGCCGTCATCGACGGCGAGCTGGCCCGGTTGGGCGGGTCGGCGGCGCAGCGGCGCCACGACGAGCTCGTCAGACTCTGGCAGCAGCGGGTGACCCTAATGGAGCAGCTGGTCGACGCGCACGTCACCCGCGTCTCCTATGTTGGGCTGTGACGCCCGGAGGAATCCGTTCATGATGTTGAGAAAATGGATCATCGCCGCCGTCGCCGTCGCACTCATCGGTCCGGCGTGGCTCGCCGCGCAGCAGCCACCGCGCCCCCCCCGCCCCCCGCGGCAACCGCGCGCCTTCGTCTTCGCTGACGACAACCGCGGCCGGATCGGGGTCGTTGTGAAGACCCAGCCCGACTCCGAGGCGGACAAGCTCGGCGCGAAGGTGGAGGGCGTCACGCCGGGGGGGCCGGCGGCGAAGGCCGGGCTCAAAGTCGGTGACATCATCACCAAGTTCAACGGCACGGCGCTCGCCGGGCTCAAGGCGGAGGACGAGGAGGAATCTGGGCCCGGCACCAAGCTCGTGCAGCTGGCCCGCAAGCTCGAGCCGGGCGATACCGTGTCGATCGAGTACCGCCGGGGGAGCGACGCCAAGAAGGCCACCCTCGTCGCCGAAGACTTGGGTTGGGCGCCGAACGTCAGAGTGATGCCCGGCATGCCCGGCATGCCCGACATGCAGCACTTCGAGTTCTCGTTCGGTATGCCGTGGGGCGATCTGGAACTCGTCGGGCTGAATCCCGACCTGGGCGAGTACTTCGGTACGAAGGAAGGCTTGCTGGTCGTGAAGGCCCCGGCCGATTCGAGCCTCCCCGTGAAGGGCGGCGACGTGATCCTCTCGATCGCGGGGCGGAAGCCGACCTCGCCCGCCCACGCGATGCGGATCCTGCGCTCCTACGAGTCGGGTGAAACGGTGTCCATCGAGCTGATGCGCAAGCAGAAGCGCCTGACCGTGGCGTGGAAGGTTCCCGAGCCCGAAGCGCGCCACATGCGGCTGCGGCGCGGGCGCGAGGAGCAGAGCCACTATCGACGGGTGGTGCGGACGCGGCTCGGCGCCCGCTGGGTCTAGGAGGGACGGCGCTAGCCGCGTCGCGCGGCGGGCAGGGCCTGGTCGAAGGCGGCGAACTCGAACGGCTTGGGCACGCAGGGCCGACCCGTCGAGGCGAGGAAAGTCCGGACCTGCTCGTCCACGAGCTGCCCCGTTGTGAAGATGATGCGGTCCGCATGCTCGGGGTCGGTCGTACGCAGGTCCCGGTACAACTCCTCGCCCGAGATGTCCGGCATCCGCATGTCCACGATCACGGCGTCGAACTTGCCCTCCCGCAGCCGGCCGAGCGCCTCCCGGCCGCTGGATGTCGTGTCGACCTCGTGGCCGCGGCCCGCCAGATAGCGCTGCAGCGATACGCGGACCGAGGCTTCATCGTCCACCACGAGAATCTGCAGTCGGTCGCCCTGCGGCGAGACGGGGGGTATCGCCTGCGCCTCGCCCGAGGCGCCGTGCGTGACGATCGGCACTTCCACGACAAAGCGGGCGCCGCCCTGTGGTGCGTTCTCGGCCCAAATGCGGCCATCATGCTCGCGCACGATGCCGAGCGAGATGGAGAGCCCCAGCCCCGTGCCCGAGCCGGTCGGCTTGGTCGTGAAAAAGGGGTTGAAGATGCGCTCGAGCAGGTTGGGCGGGATGCCGGGACCGGTGTCCTCGACCTCCATGCGGATGACCGCACCGGTGCGCCGCGTCCGCACGATCAGCCGCTGCGACTCGCGGGGTGACTTCTCCATCGCCTGCTCGGCGTTGGTGACGAGGTTCAAGAACACCTGCTGCAGCTGGTGGGCGTCCGCCATCGTCTCGGGCGTCTGCTCGTCGTAGTCCCGCACCACTTCGATGCCGCGGACGCGCAGCTCGTAACCGCGCAGCTCGAGTGTGTCGTCGAGCACCTGGTTGACCGAGGTCGGCGTCCGCTCCGGCTTGTGCTGGCGCGCGAAGGTCAGGAGGTTCTGCACGATGCGCGAGGCGCGCCGCGCTTCGGCGTAGATCATCTCGGCCGCCGTGCGCTGGTCGGGTGGGAAGCGCTTCTCGGTGAGCAGGAGCTGCGCGAACGCCGAGATCCCCGCGAGGGGATTGTTCAGCTCGTGCGCCACGCCGGAGACGAGCTGCCCGATGGCCGACATCTTCTCGGACTGGATCAGCTGCTCCTGCAGCATCTTCTGGTCGGTGACGTCGCGGATCACGCACAGCACCTCTTCGTCCTTCTGCGGCGTCGAGTAGGTGACCTGGATCGTGCGGTATTCCCTGTCCTTGCGGATGAACGTCGTCTCGAACAGCCCCGTCTCCCCGGCGAGCGCCTTCTGGAAGTGCATCAGCGCCTTGGGGAGCTCGTCATCGGGGAGCAGCGGCGCGAACCACTGGCCGACGAGCTCCAGGCGCGGGTAGCCCGAGATGTTCTCGGCGGCGTGGTTGAAGGTGGTGAACCGGCCGTTGGCGTCGAGCGTCACGATCGCGTCTGAGGCGGACTCGAACAGGTTGCGGTAGCGCGCCTCGGACCGGGCAAGGGCGTCCTGCGCGCCCTTTTCCTCGGTGATGTCGCGTAGCGTTGCCACCGTGCCGACGAGGTCGCCGTCGAGCACGAGCGGCGTGGTGGAGACGGCGACATTGCGCTCCTCGCCGTCCGCACGCACGACGGTCGTCTCGTAGCGCTGCTGCTCGCCCTCGAACGCGCGGTGCTCGCGCTCGGCGACGTGCAGCCGCTCCTCCGAGGTGACGAGATCGTCGATGGGCGTGCCGGGGAGATCGGCGAGCCGCCGGCCGAACAGCTCAGCGGCCGAGCGGTTGGCGGTGAGGACGTTGCGGTCGAGACCGGTGACGACGACGGCGTCCGCGAGCGCGGCGACGATCTCGGCCGCGACACGCGACGGGTCCAGCGCCGGGCGCTTCGGTGTCATCGTGGGGGCCCGAAGCCCCCGCGTGGGCGCAGCGCCCCGGCTCTTACTCATTCGTACGTTGCGACCATAGCCTCACGCATGTAAGAGAGGCTCTTGTGCGCCGAGCTCGTTACGGCCTTCGGGGCTTCGCCCCGCTGCACGCAGCCCTTGATGATCTCCAGCGCGTGGATCGGATGCTCGTCGTCGTACTTGGCGTGCTCCTCGAGCCACCAGCGGCCGCGCGGCCCGATCTTCGCGTTCTTCGCGAGCCCGCGCAGCGCCTTCTCGGAGATCTTCTGCGCCACGCCCTCCACCGCGTAGTTCGTCGCCGACACCGCCTCGCCGAACGGCGCGGTGCGGCACATCTCGGTGAGGTAAGCGTGGAACTCCTTCACCTCGTCGATCATGGGCTCCGGGGTCTGGAAGCGCGTCCGAGGAACATTGAAGCCATCTCCCATCGCGCGCCACATGGCGTCGTGCCGGCGCTCGACTCGGATGTTGTCCCGGAAGAACACCTTGCCGTCTTCCGGTGAACGGTCGAGCAGCGTCTGCAGCCACTGAGGAAAGTCGCGAATGATAGGATAGAACGCGACCAGGAAGTCTTGGATCTTGCCGTCGATCAACGCATTCTCCGACGCGTGGATGATCACGGGCGTGTCGAGGATGGCCTCCCGCTGCGGCTCCAAGGTGGCGTCCAGTTCTGCCACCCAAGCCGGGTGGGGGGTGACCT
>Ga0209236_1002005_pt1 | contig 12434 bp, 11 predicted proteins | sample GraSoi013_1_40cm_FD_185819 | JGI IMG/M metagenome (GOLD analysis project Ga0209236, IMG submission 185819) | Grasslands soil microbial communities from the Angelo Coastal Reserve, California, USA - Sample 09_27_2013_1_40cm (SPAdes) (version 2) | ecosystem: Environmental > Terrestrial > Soil >... | reverse complement strand
CATATTCCTCTGGCCTTTTGAAGATGTCCCGAAGCCAAGAGAGGAAACCCATCTTCGACCTAATGGGTTCTCGTTGTCCTCAGATTAAAGCAAGACCGCTAGAACGTGTTTCCGACTCTTCTTGGGTTGACCTCTGCACGTACTTTGTGATTACGGTTTGGCTAATTGTCCCTGACCATTTCAGATGAGCCAACTGACAAGCGATATGATACTTCCCGAAAAAGCAGAGAAGTGAACTGTAGCTCCATTGCCGCTCCCTGCCATAACAAGCTCGGGTTCGTAGAATTGAATACGATTAACGTCACTTCCCAGTTCGATGAAACATCCTGGTGGCAAGGAGAAGCGAACCGCTCGCTACTCAAGCGAGTAAGTGTTCTCATCTATATCAATTCCTAGAGAGTATCCTTGAGCATTTTCCTCACGAAGGGGGAGAAACACTCAGGGAACTAGACCAAGGCCGGTTGGTGGACCGTTTTGAGGGTCCACATGTGATGGTCCTCTTCCGTCTTGTCGCCTAGTCCGAAGCTCCAGGACACCTTTGGGGTTATTCGTAGGTATTTTCAATGTCCTAGTAGTCCTTGATGGTCGATAATGTCGGCTGTCCCTTAAGCCCTTCAAAGTCGCCTTCTACTTTTTGTTGCCTGGGGCTGCCGTTTCTTGTAGCTCGTCCTCGTTGAGCCACAAATGAACACAATTAATGTCAAAAGTGGACGGGTACTTTAAACTCATAACGGTAACGGGTGAAACGGTCTCGCAAGATGGATGAAAAACAATTATGTGAGACACAAGAGCATCACATAAGCCTCAGGTCGAGGCTTCTCACGGTCGGCTTTCTGCTTCTCGTCGCACTCGCGTCTCTGCCGTTCTATATCTCTACGGCGATTGGTCAACGCGAGGCTTGGAAGCAGTCTTGAAATTGCGGAGGGGCCGGCAAAGAATCGCGCTATCGCTACTAGCCATAACGGTTACCGTTCTAGTCTCGATTAACCCTGTGTTCGCTGACACGTCTTGGACTGCAGGCCGTCCAACAACGAATTTTGTGTATCCACATAGTTCTGGCGGCGCAGTAAAGCTGTCCAGTGCGTACAGCGGCGGAACGGCGTCGAACGATGCGCAGTTATCGTTGGGAGTTGAGGTCTACTCTTTCACGAGAAATTGGGATGGGTTTGACAATGACCGGTACGTTCTTCGAATAATGGGCGGAGCATCAAGTCGTCTTCCGCACAGCTACACCGTCACCGACTACGCTGGCTACTACGTAGGCGACTCGGACCATTGCAACTCGCTAAATCCGTGTACGGATTCTGGGCTCACTGCTATGAATCAGGGAGAGTGGGTTTACTTTACATTCCCCTTTTTCTTCTGGGGTCGACCTTACGCGAAGATTTTCGTATGCTCCAACGGTTGGGCAGCCTTCGTGTACGATGGTCCTTTGGACAACTGTCCCACTAATCCGAGCGTACCTGCACAGGACTCTGTTGATTCTAGCGGGGTCTTTCACGATGTTCCGGAGAGCATCATAGCCCCGCTCGCGAAACCTCTCGATCCCTCCGCAAATCCTGTTGGCAAGATCAGGTTCCTCAAACCTCCGTTAGGGGTGTGCGGTCCAAACTCTTGTCAGTCCAACTACTTCGGAGTCATATGGGACAACATATTCACCCAAGGAACAGCTAACTCTTGTCCTCAAGGCTGGTGCGCTAACTCATTCAGCCTGCTCGTCTTCCAATCCGCGACGGAGAACACAATAGAATTTGGATATCACGGGCTCGACTTCTCCGATCCATGGAACAAGAGAGAAACAATTGGCCTGGACGATCCAACAGGAATACTGTCCCTCTCACCGGATCGCAACATGGCCGTTTGCGGGGTCGCCACATGCCCCTCAACAGGCGGACTTACATCCGATCACGGCGTGAGAATGGACGAGCCGAACTTTGGATCTGCGTATCTAACAGATACGAAGATCAGCGTCCAGAAGACCTCGTCTTCAGACACAGCGAGCGCCTGGTTCCATCCCGCCGCAAACCACCTTTATGGATACAATATTCAAACAACGGTCCCACCACAAACCGCTGATCCAAGCGTCAGTATAGCCGCTGGCGTAGTCGAATCTCTCGTCGTTGCAGGCCTGTGCTACGTTGCGCCACCATCCGCCCTAGTTTGCTTTGCAATTGGAACAGGAGTCGCGCTCGCAGACGCGGTGTGCCATTGCGCCGAGACTCTGATAAGTTCTCTCACTCCACAACGGACCGCTTCTCCTACCTTCCAATGGAGGGACATGGTGTCGACGACCATGGATGGCTTCGTCGAAACTCCCGTCCAAGAGCAAGATCACTATTGCAGCCCAGCTAACCAGACCCCAGCGGGCTATCCGGGGGGCCCGACCTGTGCTGTCGACACATCCACCTTCGACATTGTAGAATGGGACGTACCGCATAACGACCCTGTCTCTCCCACCCTCAAGATTACATACAGCGCCCAAACTGGCGGAACTCTCTCGGTCCCAGGTACTACCTGGAGAGATACGAGTGTAACTCTGAACCTCGGTCCAGAGGGAGACTTTTTCATCTCATCAAGTTGCAACTCGATCGCCCTCCAGGTTGGAGGCTATCAAACGAACTGCGGTGTGACTCTTGTCGGGGGTAACGGGTTTTACGGGAACGTGACATTATCACCGAGTGCTCGTGTCGGCGGTGGGCCATCGTCGCAGATCACTAATGCCCCTAGTGGGGGAACCTTCGGGCTGTCTTCAAACTCTCAATTGTCAGCCAACCTGGCTATACAGTCTGGCACAGATGTAGGAAATTTCACAATCTACGTTACAGCTTCAAGTGGGATCAGAGTTCACACCATGAGCATCATTGTAAACGTCTTTGGCCTTGATGGTTCTACCGCAGCTGGCTGTAGTCATTTTACCAACTCTTGTCAGGCCTCGCTGAGCACGTCAAAAGGGAATGATATAGTCATAGTCTTCGCGTTTGAGCTTTTAGATCTTAAAGCGAACTGTAATTTCAGCATCACTGACACAGCCGGGTTGTCATGGGCGAATCGGACCAACGTTGTGTACGGTAGGCAGAGTGGGGCATATTATCGTGACCAGATGCAGGAGTTCTGGGCGAGGAGCCCGGGCGTGCTCGCGTCTGATGTGATCACCGAATCGATATTGGGTTGCGCGAGTGCCGAGTATGGAGGCGAATACAATGGACTGCATGCTCTCGCTGTAAGTGGGGCTGTTTTTGACAATCCCTTTGACGCCAACAGCTTCGTTCCTGGAACTAACAGTGGTCTAGGCACGGTAGCATCGACCACCATATCAACCAACAATCCTGGAGACCTGATTATCTCCGCTGTACAGCATGGAGGCCCACCAGCGGCTACACCCCAGCCAGGATTTACCATACTGATCTCGGGTGGTGTCACGGGTGGTACGGCTACGGACTTTGGATTCACTAGCTCTGCACTATCAGGCTTCTCGGTCACGTTTAGTTTTAGCAACAGCGATTGGTGGCAACAGATAGCTGATGCATTACACGGCATCATTGGAGGAGTAAATATGGCGACAAGTCCCACAAGCGTAAGCTGGGCTTGTAACCCATATGGTTGCGACAATCCGTCACCCGTTCCGATTGCCCTCGCCGTCACCAGCGTGAATGGATTTGCAGGAGCTGTACCCCTGTCGTATATACCATCAGGGAGTAGCGGAGGCTCGACTTTGACCGGCCCATCTTCAGTCAACGTTCCTGCAGGTGGTAGCGCTCAGGTTACCGTGTACGCTTACACGGCGACCGTCTCCGGCGATTACGTCTGGACCATCCAAGCTGGAAGCCTTGCAAGCACAACAGTGACACTTTCGTATCGTTTCTGCCGCTGCTTCTAGGTACCCAGTCAAGCCTCAACTTTTGATGTGTTCAACCCGAAGCGCGAAACTATGGCGCGCCCAGGCGGAAACCTGCTCGGGAGATTTCCCAGCTTCGTCGCCGGATACGCGTAACACAACGGCTGCTTGAACGGTCCTAAGAAGGTCTCGACCACCGTTATCGTTTCTTGGTGGAGGGGTCCGCAGATCCGGCTCTTCTTGAATTGCCCAGCTTGCGTCCAGTAAGCGAATCGACTATCAGGCAGGCACCGAGGCATTCGGTGACGTGGCTCGTTCCCGGCCTGATCTCGCGGAAACAACGTCTGCAATCGCCCATTTCAGACCCAACTTCGCCGCGCCAACTTGTTCGGCCGATAAATCTATTCCTAGGCGGTCACAGTGAAAGTGAATATGTTGTTCCTTGCGGTTGTCACCACTATGGTGTAGGTGTTCCTGGATTGGAAAGTGAAAGCGCTTCCATCTATGAGAATGTTGACTGCCGCGATCTGGTTTGTATTGATGGTCGGTCCTGTCCAGTTCGTCTTTGTGTATTGGTTGCTATTGTAAGTGACACTATACGCGGCGAGCCCAACGCTCATCGTCCCGTAGTTCCTTATGTTCAAAGTCAAGTTGGTAGGCGAGCTAACTTGGGATGTCTCAACGGTCAACGCCTCTCGTCCCGGACAAGGACCAACAGGACACCCAGGTGCATTGTCGCGATAGCATCCTCCGCATAACGGCGAAGGACCAACAGTCTCCCACAAGAGCAATCCTCCTAAGACCCCTCCTACCACAATGACAACTAGCACTATGCTCGAAGGTTTCATTGGGCCTTTCCTGGGCAACAATGAGTGAGCCCGAGACAATAGTCGAATTGAACCGAAGGCCTAGAAACAAAGTTACGTGCAAACGTAGGCTCAGTCGTCTAGAGGCAGCGACGGTGCTGAGAAGAATCAGACGAAACAGAGAGCCGATAAGACATTTTCGCTGACGCTCTCTAGTTTCCTGAGAGCGCTATCCTCAGCCACTCCTCGTTATGACGATTTGTCCGGAAAAGCTCGTTGGGCAATTTGAGGTAAGGGTCGTCGGAATACAACGCAAGGATATCTCCACATTTGAGTCCCCTCCATGTGTGATTGTGTACGTCTGGATGTTCGGTGGATTCCCATATCCCACATCATCGGTGACACTGTAGCACGACGCGAAGCCGGGGCAGATGGTCAAACTATCGGAGGTTAGGACTTTTACTTGTATGACCCATCCGTAATTCAATACGAATCTGTATGTGACGGTCGGCCAACTTTGAGGGCACGAATCAGGATTTGACGTGACATAGGAATAGCAAGTGAAATTTTCACTGAGAATCGGAGTCGAAATCGTTGCCGTCTGCTGCCGAGAAGGGGGATAAAACACGAAACCAAGCACTGCAATCATCAAAGCTGTGATTCCTACGATTCCCACTATCTTCACTACCTTACTCCGCTGTTTTTCTTGACCCATTAGACCTACGCTTTCCTCCAGACTCCAGTGGGGCCATAATATGGCTGTTCTGAGTTGGTAGTCGCCGGTAACACAATTTTCAAGCAGTTTCCTTGCTCTGTAGTCAAACTAGACAGAAATGCGGACTCCTCTACTATCGGTATTTGACGATGCTGTGAGAAGCACCTTCGAGTCCACCCTGCAGGACATGTTGGGGAGCGCCGTGCGTGGTGAAGTCGAGCATATCCCACATAAGAAGGGGGTCTCAATGTCCGATGCTTCTGACAGGTTTGATGATCTTGTCGTCGTCCTAATGGAGGCGTTTGGACATAGCGCCCGAGTTATCGTGCATAAGATGATGCTAAGGCTCTACGATGCCTATTCTCAGCGGGTTGACTTCTCGTATCAGGATCAGTTGAAGGGCAAGATGGTCTTGCTAAGGCAACGAATCCTCTCGGATCATCTTCGCCCAAAAGGAGTCAGCTATGACTCAGACAATTTCGATGAGAAAACAGAATCCAACGATGATGAGACGAGCGCGCAAACCGGTAAGGCTGCATGGTCTAGTTTCTACCGTTTGAAGAAAGGGGTAGGCTCAGGCTCGACTCAGAACTGAATCTATTTCTCACTCTCACTTTTCACTTTCACCCTCCGGTGTTGTTCAACCTCCAGGACTCACAGAGATTCGTCTATGGTACGATTGGACCTCGACGAGATGGAATGGTGCGAGAACTGTCGCAAGAATATTTTTCATCGAACAGGGCACGAACGAGTGACGGGTCCAGGGGTCTTCTACAAGCTGCGCGTGTATTGTCAGAAATGCGGCCGGACGAAAAGAGAGGTACCATTCAATTGGCCGCATATCTTGCCTTGAATCGGCGAGAGATCGGCTGTTTCTAGGGGACTACCGAAGCAGGCGATTTGGCCTTGGAAAACCTTCCAATGAGGAATGCGGTAGGAAGTAGAATCAGACCAGTGACAAGGAGCACAAGGGCTTCCAGCGCGACAACATCAAAGAGACCCATGTATATGCCGACGAAAATCAGCAGGACGCCTGCCACTGCAATGAACCGCAGCGGTGATCTTCGCCTGGAGGGAGCCCGAACCGGTTCTTCTTCCTGAACCCTAAAGAGCGAATAAGGCAGCTTCCTTCGTATCAGGACTGCGCCTCCGCTAAAGACAATGTTCAGAATCGGTCCTGCTATTCTGCCTACAGAGCGCAGGGTGGAGTAGAACGGAAATTGCCCACCAACAGAAACTGCCATGTTATTCACGCTCCTCAATACTAGGCCAAAGAACACGAACATGACCCAGCAAATCCCCATGACATTCCTAGTCCATACCAGAGTGCGACTAGCCTCATCACCAATCTTTGCAAGCTCAAAAAAGGAGTAAATCAATCCTGGGAACCCGATTAACCCCAAAAGAAGGTCAACCGGCGGCGAATACGGAAGCGAAAGGGGTAATAGAAATACAATTGAGACCACGAAGTACCCCAACATCGCAAGGTTCCAAAGAAACGGGCGAGGGTCGAAGAAGCTGTGCCTTCTAAGAAGCCCCGCAACCTTGTTCAACAATATCAATCCCAGACCCAGGCTCTGCGTCATTTACATCGTTGCATTCCTAACCTAAGAACAATGCTGAATGTTAGCTTGCAACTAACTTTTGTGTCCCATCAGTCTCCATCTAGCATCAGTTTCACTTTTCACTTTCACGATCCCGTGTTGTTCAATCACTAGGACCCCAGATACTCCTCCATGGTCCGTCTGGACTTGGATGAGGAGGAATGGTGCGAGAAATGCAGTCGGCTCACCTATCACATGGATCGGCTTGAGAGAGAGTAGCCGGTCCTGAGAGAATCCAAACTCGAACCCGTGGGCTCGGAGAAAGTCGTTGCGTCTCGACGTAGCTTCTTCCAGTCAACACTAAGGTGCAAACTGTCAATATTCAAACTCGAATCCGCAACGAGGACATGTCGGGCTTACAAGGTCGCCGGTGTCCACATCTACTGTTCCCCACTGGAATCCGTGATTGAGTACCACATCTTGGGCATTCAGCGTCAACGATCTTGGCCAAAGCCAATCAGCTTGAATGCTGGAGCACAGTCGATGATTTTTCCGGGGACTCTCGGTTCGCACTTCTCGTGGACAAGTTCGTGTGTCAGAGGCCGCCAGTGCCAATCGTCACCGTTCTTGATATCCTTCATGCAGACTTTGCACGTTGCGACCTTTCATGTTCATGGCAAGGGGAACAGATGGGGTGCAAGACTGGTTAGAGAGCGCCGCGAAACGAAGGAACAATCGGAACTTGACTGGGCAGGATTCGGAGCTTAATTGCGGTCAGAGAAGAATCAACAAGCATGGGTGAGAACGACAACGGTAGGCTTCAGTGGGAAGAAGCTCTCAAGCGGCAGAGGGCAAAGAAGAAACGAAAGATAGCTGGCACGACTGAGATCGAGAATATTCTTGCCGTAGACCTTGCCCAGGTTAGGGTGAGATTCCAACGACAGCAGAAGATAGGCCCATACACGGTTGACTTCAAGATACAACCAAAGCTAGTGATAGAAGTTGATGGCTCTATACACTCTCTACCGTGGAAGTCGTTGAAAGATAAAGAAAAGACAGGTTTCCTTGAGTCAAAGGGCTACACGGTCTTGCGAGTGAACAACTATGAGATTAGAGGAGGAGCCTCAAGGGAAGTAGCTGAAAAGGCACTAACGTATCAAAATCGCGAGAAGCTTCGCTCGAAACGACCCCCCAAATAGAACTCGAAACAAGGGACTCCGGACTAGGCTCGGACAAGATCTGTTTTTTCGTGCCAGAACTGGACCGATCCACTAACTTGATCGTTGGCTCCTGTACAGAAGAACCCTGGATTCTCCATTCGGACCGAGTAAGTGTCAGCAGAAAGTCGAAGGATATTGTTGAAACTTGTGCTTTCCTGGCTGAAAACCGGGATCTGATGAGAGTTCCATACTGAGATCGATAGGGTGTCCGGGGAAGAAGACATTGAAATCGTCACCCCACCCGGCTGGCTCACCAATACCTGCCTGGTAATCACTTGGCATTCGTTGACAACGTTAGGGCTAATCGTCTCGTCCACAATCCTCTGAACGGTTACACTGCGAGAAGTTGCCGGCGACAGAGATGTCGAGTAGATTCCCGCCTGAACCAGGGTCACTATCGACAGAGTTATCTGGTGACTATTTCTCCCGGCGAGAAGTTCGACACTCTGAGAATTGGCGATCACGAATGGGAGGTCATATTGGAGGTAATTATTCCGAGAGAACGTGGAGCCTCTAGCTGAAAGCGTTGGAAATGGTACGCTGTCAACCCACAAGGCGAACTGCACATGATCTATTCTGGTGTCCAGAGCGTTGCTGCTCCAAACGTGGGCTGTGACATCGAACTCGATGCTTGAGAAGGTGCTAGCGAACGTGCTAGGATTGTAGGTTCTGGAAACCCGGACTATTTCAACGGTTAATCCCCTTACTGACTGGTAACTAAGCCCGTAAGGGAGGGCGATCGAGGCTATCGCCGCAATAGATACCATTCCAACAATCCACAATACTCTCCGTGCCTTCCACGGTTGGCCTGATGATCTTCCTTGCGTTGAGCCCGGCGCTGCTGACAATTGCGAGAAGTAGAACGATTTGATCTGGCTATTAAGAGAGGCTAATGGAAGACCAGTATCCTCGCGACATAGATCGCCCTGAATTGAACCCGGAATGGGGGAATAAGCGCGTTTTGTCGGAACGAGATCTATGTTTCAGATCGCCCATAATGGAACCATCAAGCCATCACAAGCCCACGTTGGAAACCGGGACAGCGAAAGGAGCTTTTCGGCCGTTTCGGAAAAAGCTGTTCTCTGAATGTTATTCTCGGCGGTGTCCGAGTCTTTCAGAGAAAGGAATCGGAGAGGTAGACCAAACCAGTCTCCGCGTCAGGGTCTAATACATGCAAAAACCATCCGACAGAAACGTACAGTTCCGCAACCTCCCGCGCAAACGAATTACTGGTTGACAGAAAATAGATCTTAGCCCGATGGTGCGGTAGGGCATCTGGTCCCACTGCAGACGTATTCGTTTATCGTGATTGTGCCGGACGACGAGAAGCTTCCGCTTGTGCCTGTGATGGTCCAGGTAAAGAGCCCTGAAACAGCACCATGGTAGATGGTGACGCCAACAGTGGTGCTCCCGCCGTCCGAGACCTGCAAAGACGAGGGTCCGGTGATCTGTGTGAGCCCACTTGGACTAGGAGGATTATAGCTCAAAGACACTGTCCCTGAGAATCCAGAGGCAGCCTGTACGGTGACTGTCCCGCTTTGAGTGCCAGGACAAGAGATCGTCGGGGTGCAGAAGAATTGGTCCGTCACTGCTGGATCCGCAAGTGTTTGAAATGGCCAAAAGAAGTATTGGTACATGTTGGTTGTTCCGACATTGTTCCAAGAGGTGTAGCGCATGTTGGAGTTTTCCGCAGTGCTTATTATGATAGGAGGGTCAACCGTGTAAAGAATGTGGTCCGAGAAAATGGTTGATGTTCCGTGGGCAGATGTAAAAGTGGTAAACCCTGCGCTGCCGCCCACCCCGCACCAACAGAGATTCGATTTCATCCAGACCCAATTGGTGGGGCTTGGATACAAATATCCCGAATCGGTAGTTGTTCCATCGCTGATGGAGTAATAGACATCAACGATATGGGAGTCGGCAGTGGAGTGCATATCTTCTCGGATAATCCATGTTGCTCCTGTATTCAAGTATCCCAGCGAACAATCTGGCTCGACTTGGTCCACTCTAAACACGTTCAAGGTGCTTTGTGTGTTGTATATTTGAATGGTGAATATAGCGCAACCTTGTGAGGAGGAGATAATGCCCGTCTGGAACCAGTCGCCCCCCCACTGGCAACAAGCTGAGCTCGCCCAGTCAGGATTGTACTGCAGACTTATTTCATTGTCCGGAGGAGAAGAAGACCAACTCATGGGCCGATCTAAGGTTTCGCGCATACCTACTTGCGTGGGGTAACCGCTTCCTCCATGATCAAACTCTCCATCGTCATTGCCCTTCCACGCATCTGCGCGGGCCGGCGAAATAATCACGAGAGATAGTATCGCCACCGAGAGCAACGAGATGGCGAATAAGCGGATGCTATCGTTCACCGGACTCCAACTCCACGGATAAGGTGTGCGGTGTCATGTCGCCAGCTTCGGCTGTAATCACAGATGGAGCCGAGAAGGACGAAACGTTCGGTGTTGCGTAAGATTGAGTTTGGGAGGTATTTTCCACTTGCACCCAGATCGGATCACTCACCCATGTCATGACTGTCACTCTCGTACCCGCAGGAAGCGGGGAGTTCAACGAAAGTTGCGACACAGTGAATCCGAGCAGGGAACCCGAGAAATTCGCAACTTCCATGCCTACTGACCCTACAACAGTAGCCGGATTGTCGTAGACACCAGTCAGCTCATATTTTTGAGTCGCAGAAAATTGACCGTTCACATATAGGGTGAGGTACAAAACCGTCCCAGGCTTTATCTGGTATGAAAACACGTTCATTTTTGCCACAATGAACCCAGATAGGCTCTGGTTCGCCGTGTGGGAGGTTGATACCAAAGTGTTCGCAGGCAAACGCCAACCAATCCTTCCCAATCCAGTGCTGCCAAACCCTGACCGATGAGTGCTCAAACCGAGTGGCCTCAAGGGAGGCGTTGATAACGCCAAGACAGCCAAGACAAGTAGAATCCCCGAAAAAGTCGTGACTAATGCTAATTGTCTTTTCTGCATGAGGGCACGTCATTGAATTGGGTATATAAAATAAAGGAACCTGACTCTTTAGAACTGCTAGAGGGATCGTCTATCGAGTTCTACGATACATAAGAAGGCCTTTGTATGTGACTATCGTCCCAACTAGGATGGCCAGGATGTCGAACGAATAGTTATTGATGCAAAATAAGGCTCCCGGGCCGCAATAGGCGAAGGTGAATTTGCCATCTATGCCGAGGAGCACAAGCACAATTCCAGCTATGGAAAGAATTGCGGGGAGAGACTTACCCCTTCCACTCGGCATGTCAAAGGTCAACTTGTGAGTTGGCAGATATAGACCTATAGCATCAACCGGTGAGAATGGCTTAGGCCGAACTCATATTCGAGCGAAGAAGAATCCCGCCCGTTTGGGAAAATCTTTGCTTTTGCGGTGTTATTCTCGGCTATGACCGAGCCTTACAGAGAGAATGATCATCGCTTCCTCTACCCGTCTAAGCCCAGCCGCCTACGTATTCTAGCATTGCTTCCTTGTCAAGCCTGGTGAACGGTAGCCCGGCATAGTGCCGGATCGACGTGACCTCGTCGTGTCCCATGCTCAGCACTATTTCCATGGTTCGTTCGGGGTGTTGGGCGAGTAGCCATGATTCCCATGTTTTCTAGTTGTCTTTACGCTCAACGATCTCGACGAGACAGAATGGTGCGAGAACTGCCACAAGAACACTTTTCATCTAACAGAGCACGAACGAGTAGGAGGCCCAGGGTCTTCTACAAGCTGCGCGTTTATTGCCAAGATTGCGGCCGCATGAAAAGAGAGATCGCCTTCAAGTAGACATTTAGAGAAAGCCGGAGAGGACGAGAAGTGGGATAGTCTCTGAAACCGCGTACCAACAAACAATAAATTTTCCCATCATGATAGTTTAATTCCGTGCAACCCCAACGCATCGGGAGCCCGGAAGATGAAGGCGTATTGGCGATCGCAAAACAACTTTGCGCCAAGCTTGGCCTCAAAGCTTCTACTCTTGACAGACTGTTATGGCGCGACTTTCTGCATGATGTGCGTACCTCGCAAAAGATTCGAGTTAGGTGGTATGGCGGACGTTCATTCGGTCACATGCTGAGCGCACACTTTCCGATTTTGTTTGACAGGGCGCTAGTGTTGAGAGATATGATGAAAGGAAAGCTTGACCCGGAGGAATGGGAGCCTCTGATTTGCTCTTCTCTCATCTTCTATGAACGGTTCAGGTGGAGGCGGTACGTAGAGAGATCGCTCGCCTTGCTCCCTTTTCTCGCATCATTCGCCTTCGCTGTCGCCTCGTGGATAATGTTCCGTTTTCTAGGTTA
>Ga0209236_1002003_pt1 | contig 12438 bp, 11 predicted proteins | sample GraSoi013_1_40cm_FD_185819 | JGI IMG/M metagenome (GOLD analysis project Ga0209236, IMG submission 185819) | Grasslands soil microbial communities from the Angelo Coastal Reserve, California, USA - Sample 09_27_2013_1_40cm (SPAdes) (version 2) | ecosystem: Environmental > Terrestrial > Soil >... | reverse complement strand
GGCGACGGCTTCCGCGAACCGGTTCTCGTTGTATTTTGTGCGGCCGAGATAGTACCAACCTTCGGAATCATTGGGCGTGCATTCAAGCATTTTCGTGAGCCACTTGTCCGCGTCGGTGTAAGCGCCAAGTAAAACGTAGTCGAGCGCAACGGTCTTCAAATCCGAGGCGGAGGGATCGTGGTATTTTGCGCCGGCGGTGAATTCGGCCAGCGAGGCTTTGGCCTTTTCCTCGCGGGCCCGGGAGTCCGTAAGACTTGCACCCAGGACCTTCACACCGCTCATCACCCCGTGGGATTGAGGATTGAGTTGCTCCTCCAACTTCGCGTCGGCTTGAATTTCCCGGAAGAGAATATGGCCCAGGAGGAAATGGCCGTCGGCGGAGTCCGGACGCTCTTCGAGATACTGGCGAACAATGCGATCGGCCTCCACAAACTTCCTCTGTTGGAAGAGCGCTTTGGCCTCGATGAGAAGAGCGTCCATTTCTCCGGTGGACTGAGCAGCGTCCTTATCAGTGCCGAAGGGACCAGACAAGTTTCGACAATGGGCACTGGAGAGCGAGGCTTGGCTCTGTCCCAAGCCGATGAGGCAGACGATGCAGAGCACGGCGGAAGCAGGTATGAATGCTGACCACACCTCCCCTCTATGTTTTTTGTAAGTGTTGATTCTAAAGGAGGTTAAAGCTCTTTGTTTTGAGCTATTTCTGCAAGTGTTGATTCTAAAGGGGATAAAAGAAAGGAGTTCTGAGGCAGGGAAAGAGTGCTTACCCAAAGGAAGCAGCAAGCGAGCGTAGAAGTTGGCAAACACAGGAGAGGATAGCACAACGATAGAAATAGCCAAAGCATTATGCAGGGAACGGTCGAAAATCGCGGTTGGAAGGAAGCGAGGGTAGGTCGAACGAAACGCGCAAGGATCGGTTTGGGGCATTCAGGGCGTTGCCTCGACTGGAGAAATGCACCCAACTCTTTCATTTCGCAGAAGATGGAGGCGGGGATTAAAGGTCCGGGCCACGAGCCTCCACCATCTTTTGCGGCTCGAAATTGACGCGCAACGTGAAACCTTCAATCTTGCAGTTGAAGTCGACGTTCCTTTCGTCGCCCGCGATGGTGGATCGCCAGAGGGGGTCTTCTTAGGGAAGTAGAAAATGGCGGCCGTAACCAAGACTCCTTTTTCATCGCGTTCGTATCGAACATGGCTGGGAGGGAGCTTCCGCTTGGATTTTCTCGACTCAAGGAAAGCGTTGGCCTCGAAGAACTTTTCGTCATGGCGAACAAAGGGAGCCATATCCTGCGACTGAACAACTATTTGATACTCGTCCTGGGGCTCCGCAGCGTATTTGTCGACGTCCAAGTCCTTCTTAGGTCCGTGAAGAACGGCTTTCCGGACGGAAGCAGCACGCATGACACGGGAAGAAGCCCAATAAATATTGACGTTAAAGTCGCCTCCAACGGAGGTCTCGCTGGGACGCTCGAGTTCCTTGGCAGATTCCTGCCCGAGCGTCGGAGCTGCGGAATACTTTGCGGCTTGTCGGACGAAGTTTGCGTGGGTTGCTGGCTGAGGGCGACGTGGGAGGTCGCCAAGATGCAGAACAAGATGAGGGCAAGCAAAGGAGGCAACAAAGGTCGGCGGTACGCGAGAGCGGCTTATTTTGTAACCGCTCCGGGAGGAGGCTCGTCCACTTGGAGGATTTGATCTGCGCGCACGTTTTTGAGGGCTTGCGTGACGCCGCTGGGCCAGCGGATTTCGATGGATTGGGCGAGGGATTCGGCGCCGAGGCCAAAGTGGACACGCTTGTCGCTAGACGATAAATAACTGGCGGCAGTGGAAACGGTGACGAATTGTGGGCCAGTTGCAGTGACGAGTTTGACTTCGGCACCAATGGCGTCGCGGTTGCTGTTGTGGCCTACAAGCTTCAGGGTGAGCCAGTGATTTTGCGTGGGAGTCTCGTTGTGAAGGACATGGACTGGCCCATCGTTGGTGGTGACCACGGCGTCGAGGCGGCCGTCGTTATCGATATCACCAATCGCCATGCCGCGACCCAGCCAGGGTTCGCGAAAGAGGGCGCCTGAGTCGGCGGAGACGTCGACGAAATTCTTCCCGTTATTGCGAAGTAGAAGCATGGGTTCGCGATAGCGGAGATTGGGATAGTTGATTTCAATGGTGTCCAGGTCGTGGCCCTGGGCGATGAGGAGATCCTTCCAGCCGTCGTTGTCGTAGTCGAAGAAGCGCACGCCCCATCCGGAGTGCGTCATGGTGCTGCGGGCGAGACCAGAGGCGAAGCTAGCATACGTAAAAGTGCCGTCGCCATTATTTTGATAGAGCGCGTAGCGCTGGTTGGCGAGATCGGTGATCACCAGGTCGGGCAAGCCGTCGTTATTATAGTCGGCGAAATCGACGCCCATGCCAGCGTAGGTGCGGCCGTCGCCGTCAACGGCGACTTGCGAGAGGAGACTGACTTCCTCGAAGGTACCGTCGCCTTTGTTATGGTAGAGAAATTCGACCATGGAGTCGTTGGCGACGAAAAGGTCAATGTGGCCGTCACGATCGTAATCCGCAAGCGCGATGCCCAAACCTTTTCCAGGTTTCGAGAGGCCGATTTTTTGTGAGACTTCAGTGAAGTGGCCATTGCCGTCGTTATGGTAGACGAGCGGAGCAATGGGCTGAAAGATGTCCGGATGGCAGTAGGAACGATAGCCCTCTTTGTGTTCCCCACACCAGATGTCATCAAAATCCCACTGAACGTAGCGCAGGACGACAAGATCCAGAAGACCGTCGTTATCGAGATCAACCCAGGCGGCGCTGGTCGACCAGCCGCCCCCTGCGGCGCCCGCTTTTTCCGTGACGTCGGTGAACGTGCCGTCGCCATTGTTGTGGTAGAGCTTGTTGCCCCCGAGCGCGGTGACGTATAAATCTTCGAAGCCATCGTTGTCGTAGTCGCCGACGGCAACACCCATGCAGTAGCTGGTGCCTTGAAGGCCGGCTTTTTCGGTGACGTCTTGAAACGTACCGTCGGGCTTCTGGTGGTAGAGACGGTTCCAATGATTTGGGCCGGTTTTCTGAGGGATCGTACCCTTGGGAGTCGGGTCGAGGAGGGGAGCGCCGTTCACCAGGAAGAGGTCCAGACGACCGTCGTTGTCATAGTCGAAGAGGGCAGCCCCCGCGCCCATGGTCTCCGGCAAGTAGTGTTTGGGGGTGTGGGAAGAGATGTAATTGAAGCGAACGCCGAGTGCGGAAGTGACATCGGAGAACTTGCCGGGGGGTGGCTTCTGCGGATCGACGGGATGCGTGGCTTGCGGGGCAAATACAGCCCCGACAATTACCGCAAAGAGGGAAAGGCCCAAGAGAGTGCGCATGCTTGATTCATATTACCGCAAGAGGGAGGAAGGACTGTCTCCAGAGGGGATTCCAGCTCCCGGAGAAGGGGAATGACGACAGATATCCTTAGACAGTTGAACAGGTTAGGTGGGAAGGTCGAAATGAAATGGAAGTGAATTGACATCTTCCAAGCACTTGAGAAGAGTAAGTTACTAGACGCGGACAACCGAGGGGTGGGTTCGGACAGAGCGCGGGGAAAGTCCTAGAAATCGAGTTCCTTTTCAGTTGGGTCGTGGGGAGAGTGTACATGGAGCCGGGACTCTGCAAGTGACCTTCTTGGGAAAAAACAAGTCCAAAACAGGTGCCAAAAGCCATGAAAAAGATCGCTGGAGCATCAATTGTTGCCTTGCTTTTCTTCGGAGAAGCCGGTTTTGCACAGAAAACCGAGGCGCCGGATCCTTACAAGCCGATCCTCGAAAGGCTCAATTCGTTGCAGACAGTCCAGTTGCCGGAGTGGCGCTATCACGCGGACATGCCGCACCCGGAAGGCCCCGCCGTGAACGATGCAGACTGGCCCGTCGTAAAGCTTCGGGAAGAATGGAAGACCGGCCCACGGGTGCTACGGCGGACGATCGAAATCCCGGAAAAGATCAATGGCTACGCCGTCCGTGGCGAGCGAGTGAAGCTGAACCTGCGTATCGGCAGCAACGACTCGAGCACCATCACTGCATTTTCCAACGGCTCGCTCGTGGAGCGTGGCGACGAAGACACACAGCAGCCTATCTTCGCGTGGATTGTGCCGATGGGGGCACTCAGTTCTACCAGAGTGAGTTGAAGCTGGAAGCCGTGCCGAACCGGCCCGATCCGGCCATCTTGCGTGAGGAAATCCTTTCGGCGAGGCCAATGATTGCCGCCTTCCCCGAAGGTAAAACGGAGCGTGAGGCACTGCTCGATGCGAGCGTAAAGGCCATCGACTTCACCGCTCTGGACCGCGGCGACCAAGCAGCTTTCGATGCGTCTTTGCAACAAGCGCACGCAAGATTGAAAATTCTTGATCCCTGGCTTAAGCAATTCACGATTCGCGCGGTGGGCAATTCTCACATTGACATGGCCTGGCTGTGGCCGTGGACGGAAACTGTGGAAGTCGTTCGGAATACTTTCCGCAGCGTACTGGACCTGATGCGCGAATATCCGGACTTCAAGTTCACCATGGCGCATGCATGCACCGTTCTATTCCTCATGTGGTATTTGTCCTATTGGTTGTATCGGCGTAACATCTTTTTGAAGCTCTGAACCTGCGAGGCGCCTCGTCATTGCATCCATCGACTACGCCCCAAAAACTTCCGATCGCTCGCCACTGTTTAGGCAAAAGAGATATTTGCTAACCGCTTTCTAATCAAGCTGAGGTGATCAAATGAAGCAGCCGTTAGTTCTTAAATCGTCGGCGGCGTCGATTGTTTTTCTGACACTTCTTATGAGCTCGTTCAACTATGGCTATCTACTGACGGCAGAGGAGGCGACATCAGCCTCACAGGGTTTGCGCGTCACAGTTAGTCCTGCAACGGGTGACTATGCCATCGGACAACGCGGCACGGCTTCGGACGGGTTGAACGCTACCGTTGCCGCGAAGGTAGATGGACACTGGATTCACGCGCGCGATTATGGTTCGTTGATTCGTGTGCTCCATCACGCGCGGACTTGGTCTCCCCCGCTGATGGGCTGGTGGAGCTGGACCGCCTATTATTTCGGGCTCAACGAAGGGATCGCATTAACGAACGCACACTGGCTGGCTCAACATTTGAAGCCGCTGGGATACCAGTTCTTCCACATTGATGAAGGGTATCAGTACGCCCGAGGCGAGTACGTTACTCCGGATTCCACACTCTTCCCGAGTGGCATGGCTGCGCTAGAACGAAAGGTTCGCGGAGAAGGTCTGGTTCCCGGCGTATGGACCGCGCCTTTCCAGGTCTCGGACCGCTCCTGGATATATAAGAATCATCTCGGCTGGCTGGTGCACAATGCGAAAGGGGATCCGATACGCATTGGGCAAGTCCACGGCGCGGACCGGTTATTTGTCCTCGATACGACGAATCCCGAGGCTCAGGAATATTTGCGCAGGACTTACTCGACGCTGGTGAACGAATGGAATATTGGGTATATCAAGCTGGACTTCATGGAAGATACAGCCGTCGAAGGTTTCTTTTACAGGCCCAATACTACAGCCCTCGAAGCTCAAACAATTGGTTTACAAATCATTCGGCAAGCTGTCGGTGAGCAAGTGCTCCTAGACAAAGATGGAAGCCCGATGCTCAATCCTGTCGGCATTGTTGACACCGGGCGCATTTCTCTGGACACTGGCCATACTTTCGAGGCCACGAGAGATGCCGCTCCTGGAATTGCGGCAAGGTACTACATGAACCGCAATTTCTTTGTCAGTGACCCCGATGCTTTTTGCGTTTCCACGCAGGTTGTGGCGGATCAGCCCTGGCATGGGGGCAAAGTTCCCCTCACTCTTGACGAGGCCAAGGCTTCCATCGCCCTTTCCGCGGTTTCAGGAGGAATGTACGAAATCGGTGACGACCTGCCTGCTCCCGGCGCAGATCCGGAACGACTGGCCCTGGTTCAGAATCAAGATTTGATCGAGATGATAAAACTAGGCCGGGCCTCGAAGCCTCTCGACCTCATGAGTTATTCGGCAGAGGATAATCAGCCAAGTGTTTTTTGGGTGGAGGAGGACCATCGCCAGGGCATACTGACGATCTTCAATTGGACTGACCAAGGTCATTCGCGCTCCGTCAAGTTCTCAAGCCTTGGCTTACCCACTTCGGGTCGGTACGCAGTCTCAGATGTGTTCGATGGCAAAACGGTGGCAACTCCAGATCCGAACTCTGTCGTTGTGGACGTGCCTCCCCATTCGGCTCGCGTACTCAAACTCGTAAACACGAGTATCTCCGAGCGGCGACCGGCTATCAAAGTGGAGCATCTGCCGAGCGTTAAGACAGGAGCTGCCGCAACCTTTCGTGCCCAGCGGGCAACTCCCGACGACGTCGTAGTTACATATCGGTGGAGTTTTGGGGACGGTGTCACCCTGGAGGGCCCGGAGGTTTCTCATGCCTATACAAAGCCGGGCGCATACCAAGTGGTCGTAACTGCAATCGGCTTGGCCGGAATCTCGACAGAAGAAAGCTTCCGCCTCACGGTATCAGGTTTAGTCTCAACTAGGTTTGACCCTGCAGAAAAAAGACGCTCTCAGCTGCCTAACTAAACGTGACCGTAGAGGCTTCCACGGGCGGATCGACGTGACGGTTCCCGTTTGCGCTGCTAGGCTATGCCCCTGATGGGTAGTCGAGAATTGCTTCCGCCTTTGGATCCCAATAGATCTTTTTTCCAGACCAATAGGCGCGCGCGGCCATCATGCAGGCTACGGAGTGTGAGAATCCGTTGTGGACGGTGGCGTTCGGTTGCGTCCGGCTGCGCAGGCAATCCAGCCAGTTGATCATGTGCGAGGGATCTTCGTCCCCTATTCCCATGGGCGGAAGTGTCTTGTCCCCGGGCAGCAAGATGTCTTTGACGGCACGCTGTTTGTCAACATTGGTGTCGTCTTCATGATTTCCCTTCTCTTCCACCATTTGCCAGCGCGGGCTTCCTTCGCCGCCGTGATTAATCATTGTGGCTTTCTTTCCCATGATCCGCGTGAAACTGGGCGCATCATTTCCGAAACTCGTCGCGTAGCTCGCCAGGAAACCCTTCGGATAAGTGAAGAGCGCATGGAAGGTATCGGGATTCTCCCGGCCATCATGCCAGGCAAAAATACCGCCATTCGTCACGACCGACTCTGGAAACCTCTCATCCATAAAGTAATGACAGAGGTCAATGCCATGACTCATCCACTGGTCAGAGATGCCGCTGGAAAACTCCTTATAGAGACGAAATTCAAAGTAAAGCTGGGGATCAAACGGCCGGTGCGGCTTGTTCATCAGCCAGGCGCGCCAGTCCGTATCCTGTTCGCGAATCATCTTCACTTCGGGACGCCCGCGCCAGCGAGGCCCGTGATAGTTCCACTCAATTTCGTACTTGGAGACTTCGCCAAGAACATCGGAACGGATCACGTCGCGCACCGCAATCTGATATGGTTCGCTGCGGTGCTGAGTGCCAATCTGAACGACAAGGTTCCTCGCAACGACCGCATCGCGCGCCGCTTTGACCTCTTCGAGAACATTGCCCATGGGTTTTTCGCAATAGGCGTCTTTGCCCGCTTCGGCTGCCATTTTCAGGAGCGGTGAGTGCGAGTGCTCGGGCGTGGAAATCATCACCGCGTCCACGTCCTTCAGAGCCAGGAGTTCCTGCGGATGCTGGAACGCCCTAGGCGTTTTGCCGTAATACTCTTGGTTGGCAGCGGCCGCCTGCTCGAGATTGTGACTCCACAAGTCACAGACCGCCGTTACTTCCGCGCTTTTCGTGTCTTTGAGCAACGCTACTATGCCGTCGAGCTCCCTGCCGCGATTGCCGATACCGATGTGCCCCAGCGAGATCAGGTCGTTCGCTCCAACAATGCGCGTGTAGGACAGAGCCGTGGTGCTTAATGTCGCGCCTCCCGCCGCCACAACCACACCCTTCTGTAAAAACTGTCTTCGGTTGATCTTACTTTCTGACCTGTTCATCGGTTTCTCCTTGGGATTGAAGTTATTGGGAGCCATCTCGAAATGGAGCGCTGCGTCTTTGACGCCCGCAATGGTCGCACTCTGATAACGTGTACCGGCCACAGTCTCGTCGCGGAGACCAATCTCTAACTAATCAGTGATTCTACCGCTGTTTGTTATACCATCCCAAATGCAATCAACTAGTGTTTGGTGGCATACCGAACGGCACGGCAGCGCGGCGCAGAGCTACAGACCGACTGCCCAGGGCATTTCACTGCCATCGATGTCAAATCCATCGTCAGAACCAAAGGCTGTGATATAAAAATTCTTTCCAAGAACCAAGTACAGGGCACCTGTATGTTTGTCACCACGGAGGAAATCACACGTGATTGTTAGAGTTTTCGAAGACAAGCATTCTCTGAGCGAAGCGGCCGCTGAGCAAGCATCCGCTGCAGTGCGCCGTGCTGTCATCGTCGCTACGCGAGCATCCCAGTTGGATTTTATCGACGCGCTGACCAACGCTAAAAACAACGACTGGCAGCGAGTCGAGATGTTTCACCTTGATGAGTACGTGGGGCTGCCTATATCTCATCCGGCCATCTTTCGCAAATATCTTCTCGACCGGTTGATTCATAAGGTGGGGATCAAGCGATATCACTTTCTCGACGGCAGCGATCATCCTGCTGAAGTTGTCCGCCGGGTTGGCGAGGCCCTGTGATCAGCACCCGTGGACGTCGCTTTTTGCAGGCATCGGAGAAAACGGCCATCTGGTGTTCAACGACCCTCCAGCGGATTTCCAAGCCGAAGAGCCTTACCTCGTCGTCAATCCCGATGAAGCCTGCCGCCACCAACAGATGTATCACCTGCCTCAGGATCACTCGCGCATCAGCGATGCGGAGCGAAGCATGATTCTTGCCGAGACCCTGGGGAACGATCATCTCCAAAGGTCTTACCGATCCCGTTTGATTTTTCGTCACGGACTGGTTTCCCATCTACCTGGTCGCAAAGGGGATTCCACTCAAGAGCGGTTTGCTGGCTGTATGGGTTCCTTTTCTCGCGGCGGATTTGGGTATTTTTTTTGGCGGCGGCGTTTCGGTGAATTTGTACCTGATTGCACTTAGGCCGCTCACCGAAGCAAGGCACTTTTCCGATGCGCTCCAGGCGACCGGAACTCGTGCTTTCGACCCAATTGTCGTCGTCGCCGGGCTAATTCCATTCCTTGGGATGATCCTGGTCTTGATGCTCGTGCACAATACGCGCGCAACCGGTCAGGGAATGGTACGGCGCATTTGAACTGACAGTCGCCGCATGGCTTAGGTCAATTCGCTCTCGCGTAGCGCTGCAGAAAGGTCTCACGGTGCTGGCGGTCGCGAAAAGCTTCGGTGCCGCCCGCGCGTGTAGTGGAGAGCGCGGCCATTGCGCTGCCGTATTCAAGGCAGTCATCGAGATTGGCGCGGAGAATAAATTTGTGCAGGAAGCCGGCGTTAAAGCTGTCGCCCGCCCCAACGGTATCCACGGGCTGCACCGACAAGGGCGACGCATGAAATTGATCTTTGCCGCGCCTTGATATTGCGCCGGCCGGACCGCACTTGATCACAACAATAGGAACGAGCCGCGATAGCGCATCCAGGGCACTTTGCACATCGCCCGTGCCTGTGAGCTTGCATGCTTCTCGCTCGTTAGGCAAAAAGATGTCAACATTTTTCAGCACAGACTTGACATCATCGGCCCAGAGATCTTCCGGGTCGTCGTTGGTGTCGAGTGAAGTCGTGAGGCCTGACTTCTTCATTTGCAAAAAAAGGTCGGGGATGCTCGGGCGCAATGCCCGCAGAAGAAAAAAAGAGGAGAGATGAAAATGGGAGGCGCTGCGGAGATAGTTCAGGTCGAGGTGAGCAAATTGCAGGTCCAAAGTGGTGCCCAGATAGGTGAGTATCTGGCGCTGTCTGGCAAAAGGAACGATCACGGTGACACCGGTGGTCTTGCCTGAAAGAGTTTTGACGCCGGAGACATCAACGCCGCTCTCTAATAGCCGTTCAACACAGAATTTGCCGAGTGGATCGCTGCCGATACAGGAGGTGAAGCCAACGCGGCTTCCCAGGAGAGAAATGTTGTGGGCGAAGATTGCCGAAGAGCTGCCAAGCGTTATCGCAAAGTCGCTGGCCAGGTGTTCTCGTTCGGGTTCGAGCGTTGGAGGCAGGCCGTACAAAATCAAGTCGGCATTGAGCTCACCAACAACGCTTAAATCAAAACGCTTCACTCCGCTATCTCCTCATTCCTAGACGCGTTCAACGCGAACACTTTGCTCGATGCGCAAAACATCCTCTTGCTTAATGCGGGCCGGAAGCGTTGCTAGGCAATTAGCCGCGCCGCAGGCAACGGCAAGGGCCAGGCTGCGTTCAAAGGAAAGCCCCGTCGCGGCGGCGAACGCTAATCCCGCAAGAGCTGAGTCGCCACAGCCAACGGTCGATTTGGAATGCAATGGAGTAGTCCAAACATGAATCGCAGGCTCATCGTGTTGACGAATGCCGACGAGTCCGCGATCTCCAAGGCTAATGGCTGCCGATTTCGCGCCGCGATCAAGTAGCTTGCGGGCAGCGCGAGCCGCAGAGACGGGATCCTGTATCGCCATCTCCGTAACACTCTCGGCTTCTTCGCGATTTATTTTGACCAGGTCCGGACCGGCGGCCAGCGCTTTGGCCAGAGGTAAACCGCTGGAATCGATGAAGGCAAGACAGCCCGCGGAGTGGGCCAATTTCACCAGCGAAGCGCAGGCTTCTGCTGGAACACCTGGAGACTGGCTTCCCGAGATTATTGCAATTTTCTTAGTCGAAATCCGTTGAAACTCATCGGTACAAATCCGCTGAAACTCGCACCATTCAGGCTGCGCAATCATTCCTCCGGGCTCGAGGATTTCAGTCACGCCTCCACGAGTATCCACGATTTCGAGGTTGACGCGGGAGTCTTGAACCGTCAACACGGAGACGGCTTCGATTTGCAAATGGCGGAGTCCAGCGAGTAATTCGTTTCCTGTCGAGCCTCCGGAGAAACCGATCCATGTTGGATTTGCGCCCAGGCTTTGGAGTGCCATAGCCACGTGCGCGGCCTTGCCTCCTGGGGTTCGATGAACCTCTGAGGCACGATTGACGCGGCCTGGACGAAATTCGTCCAGCACGAGCCGGGTGTCGATGGCAGGATTCAGACTGACACAGAAGAAGGCGATGGCGTGATCACGTGAGTCTGCGGCTGGCTTACTCATCGGCAGGATATTTTTCCGACCAGGGCGTGGCGTGTTTGAGGTTCGCGTTGACGGCTCGAATATTTTGCACGCCATCGGTCTCCAGCCATTTTTGGATGGCCTCGGCTCCATCACGGGCAAAGACGCCGACGCCGTCCTTCCAAGTTGCGCGTCCACAAAGTACGCCGCAAAAATGCACACCGGCTTCGGAGGCTAGCTCAAGGGCTTCGTTGAAGACCCGATTGCTCACGCCCGCAGAGAGAAACAGAAAGGGCTTCCCGGTTACTTCCGCGGCGCGACGAAAAAGCTCCAGGGCGTCCGTGCGGCTGTGCACAAAAGTACCGTCCGAAGCTGACGAACCCTGAACGTAGGCCATGGTTACCGGCACTCCCACCTTCAAAACATCGACGCAATACCGAGGCTGAGAGAATTCCTGCATGGCACTGGTCAGGATACTGGGCTTGCAGCGCGCGAATACCGGGCTTCGCTCATCCACGCCGGCTTGATAGGGGACAATTTCAAGGAAGAATGGGGCGTCACAGCCGGCGCATTCCCGGCCAACACGTTCAACCCAAGCGCGTTTGCGATCCATGATTTCGGGTGTATCCGACAGAGCATAGTACAGCAAGACTTTGATGCAATGGGCGCCAGCCTCGACCAATCGGCGCACCGACCAGCCCTCCAGCAGCCGCGGAAGGCGGCCGGGAACGTTGGTATCGTACCCGCTCAGGAGGCCGGAGGATGCAGCCCGTTGACCGGCCGCGCGCAGACCGTATTCCGGTTCGAGAAGCACGGCGCTGGCATGTGGAGAAAGGGCGCGTACCACAATGGATTTGAATTCCTCAAGCTGTTCACGAGGGACCGCCTGTTTCTCGATTCTGAGTTCAGCCGAGAACAGGCTCCGCAGCGCATCACGCTGATCAATGGCCAGCGCACCAATGACCCCGCGGGAATCCGAGACGGATTCGAGTCTCTTGCGTTTGCCCGGCGACAACTTCACCTCGAATCCTCCGTTCGAAGGTTACTTGCGGTTCGCAGTTGTTGATTTGCAAAAAAGGGGCGAACCTGCGTCCGCCCCCTTTTGCTTATCTTAATTGTTTGCGTTTCCGCGGACTAGAACGTAAACCTGAGCCGCAGACGCACGGTGGATCAGAAGGTCAGCCGCAAGGCGAGTTGAATGACTCGCGGGTCGTGGCCCGGGTCGGTGATAATGCCAAATGTGCCGCAATCCACACACGTATCCGGATCGGC
>Ga0209236_1002001_pt1 | contig 12445 bp, 8 predicted proteins | sample GraSoi013_1_40cm_FD_185819 | JGI IMG/M metagenome (GOLD analysis project Ga0209236, IMG submission 185819) | Grasslands soil microbial communities from the Angelo Coastal Reserve, California, USA - Sample 09_27_2013_1_40cm (SPAdes) (version 2) | ecosystem: Environmental > Terrestrial > Soil >... | reverse complement strand
AGGCCGAGCAGGGTGCCTTTGCGGCTTTTCTCGGTGTCGAGATTGACGCTCACAAGAACCGTTGGACGGCGCTGGCCGTTGGTGACTGTTGCCTTATGCAGGTCGATGACGTCGGTAAAGGGATGCGTGCGGTCGAAACGTTTCCCTTGCAGCGATCTTCGCAATTCACGATGAGCCCTTATCTGATCGGCTCCGGGTCGGACGGCGAATCACTGAAGGATCGAATACAAGTCAGCAAGGGCAGCCTCCGCGATAGAGACATGCTGCTGCTCGCCACCGATGCGATGGCCGCCTGGCTGCTTAAACGGCATGAAGAGGGGCGACCATTATGGAATTGGCTTTACCGGAAGCTCGGTACGCCTGAGAGCTTTGCCGCGATGGTCGCCTACGGCCGCAAAAATGGATTGCGCAACGACGACTTTACCCTTGTCCGTATCATTCATCACGATTCACCGGTTGAAGCGAAGGAGCGCTAGCGATGGCGGCATGGCCAGACCTGACCGAATACCATGAGGCGGTTCAGCACCCGCAAAGGGCTTTTGCTGACCCAGGATTAAAAGTGGTCACCCTCGAGCTCGACCGGTTCGGTATGCCCAAGCCGGCCACCGGCGCCAACGCCGTGGTCTACAAGGCCAAGGAACCGGGCGGGTTTTTATCATTCAAGAAGACCTGGGCGATTCGCTGCTTCCTGCGCCCGATCAGCGACCATGCCGAACGTTATGAGGCGATCTCCAAACATCTTGGCAGGGTCCGCCTGCCCTACGACGTTAATTTTCGGTTTCTCAAGCAGGGCATCCAAATTCGCTCCAGCTGGTTCCCGATCGTCAAAATGCAATGGGCGGATGGCGACCTTCTGCACAGTCATATTGAGAAGCATCTACGCTATCCGGCCTCACTGGCGGCATTGCGGGCAAAATGGGTCACACTTGTTCGCCACCTCGAAGCCGCTCAGGTGGCGCACGGCGATTTACAGCACGGTAATATCCTGGTGCGCGGCGGATCGATCCACTTGGTGGACTACGACGGCATGTGGGTGCCGGCCTTGAGGGGCCGCCACGCCACGGAAACCGGGCACCGTGCCTACCAACATCCCGAACGTAGCGGGCAAGACTACGGCCAAGAGATTGATCGTTTTTCAGCTCTCGTCATTTATCTGTCGCTGGCGGCGCTGGAGAGGGACGTCACCCTATGGGAACGTTTTCATACCGGCGACAATCTGATCTTCGTGCGCGAAGATTTCCAGCAGTTGGGTCGATCGGCGATTTGGCAGCAATTACGTCGTATCGGATCGCGGGAAATCGATCAACTCGCCGCTGCCGTGGCGGCCATGGTGCAGCAGCATCCGATGAAGGTCGGCAATCTCGATAGCGTTCTCAAAAATCCGGCGAGCTATCCGGCGAGCTCCAAAGTCCCTACCTCGATTCCGGCGTCGACTCCGGCCCAGCGAGTCGCTCCCAAGCCGGCGCGCGTGCCGACGCCGCCAGTGCCGAGCTGGATGAAAAAGAGCGGTTATCGTGATCATTCGGATGACTGAGGATCATCGGCGGTATTGCTCGTCGCTGACCTTTTCCATCCACTCGACATTTTTGCCGTAGCGACCGCGTCGGCCGGATCGGCTTGCGGCACATGCTCGGCAGTACAAACCCAGCGCCTCACGAGACACCGAAGCCCGTCACGTAACTCTGTCGTTTACGTCGGAGACACCGCCGGAATAGCAATGCGCGCGTGCGGAATATTGAGCGTGCGGCTCGCCCCAATCGCCGATGAACGTAGGGGACAGTCGGGGGACACAGGCGTAGATCGTGTTGGCCTGCCGATGATTGCGAGCTCCCGCCGAATCTGAAAACCGCAGGGTCACAGGCCGAGCACGGCACCGGCAGCACGCCGGCAAAGGTGCGAATCGCCCCAGGCGGCACGCGCTCACAAGCCCCCCCGTTGCGAAGTCGGTGCCAGGCGGAGGGGCAGGTAGTCCGCACCGATCCGGTGAGGGGTGCAGCCGGACCACGAGCCCCGGGGGACAACCGGGGGACAATCGGCGAGCGGAGGCGCCTGACCCCAATGCCAGCGATGCGCCAAGTTGTTGCGGGAGAACGCGGAGGGCAGAGGATTCGAACCTCTAAAGGCTTGCGCCCGCCGGTTTTCAAGACCGGTGCCTTACCGTTCGGCCAGCCCTCCCGGGGGAAACATAGGCGGTTAGCGCTCCGGCGGCGGCGTGAACCCGTAGCTCGTGTTCTTGAAGATCGAGTCCGCGAGCACCAACGCCTTGGTCGCGAGGTCGGGGTGCTTGTCCCGCAGCACCGGCGCCATCGCCTGGTAGATGAGGCCGTACAGCGCCGGGATCCCCTCCGACGGCCGGTCCACCCAGCCGCGCGGTCGCGAGCGCGCGGCGGCGTCGGCGTGGTACACCTCGAACAAGAGCTTCGTGGTGCGCGGCATGTTGACGTAGCCGAGCGACTGGATCGGCTTGATGCTGTCGGACGCGGGGATCGGCGCGGCCCACAGCTTGCGCGCGAATCCCTGGCCCTCGAGGTAGGCCGTGAGCCCGAACTGGTCGGCGTACAGCCCCACGGTGCGGGAGAAGTAGAAGGGCCGCTTCCCCCAGTTGTCCTTGATCGCCTGTAGCACGACGACGTCGGCGCGCTCGACGTACTGCCGCCCCAGGGCTTCGGGGTCGAGCGTCGTCGCGATCTGACCCAGGTTCACCGGCGTCTTCTTGTCGAGCACGTAGTACGGCTGCAGCGCCGCGAGCTGGTCCGCGGTGTAGCTGAGGACCGGCGCCGTCGGCTTGGGCCACGTGCGGCCGCGGTAGGAGGCCGGGGCCCGGGTGGAGTCGAACTCGAACACCGGGCGCCGCTGCACCTGCCGCAGGTACCAGTCCGTGTTCGCGAGCGACAGGTTCACCACCGTGACGTCCTTGCGGATGCTCTCCACCTCCTGGGCGTACCACAGGGGGAAGGTGTCGTTGTCGCCCGCGGTCACGAGCACCCCGTAGGGCTCCACCGACTGCAGCAGGTCGTAGGCGAAGTCGCGCGCCATCGTCTCGTGGGCACGCGAGGCCGTGAGCCGGTTGCCGAACAGGGGGATCAAGCAGACGACGAGCACCGGCGTCGCGAGCAGCCACCGCCTCGCGTCGTCCGGCTCGCGCTCCTCGAGGAACTCGTGGCCCCATTCCATCAGGGCCGCAAGGCCCATCCCGACCCAGATGCCCCACAGGGCGAACGAGGCGATGTAGAAGTAGTCCCGCTCGCGCACCTCGCGCGCGAGCTGCGGCTTGTCGAGGTACTGCGAGAAGCCGTACTTGAAGTTCAGGTAGAAGATGAGGAGCAGCGTGAACGTGAACATGAGCGACGTGATCGCGAGGGCCGAGCGCTTGTCCGCCTTCCAGTGGCGCCAGGCGCCGAGCAGCCCGAGCGAGCCGAACACCACGGCGAGGCCGCGCCGCAGCCCTTCGTTCCAGTCGTGCCCCCACTGCCAGGTGAAGTACTGCCACCACATCATGATCTGGGCCCAGTAGAGCGACACGGTGTGCCCCGGGTTGCCGGCACCGGGGGCGTAGGTGGGGTTGTCGAACACGGACGGCTTGCCGTACTGCTCGCGGTTCAGCACCGCCTTGAGCGCCGCCCAGTTGGTCGGCTCCCCCTCGTTGATGGGGGGAAAGAACCCGGCGCGGATCGGCAGGAACAGCCACACGCTGATGCCCACCGCCGCGACGACCGCGGCCGCGACGAGGAACCGCGGGCTGATGAGGATCTTGGGGTCGGTGTAAAACACGTACACGAGCACGGCCGGCACGACGAGCAGGCCCATGAGGTGGTTCGTCGCGGTGAGGCCGAGCAGGTACACGATGACGAGCAGGTGGTGGTCGCGCCGGTCTGCGCTCGCCTGATCGCCCCAGCGCACCGCGAGCCACAGGACGAGCGCGATCGAGAGCAGGCTCAGCGTGTACACCTTCTCGTTCACGACCGACTGATTCCACACGGTGAACGCGGTCGCGGAGCAGATTGCGCCCGCCAGCGCGGCGAGCCGCCGGGGCCACACGGCGGGGACGATGGGCCGGAGCCAGCGCTCGCCCACCAGGAACCAGAACCCGGCGGCGAGCGCGCTCGTCACCGCCGCCAGCAGGTTGATCCGCTGCGCGTAGCTTGCCGCGAGCGGCAGCAGGCCCCACGCGTGGGCGATGAGGACGAACAGCGGATTCCCGGGCGGATGCGGGACGCCGAGCACGTAGGCGGCGGCGATGTACTCGGAGGTGTCCCAGAACTGCGTCGTGGGCGCGAGCGTCGCCACGTAGAGGACGAGCGCCGCGAGCGAGACGAGAGCCGCGATGCCGTAGGGCGGGCGCGTGCCGTCGTCCGGGCCGCGCAGCCAGTCGCCCAGCCTGCCGAGGGGGCCCGGGGCCGGTTCGCGCGCGGGTTCCATGCGAGTCGGGGCGAGCAGGTCGGTCATGTCGGTCCGCGGTTCAGTGACGGAATTGCCGGACGCCGGTGAACACCATGGCGAGACCCAGCCGATCGGCGGCGGCCGTGACCTCGTCGTCCTTGACGGAGCCGCCCGGCTGAATGATCGCCCGCACCCCCGCCGCTCCGGCCTCTTCTACCCCGTCGGGGAACGGAAAGAACGCGTCGGAAGCTAACACGGCACCCGCCGGATCGTGGTCCTGCTGGCGGGCCTTGTGCACGGCCAGGAAGGAAGCATCCACCCGGCTCATCTGCCCCGCGCCGATCCCGATGGCGGCCTCGTCCCGCGCGAGCAGCACGGCGTTGGACTTGACGCTCCCCACCGCCGCCCACGCGAACCGCAGGTCGCGCCACTCGTCCGTCGTCGGCGCACGGCGGGTGACCACCTTCCACGCCGCTTCGTCCATCGCCCGGCTCGGCCGAAACCGCTCCTGGACGAGGAAGCCGCCGCGCAGGCGCTTGAAGTCCCAGCTCGGCCGGTCCGAGAGCCGGGGCAGCGCGATCACCCGCAGGTTCTTCTTCTCCCGCAACACCGCGAGGGCGTCGTCCCTGAACTCGGGCGCGACTACCACCTCGACGAACAGCTCGCGCATGGCGTCCGCGGCCGCGCGGTCAGCGGCCTGGTTGAACGCGATCACCGAGCCGAACGCCGAGATGCGGTCGGTCGCGAGCGCGCGCTCGTACGCCTGCGCCGGCGAGCGCCCGAGCGCGATGCCGCACGGCGTGGTGTGCTTGATGACGGCGCACGCGATGCGGTCGGGCCACGCGGCGACCGCGGCGACGGCGGCGTCCACGTCGAGCAGGTTGTTGAACGACAGCTCCTTGCCGTGCAGCTGCCGCAGGTCGCGGATGCCGGGCTCCTCGGTCGCGTAGAGCGCCGCGGCCTGGTGCGGGTTCTCCCCGTAACGCAGCGTCTGGCGCCGCTGCAGCGCGAGCGTGAGCTGCTCGGGCCAGGCGGCGCCGTCCTGCGCGAGGTACGCGTGGATTGCGGCGTCGTAGGCCGCGGTGTGCGCGAACACCTTGGCCGCGAGCTCCCGGCGCAACCCCGGGCTTGCGCCCGGGCTCAGTTCACCTGCCTTGAGCGCCGCGATCACCGCGGGGTAGTCATCCGGGTCCGCGACGACGATCACGTCCTGATGGTTCTTCGCGGCCGAGCGGAGCATCGAGGGTCCCCCGATGTCGATCTGCTCGATCGCCTGCTCGAACCGGACGTCGGGCCGCGCGACCGTGTCGCGAAAGGGGTAGAGGTTCACCGCCACGAGGTCGATCGGCGTGATGCCGTGCTGCTTGAGCGCCGCCGCGTCGCCCGGATGGCGCCGCCGGGCGAGCAGGCCGCCGTGCACCTTGGGGTGCAGCGTCTTCACCCGGCCGTCCATGATCTCGGGGAACCCGGTGACCTGCTCGATGGGGAGCACGGGCACGCCCGCCTCCTTGAGCGCGGCCGCGGTGCCGCCGGTCGAGACGATCTCCCAGCCGAGCGCGGCCAGCGCCCGGGCGAATTCCACGATGCCGCGCTTGTCCGAGACCGACAGCAGCGCTCTCACCAGGACTCGGCGATTGCCTGGACCAGGTCGGCGAGACTCGCCACGTCGCCGAGGTCCACCAGCTCGGCCGGCGAGTGGGCGTAGCGCAGCGGCCAGCCGAGCGCCACGTCCACGACGCCATAGCGCGTGAACACGGAGCCGTCGTTGCCGCCCATCGTGGTGCCGATTTGGAGCTTCACGCCGCGCGCCTTCGCCACGGCGGCGAGCGAGTCCACGTAGGAGGGAGGCGTGACGGAGGACTGGTCCAGCGCCCGCGCCGCGGCTCCCTGCCCCAGCGGGGCGACGGCGAAGTTCGCCAGCTCGAGCGGTGAGTCGGCGGAGACGAACGTGTCCACCGCGTGCACGCGCCGCGGCGTCGTGCCGAGGATCGCGGCGGCGCCCTGCGCGCCTTCGAGCCCGATCTCCTCACGCGTACTCCAGATGAAGATCACCTGATGCTTCACGGCGGCGCGGTCCAGGTGGCGCAGCGCGAGCACCAGCGCCGCGGAGCCGACGCGGTCGTCGAACGACCGCCCCGTGGCGCGCGTCCCCGCGAGCCGCACGAACTGCTTCGGCATCGTGACCGTGTGACCGGGCCTGATCCCGAGCGCCTCCGTCGCCTGGCGCGACGTCGTGCCCACGTCCACGCGCAGCGGCGGCGGCGTGTGGCGCGAGAACCCGGTGTCCCGGGGGACGAACACGCCGGGCACGGGGCCGCGCTCCGTGTGCACGAGCGCGGGCTTCGCCTCGTACAGGGAGGCGAAGAAGCCGCCGCGCGGCTGCAGCTCGAGCGCGCCGTCGTCACGGATCGCCGTCACCCGGAAGCCGATCTCGTCGAGGTGGGCGATGACAACGACCACCGGATCACCCTGGCCGACCCGCACCCACAAGTTGCCTGCCGTGTCGGTCTCGCTCTTCGCCCACGGGGGCAGGAGACGCTTCACGGCCTCCCGCACCGGCCCTTCGGCCTCGGAGACGCCGTAAGTCTCGACGAGGGTGGCGAGGACGGATTGCGTCTCGGAGATCCGTGCGGGGTCCTGGGCGGTTAGGCGGTTAGGCGGATAGGCGGTCAGCAGGACCGCCTTTCTAACCGCCTGTCTCATCTCCCCTCCATCCACTTGACGAGCTCCCGCTCCAGCTCCTCGGCGTCTTTGAGCGACACCGTCTCCACGGCCGTGTCGGTGTAGCGCGTCGCGAGCGTGAGCTGCTTGGTCTCGTCGAACGGCCCCCGCAGCGCCTGCACGGTACTGAGTCCTGCGTTCGTGGCGTAGAGGCTCTGGACCGTGAACGCGACGACCACGGTGCCCTTCACTCGGGGTTTCACGCGTGCGGCCGCGACCAGCGCGGCGCAGGCGGCGCGGCGCCCCGCCGCGGGGGCGGCGAGCAGGCGGTCGCCGTAGCGGTGCGGGCGCTTGGTGAGCGCGACGGGAGCGAGCACGGCGATCCCGAGCGCGCGCACGTCGTCGCGCGATCTGGCGCCCACGTCCACGTAGGCGTTGTCCGCGGTGAACACGGGATCGGATGCCGCCGGCCGGCCCCGCGTCAGGTGGGTCGACTTGACCGCGACCACGCCCGGCACCGCCGCTCCCCCGGCGCCGAACACGGTGACGGGCTGGCCCTCGAGCTGCTGGTCGAACAGCGGGTAGGCGATCCGCACCCCCACGCGCCGCACGGTGAGGTAGCCGTCGTCCGTCACGTTGCCCACGACGTAGCCCACCTCGTCGAGTGGGCAGGCGACGAGCCGTTTGGGACCCGCCGCGCCCAGCGTGAGCGTGACGTTGCCGGCGCGATCGTGGGCGCTGCCGGGGACGAGCAGGAGCAGCGAGTCCGCCATCGCCTGCTCGAGGCCCGTGACCGCGGTCATCGCCGACAGGCGCACCGCGAGCTGGTCGACGGTCTGGGCGGATAGGCGGTTAGGCGGATAGGCGGTTAGCAAGGCCCCCGCTAGGGCCGTAACTCTAACAACCTGGCCGCCTGGCCGCCTAGCTGCCCTGTTCGAAGTCCACCCCAAGCTGGTCTCCCGCGACGAATGTCGAACCCACGGCAAGCAGTCGCACCGGCACCTCCGGCAGCCCCCGGCGCACCAGCTCCAGCACCACGCGCGGCAGCAGGCGATGCTCGACCTCGAGCACCCTCGCCGCCAGCGATTCCGGAGTGTCTCCGGCGCGCACCGGGACCGGCCACTGCGCGATGATCGGCCCGCGGTCGTACTCCTCGTCCACGTAGTGGACGGTGGCTCCCGAGATCGCCGCCCCGCTCGCGAGCACGGCCTCGTGCACCCGGCGGCCGTACATGCCGGGGCCGCCGAACGCGGGGAGCAGGGCCGGGTGGATATTAATCAGCCGCAGGCGAAACCGCGCGACCACGGCCGGCGGGATCCGCTGCAGGTATCCGGCGAGCACGGCGAGGTCCGCGTCGCGCAGGGCCGCGAGCAGCTCGACCGCGTCGCGGGCGTCGGACAGGACTGTGGTGGGGACGCCGGCAGCACGCGCGCGCTCCAGCGCGCCCGCGTCCGGCCGGGTCGAGATGACGTGCACCACGCGGGCCGGGCCCGCGGGCCCGAGCGCGTCGAGCAGCGCCTGCAGGTTCGTGCCGCTGCCCGAGACGAGCACGGCGACGCGCGCCGGCGCGGGGCTCAGCTTGGGCGGTCGCAGCGGGTGAGGGACTTCGCCTTCGCCCCCTTCGTGACGCTGAGGTTGAAGGGGCCCGTCCCGTGCTTGGTGGAGCTGTTCACCACGATGACGTAATCGCCCGTTTGTGGGAACGTCAGGGTGAGGCGGGCGTTGCAGTTCCCGCCCGAGTCGTCGTCCTGGAGGCTCGTGCCGATCCCCGGGCCCGCCACGAACAGGTAAGGGTCGAACGCCGCGGACTCGAGGTCCACCGTGACCACCTGTCCCGCGGTCCCGGCGATGGTCCAGCTCTGTGAGTAGGTGCTGTCGCGCGGGCGGAGGTGATCCGTCCCGGTGAGCACACCCTCGATGGCCTGTCCCACCGCGATCGTGTGCGCCCCCTGGCCGTCGCCCGAGGCGGCCGTGCGCGAAGGCCGGGGGGGCCGGCACTCGTCCGACACCCGGTCCTTGTGTCCCTCGCTGAGCGAGAGCGTGAAGCGGCCCGTCTGGCGCGGCGGCTCGCTCGACGTGTTGACGAGGATGGTGTAGGGGCCCGTCTCGGGGAAGGCGAGCGACACGCGGGCGTTGCAGCCGGGGCCACCGTGGTGGTTCACGACCGTGGTGTCCAGCCCGCGCAGGATCAGCACGGGATCGAACTCGTCCGAGGCGAGGTCGATCGTGACTTGCTGCCGGGCCCGCGGCGAGAACTGCCAGAACTGGTAGTAGGTGGTGTCGGGATAGAGCGAGTCACTCGTGGTGAGCTGTCCCGGGAGCGTCTGGCCGACGCGGATCTGGTGAGCCCCGGCGGCGGTGACGGCCCGCGCCTCCGCCTGCTGTCGCAGCGCCCGGAAGCGGCAGCTCCCCTTCGGCTCGGGCGGCCGGGCGCCGTCTGCGACGCGCAGCGTGAAGTGACCGGTCTGCAACTTCCCGGCGCTGTTCACCACGAGGCGCACCGGATGGTCGTCCGTCGCCGCGTACACGACGCGCGCGTTGCAGCCCCCGCCGCCGTCGTCGTTCTCGACGAGCTTCTGGCCCCGGCCGTGCGTGACGAGCAGGTAGGAGTCGAAGTCGTCCGACGCGAGATCGACGGTGACGGTGCGGCCCGCCTCGAGCGGCAGCACCCAGCGCTGGTAGTAGCTCGAGTCGGCCCGCAGGAGCGGGTCGCCCGCCGTGAGCTGGCCCTTGACCGTCTGGCCGACCTGGATCACGCCCTTGACCCGCCCGAACCCGCGGCAGGTCGTGTCGCGCGCCGCCGCCGTCACCCCCTGTACCAGCGAGACGGTGAAGTCGCCCAGCTCGCCCGGCGAGCTCGAGTTCGCGAACAGCTCGTAGGTTCCGGCGGCGGGCATGACGAAGCTCAGGTGCGCGTTGCAGGCGCCGCCCGCGTCGTCGTTGCGGGCGAGCGGGTTCCCCGAGGCATCCGTGAGGATCAGGTTGGCGTCGAGGTCGTCCGACGACATGTCGGCGCTCACAGTGTCGCCGAGGCGGGCGTCGAACGTGTACAGCTTGTAGCGGGAGCTGTCCGCGAGCTGCCGGTCCGCGAGGGTGAGGCGCGCCGTGATGCTCTGCCCGATCCGGAGCGGCGTCTGCCCCGCCAGCCCGCGCGTGCCGAGCGCGACCGCTACGAGGAGCAGGGCAGGGCGGCGGACGGCGATCACGCAGCAAATCTGCGGCGCCTAGGCCGCCCGCACAATCTCGTCCACGGCCGCAACGAGGTCGCGCACCACCGTCGCGCTCAGCACGCGCGCCTGCGCGACGTGCGCTCCCCCCGCGCCCGTCTCCACCAGGATGCCACGCCCCCCGAGGGCGCGCGCCGGCTCGACGTCGCTGGGCCGGTCGCCCACGAAGGCCGAACGGCCGAAGTCGATCCCCAGCGCGGCTTGCGCCTCGCGGAACAGCAGCGTGCCCGGCTTGCGACACTCGCAGGGCCCCGTGATCTCCGGGTGGTGCGGGCAGAAGTAGGCGGCGTCGATGCGCGCGCCGTGCGCGGCGAGCAGCTCGCCGAGCCGCCGCTGCACGGCGTGGTAGGCCGCCGCATCGTACAGCCCGCGCGCGATCCCCGACTGGTTGCTGACCGTGACGACGAGGAAGCCGGCGGCGTTGAGCCGCCGGATCGCCTCGCCCGCGCCGGGGAGCAGGCGGGCGCGGCCGGGCTGGTGCAGGAATCCGGGGTCCTCGAGAATGGTGCCGTCCCGGTCGAGGAAGACGGCCCTAGCCATCGAGCGCGGCCCGTACCGCCCCGATGAGGACGTCGAGCTGCCCGGGAAGGATCGTGCGGGGGTCGAGCACCACACGGTCGTCCTGGATGCGGGCCACGACGGGTGGGTCCTGTCCCCGCAGCCGGGCCGCCACATCGTCAGCCGTTAGCCCGTTAGCCCTTAGCTGAACCAACCACGTCTTGAGCTTCGCACCGGGGAACGAGCCGCCGCCGACTTCGGACTCGCCGGCGATCACGTCGCTGCCGCGGCCCACGCCCTCGGCCAGCACCTCCGCGGCGCGCCGCAGCTCGGCCGGGTCCGTGGTGAGCATCCGCAGCACGGGGATCTCCCGGCGCGCCGCCTCCGGATCGCGATACAGCGCCAGCGTCGCTTCGAGCGCCGCCAGCGTCAGCTTGTCGGCGCGCACGGCCCGGGCGATGGGATCGTTCTTGCAGGCGCCGACAGCGGCGGCCGTGCCGACGAGCAGGCCCGCCTGCGGGCCGCCCAGCAGCTTGTCGCCGCTGAACGCGACGAGGTCGACCCCGCTCGCGAGCGCGTCGCGCACACCCGGCTCGCCGGCGAGGCCCCAGGCCGACAGATCGACCAGCAGTCCGCTGCCCAGGTCGTAGAGGGTCGCCAGGCGGCGCTCGTGCCCGAGCGCGGCGATCTCCCGCGCCGGCACCTCGGCCGTGAACCCGGTGACCTGGAAATTCGAGCGGTGGACCTTGAGGAGCAGCCGCGTGCCCGGCGTCAGGGCGGCGTCGTAATCCGCGCGGTGGGTGCGGTTCGTCGCGCCGACCTCCACGAGCCGCGCGCCCGAGCGCGCCAGGATGTCCGGGATCCGGAACGACCCGCCGATCTCGACCAGCTCCCCGCGGGACACGACCGCCTCGCCGCCGCGCGCCAGGGCGCTCAGGGCGAGGAGCAGCGCCCCCGCCGCGTTGTTCACGACCAGCGCGTCCTCCGCCCCGGTCAGCTCGATCAGCAGATCGCGGCAGTGGCGCTGGCGCGAGCCGCGGCTGCCGCGCCCGACGTCGTACTCGAGCGACGCGTAGCCTGCCGCGATGCGCTGCATCGCGGCGAGCGCCGCAGCGGCGAGCGGCGCGCGGCCGAGATTGGTGTGCAGCACCACACCCGTGGCGTTGATCACGGGAACGAACGACGGCGCGGCGAGCCGCTCGAGGCACGCTCGGACGGCGGGCCCCCACCCCTCCGGGGGCGCCGCCCCGCCGTTGGCGCGGGCCGACTCCAGCGTCTCGCGCACCGCGCGCACGACGAGGCTGCGCGGGTGGGCGCGCGCCAGCGCCGTCACGTCGGGCGCGGCGAGCAGGGCGTCGACCGCCGGGAGCGAGCGGCGCGGGTCGGTCATGGGGGCTTCGGGGGCCCGGGACGCCGGGGAGTGGGTGGGGGGGCGGGGGCGGTATCGCGTGGCGCGCGCGCCGGCTTCGGGACCGGGATCGCCAGCACGGCCTGCCCATCGGCCGCGGCGCCGTTCAGGTTCGTCGCGCCGCGCGCCCGAATCAGGTATTTCGAGCCGGGTAGCAGCTTCTCCCGCACCCGCACCACGAGCCGGTCGAATGGCGCGGGACGCTGCCGCAGCAGCCGGCGGATGCGCGACGTGTCCGCGGCGGACCCGGCGGGCGGGGCGGGGCGGGCGG
>Ga0209236_1001997_pt1 | contig 12465 bp, 9 predicted proteins | sample GraSoi013_1_40cm_FD_185819 | JGI IMG/M metagenome (GOLD analysis project Ga0209236, IMG submission 185819) | Grasslands soil microbial communities from the Angelo Coastal Reserve, California, USA - Sample 09_27_2013_1_40cm (SPAdes) (version 2) | ecosystem: Environmental > Terrestrial > Soil >... | reverse complement strand
TGACGAGGCCTTTTGTGTCAGGGGACATCCAGATCGCATCGCTCCACGTCGGCGATACGGTGTCTTTCACTTTGATCCGCCATGACCGGTCGATCTTAAAGGCCTTGAAGGTTCCCGCCTTCGTCTTGACGTCTCGGAAGTCGCTCACGGTACAGTCGATGACATACGGCACGTTGGTGCCTCTGAACAGGCCGTAAGCCTCGACGCGCTACGTCTTCTTCACCTCGAGAGGATACTGTGTCACAGTATCAACGATGCGACGAGTCCAAGGGCGCGCATTGGTTCCCTCCTGTGCGTTTGTGCAGCATTAGAAGCAGGCACGAATGTTAGCCCTCTCTTGGTAGGAGAACAATACCGACATCAAAAACGAGACGACCGATGATCTCATTCTCGAAGCGTCAGCACTCTGTCGACGCCCTCTTGACACCCGCAGCGGTCGCGGGCAGAGTCGCGCCACATTCCGACGTCCGACCTCGCGGCACAGGTCCCGGGCAAGATGTCCCCCGAACCCGTCGGGCCGCTGGCGCCCTACCGAGGAGGAGGACGCCATGAGACGCCACTGAGTTCTGAAAGAGGTACTGGATGCGCGCACGGACCTCACGCGAACCCGTCGTCGCTGGAGTTTCGGTATCAGTGAGCGGACCGTTGCGCCGCCAAGGGCAAGAAGCGTGCGACGGGATCCGGCTCTGGGTAGATCATGTCGCGTGCGCCGGAGGCCTGACGCTCGGTCGGAATCGATCCAACCGCCCACTCCGCCTCGTCGCTCTCGATGACGCGAGCAGCGCGTCGCGCGCGCGGGAGAATGTGACGAGGTTGCTGACCGAAGAGCGCGTCGATCTGCTCCTCGGACCGTATGGGAGTGGATCGACGCTCGCCGTCGCGCCCCTCGCCGCTGCGCACGGGAAGATCCTCTGGAACCACGGCGGCGCGTCCGACGCGGTCACCGAGGTCGCTTCCGCGCATGTCGTCAGCGTGCTGAGCCCGGCCAGCGACTATCTTCGAGGTCTGCCAGAACTCGTCAGGCACCGCACGGGTGCGCGGCGGGCCACGGTCCTCTACGCCAGGCGCGGCACCTTCGGTGCTAGCATCCGGCGCGGCGTAGAAGCGGGAGCCCGGGCTGCCGCGTTCGATGTCGTGCGCGCGATCGCGTTCGAGACGCCGCTTCGCGACACGAAGACGCTCCTGGCCGCCGCGCTCGCTGACCGTCCCAACCTCCTCGTGGTGGCAGGGCGATTCGAGGACGACGTCGCCATCACCCGGGAGCGACGGCTGCTCGAAACGGTCGGGACCGTCGCGTGTGTCGCGGCTGGAACGGCCGCGTTCCACCAGGAGCTCGGCGTGCTGGCCGAAGCCGTGATCGGACCGAGCCAATGGGAGCCTCACGTGTACGAACGACCTTCGATCGGGCCTCCCTCGGCCTGGTTCTGCTCCGAATTCCGGCGGGTGTTCCTGCGCGACCCGGGCTACGTCGCCGCGCAGGCGTACGCGCTGGGCATCATCATCGGCGAGTGCATCCGGCGCGCGGACAGTCTCGAGGACGGGGACCTGCTGGCGGCCGCTCGCCGGCTCGACACGACGGGGCTCTACGGCCGATTCCGACTCGACCCGGGCTCGTTACGCCAGGTGGGACACGAAATCCTCCTCGTCGAGTGGCGAGACGGTCAGAAGCGCCCGCTCGAACGGACCGGGGTCATGCCAACGCGCGGAGGGCCGACCCGGGAACGCTGAGCGCCATGACATCGCGAAATTTTCGGCGTTTCACGCGCTGACTGACGCCGTCGCACGCTCCTGCCTCCCTCCCTGCAGTCCAGGAAGGGAGGCGGGAACGAACAGAGAGCAGGTCCCCGGCACCCTACAGGTTCGCCTGGAAATCGACGTAGTCGCGAACCTTGCGGTACACCTGCAAACGATTCCGCTGGCTGTCGGCGACGATGATGCGATCGGTTTCCGGATCGAAGTCCACCGCCGTCGGGAAGCAGAAGCGATATTCGGGCTCCAGGCTTCGCACGCGACGACGAGCTTTCATCATGTCGGGGTTGGCGTCGATGCTCATCTGGCCCCACTTCGACATCACCTGGGCATCGCCGATGAGATTGGCGATGGGATTCCCCTCCGCGTCGAAGACGCAGACCCGATGGTTGCCCCAGTCGGCGACGTAGATATCGCCGTCGGTATCCACGGCGACGTCGGTGGGATGATTGAGCAAGCCGGCCTTGGGATAGCCAGGCGTGCCCGAGGGCGCCATGTAGGGCCCCATGTAGGTGATGGCGAAGGCCCCCGGCGACACGGGAACCGTCCCGTATTGACCGATCTTCATCATGAACTTGCCCTGCGGAGACAGCTTCTGGACGCGGTGATTCTTCCAGTCCGCGACGTAGATGTTGCCCGCCTGGTCGAGGGTGACCCCCCAGGGCTGGTTGAACTCTCCGTCTCCGCTCCCACCCTTGCCGCACTTCGCGAGGAACTTACCCTCACCGGTGAAGACCTGGAGGCGATTGTTCCCGCTGTCGACGACGATGAGGTTGCCGTTTTTCTCGCACACCAGACCCGCGGGGCGCAGGAGCTCGCCATCGCCGCTGCCCGACTTCCCCCATTTCCGGAGAAACTTGCCGGCCTTGTCGAAGACGGAGATGTTGTTGTTCCATTCGTCCGAGACGTACACCTGCTCCCGCCCATCGGTCGCGACGCCGAACGGCCAGGTCGAACGGCCGTCCCCTTCGCCCCACTGGAAGAACTCGGCGAGCAGCTCCTCTTCGCCGGGACCGCCGATCTTCACCTCGTTGACACGCATCCCGAAATTGTTCTCGTTGCCCCGATTGGCGACGTAGGCGACACCGCCCTTCGCGAGGCACATCGTCTGGGGATAGTTGAACCCCGTGCCCGACTGCGCGCCACGCCCGACGGCGTGGCTCCACTCGTAGACTCTTCCGCGCGCCACCGTTGTAAGCGGCATTGCTTCCCTCCCATCTCACGCCCTCCGTCCCGTGGTCTCCGCCACGAGACGGAGGGCCGAAGCTGCAAACCCTCCTGTTAGTTCAGGAAGGCCGGTTGCTCAAACTTGCCCCCGGTGATCGGTTTGGCCTCCAACTTCAGCCACTTCTCCAGAATCGTCGAATAGATGCTACGGAAGTCCGTGCTCGGGTTCAGGTCGCCCTGAACCAGCTTTTCCGCCTTGAGGGAGGGATACTCCCCGTAGTGACCACCTTTGACCTTGTCACCGAGGATGAAGGCTGGCCCGGCTGCACCGTGGTCCGTCCCCGAGCCGTTGTCGTGGACACGGCGCCCGAACTCCGAGAACAGCAGGATGATGACATTGTCGGCGTGGTCGTGCTCGCGGAGGTCGGCCGTGAAGGCTTCGAGACCCTCGCACACCGCGCTCCACAGGCCTCCGTGGCCCGGGTTCTGGCCGGCGTGGGTGTCGAAGCTGCCATGATCGCAGTAGAAGATCCGGCTACCCAGATCGGCGAAGTGCACTTGGGCGATCCCGCGGAGCTTGCGGGCGATCGGGGTATCGGGATATTTGACGGTGGACGCGTACTTCTGCGGCGCCACCTTGAGGATGTCCGCGCCCTTCAGTGAATCCAGGCCGGTGGTGCCGAGGTATTCCATCACGCCGGTCCCCGCGACCGGCGCGTACATCTTCGCGAAGCGATCGAGCACTTGCAGGCGCTGCGCCCTCTCCTGGATGTTCGGCAGAAACCCGTACTTCTCGAGCGGACCGGCCACACACGCCACGGGAACTCCCGGTGCGACCAGAGCCCGGAACAGGCTCGGTCCGAAGCTCACGACCGTGACCACGTTCTCCTTCTTGGGATCGTATTCGCGCGCCACCTGACCCAGCCAGCCCTGGGTCCCCACCTTCTCGGGCTCGCAGGTATGCCAGATGTCCATGGAGCGGAAGTGGGAGCGTGGCGAGTTGGCGTAGCCCACGCCGTGCACGATGGCGAGCTTGCCCTGATCCCAGACCTTCTTCAGCGGGGCCATCGCGGGATGGAAGCCATAGGTCTTGTCGACGCGGAGGATCTGATCGTCGGGGATCCCGACCGCTGGCCGGTTGTCGCGGTACAGCGGGTCATTGAACGGAATCACCGTGTTGAGATAGTCGTTTCCGCCTGAGAGCTGCACCGTGACCAGTACGGGATCTTTTTTCGTTGCGGCCATGCGTAGTCCTCCTCACCCGATAAGGCTCATGACATTAGGCGAATTGATACTCTCTCGTCGCCACGATCAGTTGCAGCATCTCGCCAACACGCTTGTCGGCGGTCTTGGCACTCGTCTCACTTGCCCAGCCCGTCTGGCCCCACTCCTTGGCCTGCGCGACGAGCTCCTGCCGCGTGTCCGAGCTCACTTCCACCGGACCCAGTAGGTCCAGACACCCATCGACCAGCTGCTCTGGGCTCAGCGTGCCCTTGGTCTTCAGGCGGTCGATGATGGCGCGGATGCCCGGCAGCGACGGATCTCCGACCAGTCCTGCCACGAAGTTGATGCGAGCCATCAGAGAGCCGCTGTTGATCCACTCCGGACCCGTATGCCACCCCTCCACGCTCGGCGGATTGAGCAGGTCCTGACCCATGTAGGCGGGCTGCATCGACAGGTCGCCGTACCCGGGCCGCGGCAGCTCGTAGCCACCCACGAAGCGCAGGCTGCCCACCACCACCTCGGCGGGGGATTTCAGGTGCTTGAAGCGGGCCTCCTTGAAGAAGCTCGAGTTGAACAGCACGCGGAGGACGGAGCGGATGTCGAAGCGTGACTGACGGAACGTCGCCGTCAGGGTGTCGATCGCCCTCTGGTCTCGCGGCGGTTCGATCGACCAGGCGGGCACCTGGGGCTCGTCGGCGACGAAGAAGTTGTACAGATGCCGGCACACGAAGCGCGCACAGGCCGGTTGCTCCACGACGATGTCGATGATGTCCTCACCGTTGAAACGGCCGCGATGGCCGAGAAACTCTTTCTCGCCGTCGTCGTGATCTTCGGGGTGGTACTCGAACTTCCACGGGAACCGTCCATAGGGCAGGCGCGGAATCTTGGTCTCGAAGGTCCAGCCGGTGAAGGCGCGGGACGCTTCACGGACATCCTTTTCCGTGTAGGCTCCGACGCCCATGCTGAACAGCTCGAGCAGCTCGCGACCCCAGTTCTCGTTGACGGCCGTCCCGTGATTCTGGTTGTTGTCCAGCCAGAAGATCATCGTGGGGTTTCTGGCGATCGTGACGAGCAGGTCACGGTAGTTACCCATGCCACCCCGGCGGAACAGGCCGATCTGTTCCAGCAGCTGATCGTAGTTGTCCACCTTCGAGTTGCCGGTGGCGAACACGTGGTGCCAGAACAAGGCCATCTTCTCTTCCAGCGGACGCTTCGTGTTCACCAGGTGGTACATGAAGTTCACGTTCCCCATCGGGGGCTGCCCGCCCGGCAGCAATGACGCCGGCTGATAGCGGAGCAGCGTGTAGACATCGACCGCCGGCTGTGTCTCGGGGTGTAGCAGCTCCTCGACGGTCGCCTCGTACCCATTCGCCGCGCGCGCTTCGAGCTCGTCGCGGCCCGCGCCGAAGCCCGCACGGCGCATCAGGTGAGCCATCAACGCGATGTCCTCTTGGTATGCCATACGTCGACTCCTTTGGTTGTGAGTCACTCTCGGATCACTGCTGTGGTCCCCCCATTGGGGTTCTCGCTATGACTTTCGGGCCACCGGGCGCCGGGGCCTGGAGGTCCGGCGTCGCGCCGCACAGACCCGACACATCCCATAGACCGTCACGTTGTGCGTCGTCACGACGTAGCCGTCTCTCGCGAGCGAGGTCAGGTCGATCCGTCGAGCCCGTCTCAAGAACAGGTCGCTCACTCGACCGCATCGCTCGCAGATGAAATGATCATGCTCACTGGTCTCCGGGTCGTATCGGGCGACCTGGTCACCCAGGAGGAGGGTGCGAATTTTACCCCCCTCGACGAGACTGTGCAGGTTGCGATACACCGTGGCGAGGCTGATTCGGGGCAGCTTTTTGTGCACCCTCCGGTAGATCTCATGGGCGAAGGGATGGGTGTGATCGCCCTGAAGAGCCTTGAACACCTGCTCCAGCTGACGCGTCGCACGTTTGCGGGTGGCTAGTCGCACGACATGCGTCGAAACCAGCCGACCCGACGGAATAGGCTTCATGTTTCCGCTCCGACCTGAGGGGATCCCCGGACGGATACCCCTCCTCCGCAAGCTCCTTCACGCGGCATACCAGTAGCGCCGCGTGCCCCGTTTTGTCAAGGCCGGTCCTACCGACCAATCGGGGGCGGGTTCCACGGGCCTCCGGCGCTACTGGGAGCCCTCGAACTCCGAGGCACTCCGGCGCCGATGGGGTCCGGATGTACGACGCGCGGCACACGTTCGCGTACAATGACGCTGAAGCACTAAGCGCACCGGGTACTGAAGAAGGGGTGAGTGGTGGGTGAACCCCCTGGACGCCGTTTCCGCCCGCGGGAAGCCCTTTTTTGAAACCGAAGAGTGGAACCTATCCGCAACCGCGCCGCGACGACCCACGAGGCTATGGTGTCCCCAGCCTCCTCCGAAGCCCGGGCATCCCGCGTCGAGCGAGATGCCCGGGAACCTCAGCGTCGATTACGGGCAGGTGTTCGTGAGCTTGCAGCGCCGGCCAACCATGTCGATCACGTGCTCGCTCTCGTTGCCGCCGATGAACCCGTGCGTGAGTCCATCGGGATGGGCGGCCAGCCGGAAGTGGTCGAACGGGAACCGCCAGACGCGCGGCAGGCCGTAGCCCGTGTTGGGATCCACCGTGGCCGGGTCGACGCACTGCCAGTAAATCCCGCCGGGATCGGAGGAGTTGTAGTTGGCGCACTGGGCGGCGCGGTCGACCGCCGCTACCTGCGCGATGTACTTCCGGAGCCACGTCGTCGTCACCCGCTGGACGTTGCTCGACGACGGGCACGCGCCACGCTGTGGGCCGGGGCTGTCGACCACGCACTGGGTCACGAGGGCCTTGTTGCCGACGGGCGGGCCGTCATCGTAGGTGTTGCCGAGGATGTTGTAGTCGAGGATCACGCGGACCGAGCCGTTGCCCCAGCCGTCGGTCACGAACGTCACGCCCGGGTCCAGTCCCATGCCGTTGGTGAACTCCGCCGACATCGAGGCCGTCGGCGCGACCACCCCGCCGTCCACATAGTAACCGGCCGGTCCGGTCGGATAGTTCGGATCGAGCGCGGGCTTGATGCTGCCGGGCGGAAAGTACATCGGCCACGCCAGCGGATAGAAGATCGTCCAGATCGTGTAGATCGTGTTCGGCCGAAGGTTCCTCACCGAGAACTGCAGATCCGTCTGGCCGTTGGACACGCTCATCGTCATCGTCCCGCTCACGCTGCTCGGGCGCATCACGGGCTGCGAGCCGTTCGGGGCGCTGTAGATATTGTACGTGGGCTCGAAGCGAAGCACGTACGGGCCGGGGCCGCTGACGGGCGGGGCGAGAATCCCGACCACTCCGCCCACCACGCCGACCACGGTACCGAGCAGTCCGCCAAGGAGCCCGGCCCCGGCCGGCCTGGCCACACCGAACGTCAAGAGAAGTGCCATCGCCACGATGGCCGAAGTGAGTGTCGCCGAGCGTCTGTTGAGCCTCATGTCGCCTCCTGCAACGGCTGTCGCCGTGCGTCTTACCGCGTGGAGCCGGCGACCTCGCCGGCATGTGACTCCAGCACCGTGTCCACCATTCGATTGAGCTCATCCATCGCGACGGGCTTCGGCAGGACCGGCCGCCCGGCCTCCTGCAGGAAGCGGTTCGAGCTCGAGGTCAGCATGTCGCCGGTCATGAAAACGACGCGGTCGGCCAGCGCCGGACGATGACGCGCGATCCATTGCCAGACCGCCTTGCCGTCGACGTCCGGGAGTCTGAGGTCGAGCATCACGACGTCGTAGGTATCGCGCGCGAGCGACTCCATGGCCGCGTGCCCCGTCGCGGCCGCCACCGGTCGATGTCCCTGCAACGTGAGGACCTCGACGAAGACCGAGCGAAGGGCCGGTTCGTCCTCGATCACGAGGATGTCGGCGGGGCGCGCCCGGCCGCCGCCGCGCGGCGCGTTCTCGATCGGCTCGACGTGCTGTCCAATCGGTAGCTGGATGGTGAAACGCGCGCCCGAGGTCGGGACGTTCTCGACCGTCATGAGCCCGTCGTGGGCTTCGATGATGCCGATACAGAGACTGAGCCCCAGCCCGGTGCCTTCGCCGACCGGCTTCGTGGTGAAGAACGGGTCGAACACCTGGCGGAGGTGCTCGGGCGGGATGCCGGCGCCGTTATCCTCGACGACGATCCTCACGCCCTGCCCGCTCTTCGCGGTGCGCACGGTCAGCACGCCGTCGCGCCCGCTCGCGCTCATGGCGTGGGCGCCGTTCGTGAAGAGGTTGAGGAGCACCTGTTGCAGCTGGTAAGGGTCCGCAGAGATCTTCGGCAGCGTCGACTCGAGCTCGGTGACGACCCGCACGCGCTTGAGCGCGAGATCGGGGCCGTGGAGTTGGAGCGCGTCCCGGACGACCCCGTTGACGTCGACCCGGCGGCGTTCCGGCGGCCGTCGGCGCGCGAACGCCAGCAGCTCGCGGATGATCCGCGCGGCGCGGTCGCACGCACTCTCGATCGCGCCGGCGCGCTCGCGCGCCGCGTCAGTCAGCGCGCCGTTGGCGCGCAGAAGCTGGGCCGACATCAGGATCGTCGACAGCGGGTTGTTGAGCTCGTGGGCGACGCCGGACAGGAGCGTGCCGAGCGCCTTCAGCTTGTCGGCCTGGATGAGCTGGTCCTGCGTCTGCTGCAGCTCGCCCAGTCGCGCCTGCAGCTCGGCGTAGAGGCGAGCCTTGTCGAGCGCGAGCGCCGTGTGGTGCGCGATGGTGGCGAGGACCCGACCCTCCTCGTCGCTCAAGCGGCGCGGGGCGCGGTAATAGACGGCCAGCACGCCGATGGGCTGATCGCGAACGCCCAGCGGCACGGCCACGCCGGCCTGGATGCCGTGGGCGGTGAGGTGCGGGGGGACGCCGAAGCGACGCTCGGCCGCCATGTCGTCCACCTGCACGAGCGTCTTCTTCAGAAACGTGTAGCCCGCGAAGGAATCGCTCGTGGGCAGGATCGTGAGCGCGCCGATGGTGCCTGGCTGCCAGCCCACGCCCGCTTCGAGACGCAAGCACGCGCCGGTGGCGTCGAACAGGAACAGGCCGACGACGTCGGCGCCGAGCGCATCGCGCGTCCGGCGCATCGTCTCGTCTCGGATCTCGTCCTCGGCGGTGATCTGGAGCAGGCGCTGCGCGAAGTCGTGGAGCTTCTCGTCGTGGCGCGCCCGCCGCCCCAGCTCGTCGAACGAGCGGCCGTTCGCGATCGCGACCGACGCCTGCGTGCCGAAGGCCGAGAGCAGCTCGACGTCGCCGCGCGTGAAGTCGCGCCGCTCGAGATAGAAGACCGACAGCGCGCCGTACACCTCGCCGGTCTGGCCCAGGAGCGGGATGGCCAGGACCGACCGCAGGCCCTCGCCCCGCATCCGGGTCACGACGTCGCGGGGAAAGGGCACGGCCGGATCGTCTTCGAGCAGCGAGGTGAAGACGGCGCGCCGCTCGGCGACGGAGACGCCCGAGGCGCCCTGACCCAGCGGCAACGCCAGGCCCGACACGAGCGTATCGCTGATGGAGCCGGCGCGGCTCATCGCGGTGAGCACGCGGTCGCGCGCGGCATAGCGAAACAGGATCGCGCCGTCGGCCCCTGAGACCTCCAGCGCCTTGGTCGCGATCGTGTCGGCGATCTCCCGGAGGTCGAGGCTGCGGACCAGCGCCTGTCCCGCGCGATGCAGGACATCGAGGTCCCGCTGGCGCGCCCGCGCTTCCCGGTAGAGCCAGACCTGCTCGCGCAGCAGGCCTATGAAGATGACGCCGACGCCGAGGGGCCGGGCGAACCCGGCGAGATACCACGGAATGCTGTAGCGAAACGGGTGCAGCAGGAAGCCGAGCAAGCCGAGGATCCAGAGGAACGCAGCGAGGAGGAAGTACCCGCCGAACGGATCGCGCGCGACGTAGCGGCGCAGACCACCCGACAGCGCCCACACGCCCGCGGTGGCGAGCACGAAGTACCCGGCGCCGAGGCCGAAGGGCGTGAAGCGCCCGCCCGCCACGGGCGGCAGCAGCGGCAACACGTGCAACACGGCGGTCATGAGAGCGCCACTCAGGACAACCGCCCCGGCGCCGATGGCGAGCCGGCCGCGGCCCGTCAGCGGGAAGCCGCGCTCACCACAGTGCGCGGCCAGACCGATGCCGACCAAGCCCGCGAAGTAGCTCAGGAAAAAGAAGTACGGCGCGATGCCCGCGTTGACGCCCGGGTTCGCCGGATAGTCGGGCTGGGCGAGGACGTGCGACAGCGCCAGCAGCGCGGTCAACCACAGGCTCGTCCCCATGCCCGCGGACCGCGCGTCCTGGCGCAGCCGGTGACGCTCGAGACACAGGTAGCCGATCCCGATGGCCACCAGCGCGAAGGGGACGTCGAAGATCGGCACCGCGTACGGCGTAGGAAAGCGCGTCATGATCGCGCCCCAGCCGGACCAGACCAGGCTTTCGTAGAGGGCGCCGACGGCCACGTAGAAGAGCACGACGAAGACGCGTCGACCGGGCACCATCGTCAGTTCCTTTCCTCGGCGTGGCCACGCTCGACGAGCTCGGCAACGATCGCGGCGCTCAGTCGGCGCGGCAGCCAGGGTTGTCTGGCGGCCACCATGCGAACGGCCTTAGAGAGATCACGCGACAGATGGCGTTCGGCCAGGTGCCCCCACGCGCCCCAGCGCACGGCCTCCAGGAGCAGGGTGGTCGATGCGCGCCGGCGGCCGAGCAGGACGACACCCGTGTCCGGGCTGAGATGTTTCAGCGCCGACAGCGCCGCCAGGGTGTGACGCTGGGAGCACGCAGCATCGAGCAGCAGCACGCTCGGTCGATAGCGACGAAGCAGCCGGCGGGCCTCAGCAAGTGAGGTGCCCCGGCTGGCGATGCGCTGCTTGGCGAGAATCGTCTGGCATCGCAGACGCAATGCAGCGCCCGCGACGATGACGATTGACAGGTTGGCTTGGCGGGTCTTCAGGGCGTCGGCTCGCGTCACGGCATAGCATTGATGCCACGACGCGACGGCCGGGAACAATCGGACCTGGGTCTATCCGACCTTTGTCTGAGGCGCGGCGGCGCGGCCCACGGCGACCGCAAGTTCCAGCCGCGTGGACAGCCCGAGTTTCCTGAAGATGCTCGTCATATGCGTCTTAACGGTCTTGACGGAGATGGTGAGCCGGCGCGCGATGTCCTTGTTGGCGGCCCCGGCGGCCACGAGGTTAACGAGCTCCCGCTCGCGCGCCGTCAGCTGCTCTCCGCCGGCGACGGCGGGCGTCGCCACGGGGCGCAGCGCGAGCTCCTCGATGAGGCGCATCATCACGCGCCGGCCCACCCAGATCTCGCCGGCCTCGACGAGCTGGACGGCGCGTCGCAGCAGGTCCGTGGGCGTGTCGCGCGGACAGAACCCCGCGGCCCCGGCCTTCAGCGCTTGGACGGCCAGGGCGTCGTCATCGGTCCAGGCGAGCACGATCGTTTTCGCCAGGCCGCTCAGGGCCGAGATGGTCGCTAAGCCCCTCGCATCCGGGCTCGGCCCGAGATCGAAGAGGATCACCGACGGCACCGAGGCCGCGATCTGCTTCGGCAGATCGTCGCCGGCCACAATGGTCGAGATCGGCCGCGAGCCATTTCCGGAACGAAGGCTCTGGAGCAATCGACGGCAGTAGGAAGCGTCGACGCCGGCAATCGCGACGGAGCCGCCAGTGGCCCGGAGTGCTGTTCTCGCGCTCATCGGACTTAGGTCAGAGCAACAGAGGTGCCATAGTGGAACAGCGCGTAATTTCACGTGTTCTCGACTCATGGCGGCGCCGACACCGGACAGCTTTAAGCCACAACCCACCAGGAGCCGGTCGACGATCATCCAAAGCCCTGGCGCGCCATGCCGCGTTCGACATCGCCGATTCCCCGCCACGAATCCAGCCACGAGCGGAGGGCTCCGAGCGCGGGCAGATCGCGCTGACACGAGTGGCTTCCAGCGTGACGAGGCGCAGGACTCCAGGGAGGCGATTCTTAGCCACGAACTGGAGTCGGACGTCTGTGTGAGCCCCTACGGTCGGGGTTTCGGCGCGCCCCCAAGGTAGGCGGCCTGGACCCCGTCACTCTTGAGCAACGCCTCGCCCGACCCGGTCAATACGATGGTACCGGTCTCGATCACGTACCCACGGTCGGCGCACTGCAGCGCCTTGCGGGCGTTCTGCTCCACGAGCAAGATCGTGCGCCTCTCACGCTTGAACTCCGCGATGATGCGAAAGATCTCGCGCACGAGCAGGGGCGCCAGACCGAGCGACGGCTCGTCGAGCATCAGGAGTTTCGGCCGGGCCATGAGGGCCCGCCCGATGGCCAGCATCTGCTGCTCGCCACCG
>Ga0209236_1001996_pt1 | contig 12467 bp, 12 predicted proteins | sample GraSoi013_1_40cm_FD_185819 | JGI IMG/M metagenome (GOLD analysis project Ga0209236, IMG submission 185819) | Grasslands soil microbial communities from the Angelo Coastal Reserve, California, USA - Sample 09_27_2013_1_40cm (SPAdes) (version 2) | ecosystem: Environmental > Terrestrial > Soil >... | reverse complement strand
AAATCCGATTTAGGGTCCAACCATTTCTCGTCCAAAAAGTATTCAGCGCTCTAGCGAGTTAATGAAAAGCGGTTCCAGTGGCGATTAACTATCTCGTTACTGGTGCAGGATAGATTTAGGGACATGAGGCCTAACCGGTCGGGAAGAGGTCTCAGCCCTAGTGCGTAACTCTTTGCATGCAAAGCAGGTACAAGAAAGACAAACTGAGAGAAGGACCTCGAAGCTCAGGCCTTGCCATCCCAAAATATCGGCCGGAACTTCGAGTTGGAGAATCTCTCAACCGAGAAAAACCGCGATGATAATACGGTCTGCAAACAGATTCTAGACTCCGATCCAACAATTAGGGTCGCCGCATTCATAGAAGGGGCAGAGGTTACAGGGTATGCAGAAACCGCGAGGACAAAGAACGTGCTCAGCCAGAGTATTGACCTGCGCAAGAGGATTGGGTTCTGGTCAAGTATTGTTACAGAGATGGCGAGACAGACCGACGAGTTGTTTGGCCGCACAGAATCAGTGCTTATCACACACAAAGGGTTGAAAATGGTGACAATTCCTTTATCCGGAAGAAGGTCTCTTGGCCTCTCGCTTGATCGTTCAGCAGACACAGAAAAGATCATTCTGAAGATAATGACAAAGTTTGATCTTGCACCAACCGACTAGTGCTTCAAGAAACCAAGTCTAATTGCATGACCTCTTTGATGAAAAAGAGACGAATCCTATCCGCAGATTTTTCTAAAAACATCAATGATTGAGACAGAGATTAGGTCCCCATGTTGGGATTCATATTTCTGTTTTGATCAGATGCCGCAATATCTGAAGTCTTTCGGTCTGGGCTTACCCAATTACTCACGCTTCGAGCCGGTGGATGATCTGCCTCGCACGATGTTGTGATAGGAAGAACACAATGATGAAAGATGAGACCGATGGTATGATCAATAAGGGCAGAGTCAACTTGAACGTGTCTAGGTATGAGATGGGGGTTAATGATAGGTGGCTGCTGAGGAAACGGTAGAAGAGAAGTCCGAACAGCGAGATGCCGACAGTATTACCGATCTGCATAGAAGTCGAGACGACGCCAGAGGCTGCTCCCACATCTTGGCTCGGGACTCCCGATAGAATAATTCCTAGCAGTGGTGAAAGGGCAAAGCCGGCTCCCAGTCCGAATAGAATGAGTGGGGCGGTCAGTTCGTAAAGAGTGAGGACTGTCCCGGAAGAGGCGACGGTGAACAGTGTCCAGATCAGACCAGCTGCTTGCAGGACATATGCGACGCTCAGGAGGCGTGTGCCGAGTCGTGGAATTAGTCGTGGCCCGAGGAGTGATGCTGTGATGAAGCCGGTGTTGATCGCGGCGAATGCGAGTCCGGAGTCTATTGGCGAGAATCCGAGGCCTGATTGTAGGAATAGGACGAAGGTGAAGAAGAGCCCGCTTGCTCCAACGTAGTAGAGGATGACGAGTGGCATGCCGACGGCGAAGGACCTGTGCTTGAACAGGTCCATGTCGACCAAAGGGTCAGCTCCAGCGTCTGTTCTTCTGCGTTCGTAGAGAACGAAAGCCCCGAGTAGTGGGAGGGACGCGAATATGAGCAGTATCATCCACGTGGGCCAGCCCAGCTGTTGTCCTTCAGCGAGCGGCAGGACCAGTGAGACTAGGAAGAGGGAGATTAGTCCGACACCCGGTAAGTCTAGTTTTGGTGCTCGTTCTGCTCTTGAAGGATGTAGAACCAGGAACCCTGCTAAGACTCCGAAAACGCCGATTGGAACGTTGACTAGGAAGATCGGTCGCCAGGCGAGACCGGCCAGGTCGAGTTGTATGAGAAGACCGCCAATAATGTTGCCGGTGATTGCGCCTATCCCACTGATAGCCGCGAAAAGCCCCAGCGCTAGGGCTCGTTCGGACCCTTTGAAAGTGACCTGAATAATCGACAAGACCTGAGGATACATCAAGGCCGCGCCGAGGCCCTGAAGCGCTCGTGCTCCGACGAGAAATGGTGCCGAGGGTGCGTAACCTGCGAGAGCCGAGGCGACGGTGAAAACCGTCATGCCAAACAGGAATACGCGTTTCCGGTCTAGAATGTCCCCAAGACGACCCCCGGTTATCAGGAAGACTGCATAGACGAGCGAGTATGCTGATACTACGAGCTCAAGATCGGATACTCCAGCTCCGAGAGTGGTCTTGATCGAGGGGAGGCCTTGCGTCACAATGAACACGTCCAGAATAGCCATGAATGAGCCAACCAGTACAACTCCAAGAATCAGCCAGCGCCTTCGAAGAGCCAGAGCCTCTGCGGTCTCAGCGCGTTTTCTCGGTTGAGGTAACTCGAGTCTAGTTGAGAGCTTAACGCTCTGGGGTTCAAATCTGGACCCGGCTTCCCCCAGCCTACCAGCGGAGACCAATCCGATTAGTCTGAGAAGGTGGCATCTCCAACAAGGGCATGATGCAACGTGATGACCTATCCCTTTCTTGTCTAGCCATTCCGTCTACTGGTCACCTTGAACAATTCGCCCGATCTACTCCTATCTACTCACCTCCTTACGCTTGTTGCTGTTAATGATTTTCTCCTCGAACCCTAGCGAATGGATAGAGTGTCGATCACGAGGATTAAGGAAAGGCAACAGTCTAGTAATGCGGGTCCTGCGGAGATAGTAGAACTGGGGCTTCCCAGCCCGTTATTATCTGTCGCCTAGGACTTTCTGGTCAAGGCCCCGTTACCATTCACAGTTACCATATCCGCTACCAGCAGAGAAATGCCAAAAGCAGTTCAGTCTCGCGACACGAGAGTCTTGTTTGGAGCAGTTCTCTGCGAAGAAATCTCTTGCTTCTAGCCGCAGCCGCTGGTGTTGCCGCAGTTGAGACACTTGTAGCAGGACCCGGCTCGGACCATGATCATGCCGCAGTTGTCGCAGGCGGGCGCGTCTGACTGGGGATCGAACGTCAAGAGATCAGGCTCTAGACGACTCGTGGATTCGTGTTCCACGACTCTCTGTTCTGCCAGCTTCTGCGCTGGCTCGACGAGCTTTGCTTGAGTCTCATGGTTCTCAACCATCGTCTTCGCCAGGCCCATCGCGTCCTGGTCTTCTTTCGAGAGATACTTGAGCCCGAGATACCTGAAGATATAGTCCACTACAGATTTTGCGAATCTGATCTCTGGATTGTTCGTCATTCCCGCCGGCTCGAACCGGGTGTGAATGAACTTGTTAACCAGAACCCTCAGTGGAACGCCGTACTGTAGAGCTATCGAGATCGATGTAGCGAATGCATCCATCAGTCCCGATATTGTGCTGCCTTCCTTCGACATCACCACAAAGATCTCGCCGGGCGATCCGTCAGCGTAGAGACCAACCATCAAGTATCCTTCGTTGCCGTTGATGCTGAACTTGTGAATCGTCGCGTCACGCTGATCAGGCAGACGTTTCCGTAGAGGCTTGTAAGCCACCTTCTCCAACGGCTTGCCCTTCTCCTTCTCGTCCATGCTCGTCGTCAACGGCTGCGTTCTCTTGGACCCGTCCCGGTAGATCGCGATAGCCTTGAGACCCATCTTCCACGAGTTCACATAGGTCTGCATTATCTCGTCCACCGTCACACTGTTAGGCATGTTGACAGTCTTCGATATGGCTCCGGAGATGAACGGCTGGACCGCGCTCATCATCTTCACATGTCCCATGTAATGGATGCTTCGAGATCCTTTGGACGGCTTGAAGGCGCAGTCGAAGACGGGGAGATGCTCCGGCTTTAGATATGGAGCGCCCTCAATCGTGTCGTTGTTCTGAAGATAGCTTAGAATCTCCTCCGTCTGACTTGTGGAGTATCCGAGTCTCCTCAAGGCCTCCGGGACAGTGCCGTTGACTATCTTGATGACTCCACCGCCTACTAGCCACTTGTACTTGACTAGGGCAATGTCTGGTTCGATGCCCGTCGTGTCGCAGTCCATCATGAACGCTATCGTCCCCGTCGGCGCGATTACGGATATCTGCGCGTTCTTGAAGCCGAATCGCTCCCCAAGCGACAAGGCCTCGTCCCAGGACCTTACCGCTGCATCAACCAAATCCTTCGGAACATCTTCGCGTGGAATCTTGCCAGCGTGGGATCTATGCATCCCGATAACGTTGAGGAATGGTTTCTCGTTGCTCGGGTAGCCTCTGAAGGGTCCCAGCCTCTTAGCGATGAGTGATGAGGTTGCGTAGGCGTGTCCAGACATCAAGGCTGAGATGGCGGCGGAGAGGTTTCGACCCTTATCGCTGTCATAGGCGAAACCCCGCGACATTAGCAGTGCACCCAAGTTTGCGTAGCCCATTCCCAGCGGACGATAATCGTGGCTGTTCTTCTCGATCCCCGGAGTCGGGTAGCTCGCATTATCCACCAGAATCTCCTGGGCTGTGATGACTATCTCGACAGCGTGCTTGAAGGATTCAACATCGAACTCTCCCTCAGGAGTCCGGAATTTCATCAAGTTCAACGAGGCAAGGTTGCAGGCCGAATCGTCGAGGAACATGTACTCTGAACATGGGTTAGAGGCGTTGATCCGGTCAGTGTTGGAACATGGGTTCCATTCGTTGACTGTGGTGTCGAACTGTATTCCCGGGTCTCCGCAGATGTAGGCTGCCTCAGCCATCTGGCGCATGAGATCGCGCGCCTTGTAAGTGTCTGCGACCTTGTGGTTGGTGATGTAGTGAGTCTGCCATTCTTTGTTGTCTGTGACTGCGTGCATGAAATCGTCGGTTACGCGGACGCTGTGGTTCGCGTTCTGGAAGAAGACAGAGCCGTAGGCTTCCCCGTCAACAGCTCCGTCGTAGCCTGCGTCTATGAGTGCCCAGGCCTTCTTCTCCTCGTTTGCCTTCGACCAGATGAACTCGACAACGTCCGGATGATCAGCGTTCAGAATGACCATCTTGGCTGCTCGTCGTGTCCGGCCGCCGGATTTTATGACTCCCGCGAAGGCGTCGTAGCCTTTCATGAAGGATACGGGTCCGCTCGCCTTTCCGCCGGTGGAGAGATGCTCCTTCGAAGAGCGGAGCGCGGATAGGTTCGACCCTGTTCCGGATCCGTATTTGAACAGCATTCCTTCGGTCATGGCGAGCTGCATTATCGATCGCATGTCGTCTCTGACTGAGTTGATGAAACAGGCTGAGCATTGGGGACGATCCTCAACACCGACGTTGAACCAGACGGGGCTGTTGAATGCGGCCATTTGGTTGAGAAGAATGTGAGTAAGCTCGGCCTCGAATATCTGTGCCTCTTCCTCATCCAAGAAATATTGGCCCTTCATGCCCCACTTCGTTATCGTCTTGGCAACTCTATCGAGTAGTTGGCGGACGCTGGATTCTCTCTCGCGAGTCCCAAGGCGTCCACGGAAATATTTCGAAGCTACAATGTTAGTTGCGGTCTGGGACCAGAGAGACGGAGCCTCGACGCCTTTTTGCTCGAAAATAATCTGAGCTTTAGCGTCGGTAATTACGGCGTCTCGTGTTTCCCATTTTACCGCGTCGTAGGGATGGACGCCCAGTTTCGTGTAGCGTCTCTGGTATCTGAATTCCCCTCCGGGGACCTTCGGTATTTGATGTGTTTCCATTTTACTTGACACTTCTTCCCGTCCTGTTTTCTCTACGAAAACCGAGGAAGTATGCTTACCCCCTGCATCTCTACATTAAAGAGATTTGTACAGATTCGTATAAAAATATGGAGTGCGTTCTAGCACGCTGACTATGGTAGCGTGCGTCATCAACTGCAATGGTTCTCGCGACAGCCTGAGACAGCTATTCCTTCAGACTAACCAATACGCCGTCGCGGAGTGGGACGATCACAGTTGACATTCCGGAAGACTCTGCGACTAGGCGGTTGAACTTGATCATGGACTGTGTATCCTTCGACTTGCCGCCTTTAGCCACGTCTCCTCCCCACAGGGCGTTGTCTGCTACGAACAATCCGCCCTTTCGGAGCATGGGTATGGACATTTTGAATGCGTCAGGATAAACGTCCTTGTCGGAGTCTAGAAAAATCATGTCGAACTCTTCCTTTAACGTTGGTAGGATTTTGAGAGCGTTGCCCTCGATTACTTTCACTACGCGTTCGAGTCCCGCACCGGAAATATTCTTCTTGGCAATCTTGACCCGCTCGGGGTCCATGTCGATTGTTGTTACGGTGCCCTTCAGTGGAGCTACAGCGCGGGCCAGCCAGATCCCTGAGTAGCCTATCGCGGTTCCAATCTCTAGAACCTTTCTGCTCTGACTTGTCTTGGCTAGGTTGTAGAGCAGCCTCCCGACTAATGGTCCTATGATTGGGACGGCGTTGGAATCTGCATATTCTTCCATCTTCTCGAGTAGAGGATCTCGGGGTGCGGCAATCCGGTACAAGTAATCGTCAATGTAATCGTATGTGATCGACACGGGATGATCAGAAAACTATGAAGCAATTCGGGCTACATAATGGTTAGCAGGTAGAGTCTAGACAACGGTCTGAGTTATGTTGAAAGAGTTCGTCACCGTCTGGTCTGGGATGGAGCCGAGCGGCAAGAGATCGTACAGCTGAAACGTCAGAGTGAATCGTAGCATGTGGTTAGTCGAGGTGCGGAAGAAGAAGAGACTGGTCGATTGGACCGCGTCGCTCACATCGTGTCCATTACCCCAGGTCGAGGTTGATCCGTCAACACTATCCTGAATGCTGATACCCGTTACTCGCACTCCGAAGCCTTTTACGATCGAATTTGTGATCGTATGATTCACATCACTTATGACTAGAGAATAGTCTGTTCCTATACCTGTTCGCGGGAAAGTTACGTTTGATATTGAAATGGCCAAGTATGCTCTGCCATACCTCATCGTTTCCATGATGGTCCAGCTTCCCCGGTTCGAGTAGGGTCCGAACGCTGAGTACTTGCCTCCCACCATAGGGAGTAGCTGGGGGCTTGTAAACTGCCAGACCGCGAGGGCGACAATGATGATGAGGGACTATCGAGACAGCAATCTTCTTCCGGACCCCCAAGAAGTGTCGAGACTCTTCCTCGACAGGCGTCCTTTCCGGGACGTGTTACTGATTGATTTTTTATCGAGTTACACCAGCATTAGTAGTCATGCGGGGAGAGGGCCGTGATGAAGCGGCTAACATGGTCGGAGCGAAGCCCATGCTCCTCTGGTACGTCTGGATCCGGCTGGTTGATGGAGCATGGCATAGGCTGGATGAGATTTCGAAACAGCTCCGGCTGCCCAGCAACGCAATAGAATGGGCGGCGAAGTTTCTCTGCGACAAGGGCATGGCAGAGCGCGGGTTTGAAGAGGACGAGATCCGGTTACATCAAGGAAACGCCAAATTCGAAGACGCGGTAAGAGCACTGTCTTCTTCCACGAAGGCTTCGAAATAGAAGACCGAGACTGCGAGAATTTCGCCTTGTTGAGAAATTGATCAGAACGGGGTTCCCGGTTACCCGGGGAAAATCGTTCACGACTGGCCTAGACTAGAGCTTAAGACAAGAGTTCTAGCCAGACCGAATCTGCAACAACTTGGAATTTCGTCCTCTCGGTAAGACTTCGGAATCGATTCCAGAGGTAGGAATGGGCACTTGGGGAATGGGTGGCGGAATGCGTGCTGATTCTTCCGGTGACTCCGAGTCAATCGAGGCGCTAAAGCTCGGCCTTGAACTTGGCATGACTCTGGTTGACACTGCGGAGATGTATGGTGCAGGGCACAGCGAGGAAGTCGTCTCGAGGGCACTGGAAGACTGGCGGAAGCCTGTTTTCGTAGCGTCAAAAGTCTCGCCTTCGCACTTCGGGTATGACGATCTTCTCCGGTCCGCGAGGAAGAGCCTTGAACGGTTGCGCATGAAGAAGGTGGACCTCTACCAGCTTCACTGGCCTAATCCTCGGGCTCCAATTGCCGAGACCATGAAGGCAATGGAGAAGCTCGTGCGGGACGGAATGGTGCGCTACATCGGTGTCAGCAATTTCTCAGTCGCTCAGATGAAGGAGGCACAAGCGGCACTGTCGAGGGAAGAGATTGTGTCGAACCAAGTTGAATACAGTCTCGTAGACCGGACTGTCGAGGAGGAGATTCTGCCTTATTGTCAGCGGGAGAATCTCACACTCATCGCCTACAGTCCTCTCGGTCAGGGTAGAATTGCCAGAGGCAGAGGCGGACCGTTCAAGATCATAGACGAAATAGCTGCGAGACTTGGTAAGAGTCGAAGCCAACTCTCTCTAAACTGGCTTCTACAGCACGAGTCTCTCGTGGTTATTCCGAAAGCAGGTGACAAGAAGCATGTTGTTGAGAACGCTGGAGTAAGCGGCTGGAAGCTCAGCCCGAATGATTTTCAGGAGATTGATGAGGCGTTCCGATGAGATTCGGTAGTTGTACTTTCTCGGGCGAACTCTTGATCTGAGAATTCGACCAGAGCACAAGGAAGACTGACCCCTGAGCATTAGGTGCACGAAACGAGTCTGTATCTAGAGATTCTAAACGAGTGATTATTTCTGCGCCAGTTTATCATAAGATTTTCTCAGAACGAGTATCATTGCGACGTAGCATATAGTCGCCGCCAGCCCGAACCAGAAGAGACCCGCGTAGGTGTCTGAGCTATTGACCCTGTTGTTCTGGAGAGCGGAGATCCACTCTAGGATAGCCAGGAATTTCGCCCCCAGCCAGTAGCCGACAAATCCAGAGATAGCCACCCCTGAAAACGCATACGCCCACTTCCAACCGGCATTGGCAACCGATGATGCTGCCAGTATGACGACTAGAACACTGAGGATTCCCTGGAATACAAGAGAGTTCAGGAGAAGAACGAGAATAATCCCCAGAACGCGGCCATAGCTAGTTATCAACGCGGATGTCCCGGGGTCCACCGGGAGATATGATGAGACCGCGCTGGAGACCGCCAGATACTGGGAAGCGGTTAGAAAGGCGCTGGATAGGGATCCGAAAAGATAAGTGCCCAAGTGTTCTCTAAGACTACTCACAACGGATTCTCGACAGAGCACACTTTTCACATCGGAAGGTTTCAGGATATCGCGCAGCGGCTTCTCATATGAAGGTCTACCCTTGCCGAGGACTCTGTTGAGGGTCTAACTCTTAAAAGCCGTGTCGCAGCCTTGTCCAGCGGGGTCTTTTGCAGTTGGGAGTAGATGATGCACGGTTAAGAAGGGCGCGAATGATCGCTGAGGCGCGTTATGGTTTCCGGTGGCACCTTGCTATCTACATAATCGTTAACCTTGGGTTGGTCGCGATCTGGTACTACACGGGCGCCGGATTTCCCTGGCCTTTGTTCCCAATCCTCTTCTGGGGCCTTGGGGTCTTGGGTCACTACTGGGGCGCGTACCATACTACCGGAGGGGGCTGGATTGAGAGGGAGACCCAGAAGATTCTGCTAGAGGAAGAGGACAAGAAAACTTAGCGATATTGACTAGGGCGCGCAAAAGTCTCGCAACGATGCGCTCCGTTCCTGGTGATTCATTATTCACCCGGATCGCTAACTGTTAAGCGAGTGCTAGCGGTTCAATAGTTGAGTTCATATCAGTAGACGAAACGGTACCTCTCAGCAATGAGTGATTCCGACAAGGCCCTTCAAGATATGGAAGAGGGCGGGGACGGTATGACAAAGTATGGGAATATGATGCTGGAGTTCATCAAGAAAGAGATCTTTGAGGAGAGGAAGAACATCTCTGTTGAAGAGGTCGTTACTCTCGTAGCCGCTCTCACTGATCTGTCAGTAAGCCTGCTATCCAAATTTCGCAAGGAACCCATTGACTCCTCAAGAGCGACCGAGATAGGGAGAGACGTGTTCAAGCACATGGTTGGCAAGATTGGCTTTGATGTGGGACAGCTCGGAAAGTCATCGCTCTACGCGTAGCGTCCCAGAACCAGGACTTTCATCTTGTGCTCCGCGTAGAGCATTTCCTGAAGCTCTCCCAGCCTCTCGTTGAGTTTCTTGGACTTCTCACGCTCGTCCTGACCTTTACCCTCAAAGCTTGAGGTGTCGTCGGCATCGACCTTGTTCAGGTGGACCTCTTCTCCCGGGTCTATCCTGTACCGGCCGACATGGAGATCGCCTGTCATCCTGAAATCGTAGTCTACCAGAGAGTTCTTAGGCGTTTTCGCATTGTTCTCTAACCCTAGACTCACTGATTGCCTTCTAACGTAGTGCTCAAAACCTAGAGGTGCAGCATGAATGGTTAGGACAGCATGCCGAAACTCAAGTTCAGTAAAGAGTACCTCCAGCGGGCTACGAAACCGATTCCCAAGAAAGACTCCGCCAAGAAGGACCAGACGACAGCAGAAGTCCAGTCTCAGCCAAGACATGCAACGGGATTCCTCCAGTATTGCGGAACTTGCGCGAGGAATCAGTTTTTCAAAGTGGACACGCTAGGCTGGAAGACCTGCACCGTCTGCCACAGCACCGCACCAGATAGAAGCCAGAGTCCAATCTGATCGGAAAGGTTCTCCTGGACGCGGCAAGATCGAGTAAGCCCCCCCCGGGGGGAGGGGGGTCCCAGAGTGGATCATTCCGATTTCACCTTTGTTTCGCGTTTCGGCGCCACTTTGAACCTAGAAGAGCTGTTTTTCAGGGTCGGAAAACGAGCAGGAGCCGCAAGGCGAACGAGCAAATGAGACTTCGATGGGCTGGCTAGGCGTCAAGGTATTGTTTCCTAGGTCCTCTTGTCTCTGCGCTCCCAATCAAATGGTGGTCCACATTTTTGACATTTGTACATTGACTGTCCTAGGTCCATCGCAATTCGCTATTCTATGTCTTCCAATAGGAAGACCCTTTTTCATATAATTCGAGATGAGTAGCCCAAAAATGAATAGGAAGGGCACCTTTCGCTTTACGACCGTTGGCTGAGTTCGTCCGGACTGAACCGTCTCGACAAATTCCGACAAATTCGATGGTCTCTCTCCCTCAATAGGAAGACGCAGGCGTGTGGTCCTGGCTAGTCAGTATTTGACGAAAGAAACTGGTCTTGTCCGTTTCCGTCAACGCCTTGTCATTATTCGAAGAGAACTATTCGCTCCATCATCCTTGCCAATTCATGTGTTCAAGCGTCGAAGAGTGACTCAGAGGGGTGTCGCACCAGAAGTCAGGACCCGTGTTGTAGCAAAACTTGTCGAAGCCATCGAAGAGACCGAACATCTCGCAAAGTCGGCAGCGAAGAGAACCAAGACAGGTGGAGGCGGAATCTCTCCCAAGGAACGCTGGTACCAGTTGATGGGATATCTCGCACAGGTTCTCGATGGCGTCCTCAAGAACCTCGACCTGGAGAGTGTCAAGGAGAAGATGGATCAGATGGAGACTGCACTGGATGAGCTTCAAAGGACGAATCCGACGACTGGATGACAAACTCGAACGGGTCAAAGCCGTTCGAGGCCGGACCAGGGAGTGGCCAGTAGACCCGGTCGAGTTCTGTGTCCAGTATCTCGGGTTCACTCCAACAATCTACCAGGAGAAACTCTTGCGGGACCCTGCGCAGTTCATCGTGGCTCGCTGGTCCCGCCAGTCAGGAAAGACCCACTGCGTTGCAGCGCTGCTGCTATGGTCGTGTCTCCGGAACAGAGGATTCAACGTTCTCGTCTTGGCCCCTGCGGTCCGCCAATCCAAGATCATCATCCGGAAAATTACCGGATTTCTTTCAAGACTGCCGAAATACGTGGCGTTGAAGCCGCTCAAGACAAAGATCGAGTTCTACAACGGAAGCAGAATCCAAGCCTTCCCGAACAGTCCAGAAACAATACGAGGTGAACCCGGCGTAAATCTACTGTACGCCGATGAGTTCTCATACATCAAAAACGATAAGGAACTCTACGAGGCCGCTATCTTCTCCCTGGCTACAACCAACGGCCGGTTTCTCGCAACGAGCACACCCGGCTCGCGCGAGAGCATGTTCTACGGAATGTGCACGGATGACGTGAATTATGGCGACTTCTCAAGACACCACGTGAGCTACTTGGACGCCCTGGAACCGAAGGGGCCGCTCAAGCTGGAGATTCTTGAGAAGCTCAAACGACAGTTCTCTTCGGACCCATGGAGGTGGAGGAGAGAGATGGAAGCAGAGTTCGCCGACGACCAGGACAGCTGGCTCAGCATGGCACTAATCACCAGATGCGTGGACCCGAAACTTGAGTACATTCGAGAAGGAGCCATACTCACCGGTTCCTAAGTTCTACGTTGCGGGAGTGGACGTGGGACAGAAGCAGGACCACTCCGCAGTAGCTGTAGTGGACAAAGTTGAGAGGAGATTCGCCCTAGTCCATCTCAAACAGTTCCAGCTCGGAACAGAATACGGGTCCGTAGTCGGTTATCTCAAACTCCTCAACGAGAATCTCCATGACCTGCGTCGAATCATGATCGACCAGACAGGCCTCGGGGAGACTTTCATGTCGATGGCGATAAACTCGGGACTGAAGAACGCGAGAGGCATCGAATTGTCCCAGCCGAAGAAACAGGATGTAATGACCTTCCTGAAGCACTGCATGGAGGACGGACTCGTCC
>Ga0209236_1001989_pt1 | contig 12480 bp, 9 predicted proteins | sample GraSoi013_1_40cm_FD_185819 | JGI IMG/M metagenome (GOLD analysis project Ga0209236, IMG submission 185819) | Grasslands soil microbial communities from the Angelo Coastal Reserve, California, USA - Sample 09_27_2013_1_40cm (SPAdes) (version 2) | ecosystem: Environmental > Terrestrial > Soil >... | reverse complement strand
GTCGTCGATTCGTCTGTCGAGACTCCGGCGCCCATATCAATTGCCCCGGCCGTGGTGGCCGCGGTCGAGCCTCACTTCGAGCCGGTCAAGCGCCCGGTGACCGAACCCCCAGTGACCCGCGCTGTCGTGGCGGAGCCGACGCGTTTCGAGGCACCAGTGCCTCGCGCTCCGCGCGCTCAGCCGCCCTTCGCTGCGCCGGCCGCGGCTGTCATGCCGACGCCGCCGGCGGTGCCCGAGTATCAGAGCGTGACACTCGCCACCGAATCCCCCGTCACGGTGTCGCCGTCGCTGGTCGTGGCGGTCGCCGAGCCGGCCGTCGACGAGCCTGTTCTGGCCTCGCCCACACTGCAACTGGAGGCGATCGAGGCAACGGCGTCCCTGCCGTCCGTCGATTCGGGGACCAACGGATGCGCGACTGAACCGGTCGCTTCCATCGATCAGCCTTGGGTCGAGCCCGAGGTCAACGCGGCTGTCGTCGCGGCGACCCCGGAGGTGGCGGAGCCGGAGGCTCCAGTCGCTGAGGCGGTGCCGGTCGCTGCTCCGGCCGAGCCCGTCACGCCGATCGAGCCCGCGCCGATCTCCGCGGCGCCGGTGCCGAGCCCGCCCGTGTGGGCGAAGCTCCAGGCGCAGCCGGCCGGCAGCCGGCCCTACTTCTTCGCCCAGGCCACGAAGGGCATCGCGCCGGTCGAGGCTCCAGACGCCACAGTGGCGGCGCCGGCGGAGCAGCCCGCGGCGACCGCGCAGCCGAGCGTCGGCACGACGGTTGTCGCAGTCGACGACCGCCCGGAGCTCGAGTCGCTGAGCTTCCCGAAAGACGGTCTGTCCCGCCAATGGCTCGAGTTCCTCAGCCAGCTCGGGGCGACCAAGTAGAGGGCTGCCGGTGACCGCCAACATCGAAGGCCAGACGCAGGTGACGGACGTGGCTCCAATCGAGCGGCTGCGCGTTCTCCTGGTGGACGACAATGCCTCCGTCCTGCGGTTCCTGGCCTCGGCGTTCTCCGCGAACCACTGCCAGGTGACGAGTGCGTCGACCGCGGAGCAGGCGCTCGAGCAGCTGGGCGATGACCCCTTCCACCTCGTGGTCTCCGACATCAAGATGCCGGGCCTGAGCGGCCTCGACCTGCTCCGCGCGGTCAAAGGCAAGCAGCCGGGGACGCCGGTGGTGCTGATCACGGGAGTGCCCTCGGTGAATTCGGCAGTCTTCGGCCTCCGCCACGGCGCCTACGACTATCTGCCCAAGCCCTTCTCGATCACGGAGGTGAAGGACCTCATTCAGCGCTTGCGGCGGGACCGTGCCAGTGGCAGCGGTACCGTCAACTATCCCGCGGGACTGACCGAGGAGCTGGCCAGGAGACAAGGCGGCGTCGAGGCGATGTCCCGGATCGGTGAGGTCGCGCTGCAAGGGCTCGAGCCGAGCGTCTTCGCCGAGAAGGTGCTCGAGTACACCATGCAGAGTCTCCGTTGCGACGGCGCGCTCATGCTGCTGAGGGACCAGGGAGGGCAATTCAACGCGAGCCGGAAAGGCGAGCCCTCGCTGGTCGGCCAGATCCTGGCGCTCCTGCACGCGTCGTTCGGCAACGTCGTCAAGACCGGCGGCCGCGAGACGTTCGTGCTGACGACGCGAGAGCACGGCTTCGAGGGCCTCGCCGCGCTGGTCCCGGGGGTGGGCGACGCGATGGGCATCCTCTGCGTCGGCCGCAGCGCCGACAACGGCGCCTTCCTGCCCGACGAGAAGGCGCTCCTGCTCGGCTATGCCCAGACCACGGCGGTCGCGCTCCAGAAGCTCCTCTTGCGCGAGAACCTCGAACGGAACCTGATCGACACGATCGCGTCGTTCGTCATCGCGCTCGAGTCGAAAGACCCGTACCTCAAGGGCCACTCGGCTCGCGTGTCGCTCTACTCCGGAGAGCTCGCGACGGTCATGGGCGTCCCGCCGGCCGAGGTCCTCCTGATGAGCCGCGCCGGCATGCTGCACGATCTCGGCAAGCTGGTCATCATGGACAACATCCTCAGCAAGCCGCGCCAGCTGACCGAGGAGGAGTTCGAGCTGATCCGCACGCACCCGGTGGTCGGCGACAAGATCTTGAAGCCTCTGCGATTCCTCGCGTGCGAGGCCAAGGCGGTGCGTCACCACCACGAGCGATACGACGGCAAGGGCTACCCGGACGGCCTCAAGGGAGACGACATTCCGCTCATCGCCCGGGTCGTGACGGTGGCCGACGCGTTCGACGCGATGACGTCCGACCGCCCGTACCGGAGCAAACGGCCGCTGGCGATAGCGATGGAGGAAATCGTGCGCGGCGCCGGCACCCAGTTCGACCCCATCGCCGCCGACGCCTTCTCGACCATTGCCCTCCCGCGCCTGGAGCAGATCAGCCGACATCTCGATCTGCGCGACGTGACCGACGCGGACGCTGCTGCCCCGCCGCTGGTGGAGGCCCGTTGACGGAGTCGGCCCGCCCGAGGATCCTCGTCGTCGACGACGCTGGCCCGGTCGTCATCCTGTGCGTCAACGTGCTACAGGCCCTGGGGTATTCGATCAGGGCCGCGAACCGAGGCGAGACGGCCATCGAGCTGTGCCGCAAGGAACCGTTCGATCTCCTCGTCGTCGACTACAAGATGCCGGGGATGAACGGATTCGAGGTGCTCGGGCAGGCCCGCCAGATCCGTCCACGCATGGCCTGCATGCTGATGACCGCGCACGGTACGCCCGACATCATCAACGAGGCGACGCGGCTCGGATTCGACTACATCCTGTTGAAGCCGTTCACGCCGTCGGAGCTCCGCGGGGCGGTCGACAAGGTCCTCGCGAGCAGGGCCTAGGAGAGCGCGGGGTGCCGCTCAATGCGCCCGCGACCGGAACGGCGGGAGTCGTCATGACGTGGAAGGCCGGTGCGATCCATGGGTGGCTCGATCGAGTGCTCTCGGTCGGCTATGGCGTGGTCTACGACCACGTCTACCCACGTTTCAGCCACTACCAGCGCCTCCAGACTGAGGTCCGCGACCTGGTCGAAGCCGGCGTCCCGGCGCGTGTCGAGCGACGGGACGTGCGGGTGCTGGACGTGGGGTGCGGGCCCGGCAACTTCACGTGCGCGCTGGCCGAGGCGGGATTCGCCGTCACGGGGCTCGACCCGGACGCCGCGCTGGTCGGCGCGGCGAAGGGAAAGCGCCGGGCGCGGCACCTGGCCAACCTGGCCTTTCGGCAGGGCGAGCTCACGCGGGGCAGCACGTTCCGCGACGGCGCCTTCGACCAGGTCGTCAGTATCCACTCGCTCTACGCCCACCCGGCGCCGGACCGGCTGCTCCGCGCGGCGCACCGAGTGCTCAAGCCCGGCGGGCACGCGGTGTTCGTGAATCACGCGCGGCAGATCGGGCAGTGGTCGACGCTGCGGGAGATCGGACGGCGCGACGGACTGGGCGCGGCGCTGCACTGTCTTCTGTGGGTGCTGCCCAGCTCGATCTTCGAGGCGGCGCGCGCGCGGGTCGGGTCACACTACTGGGACGAGGCCACGTTTTCGGCCCAGGTGCGACGGGCCGGGTTCGCCGTGCTGGACATGCGAAGAACGTTCCTCGCCGGCGCCAGCCTGCTGGTGTGGGCGAGAAAGAGCGCCGAGATCTAAGTGAGCCGTGACGACGTCGTGCCGTACCCATCTCAGCCTCCCGACGGCGTCACGCCGGCCGCGCCCGCGCAGCGGGCGGGAGATCGTATGCCTTTTCGGGAAGCGCTCGAGCACATGATCGCCGTCACGTACGGCGTCACCTATGACGCCGTGGTGACGCGCTTTCCACCCTATGAGGCGATGCTCGAGGAGATCGTCGCGTTCGTCGCCCGCTCGGTCTCCGACGAGGCCTCACCCCGTGCGACCCGGGTGCTCGATGTCGCGTGCGGGATCGGCAACGTCAGCCTCCGACTCGCGACGGAGGGCTACTCGGTCGTCGGCATCGACGGCGTCAAGCACCTGGTCGAGATCGCGCGCGAGAAGAACAAGCCGCACGGCGCCAACCTGGCGTTCCAGCACCTCGACATCGCGCGTACCGCGATGCCGGGTGCGGGGAACTTCGACGTCCTCGTGAGCATGCACACGCTGTATTGGCATCCCGATCCGGCGGCGCTGCTCGCGGGATGCCGGCGCGCGCTCAAGCCCGGCGGACACGCGATCTTCCTGACCTACGACCGCCCGGCGCACGTGACGCGGACGTTCAGCGCGGTGCGGGCCTCGGAGGGACTCGGGGCGGCCGTCGGAGCCCTGCGATGGCTGCTGCCAACCGTCGCCTTCGAGTTCTTCCGGGAGAGCGAGCACCGCTACCTCAGCGCGGCCGAGTTCCATGAGATGCTGCGCCGTGCCGGGTTCGAGATCATCGAGTCCCGCCAGACGTTCCTGTCGGGCCTGAGCCACCTTGCGTGGTGCCGGACGACGTGAGCCGCGCCGTCCGAGCCGTGCCATACGAACAAGCCTCGCCGTCCGAGGCGAGTGTGAAGGAATGGCTGGGAAGAACCGGGTCCGTCCCGGATCATGCGGCGAAGGAGCGTTCCATGAAAAGGCGCGTGAATGCGCTCGTGCTGCTCATCGTATTGTCGGTGCTCGGGCCGGCGCTCGCGACGGGCGAGGCCGGTGGCCATCGCTCTCCGAGCAATGACGTGGTGCTCTATGAGCTGAACGAGCAGGCGCAGTTCACCGTCGACAAAGGGCGCCTGCATCGCGTGGCGATGTCGGGGCTCGAGGGAAAGGCCAGGCTCGGGACGCCGCTCTGTACCGAGGACCTGATGGACCACGCGGAGAAAGTCTTCAAGGCGCGCCAGCGGACGGTAAAGGACGCGGGCCGCTGCACCGTCGTGGCCTTCGGGAACAGCGACCTTGACCTGGGCGACCGTGACCTCGGCATTGTGCAGGGCACGATCGACGGGACGCTCTACGTCGTCGTCAACAGCGAGCTGACCAACCTCACCGATGCTCCCGAGCTGGTGGTCATGACCGGCAGCTTCACCGGCACGGTCGTGGTGACGGATGCGGCGATCATCACGATCACGGGCGGCACGCTGACCGGCACCGGCTCGCCGACATTCTGCCCCGGAGGCTGCAAGTTCACGGGAAAGTTCAGGCAGCCGTTCACGGTCCATCATGTCGCGGTCTACAAGAAGGACAGTGGTCAGCTCGTGCCGGTGCTGCCGGACGAGCGGGCGCTGGGGGACCCTACCGTGCGCCTTGAGATCACCTTCGTCGACGACTAACGCAGGGGGGGGAATGATCGCCGTGGAAGAGGCGCCGTCAGTATCGTCGAGCCGGGGGGAGGGAAACGCGCGCCGGCGGGGCGTGGTCTCGCAGGGGCTGCGCGTCTACCTGCGGGCGCTCTCGCCGGACGACCTCGAGTATCTCTCCGCGTGGGCGGAAGACCCGTTCATCGAGCGCATGGTCGGGAGCGAGTTCCTGAACTCCTACAAGCACGTGTACGACAAGGACCCCTCGTTCTACGAGGCGTGCCTGATGGATTCGACGCAGATCGTCCTCGTGATCGAGGCCAGCACCGAGTGGGCCAGGCCCCTCGGGCTGGCGCGGCTGTTCAATATCCACCTCCAGGAGGGCTACGCCTTCCTCGAGGTCATGCTGACCGACTCGAAGGCGATCCGCCGCGGATTTGGTGTGGAGGCGGGCAAGCTCATCTCGTACTATGGGGTGGACGTGCTGGGACTCCGGCGCATCGAGGCGAAAGTGTACGAGTACAACCGTCTGAGCGCCAACTCGCTGAGGCGCAATGGCTTCCGGCAGGAAGGCATTCTCCGGCAGGCGGGATACCAGGACGGTCAGTGCTGGGACATGCTCGTCTTCGGCATTCTGAAGCACGAGATCGAGCAGCAGCGCCGGAAGGACCAGGTCTATCTCCCTCTCGATGGTGTCGAGGGGGACACGCGTGACACTACATAATTTCCTCCCGCTCCTCGCGCTGATCCTCAACGTCGCGCTCGCCGGGATCACCCTGTTCCGCAATCCCGGGAGCCGGTTGAACCGGCTGTTCACCTATTTCGTGGGCGGCATGGCCGTCTGGAACTTCGGCGTCTTCATGCTGCGCAGGTCGCCGGACGAGACGACCGCGGTCTTCTGGGAGATCGTCATCCACACCGGGGTCATCGCGCTCCCGGCCTTCTACTATCACTTCGTCCTGATCTTCCTCGAGAGCACGACGCGTCACCGGACCTCCCTGGTCGTCGTCTACGCGCTCGCGCTCGTCTTCAGCATCATCAACCTGAGCGGCTCGTCGTTCTTCATGAGCGGCGTGAAGTCGACGTACTGGGGATGGGCGCCGGCGACCGGTCTCCTGTACATGCCATTCTTCGTGTACTTCAACTTTTTCCTCATCTATGGGCTCGCACACCTGATCCGGATCTACAAGGACGTCGACTCCAGCTTCCGACGGAATCGCGCGACCCTCATCCTGCTGGGCACCGGGGTGAGCCTGGTCGGCGGGTTCATCGACTTCGCGCGGTTCATCCTCGCCCGGTTCGTGCCGGCGGCCGACCTCGTGTATCCGATGGGCATCCCCGCGAACATGGTGTTCGCGCTCATGCTCGGGACGTCGATCGTCCGCTACCGCCTCTTCGACGTGAACGTGGTGGTGAAGAAGGGCGCGATCTATCTCTTGGTGTGGGGCGTGCTCACCTCCACGCTGGTCATGGCCGAGCAGTACGCCGACTGGGACCAGCTGAATCCGCTCTGGGTCATCCTGCCGCTGGGATTCGTGATGACCATGCTCGTGAGCCCGCTCGGGCAACGGCTGGAGGAGCGGATCGAGCGTGTCATGTTCAGTCGTCGGCGCGGGTGCTACGAGACGCTGCTGGACCTCAGCCAGCGGATGGGCTCGATCCTCGAGTTCGGGCGGCTGATGGAAACGCTCGTCCACGGGCTCGTCCGCGGGGTGCCGCTCACCCACTGCGTGCTCATGATCTACGACGCCCAGCGCGGCGCGTTCGTCGCCTACCGCGAGGACGCCACCGTCGGCGAGGGCGCCGGGGCCGTGTCGATCCCCGTCGACAGCCGGCTCGTGCAGTGGCTGAACCAGACGGGTCGGGTGCTGGTGAAGGAAGAGGTCAAGCTGAATCCCCAGATCACGGCGTACTTCGAGACGGCCGAGGGCGAGCTCGACGCGATCAAGGCGACGCTGATCGTGCCGCTGAAGATCGAAGGCAAGCTGACCGGGATTCTCCTCGTCGGCGAGAAGCTTTCCGGCGACATCTTCGACGATCAGGAGCTGGAGGTGCTCGCCGTCCTCGCCAACCAGGTCGCCATCTCGCTGGAGAACGCGCGGCTCTACGAGGAGCTCTCCGAGTCCAACGCGCAGCTCCTGCAGGCGAGTCGGCTCAAGTCCCAGTTCCTGGCGAGCATGTCGCACGAGCTCCGGACGCCGCTCAACTCGATCATCGGCTTCTCGAAGGTGCTGCTGAACCGCTTCGACGGCGAGCTGACCGAGCGCCAGGAGACCTACATCCGCTCGGTGCATAACAGCGGCGCCCATCTCTTGCAGCTCATCAACGGCATCCTCGACTTCTCCCGGATCGAGGCCGGCAAGCTCGAGATGATCGCCGAGGAGCTCGACCTGCACGAGCTGATCGACGAGTGTATCGAGTCGTCGGTGCCGCTCGCCCGCGGCAAGCAGATGAAGCTCGAGAACAACGTGCCGCTCGAGCTGCCGCCGTTGTCGGGCGATCGCACGAAGGTGAAGCAGATCCTGCTCAATCTGCTGTCCAACGCGATCAAATTCACGGTCCAGGGACGGGTGCTCGTCAGCGTCGTGGCCGAGCCGGACGCGCTCCGGGTGAGCGTCGCCGACACGGGCATCGGCATCCGCGAGGACGACCTCGCGCGCCTGTTCGAGCCGTTCCAGCAGCTCGACAACCCGGTCGCCCGCAGCGCCGGCGGCACCGGGCTCGGCCTCGCGATCAGCAAGAAGTTCGTCGAGCTGCACGGTGGCCGCATCTGGGCGGAGAGCCGTGAGAACCAGGGCTCCACGTTCCATTTCACGCTCCCGCTGACCTGAGGAGAAGTCGCCGCATGCCGGTACGTCTGCTCGATCAGAAAACCAAGATCCTCTACATCGAGGACAACCGCGAGAACCGGTTGCTCGTGCGCGCGGTTCTGGAGGCGGCGGGCTACATGATTGTCGACGCCGAGGACGGCCTGGCCGGGATCGAAGCGGCGATCCGCGAGGAGCCCTCCCTCATCCTGCTCGACATCAACCTGCCGGGCGTCGACGGCTACGAGCTCGTCGCGATCCTGAAATCGTTCCCGAACCTGGCCTCGACGCCGGTGGTCGCCCTGACCGCGTACGCGATGCAGGGCGACCGGCAGCGGACGCTGGTGGCCGGCTGCGACGGCTATATCCAGAAGCCGATCGACGTCGACGCCTTCCCCCGCCAGGTCGCCGAGTTCCTGGGCGGCAAGCGCGAGCGGGTCGAAAGCCGCGACGAAGGCGTGTACCTGCGCGAGCTGAACCAGCGGCTCGTCTACCGTCTGCTCAACCAGGTCGAGGAGCTGAAACGGCTGAACCAGCACTTCGTGCGCCGCGCCTCGCAGCTCGAGGACCTGCACCATTCCATGCAGGACATCACCTCCGAGCTCGGGGTCGCCGGGATGCTCGAGAAGCTTCTGGGCGGGCTCTCGCAAGCGATCGGCGCCACCAGCCTGAGCGTCGAGCTCAGCGAGCCGCCGGGCATCCACGTCGCCGTGCGCCGAGGTTCCGCCGAGCAGCCACGGAGCGTGCTGACGGGCTCCGGCGTCGGGCCGGCCGAGGACTGGGCCGAGGTCGAGTGGAAGCTGCCCCTCACTGTCCGGGGGCGCCCGCTCGGCGTCATGATCGCTCGACACGTCCTGCCGCCCGGGGCCAAGGCCGACGAGGAGCAGCTGCTCAAGATCGTCGCCGACCAGGTGGCGATCGCCGTCGAGAACGCGCGCCTCTACGAAGGGGTGATGCGCCGTGCCGCCGAGCAGGAAAGCCTCGTCGAATCCGGCCGCCTGCTCACCGGCACGCTCCAGGTCTCCGAGGTGCTGCATCGGCTCAGCGAGCTCGTGCGCAGCCGGTTCGGCGCCGACGTGGCGCGCATCCTCATCAGCGACGACGACGTGCCCGGCGTCTTCCGGCTCCACGCTCAGGCCGGGACGACCCGGACGGCGAAGGATACCGCGCAGCATGGCGAGGACAACGAGGGCCTCATCGGGTGGATCGCCACGCACCGCACGCCGCTGGCCTACAGCGACGTCCTGACCGAACCCGGCGTCAAGCGACGGGAGTGGCTCGCGAGCGAAGGATTCGTGTCGTTTCTCGGCCTGCCGCTCTTCCTCGAGAGCGAGCTCGTCGGGATCCTGACCATCCTCTACCGCGCGCGTCACGCGTTCACGCCCGAGGAGCTGGCCCTGGGGGAGGCGCTCGCGACCTCGGCGTCGGTGGCGATCCGCAACGCGCGCCTGTACGAGCAGACGCAGGAACGCCTGCGTCAGACGGAGACCCTCCTCGCCGTGAGCCAGGACGCGAGCTCAACGCTCGAGCTGACCGAGATTTTGCGCAGGACGACGCGGGCGATGGTGCGCTCGCTCGGCGCCGACACCGGGGGGGCCTGGCTCTTGACCGAGGACGGGAGCCGCTTCGTGCCGATCGTCGGGTACCACGTGCCCCGGGAGCTCTTGGGGGCGCTCGAGAGCGCGACGCTAAAATCGATGGATCCCCGTGTGAGCGACTGGCGGCGGGTCGAGGGGCCGGTGTATGCCAGTCACAGCCAGGAGGACACGCGGTTCACTCACCCGTTCGCCCGACTGCTGCCGCACAAGTCGATCCTCATCCAGCCGATGCGGTGGAAGGGCGCGAGCATCGGAGGCTTTGCGATCGCGTGGCTCAAGGAGCATCATCGCTTCACCCCGGACGAGCTGCGGCTGGCCGAGGGCATCGCGCTGCAGGCCGCGGTGGCGAGCGAGAATTCACGGTTGTACGAAGGCGAGAAGCAAAAGCTGGTCGAGCTCAAGCGGACGCAGGCGCAGCTGATCCAGTCCACGAAGCTCGCGGCAATCGGCGAGCTGGCGGCGAATATCGCCCACGAGATCAACAATCCCCTGACGAGCGTGCTCGGCTTCGCCTCGTACCTCGCCGAGCAGGTCGCGCCGGGCCAGCCGATGCGCGAGGAGCTCGACCTCATCCAGGAAGAGGCGGGGCGCGCCCGCGACATCGTGAGGGACCTCCTGCACTTCAGCCGGCAGCGCGAGTTCATCCCGCAGATCACCGATCTCAACACGGTGCTCGAGCAGACGCTGTCCATGGTGCGCCGGCAGGGTGCCCTGGACGCGATCTCGCTCCGGGAGGAATACGCGCCGGGGCTGGCTCCCGTGGAGATCGACGTGCCCCGCATCAAGCAGGTGTTCCTGAACCTCATCAACAACGCGGTCTACGTCATGAAGGACCGCGGCGGGTCGCTCACCATCCGGTCCCAGGCCAGCGGGGCCATGGTGCAGGTGGAGGTGACGGATACCGGCACGGGGATTGCGCCGGAGCACCTGGACCGCATCTTCGAGCCGTTCTTCACGACCAAGCCCGAAGTCAGCGGCACGGGCCTCGGGTTGTCGGTGAGTCTGGGGATCGTGCAGAGCCACGGCGGGACGATCGAGGTGAAGAGCCAGCTCGGCAAGGGCTCGACCTTCACCGTCAAGCTTCCGGCCAAGCCGGGGGCAACGGTGGAGGACCCTGATCCCGACGTCTAGCGCGGCATTTCTAGTCGCCCGCCCGGTCCTCGATACCCCTCGACCCTCGCGATAACTTTCTTGCCGGCGCGCCATACCCGGACGTCCACCTAAATAGCCAGACTCGATGAGGATTCCCGATGCGGATGCATTTCCGGACTGAGAACGACAATAAATCAGCCGCTTACGTAGTTTTTACTCCGAAAAACCATCCCTGGGAAGTCAATGTAATCAGAGGTTTATATGGCAGAGATCTTGGTCTCTCGCTTGCAGTCTCTCCTCTGCGGACGCAGCTATAAGCCGACATAGGGCACGAGGAGAGAACGCGATGACGAGCATAGGTTGGAAAAGCGCGGTGAGGTGGAGTCTCTTGGGGCTGGTGCTCCTACTGTTCGGGCCGGCGCCAGCCGTGGCGTGGGATCTGGGGCAGATTTGGCTCGATTTGGGTACGCTCTCGGCAGATGTGGTCCTTTACGAAGTCACCGAGGACATGTACCTCAAGGACGCTGCGGGCAACTTCGTGATGCAGCCCGTTGCGGGTGGCCGGCGGACTGCGGTCGCTCAGCTTTCCGGCTGGGCGAAGCTGGGAAGCCCGCTCTGCCCCGCGTGGGTGGTGATGGTCGCCCCGACGACCAAGAAGTGCGCGGTGAACGCCAAGGGCGCGGACGACCTGAGCCTCGCCACTGGCAAGGGTACGGTCAAAGGGGAGTTCTCGGTGGTGGTCCAGGGTGACAACCTGGTGGACGCGGAGGAGTTCGTGATCATGACCGGGAAATTCTCTGGCGACGCCAACCTCTGGCCGGCCTTCACGGGCCGGGCGCCGCTGGGGTACATCACCGACGGTGTCGCTACGATCGACGGTAGCGGCCTCACGTCCAACTTCACCGGCACGTTCCGGCTTCCCGTCAAGCTCAGGACAGGGAGCTCGTGGGCCGACCTCCTGCAACTGGACGCCTACTACGTGAGCGACCTGGGCGTACCGGTCTGGGTGAAGGCTAATGAGCGGTCGCTCGGCGTCCCGACGGTACGGCTCGAGATCAAGTTCTAGTTCCCGACGCCTCCTCGTGCCTCTCTCCTGGGCCCGAGCCGGAACACCGGCTCGGGCCCGTCGCGTCTGCGGTCCTCGGCGTCACTCGGCCTTGAAATACTTCGCGGCGGGGTGATGAAGCACGAGCGCGGACACCGACGCCTCCGGATCCATCATGAAGCCCTCCGTCAGGCTCAGGCCGAACGCCTCGGGCTCCAGCAGCCTGAACAGGGTGGCTTGATCGGCGAGGTTCGGACAGGCCGGATACCCGAAGGACACACGGATCCCCCGGTAGTGCGCCTTCAGCTTCTCGCTGATCGGTAGCTCGGGCGGGTCCGGAAATCCCCACAGGGTCCGGAGCCGCGCATGGAGCATCTCGGCGAACGCCTCCGCGCACTCGATCGCCAGCGCCTGGAGCGCATGGGAGCGCACGTACTCGCCCCGGTCCTTCCACTCCGAGGCGAGCTCTCTGACCCCCGCGCCGCAGGTCACCGCGAACAGCGCCAGGTAGTCGTCCGCGTCGTCCGTCACGTAGTCGGCGAGGCAGAGCCGCTCGCCGTCCTTCTGCCGCGGGAACTCGAACGTCGCCGCCTCGCGGCCGGTTGCGTCGAAGAGCACCACCGTGTTGCCGGCGGCCCGGACGCGGTACCAGCGGTAAGCCCCATGGGCGCGAAACAGGCCGCGAGCGACGGCGTCCCGCTTGAGTGTCTCGACGATCTCGTGGACCTCGAGCACCTTCGG
>Ga0209236_1001982_pt1 | contig 12496 bp, 11 predicted proteins | sample GraSoi013_1_40cm_FD_185819 | JGI IMG/M metagenome (GOLD analysis project Ga0209236, IMG submission 185819) | Grasslands soil microbial communities from the Angelo Coastal Reserve, California, USA - Sample 09_27_2013_1_40cm (SPAdes) (version 2) | ecosystem: Environmental > Terrestrial > Soil >... | reverse complement strand
CCGCCGTGCCTGCGCAGGCCCGCAGCAGCGACTCCCGGTCGCGCAGATCGCCGATCGCGATCTCGGCGGCGCCGGCGATCTCGCTGGGGAGCCGCCCCTCGCTTCCCGGCCGACAGAGGACGCGAACCGGACGACGTTCGCGGACCAGCCTCCTCGCCACATGGCGGCCGATGAACCCCGTGGCACCCGTGACCAGGTTCATCGCGCCTCCCGGAACCAGAGGACGCATCGCTCGATGGCGGGTGTCACGGGACCGGCCTTGAACCCGAGCTCGGTGTGCGCGCGGGCGCCGTCGAAGTAGAGATATCTGCCGATCAGGCCGCTCATGGCCGAGGTGAGCGCCGGGGCCTTCCTGGTGAAACGATCCGCGGTCCACTCGGCCACCGCGCCGACGACGTCGAGCAGCGCCTTGGGAGCCTTGAACCGGGGCCGGGCGACGCCCGCGATCCCGGCGACCTTCGTCATGAACTCCTGGTTCGAGAGATTTTCGCCGACGAGCAGGTACTGACGGCCCACCGTGCCGCGTTCGAGCGCGAGCCAGAGGCCGCGCACGACGTCGTGCACGTCGATGAAGCAGGCGCCACCCGCGACGTAGACCGGCCACATGCCCCGGGCGATGTCCGCGATCGGCTTGCCGATCGGAGTGGGACCGTAGTCCCGCTCGCCGATCGCGGATGTGGGGTTCACGATCACCGCCGGCAATCCTCTCTCGCGCACCCGGCGCTTGATCTCTTCCTCGCCGGCCTTCTTCGTGTCGGCGTAGAGGAAGTTCAGGCGCTCGAGGTTGTACGGCGAATCCTCGTTGCGAGGGCAGGCCGCATCGGAGGCGCCGAGGGTGATGCAGCTGCTGGTGTGCACCAGCTTTCGCACCCGTCGGCGCACGCAGGCCTCGGCGACGTTCTGCACCCCGAGCACGTTGATCCGGTGGAACAGCGCACGGTCCTCCGCCCAGTACCGGTTCAGCCCGGCGAGATGGAAGATCGCGTCGCACCTGCCGACGAATGCGTCGACGCTCTCGCGGTCCAGCAGGTCTCCGAACACGCCGTCGTACTTCCCCTCGAGGTCCGCGATCGGCTCGAGCGAAGTGTTCCTCTGGAGAAACGCGACCGGGCGGAAACCTCTCGCCACCGCCGAGCGCAGCAGGTGCGCCCCGATGAACCCGTTCGCCCCGGTGATGCCGATCCGGTCCGGCGCCATTGCAGGGCGAACGTTACTGCAGGACGGACTTGACAGGTCGACGCCGTTCATACGCCAATCTGTCGGTGCGGACGCCAGACCTCGGACCCTGGAGTCGCCGAGCTCCCGCTGGCTGATCCGATTGGGGGATCCCCATGCTTCGTTCGCGTGCTCGTCGAGGAGCGTCGTTCCTCTGCGTCACCATGCTGGCCAGCGTCGCGATCACCGCCCACGCGAAGGGCGACCTGCGCAAGGTGAACCACGTCATCATCGTGATGCAGGAAAACCATTCGTTCGACAACTACTTCGGGGTGCTGCCGTACGTGCCTCGCGGTCCATATCATGCCGGCCCGTGCGCACGAGGCGACCATCGCTGCGTCGACGGTCTCGCTTGCGAGAGGGAGGGGTCCAGTCTCGACTGCCGCAACTGGAACCTCGACGCCGATGCGCCGTCTGGGATGAAGAGGGTCCGCTCCTTCAAACTGGCCAACTACTGCCCCGAACCGGACCTCAACCACGGGTGGGCCGCTTCGCACCAGGAGGCGAACTTCAACCATCCGACGAATACGCTGCGGGACAGCCCGAATGACGGCTTCGTGCGCGTGAACGACGCGACGGAGCAGATCGACACCGGGGAGAGCAACACCGAAGACGAGACGATGGGGTACTACGACGATGGCGACCTGCCCTTCTATTACGGGCTCGCCCAGACGTTCGCGATCAGCGATCGGTACTTCTCTTCTGTGATCGGACCGACGTTTCCGAATCGCGCGTACACGCTCGCGGCGACCTCCTTCGGCCATCTCACGACCGCGGAGATCATCCCGCCCCCCTCGCCGCCCTTCGGTGGGTATCGCCCCATCACGGGAACCATTCTGGACCTGCTCGACGGCGACGGCGTCTCCTGGAAGGACTTTCTCTCGAACGTACCCTCGACGGGGATCTTCCGCGGCGCGGATCCGACACATCTGGTTCCGCTCGACGATCGTCCGGTCGCGGTTCTTTCCCTATTCGCTCCTCCGAAACCCGGCGTGTGCACCTTGCCGGCGGTGTCTTTCGTGGATTCCTTCTTCGGCTTGTCGGCCGCCGATATCCCTCTCGAGAACGACGAGCATCCGCCCTCGAGCATCAAGAAGGGCGAGTCGTTCGTCTCCCAGATCGTGAACGTGGTCAGGAATAGCGCGTGCTGGGACGACTCGGTGATCTTCATCACCTACGACGAGCACGGCGGCTTCTACGACCACGTGGCGCCTGCCAGGGCGCCGCAGGGAGGTGCGCCGAATCCCGACGGCATCGACCCAGGGCTCTGCGCCGACGAGTCGGCGCCGCCGTTGAGCGAGCAGCCCGGCTTTGGCGCGAATTGCGCGGTGAGCAAGATCGAGGGAAAGGCTCTCTGCCCGGAGTTCGATCCGACGGCGCCCTTCCCCACATACCCGGCGTCGTGTCCGAACTTCGATCAGCTCGGCTTCCGCGTCCCGTTCATGGCGGTCTCACCCTTCTCCAAGCCGCAGTACGTCTCGCACGTGGTCGCCGACCACACTTCGATGCTCGCCTTCATCGAAAAGCGGTTCCTCGGCAGCGCGTCCGAAGGTGAACGCCAGGAGGAGGACGACGACGGCGAGCCCGGGCAGAGCCGCAATGGTCGACGCGCGAGGCGGCAGCACCTGACGCTGCGCGACCTGTATGCATCGACGCTCGAGGACCTGTTCGACTTCGACAAGGCACCGTCGAAGGACGCGCCGGTGCCGCCGTCGGAGGAAGACAGCCGCTGCCGCTCGACACCTTGAGCGGGCCTTCGCCCTCGTGCGGCGGCCGCCATGTCGGTTGTGCCGCTTCGGCCCGACCGGTAGTGTTGACGGGAACGGATGGCAAACGTCTTGCTGGTCGCGCTCGGCGGTGCATTGGGCGCCGTCGTGCGGTTCGCCGTCGCGAGCGCCTTCACTCGCAAGCTCGGGGCCTCGTGGCCCTATGGCACGCTGTTCATCAACGTCAGCGGCTGCTTTCTCGTCGCCCTCTTCTTGACCGCCGCATCCGAGCGATACCCGGACATGCACGCCGGATGGCGGTACTTCTTTCCCATCGGGTTCGTCGGGGCGTACACCACGTTCTCGACCTACGAGTTCGAGACCTGGCGCCTCGCGCAGCTCGGGCAGATGCCGGGCACGATTGCATACGTGATCGCGTCCAACGTCCTCGGGTTCGCTGCGGTATTGCTCGGGGCTTGGGTCGCACGGAGGATGTGATGGACAAGGGTCCCGTGAAGCGGCTCGTCGTCTACGTGAGCGAGAACCAGCGGTGGCACCACAAGCCGCTCTGGCGAGAGGTCGTCGATCTCTGCCACAAGCACGGGCTCGCGGGGGCCACCGCCACCAAGGGGCTCGTCGGCTTCGGGCACACGGGGAAGATGCACGAGGACTCGAGCCCCGATGTCATTCCGGATCTTCCCATCACCATCGAGGCAATCGACGACGCGGAGAGGATCGACCGCGTGCTCCCGGATCTCGACCTGGTGGTGCAGGATGGTCTCATCGCCGTTCAGGACATGCAGGTGATCAAGGCGAGGCCGCGCAGCGCCAAGCCGGAGGCGAGGCACATGACGCACCAGAAGCTGACCGGAAAAGCGAAGATGCTGCGCGTCCACACCGGGGCAAACGACACCTGGGAGGGCGAGCCGCTGCACCTCGCGCTCGTCAAGCGCTTCCACCAGCTCGATCTCGCGGGCGCGACTGTGTACCGGGGCATGGAGGGATATGGCGCAAGCGGCCGCATCCATCGCAAACCCGTTTTCCGGTCGGGGGACGAACCAGTCACCGTCGTGGCGGTAGACTCGGCCGAGAAGATCGAGAGAGCATTGCCCTACCTCGACCAGATGGTCGGCAGCGGGCTCGTGGCGATCTCGGACGTGGACGTGATCCTGTACCGCGAGACCGCCGCCACTGCGCGTTGACCAGCGGTCCGTGGGCCAATTGAGAAAGGGTGCCTCATGAATCGACTTCTTGCCCTTCTCCTCATCCTTGCCGCCTGCAGTTCCGCTCCGAGGCCGTCGGGAGCCCCCAAGGGCCTGGTCGACGCTGCTCCTCTGCGGACCGATTGGACGCCCGAGCAGCTCCAGGCATCGTGCGCGGAGGCGGAGAAGACGAGCGACGCGAAGCTCGCCGAGGTGGTCGGCATCCCCGACGCGCAGCGCACGTTCGCCAACACGCCCGAGGCCATCGAGCAGATCACCGCCGACTGGAGCGAGGTGGTCTCGCGCGCCGGCTTCATGAAGAACATCCACGTCGACGAGAAGGTCCGCGCGGCTGCCGCCGCCTGTGAAGAGGAGGCTGGCAAGTACGCCGCCCGCCTCGCGTCGCGCAAGGATCTCTACCTGGCGATCGAGGCCTGGCAGGGGAAGAAGGAACCCGTCGGGCCGCAGCAGGCGCGGCTGGTGGAGATCGCGATGCGCGACTTCCATCGCGCCGGCGTCGATCTGCCCGAGGAGAAGCGCGCCGGGCTGGTGAAGCTGCGCGAGCGGATCGCCGAGCTGCAGACCCGCTTCAGCACCAACCTCGCCGAGGACACCACCAGTATCGAAATGGCACCCGAAGAGCTCGAGGGCATGCCGGAAAGCTACTCGTCCCGGCTGAAGAAGGGCGAAGGCGGCAAGTTCATCGTCACCACCAAGTACCCCGACTACTTCCCGTTCATGGAAAACGCCCGGCGCACCGAGGCGCGCCGCAAACTCGAGACCGCATTCATGAACCGGGGGGCGAAGCACAATCTTCAGCTCCTCGACGAGGCGATCGCGCTGCGCGACCAGGGCGCGCGGCTGCTCGGCTACCCGACGCACGCCGACTACGTCACCGAGATCCAGATGGCGAAGAACGCGCGCACCGTTCGCGAATTCGAGGACAAGCTGCAGACGCGTCTGCGCGAGCGGCTCGCATCGGACACCGCCAAGATGAGCGCGATGAAGCTCGCCGACACGGGCGACCCGAAGATCCGGTCGTGGGATTGGCGCTACTACCTGAACCAGCTCCGCAAGCGCGACTACGCGCTCGACGACGAGCAGATTCGCGCATACTTCCCGGCCGACAAGGTGATGTCGGGCATGTTCGAGGTGTACTCGACGCTCCTGGGGGTGCAATTCCGCCGGGCCCCTGACGCGAAGGTGTGGGCCGACGGTGTCTCGCTATACGAAGTGCGCGACGGCGAACGGCTAGTGGCGAAGTTCTACGCGGACCTCTTTCCGCGGCCGGGCAAGTACGGGCACGCAGCCGCCTTTCCCCTGACGCCGGGGCGGGAGCTGCGCGGCGGATATCAGGTTCCCCTCACCGTCCTCGTGGTGAACTTCACGCCGCCGCAAGCCGGCAAGCCGGCGCATCTCACGCTGAACGAAGTGGAGACGCTGTTCCACGAATTCGGACACGTCATGCACTCGTCGCTCACGACCGCGCAGTACGCGACGCTCTCCGGCACGAACGTGGCGACCGACTTCGTCGAAGCGCCCTCGCAGATGCTGGAGAACTGGGTGTACCGGCCGGAGGTGCTCAAGCTCCTCTCGTCCGGGCCCGACGGCGAGCCGCTCCCGCCCGAGCTGATGCAGCGCATCGCCAAGGCGCGCAAGTTCGATGCGGGCGTCAAGTACAGCCGGCAAGTGTTCCTTGGTCAGTTCGACCTCTACATCCACACGCATGGGGCGAAGGTGGACAGCGACGCGACCGCGCGGCGCTTGTGGGAGGAGATCATGGCGTTCCCCGAGGACCCGCAGGCGCATTTAGCCGCCGGATTCGGGCACATGATGGGCGGCTACGACGCCGGGTACTACGGGTATCTCTGGAGCGAGGTGTTCGCCGCGGATCTGTTCACCCGTTTCGCGCGGGAGGGAGTGTTGAACCCGAATACCGGCCGCGACTACCGCAACATCATCCTGGCGAAAGGGAGGACGGAAGATCCGGACCAGCTCCTCCGCGAATTCCTCGGCCGCAACCCGAGCGAAGACGCCTTCCTCAAGCAGATCGGGATCGGCGCGTCGACCGCGAGTAAATAGGATCAGCCGCCGCCAAGCGTGAGCGCGGGCGGGACGTCGTCGCTGGAAGAGATCCGCCGTGGCCTTCGACGCCAGAACCGCGTGCGGGCTTCGACGATAGGAGCGCTACCGTCGGTGAACTGCTCGAAGAGCGATTCATACAGGGCCACGACTCCGCTGCGGTCGTGGTGCGTCTCGACGAACTGCCGCCCCCGCTCTCCCCAGGCCCGACACTCGGTAGGATTCGCTGCCGCCTCGACGATCGCTTGCGCGAGCCGCGCCGGGTCACCCGGTGGAACACAGATTCCACAGCCGGCTTCACGGATGACGCGTGGAGCATCGCCGCCTTCGGGAAAGCTGGCCACGATCGGTTTGCCTGCCGCCATGTATCCCAGCAGCTTTGAAGGGACCACGGGGCAGAGCAACGACTTCTGCAGGGTGGCCAGGCACAGGTCCGCGGACGCAACCACCTCCGGATATTCCTGGTTGGTCACGACGGGCATGAAGCGGACGTTTTCCAGCCCGAGGCACCGGGCTTTCTCTTTCAGGCGTTCCTTCTCTACGCCGTCGCCGACGATCAAGAGCACGATGTCCCGGCGGCTGCTCAGGAACGTCCCCGCCTCCACGATGGTGTCGACGTCTTGCGCGAAACCGAGCATTCCCGCGAAGAGGACGACGAACTTTCCTTCCAGCCCCGCCTTCTGCCGGTAGGCGGTCTCGCGGGCCGCCGGCCGGATGAGACGGGTGTCCACCCAGTTCGGAACGATGGCCACCTTGTGGGGCTCCACGCCCTCGCGGGCCATGTACTCGGCATTCCCGCGCGAGTGCACGGTGATCAACTGCACATGCCGATAGACCGTTCTCTCGATCTCTTTCAGCAACCGGATGAGGGAGCGGTTCTTGAGGATGCCGAGATCGATCGCGTACTGCGGCACCAGGTCCTGCACGTTCAGAACGTGGGGAATCCGCCTGAGGTGATGGAGCACGGCTCCGACGATCCCGAGCGCCAGTGGCGGCGAGTACGCCAGGGTCACGTCCACGTCCTTCACGAACGACGCGGCGAGCAGGAATGCGAACGCATTGAGCATCTGCCCCAACCCACGCAGGATCGCGGGAGCGTGCGTCCCGCCGGGACAGCGGGTTGCGGCACGATGGCCGCCTCGCTCCAAACGCCCGGTGCGCCAAGTTGTCTACAACACGATGTGACGAGCCTCACACAGGCCTGCGCGCGATCAGCTCCGCGACGCCGTGCCGGTGTTCCGACTCGCCGGCGGCACCCTCCCGCGAATGCACGATCTCCCAGTCCGCGAACAGCGCTCGCAGCTCGCCGGGCTCGAGCAGGAACCGGCCTTCCTCGTTGGGTGCGGTTTGGACGTGAATGGCGGCGACGAACAGCCCACCAGGCCGAACGGCGCGTCGGATCTGTGCGAACAGCGCCCGGTGCAAGAAGTAGAAGTCGCACACCAGGTCGTGCTCGCCCTCGATGCGGAAGCGGGGCGACTCGATGTCCGCGACCTCGCCCAGGATCCGGCGAGAGACGCCACGCTTGTACGCCACGTCGAGCATCCGCTGCACGCCGACCCGAGAGCCGTCGATGGCGTGCACCGTCCATCCGCGCTCCGCGAGGAAGATCGCGTGCCGTCCTGCGCCGCAGGCGAGATCCAACGCGCGACCCGGCACGACGCCCTCGATCGCCTGCGGCAGCGGCGGCGAAGGCACGTATCCGTGCAGCTCGTCGCCGCGCAGGAATCGCTCGTCCCAGTCCATCCACGGTCTTTTACCGCAGCTCATCGTCGGAATCGCGGCAGAACGTAAGCATGCCTTCCCGTCGTGGACTTCGTCGGAAAAAGGCCTGCGGATTCGGGCGAGCCCGCGATCGCCTCTTGCCTCGGCGTGGTCCCCGGCCTGAAGTCAGGTGCGCGCGATCCCCCTGCGCGAGGGGTGACTTGTGCTCGACGTCCGCTGCTCGGTACCGGCATTCTCGTCATGGCGGTTGCCTGCCTACACTGCTCCGCCGTGGACGCGAGCGGATCGCCTTCGGCCGGATCGACCACTGACGCGGGCGCGGGAGCGACGGCAGACGAGTTCATCCGAACGCGCGGCGACTGGCTTTGCTCGCCAGCATTCCGGTTTGGAATGCAGGATCAGGGTGCGCAGGCGCGTCCGTTTCGTGGCGGCACGTTCGACCGTCGACCATCTCGTGCACTGCGGTAATAGTCCCCGTAGACCGTGGTGCGCCCGCTCCCCTTGCCAGTGATTCCTCCAGACGTGGATAGCTCGAGCAGCACTGCTGCGGCAATCAGACTTGGCATGGCCTAACCCGCAAGCCTCGCGCATTCGCGTTGGAGCTTCATCCGTGCGTGGAACAGCCGGCTCATCACCGTTCCCTTGGGAATCCGCAGCACCTGGCTGATCTGCTCGTACGACAGTCCTTCCGACTCCCTCAGAATGAGGATCGCCTTGTGATTGGGGGAGAGCGTCTCGAGAGCCGTATCAACACGGCGCGCGAGGTCACGCGTCTCGGCGACGTGTTCTGGGCCCGGCGAAGGGTCCTCTGGCTCCATGCTCTCGGCGAACTCTTGCACTGATTCTGTGGTCCGGACGCGCGCCTTGCGGTGCATATCAAGACAGAGGTTCACCGCGATCCGATAGAGCCAGGTGAAAAACGCCGAGTCGTTCCGAAACCACTTGTAGACCCGGAATGCGCGGACGAACGTCTCCTGCGCTACATCCTCCGCGAGGTCTGGATCGCGCAGCATCCCGACCGCGAGACGTATGATCTTCGCTTGGTTCTGTTTCACGAGCGCTTCAAACTCGACTTCTGCCACCCGGCCGTGGGCAGGCGACGGACACACGACATTCTCCAAAGCCATTTCGGCCATGATTCTCTCCCGGTGAGTGCAATTGAACCGTGCGCCGCCTGGCGGCGCGCCTCAGACTCAAAACCGGCGGAGAGGAGGCGGGGTCGGCGGAACGGGTGCATCGGCGCCCGCGGGTAAATTGGGTCAGACGAAACAACGTTGAGGAGTTTCTCCGCACAAGAAACCGGCTCGTCGGCGGACGCTGCGAGAATGGGTAGCTGGCACGGACAGGTCGTGCACGAATGCGGAAGAACCACAAAATCGCGGCGAGCGCGCCGCCGATGACACCGCGGGCCATGCAGCTCCTCCGGATGGTAGACGAACAAGTGCATCAGATGGTCGCCGATCACACCTCCAACGACGGCCCATGGAGCAAAATCGCGCATCGGCTGTGTGTCCAGTCGTCGCCGCGCAGCCTCGCGAACCAGCAACCAGGACGCGACCGCCACGCCTGCCGCCGCGAGCACACCAAACGACTGCAACGCAATGGGCCCGATGTGCAGCGGCGGGACCTCGAAGTATGGGACCATGATACTCCTGTTCAGGGGACGAAGAGCGCGGGGCGCGCCATGCGGCGACACCCCGCGCTCCGCCATCCATGAGCTAGCAGCACTGTGCCGCTGAGGAATGCTTCGTTTCGGCGACCGCAGGCGCCGGAGGCGCCGTCCTCGCGTGCCGCTCCACCGTTGTGGCTTTGCCGGGCTGCGGATTGTGTGGCGTCCCCGTCTCCAATGCCTCCCATTCTGCGTTCACATCCCCAGTGATCGCGACGTCCGGCCGGTTCCTGTAATCCGGGCTCTCTGGATTATTCATCTCGGCGGCATTGATCTCGTCGTTCGTCGGCGAGCCTGGCTTCGCCGCCACGTCTCCGGTCGACGCGCTGTGCCGCTTGTCGTGCCTTGCGGCCGAGATTGCACCTACCCCATCATTTCGCACTTATTGCAATTCATGTGTGAATTTGCGACCTCTCGAACGCGCTGGACGATCCGGCCGTCGTCTAGCGGCGCGTTCGACGCGGCCATCCCCTTTCCGTTCACGGCGCTCGGCTGCTGCTCTCTCAGAGCCCCGAGCACGCGCAGAGCCCCGAGCACCCGCGCCTCGTCGGAGGTGGTCGCGCGAACGACGTTCGATTTCGATTTCACGGCGCTCGGCTGCTGCCCTCTCAGAGCCCCGACCACGCGCGCCTCGTCGGAGGTGGTCGGGCGAGCGACGTTCGATTGCGATTTCACAGCCTTCGGCTGCTGCCCTCTCAGAGCCCCGACCACACGCGCCTCATCGGAGGTGGTCGGGTGAGCAGCGGCGGTGGACAGCAAAGCAGCGATTGCAAGCGTAGCAAATGGCATGTGTCGTTCTCCTGTGCATTCTGAACGTTCACTGCGAACCGCGCGACGACGCGCGGTGGATACGGAGCCAACCATTCGCAAGGAGCTGCGCGGCGTCGACTAGAACGTACGGTCGGCCCGAGCGCAGCGGGACGTTCAGATCAGGAGAGCGCGAACCTTCAGGAAGAGCGGCGGGCCTGTCGTAAGCGCAAACACCGACGGTGCTCTGGCGATGGCGCCCGTTTCGAGAGCCGACGGAGATACCGTAAGCGGCACACCCGCGGGAATGGCGATGAGGGATGCGGTACGCTCCGACAAAGCAGGCGCGAGGCGAGCATCCGTACGCGCCTCGCAGCAGTCAAGCGCGTGCATGGAGCCGGTCTGCACGTGCCCCATCGACGGCGGGCACGCGGCAGAGCCGTCATTGCACACGGCTCGCGTGACGGCGATGGCCGGCGCCGCGACCAGGCTCGCGAGGAGCGACACCGCGATCGCTGCGCGAGCGAGCAACCTGGCGCTCCGAAGCGGCCGCGTAAGTTCGATTCCCGTCAGAGAAGCGCCTGGTCGGGCGGGCATTTTCTGACTCTGTCTGAAACGGGCCATCTGCCTGTAGTATGCCGACGGCCGCGAACCGTTGCGCGACATGATGGCGCAACGCATTTCGCTGCGCGGCATATCCACGATCGGACGCGAGGCCGGATGGACAAGGTGACGCCTTGGGCCGAGCTACACGAATCGCCCTCCGACGAGGCGCTAATGGATGCGTATGCGCGCGGCGATACCGCCGCTTTCGAGCGGCTGTACGAGCGATGGAGTGATCGGCTCTTCGGGTACCTGGCGCGGGCTCTGGATCCCATGACCGCGGAGGAGCTGTTCCAGACGCTCTGGATGCGCATCCATGCCGCGAGGCGCTCCTATAGCTCGGGCCGCGCCGTAGCCCCGTGGCTATTCGCCATCGCCGCGAATCTTCGGCGTGAGGAGTGGCGGAGGCGGAGTCGCCGCTCCGAGCAACCGCACCCGGATGCGGCGCCCTCGCGAACGGCCCTGTCCGCCGAGGAGACCGCGCTGTCGGCGGAACGACGGCGCGCGGTCCGGCAGGCGCTCGGCGCACTCCCGGATGCACAGCGCGAGGTTATCGAGCTGCACCGGTTCGAGCACCTCTCGTTCCCGGAGATAGCGGAGGCGCTCGGCGAAGGGGTCGAGGCGGTGAAGTCGCGAGCTTTTCGCGGGTACAAGGCGTTGCGAGTGATGCTTGCGGAGATGCAGCCATGACGTGCGAAGAAGCAAGGCAGCAGATGATGGACGAGCTGGGCCACGCGGCGACTGCCGCGCTCGCGGCTCACGTCGCGTCTTGTCCGGTGTGTGCGAGGGATTGGGGGGACCTGCAGTCGGGCTTCGCCTCTCTTGAGAGCAGGAAGAGCTATCGCACGCCGCCTCTGGTTGCCGAGACGGTCCGCCAGCGGATCCTCGCGGAACTGGCCCGGCGGCCGGCGAAGCTCATCCGCGACCTTCCATTCGACGGACTGCTCTCCATCGTCTTTGGCACCGCTGCCGCGTTTGCTTCGTTGCTGCTGCTACATACCCGCGGCCTGCTTGGAGGCATCGGGCCGCTGAGCCTCGCGGCCGGAGCGGTCGGGTGGGCTGGTATCTTCATCCTCGCGTTCTGGACCCTGCTGCGGCGCTGGGGCGTCGACCCGCAGCTGGGGCATCTCATGCTCGGAGCGCTGTCGGCCGCAGGTTTATTCCTGGTGGGCAATCATGTGCTGCCGCTGCCCGCGGTCGTGCAGTGGTGCTCGACGCGCGTCGGAGCGGGCCTGGGGCCTCTCTTCTTCGCGGTCGGGACGGTCTACGCAGCCGTTCCGTTGCTGCTCTTCGCTACGAGCGCGGCTCGAGCGTGGCGTCCGCGCCCGCGGCGCATCCTCGTCGCCGGTGGATTCTTCTTCATGCTCGTAGCGCCCGCGATCTTCCTGCAATGCGCCTACTTCACGGCCGGCGCTCTACTGGCGTGGTTGCTCGGCGCGGTGGCGGGATCGATCTTTGCCAGTGCGGCGGGGTACTGGTTGGGCACTCGCGCAGCAGGGCAGGCCTGATTTCGCTTGCACTCGTGGTGTTCCTCGTCGGTGCAGTCC
>Ga0209236_1001980_pt1 | contig 12501 bp, 11 predicted proteins | sample GraSoi013_1_40cm_FD_185819 | JGI IMG/M metagenome (GOLD analysis project Ga0209236, IMG submission 185819) | Grasslands soil microbial communities from the Angelo Coastal Reserve, California, USA - Sample 09_27_2013_1_40cm (SPAdes) (version 2) | ecosystem: Environmental > Terrestrial > Soil >... | reverse complement strand
CGCATCGATCGAGAGGGCGCTTTCCACACGCGCTGGGCCCAGGACGGATCAGAGGTGAAAGTCGACTAGCGGCGCCTAGGGAACCCGCCCGCTCAATATCGTCGAGAGCACGTCCGGATCGATGTTGCCGCCCGAAACGACGGCGACGTAGCGCCCAGGGCCGGCAAGGCCCTTGAGCCCTGCCGCCACCGCCGCGCCGCCGGCGCCCTCGGCAACGATCGCCGCATGCTCGACCAGCTGGCGGATGGCCGCCGCGACCTCGGCCAGGCTCACGACGAGCGAGCCGGCCAGCAGCCGCGACGCGGGGGGCCACATCTCGGGCAGCACAGCCGGGCTGCCGATGCCGTCGACGAAGCTGGCGGTGCGCGAGGTCTGGACCGGAGCGCCGGCGGCGAATGCCGCCGCTAAAGGCGCCGCCGTGTCGACCTCGCACCCGTAGACGCGGACCTCTGGGCGAATGCTTCGTATCGCCGTCGCGATGCCGCAGCTCAGCCCGCCACCTCCGAAAGGGACGAGCACCGCATTCACGTCGGGGACGTCCTCCAGGATCTCCAGCCCGATGGTCCCGTTGCCCGCCATGACCGCCACATCGCTCACCGGGTGGATGAAATAGGCCGGCTCCAGAGGGGCGTAGCGGTGCGTGACAAGCACGTTCCACCACTCCTCGTACGGCAATGAGATGGTCTGCGCCCCCAATCGATGGATGGCTTCGAGCTTGGTCCGCGGCGCTCCAATGGGCACGACCACGGTGCATCGAATGCCGAGCCTCGCAGCATTCCATGCGACTCCCTGAGCCATGTTCCCGGCACTGGCGGTGTAGACGCCCGTCTGTAGGTCGGCTGCATCCAGCATCGCGATCGCGTTGCCGGCGCCGCGAACTTTGAACGACCGGATCGGCTGCAGGTTCTCGAGCTTGAGATAGAGCTCGCCGGTCCCTCCGTTGTTGAGGCGGATGAGCGGTGTGCGGACGACCATGCCGGCGAGGCGCTTCTGCGCCGCCTGGACGTCCTCGATGGTGATCGAATCGGGCTCGCGTGCGCTCACGGTTTCGAGGTGGGCGGAGTCGCTGGGTCCTGCGCCAGGACCAGGAACGTGGCCCCGAGAGCGAGCGCGATCACCGGCGGTCCGTAGTCGGCGACCCAACCCTCCGGAAAGAAGACCCGGATAACAGATGCGGAGATCACGTAAATCCCACCCATCACAAGCACGAGCCGGAAGCGGCGAGCGGCCAGGCCGAGCTGGCGGCGCAGCCCACCTGGCCGGATGGAGAGCACGGTCAGGCTCAGACCTATCAGCAGCAAAAACCCCAGCAGGAACGCCCTCATGGAAATGAGGGCCGGGTCAGGATCGTAGGTCTCGTGCCATCTCCGCGAAGTTGTCCACGTAGCGCTGGACGTCGTCCACAGAATGCTGCACAGAAAGGGTCCAGTTCTCCTCCGCGCCAGGCGCCATGAGCACTCCGCGGTTGCACTGGTAGAGCCACGCAAGGTACGCATTTGACTTGTCGATCTCGAGGTAGTCGCGGTAGTTGCGAACGCGCTGGGAGCGGTAGGTGACGCCGCCTCGAGCCGCCAGAGTGATCACGTGGAAGGGCAGCTCGTATTCGCCGATCACGCTGTCGAGCCCTCCCTGCAGCGTTTCGGCGAGAGCGTCGAAGTGCGAGTACGCGGAGGCGTCGAGTATCTCGAGCAGGGTGACCTTGGACGCGGCCATCGTGAGGGGGTTCCCGTTGAACGTGCCCATCTGCGCTACGCGCTTCTCCTCGATCACCTCCATCACATCGGCACGGCCGCCGATCGCCCCGCAGGGCAGGCCGCCTCCGATCGCCTTGGCGAGGGCGATGAGGTCGGGCGTGACCCCGAATCGTTCGGTGGCGCCGCCGGCGGCGATGGTGGCGCCGGTCTTCACCTCGTCGAATATCAGGAGGGCACCGTGGCGATGAGCCGTGTCGCGCAGCCCAGCGAGGTAGCCGCTGTCGGGCAGGACGATCCCGACATTCATCATCGCCGGCTCGACGATCACGGCAGCAACTTCATCGGGGTGCTTGGTGAATGCCCGCTCGAGGGCCTCGAGGTCGTTGAAAGGAACAACAGTCGTGAGCTCCACGACCGCCGGCGGAATGCCTTCGCTCTGCGGGACGGATGCGGGCTCCTCCGGCGGTCCCATGAGGTCCGGTGGCGGTTCCACGGACACCATCAGCGCGTCGTGGTGGCCGTGATACGAGGCTTCCATCTTGATCAGCCGCTGGCGCCCGGTGAACGCGCGGGCGATCCGCACCGCGTCCAGCGTCGACTCCGTGCCGGAGTTGGTGAAGCGCCACTGCGGCTGGCCGAAGCGCCGCGCGAGCTCGCGCGCCACCACCACGACCTCCGCCACTGGTTGGGCGAAGTGGGATCCGAGGGCGATGCGCTTGCTGACCGCGTCCACGATCTTGGGGTGGGCGTGGCCGACGACCATGACCCCGAAGCCGTTGTGAAAGTCGATGTACTCGTTGCCGTCGACGTCCCACACCCGACTGCCGCGCCCCCGCTCGACAAAGACGGGCTGCGGGGCAGCGTCCTGGAACGAGGATGGAACCCCTCGCGGCATCAGCTCGCGGGCCTCCTGCCACAGCTTCTGAGAGCGGGGCCGGGCGTGCCGGAAGCGGTCCTCCTGGCGGGCGATCAGCTCCTGGACGCGTGAAGTCGAAACCTGTCGCGCGGTGGGCGTGCTCATTGACCTAAATCCCTCCCAAGGGGGGCCAACTTGACAGCCGTTGCCCCCGGCCCTCTAATTGTCGCGATTTCACCGGTTCCTTAACTTTGGGGAGGGTCGTGGCATGGGGGAATCTGCAGCCGTAGCCGAACTCGTGGCGGAGAAGCGAAAGCTCAAGAAGTCGCTTTTCCGGTTCGACATGATCTTCTTCACCGTCTGCGCAATCGTGGCCCTGGACACGATCGGCCAGTCGTCTTCCTACGGCGCCCAGGCGCTCTTCTGGCTGATCGTCTCCGGTCTGACGTTCCTCATCCCCTACGGATTGATCACCGCCGAGCTGGGCGCCGCGTTTCCGACCGAAGGCGCGACGTACGACTGGGTCCGGCTGGCTTACGGCCACTTCGCCGGCGCGGTGGTCGGCGTCCTTTACTGGCTCAGCAATCCCATCTGGCTGGGCGGCACGCTCACAGCTACTGCCATCGCGGCGCTTGATGCTCTTTGGGGAAGCAGCTTCAGCGGCAATCAGTTCGCTGAAACCGTGATCGGATTCCTGTTCATCTGGGTCGCGGTGACGATGAACATCCTGTCGCTGCGCTACATGAAGTGGGTGCCCAACCTGGGCGCCATCACCCGGCTGACGTTGCTGGCCTTCTTCGCCCTCCTCGTCATCGTGTCCGGAATCCAGCACGGATTCCATGGCAGCGTTGGGGGCTTCTTCCCGACGGACACGACCATCCTCATCGGCGTCATCGGCGTGATCGTCTTCCAGTGGATCGGCTTCGAGCTCCAGACCAATGCCAGCGAAGAAATGGAAAATCCGCAGCGCGACATCCCGCGCGCCGTCTATGCGTCTGGAATCATCTCGTTCCTCGGCTACGCCATCCCGATCGCCGGAGTGGTGCTGATCCTGTCGACGGACCAGCTCAGCAACGTTGCCGGATTCGTCGCCGCGTACCAGTACGCATCCAGCAGCGTGCTGGGCAGCGCCGCGCCTTTCTTCAACCACGCTGCCGGCCTGGCTTTCGTGTTCGTGCTTCTCTCCAGCGGAACCACGTGGCTCATGGGGTCTGACCGGCTGATGGCCATCGGCGCGCTGGCGGGCTCGGGCCCGCAGCAGCTGGGCTATTTCTCAAGCCGATTCGGAACCCCGATCGTGGTGAATGTGCTCTCCGGGATCATCTCCACGATCTTCATGTTCATCACGTTCTTCGTCACCGGGGGCGGCCTGCACGGTTATTTCGCGGCAGTGCTCGGCCTGGTGATATCCACGACCACCTTCTCCTACATCCTGATCTTCCCCGCGCTTCTGACCCTCCGGCGCAAGTACCCCAACGTGAAGCGTCCCTTCGTCGTTCCGGGCGGCAACGCGGGCGCGTGGATAAGCGTCGTGCTGACCATGTTCTGGGTGACCGCGGCCACCGTCTTCTCGCTGTGGCCGAACCTGTTCACCTCCGCGTGGAGCGCCAATGCGGCGGGCGTGGATCGGACCACGTTCGAGGTCTACACATTTGCCACGGTCGCATTCCTGGTCGTGGTGGCAATCGTGTTCTGGTGGGTTGGCAGGGGGCACGCCATTCACACCGGACCCATGCCGATCGTGGCCCAGGCGGCGCCGGCGGCCGGCGACTGATCCCGACCTAGCTTTCGTACACGAGGCGACCGCCGACCGCGGTCGCCTCGACTTTTATCGAGGCGATCTCGCTCGCGGGTGTTCTGAGGAGGTCGCGGTCGAGAACCGCGATGTCGGCGAGCATCCCGATCTTCAGGGCGCCCTTCTGCAGCTCTCGATGCTCGGCATAGGCGGCGCCCGAGGTCCACGCCGCGACCGCGTGCTCGAGACTGAGCCGCTGGTGCGGCAGCCAGCCGCCTGGCGGCTGCCCCGAAAACGTTTGCCGGTTGACGGCGACGTACAGGCTGGCCAGCGGGTCGAGCGGAACCACCGGCCAATCGGTTCCAAAAGCAAGGCGGCCGCCGGACTTCAGGATCGATGCCCATGGGAAACCTCTGGCGGCCCGTTCGTGTCCCAGGTTCGGCACCCACACCTCGAGCAGGTTCCTGGTCGGTTCGGCGTGCTGCGGCTGCATGCTCGCGATCACGCCCAGGCGTGCGAACCGTGCGATGTCGGATTCGGCCGGGGCCTCGATGTGCTCGATACGAGGCCGGCGTCCGGGCTCGGACGCCGCGAAGCCGTCGAGGGCGTCCCTGATCGCACGGTCGCCGATGGCATGCACCTCGACCTGCCAACCCTGGTTGCCCGCTATGCGGATCGCCTCCGCCAATTCACCGCGCTCCCAAAGCGGAGCGCCGAGCGCGCCTGCATCGGCGGCCGCCATCCCCGCATAGGGTTCGATCATGGACGCGGTCTTCGATTCGACAACTCCGTCTGCGAACGCCTTGACGATGCCGGTCGAAATCCAGTTGTCGGAGGGTGGACGCGCCGCTTCTGAGTAGAGCTCGAGCCTGCGTGACCACGCATCCATCGGATGGCCCGGTCCCATGTCGAATGCGAGCCGCACGCGGAGCGTGAGCTCACCTCGCTCGAGCAAGGTTGCGTACAGGGGCACCTGATCGAAGCCGCGGCTTGCTTCCTGGATCGAGGCTATGCCTTTCGACGCGGCCAGGCGCATGCCGGCGCGAATGGCGTCGAGGTCTTCATCGCGCGTGCGCTTGGGTAGGTGGCGCTCGAAGTCGTCCATCGCGCCCTCTTTGAGGATCCCGGGCTGCGTACCGGTCTCCACTCTCGAGGCAGTCAGCGCGCTGGTGTTCACCCACGCTGTATGCGTGTCGAACGATTCCAGGTAGGCCGGTCGGTCGGGGACCAGCCGGTCAAGGATGTCCAGCGTCGGCATCCCGCCAGGGAACGCCGCGTACGGCCAGCCGCGGCCGATCAACCAGCCTCGCGGCCGGCGTGCGGCGTGCTCGGCGATTCGGCGCTCGATCTCCGCGACCGTTTCGGCTCCCGACAGGTCGAGCTCGTCGAGGGACCGCGACCCCATCAGGAAGTGGATGTGAGAGTCGTTGAAAGCCGGCACGATCGTGCCGCCCCGGGAGTCGACTATTCGAGTGGCGCCATCGACTAGCGACCGGACATCGTTGTCGGTCCCGATCGCTGCGATCCGCTCGCCCACCACCGCCAGCGCGGTCGCCCGCTGCTGGGAGCCCCAGATCATCCCGTTGACGATCGCCAGTGACGCTCTGCGCACGACGGCAGCATTTTGCGCGGGTGCGAGAATGGGCCTCAGAGATGAAGCCCGAAACAGACGTCGCCCGAGCACACACGCTGCCTTCATCTATGTACACGGATCCCGCGATCCTGGAGCTCGAGAAGGACCGCATCTTCTCGCGCACCTGGCAGCTGGTCGCCCATTCGAGCGAGCTCGCGCGCCATGGCGACTTCAAGCCCACGACCATCCTGGACGAGCCAATCCTCCTGACCCACACCGAGGATGACCAGCTGCGCGGTTTCTATAACGTCTGCCGCCATCGCGCCGCGCAGGTCGTGACCACGCGCGGCAACCGAAAGTCTCTCCAATGTGGTTACCACGGCTGGGTTTATGGCCTCGACGGCCGGCTGCAGGTGGCGCGCGAGATGGAGGGCACGGAGGATTTCGACAAAGCCGACTTCGGCCTGGTGCCTATGCGGGTCGACTCACTGGGGCCGTTCGTCTTCGCGAACCTCGACGACAAAGCGGTGCCGCTTGCGGACTGGATCGGCGCAGTCCCTGACGAGATCCGGCGCGCCGGCTATGACCTTTCGAGCATGCGGCGCGTCGAGCGCCGCGACTACGTCATCGATTGCAACTGGAAGGTCTACGTCGACAACTATCTCGAGGGCTATCACCTGCCGATCGCGCATCCAGGATTGTTCAAGGAGCTCGACTACGACCAGTACCGGGTCGAGACCTTCCGCTACTACTCGAAGCAGCACGCGCCGATCAGGGAGCTGAAGCCCGGCGAGGTGCCGGGGCGCGACCGGCGCTACATCCGCATGCCCGGCGCCGAGGAGGATGCCCTTTACTACTGGCTGTTCCCGAACACGATGCTGAACATCTACCAGGACAACGTCAGCACGAACGTCATCCTCCCGCTCGGCGTGGACAAGACGCTCACCATCTTCGAGTGGTACTTCGCCGAGCCGGGCACCGGCGCCGGCTGGGAATCCATGCAGCAGACGATCGCGTTCTCGGATGAGATCCAGCAAGAGGACATCGCTGTGTGCGAGCAGGTGCAGCGAGGGCTGCGCTCTCGCTCTTACGACCGCGGACGTTTCGCAGCCAAGCGAGAGAACGGCGTGCACCATTTCCAGTCCCTGGTCACGGAGTTTCTGAACCGCTGACATTAATAAGGAAGGGTTCGGGCTCTAGAATCTGAATCACCAGCGGGAGCCACAAAGAGGCTGAGAGGGCGCACGGCGCCGACCGCAAGAACCTGAACTGGGTAATGCCAGCGGAGGGAGAGATTGAGCGACATCGCAGCTCGTAGCGTCGAGTCCGACGCTTTCGGGAAGGTCGAGACGCACGGCATCGACGCGATCCCGGCCGCCGAACGCCACGGCAGGCCGCGCGAGCTCGGATTCCTCTGGGCCGGCGCCTTCACGAACTACGCGAGCCTGTTCACGGCCAGCCTGCTCACGACGTATTACGGACTCGGCGTCTGGGACGGCCTTGCCGCCACGGTGCTGGGCACGGTTGCGGCGGCGCTCATCCTCGGCCTTCTCAGCAACACCGGTCCGAGGAGCGGGTTGCCCCAGATCGTGTTCACTCGCGGCATATTCGGGCGCCGCGGCTCGTACCTGGGGGCCGCGCTCACGCTTTTCCTCGCGGTCGGCTGGTTTGCAGTCGACTGTGTCATCGCCGCGCAGGCCGGCGCGCAGCTGTTTGGTGGCGGCAACCGGATGATCACCTTCGGGCTCGTGATCCTGATCGCGGCGATCAGCGTCGGAGTCGCCGTGTATGGGCACGGGACGATCAAGGTCCTGGAGACGTACGGCGCAGTCGTCTTCGCCGCGCTGGCCGCCGTACTGTTCCTGCTGCTGGCGCCGCAGTTTCACTGGGGCCAGGCCGCTTCCGCATCAGGAGCCGACTACCCCGGCGCCTTCGTGCTGGGTTTCATGACGTGCTTCGCACTCGTCGCGTCCTGGTACCCGTTCGCGAGCGACTACTCTCGCTACCTGCCGCCTTCCAGCTCGAGGCGATCCATCACCGTATGGCCTCTCCTCGGTGTTGCAATGCCCATGGTCCTGCTCGGCCTGTTTGGTCTTCTACTGCCGACCATCGACGCGAAGCTCGCCGCCGGCCAAGGCGTCCTGGCGGTCATCAGCGCGCATGCCCCGGGCTGGGTCGCCATCCCGTTCTTCGTCTTCGTAGTGGTAGGCGAGATCTGGGCCAACTACCTCGACGTCTACACGGCCGGCCTCGTCACGCTCACCATCGGCATCCGCCTGCAGCGCTGGCAGACCGCGCTGGGTTGCGGAATCCTCGGCACGGCGCTGGCTGCGTACGCGGTGCTGGTGAGCGACCTCCACGTCGCGTACGAAGACTTCCTGATCCTCACCTACCTGTGGGCGCCGGCGTGGGCGGCGGTCGTCCTCCTCAGCTTCTTCGTATTCGAGGGCAGAGCGCGTCCGGGCCTCGCGATCGTCGCATGGCTTGCGGGCACCGTCGTGAGCCTGCTCTTCGTCAACTATGGCAACCTCTTCGGCAACCTGATCACGTCGCCTCGGTTCTTCAACGATGGACTCATCGCCGGTCTTCATGGCGCCGACCTGAGCGGTCTCGTGAGCATCGCCGTCGCGGCCGCCGTCTACTGGGGCGGGCGCCGCCTCCTGCGGGCATGAAGGTGCCGGTCGCGCTCACGATCGCCGGCTCAGACAGCGGCGGCGGTGCGGGCATCCAGGCGGACCTGAAGACGTTCGCTGCGTTCGGCGTGCATGGGACGTCGGCGATCACGGCCATCACCGCGCAAAACACCATCACCGTCTCCGCGATTCACGAGGTGCCGGTCCGCATGATCCGCGCTCAGATCGACGCGGTCGTAGAGGACATCGGCGTGCAGGCGGCAAAGACCGGGATGCTGGCGAGCGCAGAGATCATCGAGGCCGTGGCTGCCGCGATCAGGGACCATGGGATCCGGAATCTGGTGGTCGACCCGGTGATGGTCGCCAAAGGCGGGGCGAGGCTTCTGCACAACGATGCCATCGCGGCGCTGTACAGGTACATGCTGCCGCTCGCGGCGGTCGTGACCCCCAACATTCCCGAAGCAGAGGTGCTGCTCGGCCGCACGCTGGAGACGCTCGACGATCGTCGCCAGGCCGCGCGCGACCTGGTCGCCCTCGGGCCGCGGGCTGCGGTGGTCAAAGGCGGCCATGTCGCTGCAACGCCTGCGATCGACGTCTATTGGGATGGGGTCGAGATGGTCGAGCTCACCGGCCGGCGCATCGCCACCAAGAACACCCATGGCAGCGGATGCGCGTTCTCGGCCGCCATCACCGCAGGTCTGGCCAAAGGCCAGGGTCCGCTCGAGGCGGTCCGGGCCGCCAAGGTTTTCATCACCGCCGCCATCGAGCACTCGCTCGAGCTGGGGAGCGGACACGGGCCGGTCAACCCTGGGTTTAGCGCCTAGAACGACCTCGCCTGGCTATCTTTTGTAGCCAGACAACGGCGACCCCCCTTTACAGCTGGTTCGTTTTGGAACTGTCAAGCAAGCAACCAGAGGGGGTTACCTAATGGCGATCGTGATCCCAAGCCCGCTGGCAGCGGCATCTCGGGACAGGTTTGGACGAGCTCGCATAGTGCACGTCTCCGACAACGAGATCCGTGCTCACAATGGCCGAGTCGGGGATCTTTGCGTCCGCATCGGGCGGCAGCTGGGAATGACCGCGTCAGAGCAGCGCGTGCTGGCCCGATCTGGTCTCCTCCACGACATCGGCAAGCTGGCGATCCCAGGATCGATCCTGCACAAGCACGACCCGCTCGACGACTCGGAATGGAAGCTCATGAGGACCCATCCGGAAGTCGGCCTGCGAATCCTCCAGTGGGCCGGGAAATTCGAGCGGGCGCTCCTGGCGGTCCTCTATCACCACGAGCGGATGGACGGCAGCGGCTATCCGCACGGACTGGTGGGTGACGCGATTCCAATCGAGGCGCGCGTGGTCGCAGTCGCCGACATGTATGACGTGCTCACGTCCGACCGGCCCTACCGCCGGGCTCGCGACGAGCGGGAGGCGCGCCGCGTCCTGCAGGAAGCGGCCGGACCGCACCTCGACCCCAACGTGGTGAGCGCTCTTCTCAGATCTCTCGATCGGCCGACCCTGTACCTGGTGCCTGCGCTCGACTGACATCCACAAGGGCTGTAATCTGGTCGCCTGATGGCGACCGCTGGGCGGGCTACAAGTCCACACACATTGGACGACCTGGCGAAGATCGACCCCGATGGGCTGATGGCCCTCTACCAGAGCGCCCGCACTCCTCGACTCGAGGACCTCGACGGAAAGCTGGTGGGCCGCATGCTCGCAGTGCCCCGGCTCCAGCAGCCGCACGTCAAACGATTCCTCGATCGATTCGCGCGGTCAGGCCTGTTTCCCTGGCAGGGCAAAACTTTCTCGCATGAGACCGCCGACCACGGCCATGGGGTGAACCGGCTGCTAGGTGAGCGCGTGACGTGGTTTCGCTTCCACACCTCGGTCGGACCGTCGCACGCCGGTGATTTCGATGCGGTGCACCTCGACTACGGGCAGGACGGCAATCCGCCTCTGGTCCGCCAGGTGAAGGACGAGGTACGCGAGGTCGCTCCGGGATTGTGGCTTGGGCTCGCCTATCTGAGGATGCGCGACGGGGACCACCTGGGCTGCTTCTTCGGGATCACCCGCGCCGCAGAATAAGCCCGTGGCGGTGGCGCCTTTCGTACAGCTCGACTACCTGTACACGCCCAGCAGCGACGTCGCCGCAGACGCGCGCTATTTCACGGAGGTGCTGGGTGGCAAGCTGGTGTTCAGTGTCGAGGGAATGGGTGCGCGGGTGGCGAAGATCGAGCTCACGGATGGGCCGCCCTACGTGCTGCTCACCGACCACCTCGACAGCGACCGGCCGATATACATCTATCGCGTCCACGACCTCGACAAGTCGATGCGCGAGCTGAAGAAGCGAGGCTGGAAGAAAACACAAACGTTGGAGATTCCGATGGGTCCGTGCTGCTCGTTCGCGACGCCATCCGGCCATCGCATCGCCATCTACGAGCTGACCCGACCGGAGGTCGCCAAGCACTTCGACGGCCGATTCGATTTCTAGCCAGTATTTTGTAGACCCGCTGCGACACCGTTGACGGTGAGGAGGAACAACCGCTCTGCATGTGAACGTTCACGTGCGGAGCCGCCTTTCGCGCGCAGAGCGCGCAGCGCCCGCAGCTGCAGATGCGAGAGCGCGTCGACATAGGGGTTTCGTAGCTCCACCGCCCAAGAGAGGACGCGATGCTTCTCGAGGAGCCGCGAATGGCCGGTGACGGCGAGAACGTTCTTCTTGGTGAGGTCATATTCGCGCATCACCCGCGCCGCCAGGTCGGGCCGCTCACCCAGCGCGAGGTAGCGGGCCGCAATCCGCCGGTCGGTCTTGGCGAGGCTCATCTCCGCGTTGTCCAGCAGCACGTTGAAGAGCGGCCATGAGGCGTATGCCCGTCTCAGCTCCTTCAACGGCGCGGCCTCGAGTCCGCTGCCGATTCCGTACCAACCCGGCAGGTTGAGGCGCATCTGCGACCATGCGAACACCCACGGGATCGCGCGCAGGTCATCGAGTTGATCCCCGCCACCCCGACGCGCCGGCCTCGACGCGATGCGCATCCGGCTCAGCTCTTCGATCGGGCTGACCTGGGCGAACCATTCGGCGAACCCCGGGGTCTCCACGAGCTCGCGATATGCGGCGCGAGCCCCCGCATCGACGTTCCGCGACAGGCTGCGGAAGCGCCGTGCCGGCTCGGAACGGTACCGCGAGGTCGAGGCCTCCAGGACCGCCGAAGCGACCTGCTCCAGGTGGCGTCTGGCGATTGCAGCATTTCCGTAGCGTGCGAAGATCACCTCGCCCTGCTCCGTGACCTTGAAGCGGCCGGCAACGGACCCGGGAGCCTGGGCCCGGACGGCGCGGTTGGCGGGGCCTCCGCCGCGACCGAGCGCGCCGCCGCGCCCATGGAACATCGTGAGCCGCACGTTGCGGCGCCTCGCCCAGGCCGTTAGGCCGGACTGAGCTTCGTAGAGCGCCAACGTGGCGGAAAGCGGTCCGACCTCCTTGGTGGAATCCGAATATCCGAGCATCACCTCCAGCCTCCGGCCCGTTGTGGCGAGCCGGCGCTTTACGGGTGCCAGGCCGAGCATCCCCTCCATCACCTCCGCTGCAGAGCGCAGGTCCTCCACGGTCTCGAATAAGGGAACGACGTCCAGGAGCGGTGGCACGCCCCCGGTCGCGTGCTCCGCGAGCTCATAAACCGCGGCGATGTCCCCGACGTCCCGTGTGAAGCTCACGACGTAGCGCCGGCACGCCTCCGGGCCGAATCGCGCCTGCACGGACGCGACCACGCCCAGCGTGTCGACGACCTCTCGCGCTGAAGCCGACAGCGTTCGGTGCGAGCGGACCTCGGCCAGGGCTTCTGCATGGACTCGGCTGTGCTGGCGGACCTCGAGCTCGGCCAGGTGAAATCCGAACGTTTCCGCTTGCCACACGAGATGCTGCAGCTCGCCGTAAGCCTGTCGAGGTGCGCCCGCCGCCGCGAGCGAGCCCTGGACGCTGTGCAGGTCCGATACGAGCTCGGCGGGCGATTCGTACC
>Ga0209236_1001974_pt1 | contig 12516 bp, 10 predicted proteins | sample GraSoi013_1_40cm_FD_185819 | JGI IMG/M metagenome (GOLD analysis project Ga0209236, IMG submission 185819) | Grasslands soil microbial communities from the Angelo Coastal Reserve, California, USA - Sample 09_27_2013_1_40cm (SPAdes) (version 2) | ecosystem: Environmental > Terrestrial > Soil >... | reverse complement strand
ACAACGACCTTCTGTTGATCGACGACGAAGTCCAAACCGGTTTCGGCCGCACGGGGAAGATGTGGGCCGTCGAGCACTCGAAAGCCATCCCCGACATCCTCACAATGGCGAAGTCCATGGCTGGCGGTGTGCCGATCGGCGCTGCAGTGTACCCGGCGGAGATGGATTTCCCAGAGAGCGGCAAGCACTCAAATACATTCGGCGGAAACCCGATCGCGTGTGCGGCGTCCCTAGCCACCCTCGACGTAATCGAAGATGAGGGACTAGTCGCCCGGAGCGCGAAGCTCGGCGACCACATGTCAAAGCGCCTTGACGAGATGAAGGACAAGTACGAATTCATCGGAGACCGCCGCGGACTCGGGATGATGCAAGCGACGGAATTCGTGGCGGATCCGACGACCAAGAAGCCCGACCCGAAGCGCCGCGACGCAATCGAGAAGGACGCCCATGAACACGGGCTTATCCTCCTCCCGTGCGGCGAGAGCTCAATCCGGTACATCCCTGCCTTGAACATTTCGAAAGAGGTCCTCGACGCTGGCCTCGGCGTGCTCGAGGATTGTCTCAGGCGCGCCGGGAAGTGAACCCGCGGAGATTTGGATTCGCTCGAGGTTCGTGGGTTGTCCCACCTCAGGGAGCCGGTGACGTTCAAATACGAATAGTTGGATGCCCCACGACATGGCGGAAGGGGGAGGCACCGAGTCGGCCCCGCCCGTGCCGGCGAAACGGGGCATGGGCTGGCGGTTGTGGGCAGTCATCGCGGTCGTCGTCATCCTTGTCATCGCGGGCGCCGCGTACTATCTGACGAGGGGAGGGCCCTCGCGCGACACCAAAACGCTCGTCTATTACATGCAGTCGGAGCCTCTGACAATGGATTCGTCCGACGCCTACGACCTCTGGTCGTTCATCGCGATTCAGAACACCTATGACACTCTAGTCGGATACAAGACGGATTCCCTGCAGTTAGTCGGTGTCCTGGCCCAGTCCTGGGACATCCTCGACGCGCAGCACTACGTGTTCCACATCCGCCACGGTGTGAAATTCTGGGACGGCAGCAACTTCACAGCTAATGATGTGTACGCCTCGTTCCGGAAGGTCCTCATCGAGAACTCTCCGGAAAGCGGCGTTGCGTGGATTCTTAACCAGAACCTGGACGCGAGCAACATCCCGGGTTCGTTGTGGGTCAAGGACACCTTCACAATCCAGATGAACCTGACCGTGGCGTATGCGGGGTTCCTTCAGACGCTGGCGACGGTCGAGCCATCCGCGATCATGTCAGATGCCTGGATCACGGCGAACGGAGGCGTGCAACCCAACACGGCGAACGACATCATCAAGCACAACACGATGGGGACGGCACCATACTACATGAAGGCAAGCGACTGGGTTGCAAAGGACCACATGACCCTGCACAAGAACCCCTATTTCTGGCGGGGTTGGACCGGAACAGAGCCCGAGACCGTTGTAATCAGGTTCACAAACGACGCCTCTTCCCGGGTCGAGGCGATCCGGACCGGCGCGGCCGACCTGGCGGACCTGCCCCTTTCGAGCGTGAGTCAGGTGTCGGGCTTGCCTGGCGTCGTCGCAAAGGCGAACGACACGGTGAAGAGCGAGATCGTCTCCATGAACGTGACCAACGCCTACATGGCGGACAACGCCACTGGCCAGCTCGTCCGCCAAGCGTTCTCTTACGCATTCGACTATAACGCGACGATCGCCAACGATTACGCGGGATTCGCAACCCTTCTCCCCGGCCCGATCCCGAAGGGCATGCAATTCTTTGACCAGGAGAGTCAGTTGTACTATCAGAACCTCCAGAAAGCCGGGGCCCTCCTCGATCAAGCCGGGTACACCAAGAACGGGCAAGGAATCCGGTTCGGCGGCTATGCTTTCCGCCTCGTTGCGGATGGAACCCAAGTCGAGGAAGCGAATGCCGCGCGACGGTTCCAAACCACCCTCCAGTCCATCGGAGTCCAGACCAACCTTCAAATCACTCAATCGACGGATGCGTGGGACGCCATCCGCGGCTCAGGAACGTACGACTTCTTCGTCGCTCACTGGGTCTTGGACTACCTGGACCCCGACGACTACGTGACCCCGATGGTCATGAGCGCTTACGCGTATGCCGGGGACTACTGGCACACAGGGTTCAACAACACCACAATCAACAACTATGGCAACCTTGCGAGGTCCGAGCTTAACAACGCTACCCGGGCCGCGGACTACCACATCGTCTGGCAGACCTCGATGGCCAACCCGAACATGATCTGGTTCTGCCAGCAGCAATACGTGCCCGTCCACCAGAGCTACGTCAAAGGGTTCTGGTTCAATCCGGTGACCTGGTGGAACTTCTACTTCTACCAAAAGACGTAGAAACTAGAGGGGCCGCCAACCCCCCTCCTCTTTTATGTTTAAGTGCCGGCCCGTCATAACCTCTGTCAAGTTGACAGTCCGCAAGCCTTCCTCTGCTACGGTAGCAGCTTGCCCACCCTGTGGGGAGAAGAGGGTTTGTCCGCGATGAAACTCTGGGAGTACGTCGTCCGCCGACTCATCGCGCTGATCCCGGTAATAATCGGTGTAACGGTTATCGCATTCGTTCTCTGGAAGGCAATCCCAATCGACCCAGCAGTGGCGTACCTCGGGGCCAAGGGTGCGCAGAAGAGCCCCGAGAATATTGCGGCCCTCCACGCGGCGTGGCACCTGGATGACCCCCTCCCCGCGCAGTATCTCTGGTACATGGGGAACCTGGTGCGAGGAGACCTGGGTCCTTCCTTCGTGAACAAGGACCCCGTGAATATCGCCCGGTTCCTCCCTGCGACACTCGAGCTCACTTTTTACGCGATCCTCTTCGCTCTACCGGTCGGCATCTACTTGGGCATCCTGTCCGCAATGAAGCGGAATTCCTGGGTTGACCAACTCGCGCGGGTCCTCGCCATCGTCGGTGTCGCAGTGCCCATTTACTGGCTGGGAATCATGCTGAAGATCTTCTTCCATGAAAATCTCGCCGTCCTCGGGCTGAACGTTCTCCCGTTGGACGGGCGGCTCGACCCGACGCTGACTCCGCCGCCCACCGTCACGGGTTGGTACACGATCGACTCGATCCTCGCTTTGAATCTTACAACCTTCGTTTCTGCTGTCTTACACTTGATCCTTCCGGCATTCACGCTAGGCTTCGCGCAGCTCGCGCTCATCTTGCGAATGACCCGATCCGGCATGCTAGAAGTCCTGGGGCAGGACTACGTCCGGACTGCGCGCGCGAAGGGCGTCCCAGAGCGAGAAGTCGTGTTCAAGCATGCGTTTCGAAATGCGATGAACGCGACGCTGACCGTCTCGGGCCTCACCGTCGGGACGGCCCTGGCGGGCGATGTCTACGTGGAGAGCATCTACGGGATCTTCGGCATCGGACAATACTTTCTTCAGTCGGCGCTCGCGGACGGATTCTTTGACATCCTGGGTTACCTTTTCATCGTGACCATCTTCTATGTCACCGCCAACCTAGTCATCGACGTCCTGTACGCCGCGGTGGATCCCCAAGTCCGGCTCGGAGGTTCCTGAGGTGGTCCTGAGATCCGGCGACGAGTCGGCGGTCGCTTGGAGCCGCATCTGGGAGAGGTTCCTCCAAGACCACGCGTCCCGCATTTCCGAGCTCAAGTACACGCTGTTCCTTTTCCGGAAAAACCGGCTGGCAATGCTCGGTCTGGGGTTGATCCTCGGTCTCGTCGCGATCGCCTTCCTGGCCCCGGAATTGGCCTTGCAGAAGCCCGTCTTCGTGAACATCGGCGGGTCGCTGCAGCAACGGTGGACCCCTTCGAGTGATGTGCTCGTGGGAACGTCTTGGACCCACCCGTTCGGTACCGACAATTTCGGCGTGGATTGGTACAGCAAGGTCTTGTATGGAACTGGCGTGTCTCTACAAGTAGGCGTTCTCGTCGTGGTGCCCGCCTCCCTGATCGGAACCCTCCTTGGCCTGCTCGCAGGTTTCAAGGGAGGGCTAATCGAGGAGATTGTCATGCGGATCACGGACATTTTCCTGTCCATTCCGAGCCTCATATTGGCCATCGCGATCACCGCCGTGCTCGGACGAAGCCTCACGCACGTGATGTACGCTCTCATCATCACATGGTGGCCCTGGTACACCCGCCTCGTCCGCGGTCAGGTGCTCTCAGTTAAGGAACGTCAATTCGTCGAATCCGCCAAGAGCGTCGGCGCGAGCCCCACCCGTCTCATGCTCCGCCACATCCTGCCAAACTCGATCTCGCCAGTAATCGTCCAAGCCTCAATGGACTTCGGATATGTCATTTTGACCGCGGCCGGACTCGGCTTCCTCGGGCTAGGATCGCCTCCCGGAACGGCCGAGTGGGGCGTGATGATCGCCGAAGGAATCAACTACTTGTTCGTCGCGCCATGGATGTCCGCATTCCCGGGGCTGGCCATCGTCATTGCGGTCCTCGGGTTCAACCTGCTCGGAGACGGCCTTCGGGACATCCTCGACCCTCGCTTGCGGAGGTGAGGCCTGACCGCGCCGGTCGTTCTTCGCGTGGAGGGCCTGAGGACGTACTTCCACACTTACGAAGGCGTGGTGAAGGCGCTGGAGGGAATCGACCTCGAAATTCGCGCCGGAGAAACTGTGGGGTTGGTCGGCGAGACGGGCAGCGGGAAGACCGTGACAGCCCTTTCGATCCTCCGCCTCGTCCCTTCGCCTCCGGGAAGAATCGAGTCCGGCCGGGTCTTCCTCGAGGAGCCCGACGCAGTCCATCGGGCGCGACGGGAGTACGACGCGATCGCGCTGAGTCGATCGCGAGGGAAGAAGGCCCGGGACAAAGTGAGCAGCGACGAGATTCGGGAAGCGATAAAGGGGGAAATTTCCGACCTTCGGGCAGGGTTGGCCATTGCTACCACGGATCGCGAAAAGGAGAGCCTTCGCATCCAGCTGCAAGCCGCAACCTCTGAGTACGACATCCTCCAAAAACCGGAGGAGCAAATGCGGGAAATCCGCGGCAACAAGATCTCCATGATCTTTCAAGAGCCGATGACGGCGCTGAACCCTGTCTTCACGATTGGAGATCAGATTGCAGAGACCCTACTCCTCCATCGGCGAAACGAGCTCTGCAGGGATGTTCTAAAAGCGCTCGAGCTCCAGATGCTGGCGCTGCGCCGAAAGGTCCGCGGTAAACGGCTCAGGGTGAAGGACGCGAGGCAAAAGAGAATCGACAGGGAAGACTTCTCAGGCCGCCCCGCGGGAGATTCGAGCATTCGCGCGGACCTTTCCACGATGGAAGACGAGGAATGGGTTTGTGGTGCGTGCGGGAAGCCCGCTCCGACTCTGTGGGACTACTGTCCCTCGTGTGGCGCGCGGCTCGCCTTTGATCTCTGGGCCCCCATCCGGGGCTTCATTATGTCCATGGAGAAGAAACTTTACACGCGAATGCTGGCCGATCCGAAGGCCCAGCTGGTCGATTTCGTGAACTCGATACGGCTCCTTCGGCGGCTCGTCCGAAACCGACTCAAAGACGAAGGCGTGCGTTGGGCAGTCAAGCTGCTCTATGAGGTGAGAATTCCCGAGCCGGAGCGAATCGCGGGACAGTATCCGTTCGAGCTCAGCGGTGGCATGCGCCAGCGATCGATGATCGCAATGATGATGGCGTGCAATCCAAAGCTCCTCATCGCGGACGAGCCAACGACCGCGCTCGACGTCACTGTCGAGGCACAGATACTCAAGCTGATGAAGGACCTCCAAGCGAAGACGAACATGGCGATCCTCCTCATTACGCACGATCTCGGGATCGTCGCGGAGGTCAGCGACAAGGTCGGGGTCATGTATGCCGGCAACATCGCCGAGTTCGGCACGACGCAGCAAGTGTTCCAACGGATGATGCACCCGTACACATACGGGCTGATGCAGTCGATCCCTCGATTCCAGGGGGTTGCCTCCGAGAATCGGAAAAAGGAACTCTACATCATCCAAGGGACTGTCCCGAACCTCCTTCCCCCGCCGAGCGGATGTCGCTTCCATCCGCGCTGCCCCCGCGCCCTCGAAATCTGCAAGGACATCGTTCCGCCACTAGAGGAGGCAGAGCCGGGGCATCTCGTGGCGTGCCACAACCCGGTCCCACGGAGCGAGGTAGCGAGAATGGCGGCGAGCGGATGACCGATAACGAGGGCTCGGCAAAACCCTCCGGCGAACCGGACGATGTGCTACTCTCTGCCAAGAATCTGAAAATGCACTTTCCGCTCCGCGGCGGTCTGCTTCGGACCGTCCGAGGCCACGTCATGGCTGTCGACGGCGTGTCGCTGAAGCTCCACCGCGGGGAGACCCTCGCCGTCGTCGGAGAATCGGGGAGCGGAAAGAGCACCCTAGCTCGGCTGCTGTTACGACTCCTCGAGCCCTCGGCCGGAACGGTGTTTTTCATGGGCCGCGACCTTACGACGCAGAAACTCAAGGTCGTCCGCGAGGAGCGCAAGCACCTTCAGATGGTGTTTCAGGATCCGCTGTCGTCCCTCGATCCGCGGATGACAATCAAGAACATCGTGGCGGAGCCGCTCGTCGTCCATCGCACTACCCGCACGCGACCTCGAAGCGTAGTCGGTCTTGCAGTCCTCATAGGGATCGTGGGCGCGATTTCCATCCTCTCCGGGCTGGTCCCATTCCTTGCGGCGGGGTCTGCCGCATGGTTTGGCCTTCCGGCAAGCCCCGACATCGCTGTAGCTATCATGTATGCGGCCGTCGGGGGTTGCCTGCTGTGGTCCGCAGTCGGTCTTTCGAGGGTCGAGAGATGGGCGCTTCGTTTCGGGCTCGCGGCCTCGGCAGTGAGCCTCGGGCTGTCAATCTTCCTCGTCTTCAGCCTGGTGCAGGTCGTCGGGTCAGTCCTCGCACTCGCCATCATGGTCTTTGTCAGCAAGCACTTCGAGACGGAGGAGGAAGTGACGCGACGGGTGCTGGGCCTCCTCGAACTGGTCGGTCTCAAGAAGGAACACCTGAACCGCTTCCCCCACGAGTTCTCGGGCGGACAGCGACAGCGAATCAGCATTGCACGTGCCCTGGCGCTGAACCCGAACGTGATCATCCTCGACGAGCCCACATCCGCGCTCGACGTATCCGTCCAAGCTCAGATCCTGAATCTCCTCATGGAATTGCAGCGAAAGCTCGGGCTTACGTATTTGTTCATCACCCACGACCTGAGCGTGGTGTATCACATCGCGGACCGCGTCGCAGTCATGTACGCGGGGCAGATAGTCGAGGTCGGTCGGACGGAGGAGATTTTCGCAAAGCCCCTTCACCCTTACACGCAAGCGTTGATCTCTGCGGCGCCGAGTGCCGATCCGTCCCGAAAGACCCAACGAATCGTCTTGGAAGGGGAGGTCCCGAGTGCCACGCATCCGCCCTCCGGGTGCCGGTTCCATCCACGGTGTTGGCTCGCCTTCGAGCCGTGCCCGAAGGTCGTGCCGCATCTCTTCGACCCGGGAGGAGGCCGGCGGGTCGCTTGCTTCGCGGCCGCGCGCGACCTCGGACTTTGGGCCATCGGCGGACCCCGGACTTCGCCGGAGAAGCCGGAGGCCCGAGGATGAGCGACTTGCCGTCCCTCGATCGGGTCCGCCGAGCGGATGACGAGGCGCGGCCGAAGTCATATCGGGAGCGGCAGGAAAGCCTAGGCGCATGGTTGCTCCAGCGACGGCGGCTGCGCCGCGAACGGTTTCTGCGGCGCGCGAAGGCGTTCTCGCTGCGGAAGGAAGCCGCTCGCAACCTGTTCATTTCTGGCTGCCTCTTGTTCGACGCCCTCGTCGTCCCCGAGCCCGCTTTGATCTTGGGCGGGATCGCGGGAGTCGCCCTCTCCGGGATTCTGCTCGTCGCAGTGCTCGCGCTCGAAGTCGATTTCTACCGAAGCCACTTCGCGGTGCCGCCCCCGGAACGAGGCGCTTAGCCGAGTAGCGAATCGTCGGTGGTAGACGCGGTCCGGATGTGGGGTCGTCTGAGACGAAGCCGCTTGAGCGGCAGTGCAAGATGCCGACGGGCGCATGCAGGGGGCTCGTACACTCCGAGCGCTACGCGTCGCTCGTTGCGCCGCACGATGGCCGCGCCGGCGGGTAGGCGGCACCGGTCATTCCGGCATCGGTACCCTTCGGACCGACCGAGGGACTTCATCCGCTTGCCGCATTGCGGGCATCTCGGGTTTGCGACCTTCACGAGATCCTCCGCAAGGGCCAGGATTCGGATTTTCTCGAGATTGAGCGATCGAGGCTCGTCCCGCACGCTGCCCCAAACTTGCACGCGGTCCCCTACCCGAAGGCTTCTCACAACCTGTCGAAATTGCTTCGACGGCTCGTATGCCGCAACCGTCACGCGCGCTTGTCCCTCGAGGACGAAGAGGACGTGACCCCCGGCTCGTGTCCACGGGGTGGTGGCGACAACCCCCACGATGGATGTCGCCGTCTGAGGCCGCAGGGACCAGTCCCCGGGCCGTACGTGATCATCTGTCCCTTGATTCGTCTCGAAAAGGAGCCAGCGCTCCGGCGATTCTCCGCGAAGCCGTTCCATTGCGCCCGTAAGGTCGTTCGGCACGTCTCCCCGGATTCCGAAGAGGACGGGACATGGAGAGTGAGGTGCGAGGACGACCTTTCCGTTCTCATAGTCGTAGTTGTTGAACGTGGAACCGAATTCACGATCCATCTCCATCACCGACCCTGCGACTACGTCTCGGCCAGTGCCCCATCGGGAGCGATCGCGGTAGGTCAAGATCTCGTACGTGCGATCCCTCGGTCGCCAAGCAAGAGCGGCGACGGCCCCGATTACGCCCCTTCCGTTCTTGTAGCCGCGGATGATGCCGAGGCCTTGCGCGACCGTAAGCGCATCTTCAACGAACACGACATCGCGGACGGTCCTCCAGTAGAATCCGGATTTCGGCGGTCGCCGAAGAATCGCAAACCCCGGGTTCGTGGCGTCATCATCAAACGCGGACCACCGTTCGACAAGACGTTCCATGAGAGGTCGAAGCGCCTCTGGGTCCTCGGACCCGCGGGCCCTGCGGAACGAACACACCGACCGCCCCTCGACCCAGCCCACCTCCTGGGGCTGACCGACCCCGTGTCCGAAACGAAGCGCAATCGCACCATTTCCTCGGGTCTTCCAAGGGATGTTCGGATTCAGGCGGACGAGTCGGGGATACCCGATGAGGTCGAGTTCCTCGGTCGCTGCGCGGACAATCTCCGTAGCGAGGAAAGTCGTACACATCCCGCGGAGGCTGTCCGTGTCGTCAACGCCCACCCAGAGGACCAATCGTACCGCACGGCTAGACGTTCATCGGGATAAAAGAGGCTTGTCCCTGAGAGGAAGGAAGGTGACTCACGGCAGAGATTGACCACTAGGTCGGACCCCGGAGAGCGGATTTCTTCAATGGTCGATTGAAACTGCGATCGGAGTCGCTAACGCGCTCGGACTCACGCTGCGGCAGATCCTGCGCTCGGCGCTGCTGTCCCACCTTTCAGCCGGACCAATGCCGCCGCATAGACGATGACCCATAGGCCGACGGAAGCCATCGAGAGCAAGACTCCGGGCACCACCCCGAGGTCGGTTTGCAGGATGGAACCGAATGCGGCAAGGACACCGAGTGAAAGAGCTGCGCCCGCCAACACGTTTGTCTCTCTCGTGCCCAGGTCTCTGGCAATCCAGAAGAGAAACAGGCCGAGCGCCGGCGTCGCCAATTCCCCCGCCTGCAATCCAAGAGGAACGAACCCGAGCACGAGCCCGAGTACGGTGGCGACGCCGACGCAGCCCAAGACGACCCATGCGGCCTGGGAAGCACGCCGAACGGCCTGGGCGTGGCTCGCTCCTGTCTCGTGGCGCCCCTCCCAAACCCCGAACATTCCCGGCACACCAACGGCAAACGCGGCGGTGAGAAGCGAAACGCCAGCCAGCGGCAGCACGAACACGTGGAACACGTACGAGTAAGTTAGCGGAACGGTCGCCCAGGATAGCGTCAACGTGACCGCTGACGAGATCAGGGCGAGAATCAGTCCCAGGAGGAGCCACCGAAGACCTTCCGAGGTCCGCGGAGCTCGCGCAGATCCCGACATGACACTCGAACCAGCGTCTCACCCTCATGTACCTTACGTTTTCGTCCGTATGGGCGGATTGGCGGAGCGCCTTCGGGAGTGCGGAGACTCAATGCGATCCCGCGTGATCCGGTTCGCCACTCGAATCCGCGACCGGGAGCCGCTGCTACGAGCGTACACTTCAGTGCGGGACAACTCGATCAGTTGCTGATTCCGGGCGTTGAACGAGTTCCACGGTCACGCCGTCCGGGTCCACTAGATAGACACAGATGGCGCCTCTCCACCACGCTGGATCTTCGAGTTCGACTGGGTCGGCTCGGGGTTCAAAACCAGCGCGGCGAGCGCGGGACAAAACCGCTTTCAAATCGTCGACTCGGAGGCCCACATGTCCACTCCCACGATCGTACTCCCGCCTAGACCGTCGCGTGCTCTTCGGCCTAAGATAGTGGAGGAGTTCCAGGATCTGTCCGCTCCCTAAGTCGAGATCGACGAACAAAAAGTGGGCTCCTTTAAGGCCGGAAATCGAACTGGCACCACTGGCCGTCTCTTCTCCGCGCCCGAGGATCGGTATTCCGAGCAGATCATGGTAGAAAGCGACTGACCGGTCGAGATCCGCCACGGTCAAGGACACATGATCGAGCCCAAGCGTTCTCATCGAGTCTCCTCCACGCGCTTGAGTACACCAAGGCGCGATGGGACGGTGTCGCGTCGAAAGACGTCTTCGATTGTCTCGGCGCGCTTGACGACTTCCGCCTCCGAACCATGGACGAGGACGACCGCGGGCCGCGGGAGCGCATTGAAATTGTTCGAACAAGCGTCTTGGTATGCGCCCGTATCCAGAAAGGCAACCGTGTCGCCCACGTCCACTTGGGGGAGAGAGGCTTGGTCTGCGATCAGATCGAAGCCACAGGAGATTCCGACGACATCCACCTTGCGCGTGCCCGGCATGTCCGCCTTCTCTGCAACGATCGTCGTCCAACGATTGTGCTCGACGATCGTATCCAGCAAGAACATCTCGGTCGTATCGGTCTCGATCCAGGTCCGAGGGGCGAAACCAGTCTGCTCCTTGATGCCTCGAACCTTAGCTAGGTGAATTCCTGCGTCTGCAAACAAACTGCGACCGGGCTCCACCTCGAGTGTCTTCCCTTTCGGCTGTAGTCCCTTCCGGACCAACTCGTCCTTCAACGCGCTGGTCAACGTGGCTGCGTAGTCCTCGATTGACGGCGCCAGCTGGCGCGACGGTCGCGCCTGACCCCGGCGCGTCGTTCGTCCGGTTGGATCTCTTGCGGTTGCGAATCCGCCCCCAAGGTCAATCTCCGCCGGCTCCCAGCCTCCACACTTCTCGGATAACTCAGCGACGAGAGCCACGAAGCTTCGGACCATCCCGCGCCACAGTTCGAGGTCCGCGCCGTGGCGCCCGAGATGAGCCATGACGCCGGTGACCTCGAGTTCTGGAGCGTCGAGAGCCTCCGGCCCCACCTTGAATAGGTCCTCGGTTGGAATCCCCGGCTTGTAGCGGTTTGCAGCCAGACTGATGGGCACGTCGTTTTCGTAAAAGTCCGAGGGCTGGTCAAGCGCTTCGTATCTGGGACGGATCCGAAACCGAACCCTTGCGCGGACCCCCAACGAACGGGCGACCTCGCGTGCGAGACGGACTTCCGTCGCACTATCCAACGTGATCCGGGCACCGGCCCCGATCGCAGAGACAAGAATCGGTCGATCTTTGGTGGCTCCGTTCACCGAGATGAGGGCGGGAGGGAAGCCTGCTCGGAGAGCTGCAAAGAACTCCCCAGAACCGAAGGTGTCACATCCCATTCCCTCCTGAGCGAGTATCCGCAGGAGAGACAACGTGAAGTTAGCCTTCGCGGACGCGAGGATGTGGACAGGGGCCTCGGACCATCCGGCCTCGAACGCACGCCGAAATCGACGGGCGTTCCGCCGCAATTGGTCCTCTGAGACAACGTAGAGGGGCGTGCCAAACTGTCGGGCCAGAGCCGATGCCTCCGCCGCCTCGATAAAGAGCCGGCCGCGGCGGACGGAGAGGCAATCGTCGATTCGCTCGTTCGTTGCTTTTGGCATCGGAGACCTCCTGCGAAGACCTTCGCACAGGCATCTGTGCAACAATATATCAAAGACCATTCAGCGCGGCCGGCGTGAGGCCCGGAGGACTGGTGTCGCCCCCGAGGGCCGCGAACATTGAAATAGCGTCATCCCGTTCGATGCGACACTCCATGCCCGTTAAAACGTTCGAGTTCTCCGCCGTGGACGGCCGCCGATTCGTGAAGCCCACTGACCGTTGGGTCAATCTGCGAGTCGACCACAATAGTTCCGTCACCCTCGTCTCCGAGATCGGCGAGCGACAGGCCTCCGTGGACTTCCGCTTCACCGCGAACTACCATGCGTCGGAAGCGGTCGTCGGCCTCATCCAGATCGAGGGGAACCTGCTCTGGGAGGGAGACGCGAAGGCGCTCG
>Ga0209236_1001973_pt1 | contig 12520 bp, 10 predicted proteins | sample GraSoi013_1_40cm_FD_185819 | JGI IMG/M metagenome (GOLD analysis project Ga0209236, IMG submission 185819) | Grasslands soil microbial communities from the Angelo Coastal Reserve, California, USA - Sample 09_27_2013_1_40cm (SPAdes) (version 2) | ecosystem: Environmental > Terrestrial > Soil >... | reverse complement strand
ATCCCGCGATCGACCTCCTCGAGGGGCGGGCGGTGCGACTGCGCAAGGGCGACCGTCAGAGCGCGCGGATGTACTCCGAGGATCCCGCGGCGCAGGCGCGCGCCTTCGTGCAGCAGGGCGCGCGGGCGCTGCACGTGGTCGATCTCGACGCCGCGTTCGGCGGCCGCCGCCAGCTCGATCTGATCGGGCGGATCGTCGAGGCCGCCGCGCCCGCCTTGGTCCAGGTGGGCGGCGGCATCCGCGACATTCGCGCGGCAGAGAAGACGCTGGACGCTGGCGCCGCGCGCGTCATCCTCGGTACGGCAGCGGTAGAACGCCCCGCCCTGGCGGGGATGGCGGTCGCGCGCTTCGGCCAGGAGCGCGTCGCTTGCGGGATCGACGTCAAGGACGGCCGTGCGGCGACGCGCGGCTGGACGGAGGCGGAGGGGCCGTCCGCGGCCGAGCTGACCCAGGCGCTCGCAGGACAAGGCGTCCGCTGGCTGATCGTCACCGCGGTCGCGCGCGATGGGACCCTGGAAGGGTTCGACCTCGAACTCCTCAGGGAGGTGGCGAGCGCGGCGCCCGATGCGCGCCTGATCGCGTCCGGGGGAGCGGGCGATCTCTCCCATCTGCGCGCTCTCCACTCGGCGAGGCTGTCCGCGCTCGCCGGCGCGATCGCCGGCACGGCGTTGTACGAGCAGAGGTTCACCGTCCGCGAAGGTCAGGCTGCGCTGGAGGGGCCATGCTGACCCGCCGGATCATCCCTTGCCTCGACGTGAAGGACGGACGGGTGGTCAAGGGCGTTCGCTTCCAGGAGCTGCGCGATGCCGGCGATCCCGTGGAGCAGGCCCGCGCCTACGGCGCCGCCGGGGCGGACGAGGTGTGCTTTCTCGACATCAGCGCATCCCTCGAGGCGCGCGGCACGCTGGTGCGCCTCGTGGAGCAGGTCGCGCGGGAACTGAACATCCCGTTTGCGGTCGGAGGTGGCGTGCGCGCCGTGGCGGAGGCCGAGGCGTTGCTGCGCGCGGGGGCCGACAAGGTCTCGATGAACACCGCTGCCATCTCGGATCCCGCGCTGATCACCGCCCTGGCCAGGCTGGCGGGGTCGCAGAGCGCCATGGTCGCGATCGACGCCAAAACGCGCGGCCCAGGCTGGGAGGTGCGGTCGCACGGCGGCACGCGGTCGAGCGGGCGTGACCTGATCGAGTGGGCGCGCGAGGCGGTCGACCGCGGCGCGGGCGAGATCCTGCTCACGTCGATGGATCACGACGGCACCCGACAGGGCTTCGCGCTGGAGATGCTCCGGGCGGTGACGGCGGCGGTCCCGGTGCCGGTGATCGCCAGCGGCGGCGCCGGAGAACCAGCCCATTTCGCGGAGGCGTTCGATGCCGGGGCGTCGGCGGCCCTGGCCGCGTCCGTCTTTCACTTCGGCACGTTCACCATCGCCGCCGTCAAGGAGGCCTGCGCCGCGCGCGGGTTCCCGATGCGCAGATGAGCCCGGACGACGTGAAATGGGACGCGCAGGGGCTCGCCCCGGCCATCGTCCAAGATGCGGCCTCCGGCGAGGTGCTTATGCTCGCCTGGATGAACCGCGAGAGTCTTCGGCGGACGCTCGAGACGCGCCTCGCGACGTTCTGGAGCCGCAGCCGGGGCGAGCTCTGGGTCAAGGGATCGACGAGTGGGAACACACAGACGGTGCGCGCCGTCTCTCTCGACTGCGATCAGGACGCGATCCTCGTGCGCGTCGATCCCGCGGGTCCGGCCTGCCACACCGGGGCGCGCTCCTGTTTCCTCGCCGGCGACGCCCTGCTCGAGGCCCCCCCTGCTCCCGGCGACACCCTGACCGCGCTCGAGCGCGTGCTGCGCTCGCGCAAGCAGTCCGCGCCTGAAGGCTCCTACACCGCGAAACTGTTCGCCGACGAGGCGCTCCGGCACAAGAAGGTGGGCGAGGAAGCTTCCGAGCTGGTGGTGGCGTCGCTGCGCGGAAGCCGCGACGAGATCGCCCACGAAGCCGCCGACCTCCTGTACCACGCGCTGGTGCTGCTGCAGGCGCACGGCATGGGTCTGCAGGAAGTTACGGCCGTCCTCCGCTCCCGCGAAGGGAAACGAAGGTGACTCTCTCCATCTGAAGGGTTGGAACGACGTTACCGGGGGTGTTTGAGTTCCTTGACCATGACGATCGCGTCCTCTCCCTCGTCGACGTAGTAGTTGGGACGCACCCCCACCGCGCGGTAATCGAAGTCCCGGTACAGCTCGAGCGCCGCCTGGTTGGAACGGCGCACCTCCAGGGTGAGCAAGGCCGCGCCCGCCTGGTGCGCGCGCCTCTCCGTCTCTCCCATCAGCGTGCACGCCACCCCCTTGCGCCGATGCTCCGGCCCCACCGCTACGTTCAGGATATGGACCTCGTCGTGCACCAACCAGTAGATGAGAAATCCGACGATCCGCTCGCTGCCCCTGCCGCTCGCGCTGGTCAGCGGCTCGACCGCGACGAGGATGGTGCTCCAGTCGTGCTCCAACTCGCGCCGGAACAGCTCCGGTGACCAGGGATGCCGGAAGGCGGCGCGCTCGATCACCATCACCTCGTCGAGATCAGCGCCCGTCATGCGCCGGATCTCGAGTCGCGGACGGGCCCGAACCGCCATCCTACTGCCCCGCCGCGACGGTCCCCTCGGCGTCGAGGGGATCGAGCACGCGCACCGTCGCGCGCCGGCGCAGATCGGCCAGCAGCTCGCGCAGCAGGCGCTGGTATTTCTCCTGCGCGAGCTGTTCCCGCAGCTGCTCCCGCTGCGCCTCGGTCAGGTTCTTTCCTCGCGCCGCCTCCCCCAGCTCGCTGTCGCGAAGCTGCGCCGCCAGCTTCAGCCGGTTGTCCAGGTAGCGCGCGACGCGCAGCTCGCGGGCGAGAATGGTCCCGATCTCGTCGTCCGTCAGCTCGACGGAGCGGACGAACGCGTCGTACTCGGTGCGCGAGGGAAAGAGCGCGCGCAGCTTCGCCAGCAGCGACTCGACCTCGCCCGGCTCGAGATCGAACAGCTTCAGCCGCTGCATCTCCGAGAGCACGATGCGCTCCTCGATGGTCTTGCGCAGGGAAGCCGCCAGGATGCGCCGGTCGAGCGGAACGTTCGCGGCGGACGCACCCTGCGCCTCGACCAGCCGCACGCGCGTCTCCGCGGCCACCTCGGAGAGCGTGATCGAGTGCGCATCGACCACGGCCACCACCTCGTCGAGCAGCTGGCGGTCCGCCGCGCGCGCGCTGAAGGCGGCGGCAGCGGTGAGCAGGGCGACGGGAAGCGCTCTCACACCGGGATGGTAACAGATGGCGCCCGGCAACGGGCAATTCGCCGCTCGATTTGACCACCTCGCGCCAGGTGGTTACGGTCGCCCCTGTGATGAAAGATCCGTACTCCGCCCTCGGCGTGTCGAAGACGGCGTCGGCGGAAGAGATCAAGAAGGCCTACCGGAAGCTGGCGAAGAAGCTGCATCCGGACATGAATCCGGGCGACAAGAAGGCGGAGGAGCGGTTCAAGGAGGTCTCCGCCGCCTTCGAGATCCTCGGCGACCCGAAGAAGCGCTCGCTCTACGACGAGTTCGGCGAGATCTCGACTCGCCCGGGATTCGACGAGCAGAAGGCGCGCGAGTTCCAGCGGCAGGCGCGGGCGGGTGGTTTCGGCGGCGGCGGATTCGATCCCTCGGACCTCGGCTCGATGTTCGAGGACCTGCTCGGCAGGCGCCGGGGCGCGCGGACGCGCCGCTCGCCGCCGGAGCGCATTCCGGGTGAAGACATCGAGGCAGCCATCGAGGTGGACCTGCGCGACGCGGTGCTCGGCGCCGAGCGGGAGATCTCCGTCAACCGGCCTGTGCGGTGCCCCGAATGCAAGGGCAGCGGCGCGCGCCCCGGCAGCCGGCCGCAGACCTGCCCTCAATGCGGAGGGTCGGGCGAGATCCTCATGGGCGGCGTCTTCAGCACGCCTTGTCCGCGCTGCCAGGGAGAGGGCACCATCCGCGAACCCTGCCCCCGATGCGGCGGCGAGGGCACCGTCCCCGAGATCACGCGCCTGAAGGTGAAGATTCCCCCGGGCGTGGAGACCGGCTCGCGCGTGCGGCTCCCTGGACAGGGCGGACCCGGCCAGCGCGGAGGGGAACCCGGCGATCTGTACCTGCGCATCACGGTCCGGGAGCACCCGTCCGTGCGCGTGCAGGGGCGCGATCTCCTGCTGGACCTTCCCATCACCGCGGCCGAGGCGCTCGCCGGGGCGGAGGTCACCGCGCCGACCTTCGAGGGGCCGGTGAAGCTGAAGATCCCGCCCGGCTCGCAGAGCGGCCGCAAGCTGCGCCTGCGCGGGCGGGGGCTTCCGGCGCTGAAAGGCGGCGCCACGGGCGCGCCGAGGGGCGACCTGTACGCCGTTCTGCAGATCGTGCTGCCGCAGGACTCGCCTCAGGCGCGCGAGGCGGCCACGCTGCTGCAGCAGCTGTACAAAAACGACGTGCGCAAGGACGTCGTGCTGTAGAAGGGCGCCCATGGGATTGCTCGACATGCTCGGGATGGGCGGGCCGGAAGGCAAGGTCCGGCGCCTGCAGAAGAAGGCCAGCGCCAAGTTCGGGCCCGCCGAAAACCGTCAGGGCGCCATCGAGGAGCTCGGCGCCCTGAAGACCGAAGCCGCTGTCGAGGCACTGCTGATGCGGTACACGTTCCGCGTCGATCCCGGGATCACCGACGACGAAGAGAAAGCGCGCGTGCTCGCCCTGATCACGCAGGCCGGCGACGTCGCCCTGGGCCCGGTGAAGCGCTTCATCTCCAGCCGCGACGAGATCTCCTGGCCGCTGCGGGCCCTGGAGGGCCTCCTGCCCGCGGCAGACGTCGTGAAGTTCCTGGTCGAAGTGGCACGGAAGGTCGGCGGCGAGTACAGCCGGGTCCCGGAGAAGAAGGCCCTGCTCCTGCATGCGCTCTCGGCGCACAAGTCGTCCGAGATCGCTCCCGCGGTGCTGCCGTTTCTCGACGACATGGACGACGAGGTGCAGATCGCCGCGGCGGAGGTGATCGTGCGCCAGCAGGACCCGGTCGGACGCGAGCCGTTGATCCAGCATTTTCTCAAGGCGCACGAGGGCAGCAACGCCCGCGTGCGCGAGGCACTGGCCGGACTGCTCGCGGATTCCGGCTGGGATGTCAAAGGCTACACCCCGAAAGTCGAGGCTGCGCTGCCGCAAGGCTACAAGCTCGATTCGCGCGGGAAGCTGGCGCGCAAGTAGGCAGACTCCCAGGGGCTCGCTCGCCTGGAAGGGCTCCAGGGATTCCCAACCGCGCGGCGGGTGAGCACCTTCTCGCCCGCATGCTCTTCCTGCTGCTCGCCTCCATGCTCGGCGCCCGGCTCGCTGAGCACGCGCACTTTGCCGCGGGGCTGCACTCGGTGCGGCAGCTCTCGCGGACGGCGATAGACGATTGCTCGGGTTTCGTGCGCACCATCTACGCGCGCGAGGGGTGGATTAGAGTAGCTTGCCGCTTGCGCGGGAAGATCCCTGTAAGCGAGGATGCCGGCATCGATGGCCCTCGACTCCGCAGAGCTCGCGCAGATCGCCGCAGAAGCGCAGGACATCGCCAAGAACGCCGGCCAGCCTCCCGGAACGCAACACCTCTTGCTCGCCACATTCACGGTGCCCGGCCCCGCGGACGTGCTGCTGCGCGAGCGCGGCTGCGACGAAGACCGCGTGCTCGCCGAGCTCGCCGCTGACGGCAAGTCCCCCGGAGAGCCGGCGGACTCCTTCGGCGACGCGTTGGAGCGAGCGCGCCAGCTCGCGCTCGACTGTGGAAACGCGCGCGTCGGGGGCCTCCATCTTCTCATCGCGCTCACCCGCCTTTCCCGCAGCTCGGCTGCGCACCTGCTGGAGAAGACCGCCGCGCCCGTCGCTTCCCTCCGCACCACGGCGCTCGGCTATCTCACCGGGGCCATCCCGCGGCGCCGGGAAGCCGCCATGCCCGCGCCGCGTGCGGCCGACATCGGGCGACCCGTCGCCGCGCAGCGGTCGGCGGCGCCGGTGCGGGTCGCCACGCTTCCTCCGGCCGAGGAACCCGAGCGCAGATCCGAACCCGGACCCGTGCCCGAACCGGATGGGGCGCCGGCGCGCTCCCTCCTCGATCCGCGGGAGTTTCCCTGGCTCGCCGCGCACGCGCGCAATCTCACGGCGCTCGCCGAGGAAGGAAAGCTCGATCCCGCCCTGGGCCGTGAGAGAGAGACGGAGGAGCTCCTCGACATCCTCGGCAAGCGGCGGGCGAACAATCCGGTCCTCGTCGGCGAAGCCGGAGTGGGCAAGACCGCCATCGTCGAGGGGCTTGCGCTGCGGATCCTGGGCAGCGAGCGCCTCCTGCTCCAGCTCGACGTGAGCGGTCTCGTCGCTGGAACCCAGCTCCGCGGCTCGTTCAGCGAGCGCCTGATCGGGATCAAGGACGAGGTCAGGCGCGCCGAGGGGCGCTTCATCGTCTTCATCGACGAGCTGCACATGCTGATCGGCGCGGGCGCGGCCGGCGAGGGGCCGCAGGACGCCGCGAACGAGCTGAAGGCGGCCCTCGCGCGCGGCGAGTTTCCTTGCGTCGGCGCGACCACGCACGATGAGTTCCGCAAGCACATCCAGGGCGACCCGGCGTTGGAACGCCGCTTCGTGCCGGTGCTCGTGCGCGAGCCGTCGCCCGCGGATGCGGCGCGGATCCTGCGAGGAGCGGCCCCGCAGTACGAGGCGCACCATCAAGTCTGCTTCCTTCCCGATGCATTGGAGGCCGCGGCGCAGCTCACGGCGCGGTACGTCCGCGACCGGTACCTGCCGGACAAGGCCTTCGCGGCGATGGATCTGGCCGGCTCGCGGGCGCGGCGCGAAGGGCGCAGCGAGGTTTCGCGCGAGGATGTCGCGCGGGCGGTGGCGAGGATGGCGGGGTTGCCCGAGGACCGCCTGCTGCAGCCCGACGGCGAGCGCTTCCTCAGCCTCGAACGGCGCCTCGCCGCCCGGATCGTGGGACACGAGCGCAACATCTCCGCCATCGCCCGGGCCGTGCGCCGCAACTACGCCGGGTTTTCCGCGCAGCGACCGCTCGCCTCGTTCTTCTTCTGCGGTCCCTCTGGCGTGGGAAAGACCGAGACGGCGCGCGCGCTCGCCGACGAGCTGTTCGACGGCGCGCTGGTGCGCATCGATCTCTCCGAGTACGCCGAGCCGCACACGGCGGCGCGCCTGGTCGGCGCGCCTCCCGGATACGTCGGCTACGGCGAGGGTGGCCAGCTCACCGAGGCGGTCCGACGCAGGCCGGCGTCGGTCGTCCTTCTCGACGAGGCGGAAAAGGCGCACCTGGCGGTGCTCCAGCTCTTGCTCCAGGTGCTCGACGAGGGGCAACTCACCGATGGCCGCGGCCGCCGGATCGACTTCTCCGGCGCCGTCGTGATCCTCACCAGCAACCTCGGCGCCGGGGCATTCGCAGCCGAAGGGCAGCGCCCGATGGGATTTGCGCACCCTGTGGATTCCTCCTCCGAGAAGACGGAGCCGCAGGCGCTGCGCGCGCTGGAGCAGGCGCGAGGGGGGTTCCCGCCCGAGCTCTGGGGACGGCTCGACGAGAAGCTGGTGTTCGCGCCGCTCGCGCGAGGCGAGGTGGGGCGCATCGCGCAGCTGCTGCTCGAAGGCAGCTCGCGCCGCCTCTGGGACGAGCGGCGGATCGCCTTCCGCATCGGGCCCGGATTGGTCGAGCACCTGATCTCCGCGGGCGGGTACCAGATCGCGCTCGGCGCGCGGCCGATGCGCCAGGTGATCCAGCGGCTGGTGGAGTCACCGCTCGCGGACGAGATCCTCGCCGGGCGGGTGAAGAGCGGCGAGACCCTGCTGGCATGCGCCAGCGGATCCGGCGTGGAGTTCCGGCGGGAATGATCCAGACTGCCGCAGTCCTCGGCGGCGGCGCCGTGGCGCGGGCGCTCCTCGAGGCCCTGCCCGGAGCAGGCGTGCGCGTCCTCGCGTCCTGGCACCGTCGCAGCGGTCTGCAGCCGCCTCCGCTGCGCGACGTGGACATCGTGCTGCTGGCCGTCTCGGATCTCGCCATCGCCGAGGTCTGCGGGCGGATCGACGTCGGACCGGGGCAGCTCGTCGTCCACCTCGCCGGCGCGCTGGGTCTCTCGCCGCTCGTTTCCGCTCGCCGCCGCGGTGCGCGGACCGGATCGTTCCATCCTCTGCGTCCGTTCACCCGCGACGGAACCAGGGGGTTCGGTGGTTTCGCCGCCGGCATCTCCGCATCCGATGAGAGCGCGAGGGAAGACCTGGCGCAGCTCGCGGTCCGCCTGGGAATGACGCCGCTCTTGACTACCGACAAGTCGCGTCCGCTCTATCACGCCGCGGCGGTGCTCGCGGCCGGCGGGCAAGTTGCCCTCTTCGCCGAAGCGGTGCGCACGTTCCGCGAGGCCACGGGCCTCTCCGAGCCGCAAGCGCGCGCCGCCCTGCTGCCGCTTGCACTCGGGGCGCTGGAGAAGCTGTGGCACGAGCCGCCGGAACGGGCGATCACCGGCCCCGCTGCTCGGGGGGACCTGGAGACGGTCGCCTCCCACCGCAAAGCGCTCTCCGCCGACGTGCTCAGGCTCTACGATCAGCTCACCCGCGTCATCGCGCGGCTCAGAACACACCCGGCGGGAGCGCCCCCGGCACCGGGCCGAGCGAGCCGATCATCGCATCCACGTCGTCGACGACCTCCGGCGGCGCGCCCATCGGCCAGCTCGCGACCGCCAGGGCCACGTAGTCCCCGGCCCGCACCACGGCGACCCGGCCGCGCACCTCGTCGGCGACGGTGAACGAGAAGCCGTACGCCTCGCCTCCGCGCGCGAGCACGCGCTGCACGTCTTCCACGTGGACACGCGCTTCGCCGGCCAGGTTCTCCATCAGCATGCGGGCGAGCAGGCGGATGTCATGGATCCCGTCGGCCGTCTGCACCACGAGCTGGGCACCGGTTTCCTGCGACATCGCCAGCAGGGGAACCGGCTCGCCGTCCGGTCCGCGAACGCCGCTGCGCAACATCCATCGCTCCGCCGCGGGGCGCTCGAGCGCGAAATGGCCCGTGCGGTCCTGCCACATCTTCGGCGGGGAAAGCCCGTGCCCGGGCTTCGGCGCGCGGCCCATCGGCGACGTCACGCGCGCCGGCAGGAGCGAGACGGCGAGCGAGAGCATGACCGCTCCGGCGAATGCGGGAGACATGGAGACACGGTCGCCACGCACGCGCGAAAAAGCTAGAGAGCCGAACCGCTTACCACCCGTCGCGAGGGCGCTGAGCCCTACGCCGAGGCGAGCGCCCGAGGAGCGAGCAGCGGATGCGTAGTCGACCTACGCAGAGCAGCGCAGTGACGAGGCCGTTCGCCGCAGGCCAGGGATCGGCGACCGCAGCAGGGTGCGTAAGCGGTTCGGCTCTCTAGCGGCTGCCGCACGGAGTGCGGCGATGCGGCAACGTTTTGGTCGCATCCACGAGCTGCTCAGGACTGCGGAAGCTTCGCCAGCGCGGCGCGTGCCGTGCGCGCGACGACCGCCTCGGTATCCCGCACGAGCGCGAGGAGCGCATCGCGGCCCTGCGGCAGCGCGAGGCGGCCAAGGCCCCAGCCGGCGTGGTTGCGGATGGTCCAGTCCGGGTCCTGTGCGAGCTTCACCAGCAAAGGCAGCTCGGAGGAGGGCGCGACCCGGGCGAGCCCGTCGGCCGCGACGCGGCGCACTTCCGCCTCGGAATCCTTCAGGCGCGCCTTCAGGAACGGGAGCAGCCCCGGCGCGCCGATGCGGATGAGCGCGGCGAGGATCTCCAGGCGCTCGTGCCCGGTCGCCCGGGGGAAGAGGCGCTCCAACTCGGCGGCGGCGGTCTCCGCGTGCAGCCGCCCCAGCGCGCGGATGGCGTGGTAGCGCAGCTCGTCCGAGACGACGAGGAGTCCCACCAGCGCGGGCACCGCGCGGGTGGAGCCGTTGCGCACCAGCAATTCCACCGCCTCGATGCGCACCGATTCGTCGGAATCCTGCAGCTTGCGGACGAGGTGCTCTTCGACGTCCATCTGATCGTGATTGACGAGTACACGGAGCGCGGCGCGGCGGACCGGAGCCTGCGGAGCGTCGAGCAACTCGACGATCTTGTCCGGAAAGAGCGGGCTGCGCGAGGCTGCCAGGATCTCGAGCGCGGGGAGCACCTTCGCCTCGAGCTCCAGATACGGCGCCAGCGCGACCAGGCTCTGCCCCGGCATGCTCCCGAGCGCTTCCGCCGCGGCGACGCTCTCGGGCGGCGTACCGCGGCCGAACAGCTCGATCAGCGCCGGGATGGCGGACATGTCGCGGCACCTGCCCAGGGCCTGGCAGGCCGCGGCGCGCACACCCGCATCGCGGTCCGCCATCATCGGCACCAGGACCGCGACGGTGGGCGGATCGGCGGGCGCGCACATCAGCGCCCCACGCCGGACCCGTGGATCGCCGTTGCGCAGCAGATCCCGCAGTGCCGCGCGTACGGTGCGCTCATGCCTGCGGCAGAGAGCGGCAGTCCACCTCGCTTCCTCGGGGTCTGCCGACAGCGCCCGCTGCACGACCGCCGGGTAGAGCTTCTCCAGGTGGGCGGCAAGCGTGACGGACGCGGCCGCTCGCGCCAGGGCAGCCTCCTCCGAGCCGAGCAGACCGCCCAGGTAGTCGATCACGTCCTGATCGCGGCGCTCTTCGTCGAGCTTGCGGCGAAAGCGCGTGAAGACGGATGGCGGCGCGTGCTGCGCCTCGAGGATGGCGGCGCAAGCCTTGAGCACGCCGTCGCGCAGGGGCAGCCGCTCGTGGTCCGCGAGCAGCGTGAGCAGCCGCGGCAGGGCTTCCGGCGAAGCGATGCGACCGAGCGCATCGACGGCTGGCTCCGACAACATGTCGTTCGGGACCGCGTCGAGCAGCGGCTGGACGGCGCGCTGATCGCCGATCTCCCCCAGCGCCGCCACGGCCGCGAACTGCAGCCAGAGGTCCGCGTCGAGGAGCCGGATGAGGCCGGGGACCGCCTCCCGCGCCTTGAGCGCGCCGAGCGCCTCGATCGCCGCCTGGGCGATGTTGGAATCGCCATGCTCGAGCAAGGGGAGGAGCGCCTGCGCCGAGCCGGGATCCTTGATCCGCGAGAGGATCTGGACGGCGAACATCGCCACTTCGGCGTTCTCTCCCCGGGAGAGCGCCACCAGGTGCGGCACCGCGTAGGGCCCCTGCCGCTCGAGCGCCGCGAGCGCCGCGTTGCGCAGAACGGCGTTCTCGTCGTTTCCCACGAAGCGGCCGAGCATCTCCGGAGGCAGATGCCGCGCAGCCAGCGCGATCGCTTTCTCGCGCAGCACCGGCTCCGGCTCCTGCAACGCCCCGATGATCTCCGCGTCGCTCGCGCCGGACTGGAAGACTTTCTCGATCTCTGCAGTGCTCAAGCGCACCTCGGTCACGACTGCGTCGTCTGGCGGCGCAACAGCTCGTTCTCGAAAGCGAGGCCGGCCTGCGCCGCCGCCAGCTCGAGGATGTCCAGCTCCTCGATCGCGCGGTTCGAATGTCCGTTGTCCGCGTACACCAGCGCGATCACGCGCTGCCCGCCCATCACCGGGAAGATCGCGCACTCTCCCGACCGCGGCTTCCCCACCAGCTGGCGGAACTGGTCCGGAAATCTCGCCTCCTCGAAGGGGATGGCCCGCACCTGGCCGTCCGCCAGGCTCTCGGTGAGCGCGTTCTTGCTCGCCAGATCGATCTTCAACCCGCGGGTGAGCTGTGCGAGCGGCTGCCCCCCGGGGCTGTTGCCGAAAGCGCCCAGCGCGGTCAACCCTTCGCGGCGCACGAGCAGGAGCACCGCGCGCTCCACCGACTCGCTGATGATGTTCATCAGGCTCAGCGAGATGGTGGTGGAGATGAGACCGCTGCGCAGATCGCCGACGATGCGGCGCAGCTTTGCGAAGTTGGCGTTGATGCGGTCGGCGCGCAACCCGCCCGTCATCAGATCCTGCCGGTTCCGCGCGACCGAGCGGAAGCAGGCGACCACGAGGCCCAGCTCGCAGGGGACGACGGCCAGCGCTCCCGCCTCGTAGACCTTCTCCTGTTGCGCGCCGGGATCGACCATGGCGAGGATGGAGGCCCGCGGCCGGGCCCGCCGCAGCGCCGAGACCGAATCCAGCGCCAGGCCCCCCTGGCGCATGTCGAGCAGCACCAGGGGCGGAGGCTCGCCGGGCGGTGGCGTGCCGGCGTCGCGCAGGCTCACGCGGGCCACCGTGATCTCCGGGAGCGCCTGGGCGAGCCGGTCCGCGATCTCCCGATCGCCGGAGACGACCTGGAGCCGCGTGCGAGCTTCATCCGGCAAGAGCGGGACGCCGTTCGACGGCGTCGGCGCGGATCGGCCTTGAGTGGCCGGCGTCGCGGGCACCGGCGGCCGCGCGGCCACTGGGGCAGCGCTCGCCGGCCCGCCGTTGCGCTGCCCGACGCCGCGATTGCGCTCGTCGAAGATCCGCAGCGCGTCGAGGAGCACCATCTGGGTGTCGAGGTTCAGGTGGCGGATGACGTCGCCGGGAATGACCGCGATGTC
>Ga0209236_1001964_pt1 | contig 12541 bp, 12 predicted proteins | sample GraSoi013_1_40cm_FD_185819 | JGI IMG/M metagenome (GOLD analysis project Ga0209236, IMG submission 185819) | Grasslands soil microbial communities from the Angelo Coastal Reserve, California, USA - Sample 09_27_2013_1_40cm (SPAdes) (version 2) | ecosystem: Environmental > Terrestrial > Soil >... | reverse complement strand
GACCTCGAATGTGGGATACTGCGCTCAAGAACGCCTGAGGATTGTCAAAGTCTTTACCCAATATTTTTGGAAGAATATGCTCCTCCATGATGTGCCAGGCAGTAGTCAACGTTTCAGGACCATACCATGGCCCTTGACTTACCGCACACTCTCCATATCCTATATCCGAGCCCTCTTCCAAAGAGGCGATGATGCATGTCTTCTCCTCCTCTTTCCAGCCGCTTGTCTCGAAAGGGGAGATGAGTGGTAGACGAATCTCGCGTAATTCTACCGCATCTATAGTCAACGAATCAGTGCTCCTAGGCTAACGGTCGGAACCCACGCTCCAGCAAGTAATAGATCCTGTTCTCATCATCCTCACGGTCCAAAAGAACGTCGGTAACGATATACTTCTTCCCGAAATAATTTTCAAACGCCCGTCTATTGTGAAGAGTCCATTTCCGAGCAAGATCAAGGCCTCGAACCTTTACTTTTTCGATACTCGAAGGAATCTCGAAGAGCAATCGGTCTTCATTGAGATTGAGATTTGACTTAACGGGACGCCGAACTCCGTCTTCCAGATCTGTCTCGTTGACCAGTACAGCTTTACCCGTTTTTACTTCCAATACACTAGGACTTTTTCTATTTCCGTGAAGGAAATCATTGACTCTTCTCGTCCGTATCCACCATTCGGCCTCGAAACGGTCTGATATCATGCTCTTGTTGAGACTATCTGGCATCCGGCCGTACAGGTCTCGATGATACTCCCTAGTGATCGCGCCGAGTTTTCGAATGTTGAAGTATGCATTGCCCGCCTGTAATGGATCGAAAGTCCATTTCACTAGGTCGATCCCTTCCTTTAGGACCAGATCCCTCTGACGTTTCTTAAGGAGCAGTCCAACACCTCTCTTCTGATAGGCTCTGAGTACACCGGTGATGTGTGAATAGTGAAATTGTCGTTTCTTATCACGACCGGCGATCCCGAAAAGACATCCAACCATCTTCCTTCCATCATAAGCGCCAAGCACGAGGCCACCATGATGTTGAGCCGCGATCATCATGTGAAATGGAATTATGATGTCAGCTTGTTCTATTCCCCAAGCATCTCTCTGCACCAATTCGGTTCGCAAATACTCCCGTGGATCCCCGAGCCGAACAATCCGTATACGTGAACGATTCGGTCTCATCTTCATTTTTTGGTGACTGATTAGAGTCAGGCCCTACTGGATCATGCTAGCGATTTCATCGACGATCTTTGAGAGTTCTATGTCTCGTTCATCTCCCGTTTTCATATCCTTAAAACGGATCGTTCCCTTTTCTAACTCGCGCGGTCCTAGGATCAGAGATATTCTTGCATCTAGAGAATTGGCGTATTCTAACTGCTTGGGCAATGGTCGTTGCTTGAGGTCGTAGTCGACGCGGAAGCCATTACTTCTCAACCTTTGTGCCAATCTTACAGCCTCTTCTCTAGTTTTTTGATTCACTGTCGCGACGAATACCTGAACAGGTTTCTCAATCTCTGCAGGATACAAATTCTTCTTCTCGAGAGAAAGCATTAACCGCTCCAGTCCGCCCGCGACGCCTGTGGCAGGCATGTCCCGCTTCCCGTATAATCTGGAGAGTCGATCGAATCTTCCGCCGCCGAATATGGAGCCTATCTCCCCCGCGCCTTGGTCATAGGCTTCGAAGACTGTTCCATCATAGTAGGCGATTCCTCGGACAATACCGAGGTCGACACGGCACTTGCCAACTTTGCCTAGTGGTCCAAGGTATTCGATAGTATCGGATAATTCCTTGAATCCCTGCTGGACCATGTCGTTCTTCGGCAACCGTTTCTCAAGGTCTCCGAGGACATTGTCCGGTGCTCCGCCTAGCTCGGTGAAGCCGATTATCCGCTTGACCCGATCTTTCGACAATCCCGCTCTCAGAAGTTCCCGCTCTGCTTCCTCTGAGCCCACTTTGTCCAGTTTATCGATCACTCGTATCACTCGTTCAAGTTCTGGACCCGGGACGATGTCGAGACTGCGGAGGAAGCCCTCGATAAGTTTTCGATTGCTTAACCGGACTTCGTAATCCTTGAGGCCGACCGACTCTAGAATATCTGTTCCTACAGCAATGATCTCCGCGTCCGCGGAAGAATCTGCGACACCGTAGACCTCCGCGTCCCACTGTGTGAAGTACCTGTATCGGCCGTACTGGGGCTCATCATACCGCCACATTCCTGCAATACTGGCCACTTTGATCGGCTCTGGAAGATCGAATCGGTTGGCGATCATCCTTGTCATTCCAACCGTAAGGTCGAACCTAAGCCCCAGTTCCCGATCAGCCTTGTCCTTGAACCAGAAGATCTGATCCCTGATTTCCGGCCCGGACTTCGCCTCTAACGTCTCAATATTTTCTATTGGGCTTGGCTCGACAAGTTTGAAGCCATACCTCCATAACACACTGTGTATTTTCTCTATGAGCCATACGCGACGAGCCATTTCGTCAGGCTCGATGTCTCGCATTCCACGTGGAACGGAGAACTCCTGCGACTGCGTGAGAGTTGAGGGTCCTGTTCTCTGCTTGTCGGCCCTTTTCATTGTTGGCTCACCTGATCTTTGAAATCCTCCACAGTGTTCAAGGTGTAGTAGACGATGTCGGTCCTTCGATCGATAACAGCGAGCACCAGATCCTTACCCTCACTATTTGCCTTTGCAGACATTTTCGATAGTGCTTCTAGACTGGTCTCGCCTCCCTCGTAAACAATGTAGATCAGTCTACGGGTCGCGCCCTTCCCGAAAGTTTCGAAATCGAATCTTTGCCTCTCCCGGACAAGGTATCCTCGATCGCGAAGATCTCGGTAGACTAGATACTTGATCCAGATCGTGGGCTTGCCGATGGAGAGTTTCGTAACGAGTTCTTGCAGAGAGAGAGGTTTCAGCGTTGTCTTGTTCTGGACCTTGATCTTGTTCTTCTCGGTGAGATAGAATGTCTCGTACGGGTTCAGATTCACTCGGTTTCCGGCGAGGGTCCCGAAGGCTCGCTCCCGCAGCTCCATCGCTTTCCCAGGATCTGGAAGGTAGACACGACCCTTAGACAGGTAGGCTTCGTAAGCTTCGACGGTCACGGGTGCTGTTGTAGCTGTCAAGTCCAGTCAAACCAAGCCTGGTGATCGATCAAACCAATTTTTCTGTGGAAGGAACAGTTCGGTCGCGAAGAGACGGCTATAAAGCCATGTCAAGAAAGACTTGGATCAGAACAGGGCAATTCAAATGCTTGAGCATTCGACTAAACCACAGAAGACAAGTTCTAGGAATGATTGGCTAGAGCCAGTCCGATGGAGGAACGGTGCTTTAGAAGCCGTGGACTGCACAAGCCTCCCGGGCAGACTGAGATACATCAGACTCGGGACTGTCGACCAGGTTTGTCGCGCGATCAGATCAATGAAAGTCAGAGGGGCGCCATTGATTGGTGTCGTGGGTGCTTACGGGTTGGTCTTGGCGGCACGGAGGACAAATCAGGAGAGTCTCGACGAGGCTAGGAAAATATTGCGTAAGAGTGCAGACCAATTGATTCAGACCAGACCGACAGGGGTGAACCTTCGATGGGCCGTCGAGAGAGTCTACAAAGCAAGCAACCGTGCCGGGTCATCTCGGTATCTGGAGGGAGAGATGCGCCAGGAGGCCGATGCCATCATGCAGGAAGAGCTTGAGGCCGCGCACAAGATCGGTCAGTATGGCGCGAACCTCATTGAAGATGATGACACGGTTCTGACTCATTGTAATGCTGGAGCCCTAGCGACTGCAGGCTACGGGACCGCTCTAGCTCTCGTGAGGTCCGCGGTCGAGCAAGGAAAACAGGTCAAGGTCATAGCGACGGAAACTCGGCCACTCTTGCAAGGCAGTCGGTTGACCGCGTTCGAGCTCTCGCGCGACCACATCCCGGTTACTCTCGTCTGCGACAGTGCGGTCGCCCAGTTGATGTCCCGTGGATTGGTGGATAAGGTGGTTGTCGGCGCGGACAGGATATTGAGGACGGGTCATGTTGCGAACAAGATCGGGACGTTACAGATCGCTCTAGCGTCCAGGTTCTACGGTGTGCCGTTCTACGTTGCGGCGCCAGTCTCGACCGTTGATCTCGCGACGGATCCTTCGAAGATAATAATCGAGGAAAGAGACCCTAATGAGGTCCTCTATCTCGCTGGGCATCGAGTAGCACCGCGAGGGGTGAACGCGATGAATCCGGCCTTCGATGTCACACCGCCCGAGCTGGTGACGAGGATTGTGACTGATCGTGGGATTGTAACTCCGCCCTATGAAGAGGGGCTGGAGAAGGCCTCGCGTTAGCCGTGCGGGGGCTGGCTTAGCAGGTCTTAGACTGGTATTTCCTTGACTTCTTTCTTGAGTACTTCTGTACAGAGTTCTACTGGAACGGTACTGAACTCGCCTAAGCGTTGTTTCCAGTCGTGGCCTACTGCGATGAGTGCGTAGATTCCGGTAACTTCCGCTTTGGCTTTCTGTGCAATTCGAATCATTGCGCGTTGTGTCTCGCCGCTGTCGATGATGTCGTCCACTATGAGTATGCAGTCTCCTCTTCGGATAGCGTCTCTTGGGACGTAGAGGCTCATCATCATAGCGGTTTTTGCTGGGACGAATACTTCTTCGATGAATTCTCTTACTCCAACCTCACGGTTCTTCTTCGCGAGTATGAGTCCGACTCCGAGTCGATGAGCCAACAGTGTAGCTAATGGAACGCCATCGACGGCGGCCGTCATTACTTTTGTTATTCGGCGTCCGGCGAAGCGCATGACTGCATGCTGGACTGCTCTCTCGAGCAGCATTGTGTCGTTGATTATTGCGGTGTTATCGAAGTATCCGAGGTCGTCGAACTTGATTCGTTCCTGGAGTTCTCGCTCTAGGCTCATATATTTTTGAAGCGTTCTATTGATCTCCTCCGCCCTATCGGCGGTCGGGAGTACGTGACCCTTGACGTAACGGCTCAATACCGTCTCGGGAAGATGGACCATCTGTGAAAGCTCGCGGTAAGTGTATCTTTTCTTCGCGAGGTTCAGAAGTTCGATGGTCATGAGTTTGTATTTGAGGTCTAGAATGCGTGAAGTGTCTTTCATCTAACTAATACTGCTCCATTTTGCCCTGTGGAGCCTGCTCCATTGATAAGTATTTCCCACGGCTCTCGATATTCTCGGACTCCGACATATCGTCGCTACCGTCTACTCTTCACAACGCCAGAACTATTCTGGTATCGTCCCCTGTAGGATCGTTTCGCGGGCTTTCCAAGTCTGAATAGTGTTAGCTGGACGAATCTCTCGGCTTCTTTGATAATTACGGGTCTTGCCCCAGCATTATACAGGCTGATCGTAAGCTGCCCCTGATATCCAGGGTCAACTAGAGCGAGGCTCGCAATCACTCCCTCTCTTGCGAACGATGATCGTAAATGGAGAATTCCAAGAAAATTATTCGGGAGTCCAACTCTTTCCATCGTGGCAGCAAGAGTCTGATGTCCAGGTTTGATCGTTAACTTCTCGACGGCCCGCAGATCGATTCCTGCCGGGTTGATCTTTTCCGGTTCCGGCGAGATCTCTAGCTGACCCCCACGGACCGCAGTATGGATCTCTTTGTCAGACATGGCCATAGGCCGAAACTCGTTGACCTTCCAAGTTTGATCATACTAAAGCTTGTACAGATTGACATGAACGTGTCAATGGCGTGCCAAGGATTCAGAACTCACCGGGAGTTGACTCGACTCGAGCAAAACATCACGATTGCTACCACTTGGAAAGAGATAACCGAGCCAGCTAGAATAGACAGAGACCTAACCGAAGCGATATGCGAGCAGCCCGGTGACGAGGGATCAGTGGACTTCTCTTTATCGAATCGCGCGATCCATAATCTAGATTTGACTTGACCAGTTCTGGCATGATGAGGGGCATCACGAGGACTGCGTGTGTGTCGCGGTCGATTTCTCAACACAAATTCTTCATGATCAGTATGATAGGGGTGATGGGGGGTTTCTCTTTTCTAGTTGACATGAGTTGTGTTGGGTAGTGTGTTTTTGAAATGGTCTTACGCTAGACACGGCTTGACTTGTAACAGAAAAACAGGAATCTTGCCTTATCCCTTCTGACCTAAACGGCCCGACTATATGCGAGATATGCATGATAGGTTGTTCGAAGAAAAAATGCAAAGCATTCCGAAAAACAAACGAAAAATGTTCGTAGCAGCAACGCTCGTAGCTTCCATCGCCTTATTCTTCGCAGCAACCAGTGTCCCCTCAGCCAGAGCATGGTCGACCGTTGCCAACACCAATCTAGTGTCGAACATACACTCCAGCGAAGTCACAAACCTTCACACCCACGCTGTCCTCCATGCACATGCTGCAGGCGCAGCCCAAGCAGCGACCGTTCTGCAGTCAGCGTCAGTAATACAGTCCTGGTCTGGCGCCGCACTGTCAGCTCAGTCGTTGACGGCTATCCAAACAGCATCCATGGTCGCTTCACAGTCAGCGGTCGCTATCCAGTCCATCCAAACAGCAACATTGGTTTCGCAGCAATCGATAAGTTCACTGTCCATGGTTGACATGCAGACAGGATCTTTCACAGCATTCCAAGCAGCCAGCACATTCCAGTCTGTCACAATGTTCCAGTCACAGGCTGTATGGTCACTAGATACCGTGCAATCGCTCTCGTCCCAAACAGTAGTGGCTTTACAAGCAGCGTCAAGCTTTCCGAGTGCCACAAACCTAGCAATAGCCGCATTCTACGTCTCGCAATTGTCGACCTCTCTCGAAACCAGCGCCAGCTTCTTCTTCCAAGCGGCAACTACTCTACAAACTGCTGAAACTCTACAATCCACAGTGGACATCGACGACTTCACGGCTACCCAGATCTCAACATCATTCTCGGCAGCAATCATCGCTCAGTCGCAGGCGGCAACTGCAGTTCTACTTGTCGTGCCAGTGATTGTCCAAGCCAACGCAGTGGTACTAGCAGACGTAGTTACGGCCACTCAAGCCTGCTGGTGCGCACCCTTCATTGCGACCACAGTTCTCGCCCAAACGTCTGCACAAGCCTCGATCGCATTTCAGACCGCCGCAACATTCGTCAGTAATGCTGCAGTGATCATGCAAAGCGAGGCGAGCATCACAACATCTAGCACAGTCGCTGCCTCTTTGATAACCGCGGCCACCTTTGCTTCCCAAGCCAGTCTCTCCTTCCAATCTGCAGCGGTTCTGATGTCCCAGTCAGCCGTAGCCTTCCAGTCGGGAGCCATAGTGACGGGCATCGGTTTCGTTTCCACAGCTGACGCAGACATCTTCGCAGGCGCAAGTCTACTCGCTACAGGTTGCGGCGCTCTCGGCACAGTAGTAATCCTCTAGAAAGGCGAAGAATGACCATGCTGCTACAAACCCTTTTTTCTTTCCTTTGTCTTCCTGATTACTGGTCTGAACGGCCCACGACGGTTAACTCAGTTCGTCCGGATGAACTGAACCTTCGAAGTAACAGATCTCGTGGAGGAGGTGCGTGCGACATTGACGTTTGGATTTGAGTATTGCATATACACACAGGATAACGGAAGCCTAGCTGCCATTGTCGCCAAGTATTTCGACGGTTTCACACTAATTCCATCGATGAGCTTTTGGAAAGGTCAGATAACGACAAATGCTTGCGTAACAATTCTTTGCGAAGAACCTTGCCCAGAAAGAGTTGAGCACTTGATCGAGGAGATAATGGTCAGAAACAAGTCCGAAAGCGTGCTCCTAACGATACTTCGGTTGCATGATGTCGAACTGATAACGCGGAGCATTACGAAGGCTGAAATGTTCGGCGGATTTCTCATTGGTCTAGCGGAAACTGATTTCAAAGAAGGCAGGACTGGGCGTAACAAGAGCAAGAAGCCTGAGAGGAGTGAAGACACACTCTCCCCTCCGGAAATTGGGAGTTCTCGGGACGACTCCTCGACACTTACTGGTCGTGGTGATCCCCTCTTCGTTCGAAGAACGATGGGAGATGCGGTGACAAGTCGATAGAAGATATCATCATGTCTCCCTCTGAACTCTTCAAGCAGTCAACTCGCGAGGCAACACAGCGTTCTGATACTATCCCGAATTATCCGAGGCCGCAGACGGCTAGTGAGATGAAGTACGCGGCGCATTATGCTATTAGTTCTGCTGCTGAGGCTCGTGTCCTCTCGAGGGAAAACGCTTGGGATATTCTCGAATATCTTAGGACTGTCGGAACCTCCGGCTCCTCTGCGAGAGAAATCTCGGAGGCATTAAGCCTTCCAGTCAGCGATGTCTACTCCTCATTGAAGGACTTGTGCCAGCTTGAACTCACATTTGCTCTTCCGAAGAGGATGATGCCGCCTGGAGAGAGAAGGAAAAGGTTCGTTTCTGAAGTATCTGTCTGGAACAAATACATGATTGATAACAGGCTCGCGAAAGTGTTGGAAGCAGATGAAGAAATGAAAGAATGGGTTACTTCGCTGAGTAGGCCGTTAGCGAGTGTGGCATCAAAGATTCAGGACCGAATGGTCGGCACGTACACACCTTGTCCTAGGTGCGGTCTCAACCATGAGATGGCTGAGCTTTTGTTTGCTATTACGTTGACTGCCTTGAACTCTATTGTACTGAATATGGTTCCCTCCAGCGAATGGACGGCTAATGCTAAGCCGTCTTGGTCGCAGTAGTAGCACGCGCGAACTGATTTCAGAAGCCGATGACTTGCAGTGTTATTGTGGTCGAATGGGAGAGTGAGCCGCTAGTGCCTGTTACGGTCAGCACGTAAATCCCCGGTTGAACAGTATTGTCAGCGAAGATGGTGAGAATTGAAAAGCTCACGCTTCCTGTGTATGTAACGACTGGGTTAGGGTAGAAGCTCGTCGAGAAGCCGGAGAGAGGGGATAGTGTGATCGATACGGGGGAGTTGAAGCTGCCTTTCGGAGTGACTGTTACGAAGGTGCTTGCAATACCGCCTTGGAATATGAGAACAGCGTTCGTTGGAAATGTGGCGAGGGAAAAGTCCTGTGTGGTTGAGGCCACATTCACAACGTAAGACGCTGTCCGAACTAAGCCTCCGCTCATCCCTTGGATCGTGATCAAGTATGTGCCTTGGGGCGTATTCCCGTTTGTTTGTATCGACAGAGTGCTGGTGAAGGAAGGGTTGCCGGTGGGCGTCGATAGGCTGGCGGAGACGAGTGGTCCGGCGGGCGAAATACTTGTCGATAACGAAACCGGTTGACTTGCGCCGTTGAGCAGGTTGACTGAAACTGTCGCTGAACTGACTGCACTGGGGGACAAGGTGGTCATTTTAGGATTGACACTTACGCTGAAGTCGAAGCCGAGCGGAACCTGTTGACCGGTGCCCGTTATTGCTTTGAGTGCATCGATCCTTCCATATCCAACGCTATTGTTGGGGCATGGGCTGATGGTACAGGTAGCGGTAGCGAACAATGTGCGTTTCACCGCCTCAGGGGTGAGGGTTGAGTTTCTACTAAGCAATAATGCGACTGTCCCAGATACCACGGGGGTTGCCATCGATGTTCCGGAGAGAGTCTTGTAAGAAGACGATAGCCATGTAGAGTAGATGTTCACCCCAGGTGCCACAATTCCATGATCCTTCATTCCCGCTCCCACGCTAGAGAAAGAGGCGAGAGTGTCCGTACTGTCCACGGCTCCGACTGCGATGACGCTACTCAGACAGCCAGGTGCACCCATGCCTTGTCCTCCACTGTTTCCAGCAGCAGCTACTACGGTTACTCCATTGGCTACAGCATTCTTCACAGCGGATGAGAGGGATGAGAACGATGCATCACAGTTGGACGATGTCCCGCCGTTGTCGGCGGGGGACGTGCTGAGGCTCATGCTAATGACCTTCGCTCCATTATTGATCGCCCATTGTATTCCGGCGATTATTTGCGAGATTGACCCGCCGCCGTTACTGTCTAGGACCTTGTCCTCTAGGAATTGTACGTTGGGAGCTACTCCCCTGGCTGCCGTGTTAATCCCTGCGGCTCCAGCTATGCCCGCCACGTGGGTGCCGTGTCCGTTATCATCCTCGCAACTTGATGTCCCTTGAACTTCGGTGTGGCATGCCACTATCCTCCCTCCAAACTCTGGATTGCTTGTTGAAATTCCCGTGTCCAAAATGGCCAGCCGCACCCCTGTTCCATTGGTTCCGATAGCCCACGTCAGATTTGCTAGTATCTGTATGTCAGCGGACAAGTCTGACGCCGTCACTGGAGCATCCTCTTCAACACTCGCCACGTCCGGGTTCCTCCGCAACTCTTCCACCTGTCGGAGTGGAATCTCCGCTACGGCACCGTTGATTATCCCTAACTGAGAGGTTACGTGGCCTCCTGCCATGTTCATAGTCTGCGTTCTCTCGATTTGTCCGACCTGAGGCTTGAAGGAGACTATGAAACGAACTGTTTGAACACGAGCCGAAGCAGGGCCAATAATATTTCCAACGCTCACCAACAGAATAAATGTAAGAATTGCAAATTGGATGGGTCTCTTGCCGCTACGACGGTGCACGTTCCTGAACACAAGTGGTGTGATCCGTGTTAGACTGTGCATGTTACTAAGACGAGTAGAATTTCTCAAAAATCAAAATACACCTGATATCTCTAGTGCTGTTTTGTGGACCTGCCCAATTTAACAATCGTCCGTAAATTCCAGAAAACACGGAAACCGGACAAAGCCCGGTTTTTCTACGCATGTCCCACACTGCATGGCTAGTTCGACAATTATCTAGGCTGGCGGGACTGATTACAATCGCTCACTTTAGACATCGTGTGTAAGAACAACTGTCCAGAGAGAATATAGGAGCTCTAGGCCTAGGATCATGTACTTACGCTTCGAATCTCAAGTATGGCCACTAGAGGTGTGAAACCCATGATGAAGTATGAAGCACATGGAAAATGTCCAAACTGTCATAAGGAGATCCTTCGGATGTGGGAGGATCCGAGGAGCAGTATACCCGCTTCCCTAACTGAGCTGGGAAGTACGCCAGACTCCAACGTTATTGACTGCCCGTTCTGTAACTCAAAAGTGACGCTCATGATTTCAGAGATAAGCGATCTGCCGCGCCATAACCTGCGTTCATTCTGGTCCAGACTATAGTTAGTTGCGTGCTTAACCTCAAACAACATCGCTACTAGGCAGGGGCCCCTCTTCGACCATTGGAGAGATAGGGGTTTACAGTTTAACTAACCTGAGCGCAAACCAACGCATCAGATGGGATTATTCATTCGAGCTTTGCAGAACGAGTAGGATAGTACACAACGTATGTCAGCTGTAAGAATTGCTGTTCACAGGGATTATAGCTTAATTCGTAACAATGAGAACTGTACAAAACATGTTCAGTCAACCCCCTAAGAATCGCGTGAAGAGCGTAACCAGAACTATCCGGATCGACGATGACATCAACTATCAACTGGAGAAGCTAGCGCACGAGCAACGAGTCAGTGTAAACTACTTTGCGAATCAGGCCTTACGAAAGTTCGTCGAATGGGATATTTATGCGGAGAGACTCGGTTTCGTAACGCTTCCGCCGGACATCTTTGAGAAACTGATGGCCTATATAACCGACGCACAAGCCCGTGACCTTGGAGGCTGGGTCGGGAAGAATCTTGCAAAGGACCTCATAGCCTATCTGTTCAAGCGGGTCGACCTAGAAACCTCCGTTCGTGGACTAGAGCTTTTAGGTCCTAGATATGGGAAGGCGTTCAGGTTCGAATATAGTAACGATGGCCATCTGACCACCGTGATATTGAACCATGGCTTCGGACGAAACGCATCACTATTCTATGGTGAAGCGGTCAAAGCATTGTTGAAGGACCTAGTCAATACACAGGTGGATACTGTGATCAGTGAGCACCAGGTCTTTGCTCAGATCATGGGACCCAACGACTTCCGGGTGACAACTCCTGTCACCCCAGCTTCCAGGGTTTCGCCTCTTCAAAGGTGACAAACGAACAGTACACCTTACCCTTCATTCTGCGTGATCAATCTCTATGTCGAACCCTGCCATCGGCGTCTAGTTGCTCCCCCACCCATTTCACATCCGGGTCCCCATTCTCCTTCTCATGAATGAACCTAACCACAACTGTGTTCACCTTCTTCATTCCACTCTGCACCGATTCGCGAAGTTTTTCTGCGATTATCTCCCTTTCATAATCTACAGTTCGAACAGGGACTGGGATACCGTGTTCTACGCAATATCTTCGTGCCCAAGCAAACGCTTCATACTCCCATAGATACTCCGGCTTCCCATCACTGCCCTTGTGCCCTACGATGATATGACCAAGCTCGTGCAGCCCGGTGAAGAACGAAGCGAATCTTGCTGGTGTTGGTATCCAAACAATTCTCCATTCCAACCCGGCGCGGCCCCATTGCGCACCTTTCTTGTGATACTTTATCCGAATCTTATGCTTCGCCGCTTCCTCCTCTAGGATGGCCTTATACTTACCAGAAAGAGGCAAATGATCACTCCTTGGACCCCCCGATTGGACAACTCTATCAGGATTATTGGGAGTTCTTCTTGGCAGAGTTTCCAACTTAT
>Ga0209236_1001962_pt1 | contig 12555 bp, 16 predicted proteins | sample GraSoi013_1_40cm_FD_185819 | JGI IMG/M metagenome (GOLD analysis project Ga0209236, IMG submission 185819) | Grasslands soil microbial communities from the Angelo Coastal Reserve, California, USA - Sample 09_27_2013_1_40cm (SPAdes) (version 2) | ecosystem: Environmental > Terrestrial > Soil >... | reverse complement strand
TACCGTGGTCGATGACCGTCTGAGATCACCCCTACTCCTCCCTCCCCAACTGCCAAAACAAAAACGAATAAATATCCGTCCCTTCTTCTATCTGCTTTGTGATCGGCTTCCCGGCTCCATGTCCCGCTTTCAGCTCGATCCGCAACAGTATCGGACGCTCCCGGCTCTGCCCATTCGCCGCTTCGGCCTGCATCAGCGCCGCCATTTTTTTCGCGTGCATGGGATCGACGCGCGTATCCGTGTCCGCGGTCATGAACATGATTGCCGGATACTCCGCGCCCGGCTTCACGTGATGATACGGCGAGTAGGCATACAGCCACTCGAACTGCTTCGGGTCTTCAGCCGAGCCGTACTCCGGTATCCAAAGTTTTGCGATTTGAAAATTCTGATAGCGCAGCATGTCGAGCAGCGGCACCTGGCACACCACCGCACGAAACAGATCAGGACGCTGCGTGAACGCCGCGCCCATCAGCAATCCGCCGTTCGAGCCGCCTTGAATCGCAAGATGATCTTTGTCCGTGATCTTATCGGCAATCAGAAACTCGGCGGCAGAGATGAAATCGTCAAAGACATTTTGCTTTTTGTCCAGCATGCCGGCTCGATGCCAGTCCTCGCCAAACTCCGCGCCGCCGCGCAGGTTCGCGACCGCAAACACTCCGCCGTGCTCCAGCCAAACGTAGCGCCCCGCCACAAAACTGGGCGTCTGGCTGATGTTGAATCCGCCATATCCCGTCAGCAGTGTTGGATTCTTTCCATTCAGCTCCAAACCTTTTTTATGAAACACGAACATCGGAACTCTCGTGCCGTCTTTCGACGTGAACCAAACCTGCTGCACTTCATAGTCAGCCGGATTGATGCCAGGAGCTTCGACCTTATCCCACAGCGCAGTCTTCAACGTCGCGTCAGTGTCGCCTCCCGGAGTAACGAGCCGGCGGGACGCCAGCGCTACGGACAGATCAACCTGATATACCGACGGCGGCACGGTAAACGAATGAAACCCAAAAAACGCTTCCCGCCGATTCCATTTCCCGCCGATCCCGGTCACTGAGCCAATTGTCGGCATGGGAATATCGCTCACCGGCTTGCCATTGAGCGCGAACAGCTTCAGCAGCGAGCTGGCATCCTTCTCGTATTGCGTGAAAATCTTGCCGTCCAGAATGGCTCCGCTCTCAAGCACTGCATCTGTCTGCGGAATAATCTCCTTCCAGTTTTCCCGCTTCGGATTCGCGGCATCCACCACGAACACATGAAATCTCGGCGCATCCTCGTTCGTCAGGATGTAAAGTTTCCCTTTGAAAACTTCGCCGTTATAAAGGAAATTCTTGCCGCTGGTGATCTCGACCGGCGCAGTTCCCCCCTTCAGGTCTTGCAAATACATTTCACTCTTCGCCCACCCCTCGAAAACCGTGAAGAGCAACCAGCGATCATCATCGTCCGCCAACTGAACCTGCGGGACATCCTCCATCTTGCGCCCTTCACCAAAAATCAGAGGATCTTTTGCCGGATCGCTGCCCAGGGTGTGATAGAAAAGCTTGACGTGATAGACCTCTTCTCCGGGAGGGACATCGCCTTTTTTCGGATGGCGGCTGTAGTAGAAACCGGAATTGTCTTTCTTCCAGGCGACGCTGGCGAATCGCGTGCGCTCAAGCGTATCCGGCAGCACCTTTCCGCTCGCCGTCTCTACCACGCGCAACGTACTCTCTTCTGACCCGCTGGCCGAAGTTCCATAGGCCACGTACTTGCCGTCTTCAGAAGGAAACCACCAATCCAAGGCAATCGTCCCATCAGTGGCCATCTGATTCACATCCACCAGCGGGCGATCTTTCCCATGCACGCCCTCGCGCACCAGCAACACCGGCTGATTCTGCGTGCCTTCTCGCCGAGTGTAGAAGTAATACTTCCCGCCGATCTGCGGCGTCCCGATCGTCCCAATCGAGAGCAGTTCTTTCAGCCTCTCATGAATCTGCGCACGCCCCGGCAGCGGATCGAGAATGCTCCGCGTATAAGCCAACTGCTCGCGCACGTACTCCTGCGTACCGGCACTGTTTGAATCCTCTAGCCATCTATATGGATCGGCAATCTTGCGCCCATGAATCGTCTCTTCAACAACCTCCACCTTCGCCTTAGGAGGCGCCGCCAGCGCACTGGTCGTCGTAGAGGAACCATCCTCACCCCACAAAACCGCAGCTGCAAACATCACCAAAACAAACGCCCAAATCAAGCGCAATCCTCCCACCATAACCACCTCAATCGAACTGACTAGCCTAGCAGAACACCCTCAGTTTTCAGCAAACCCCGCCGATGATATTATGACTTGAGAGCGGCGCTTCTCCCGAAGCGCCGTGCCACACTCCTCAGTAGCTCAATGGCAGAGCATCCGGCTGTTAACCGGAGGGTTGTAGGTTCGAGTCCTACCTGAGGAGCCATTCTTCTTGGATTTCGAGAGAATCAGCGAAGAGCGCGGCTGTGGGGCGGGCGGCCTGCATCTGCCCAACGCGGTACATGGGAGCATCTTTTCGCACACACTGCACCACGAAAATTAGGGCTTTCTGCAAATCGAGAGTAATATAGAACTTGAAAGAAGAATGGAGCTGTAATGCCTCAGGATTCACTCAAGCCTTGGAAAGACTTCGCTGCAGGGCTAGGCAACGAACACGATTCGAAGAAGATTGGCGACCTAATCGAAGAGCTTAACCGCGACCTCGAAGAAACAGAGAAAAACGCTTCAAGGCGACAGAGAGAAGAGCAGAAACTCCGCTTCGCAGCATACACCTAAACTCTTAACCTCGAAGACACACCAACAAGGCAGATTGCGCCTTCGCGATTGAGAAAATCAGCAAGCGGCGGTTAAGTGTGCCTTTGACGTTCCGGGAGAATTCGATTGTCCCTTGAAGGTGAACTGTCACCGCAGGGTAGATGCTGCATAAAATTTCCGCGCGGCGAGCACGATTCCGATTTCGCAGGCGGGCGTGACGAGTAACAATTGAATAGGGAGCTAAACATGTCCGCAATTAATGGCGACAAGGCCAGATTTCACCGGATACGCAAGCAGAAGATTGCTCGCCGGAAGCGAAAGCGAGAAATGCTCAAGGCTCTAGCCCAACAGACCAACACGGCGGCTCCGCGATTAGACGCCAAACTAAATGAGAGGCTTGCATGACCACCCTTATGCTCGCGTTGCCGCTTTCAAACCCAATCCGTGGCCCAGTTAAGAAAAGACGAGTCCTTCTGGTGGACACTTCGCCGAGCAAGCGCGAACTGCGCGCCGAGACTATGAGAAGACTTGGCCTGGACGTCGATTGCGCGGCCGATATCAGCGAAGCGCGTTCCTGGTGGCGGGCAGACCTATACAACCTGGTGCTTATTAACATGGAAAATGAACAGGGCCACCGGGACAAGTTTTGTGACGACATGCGCAGCGCTACCCCACCGCAACAACTTGCGTTCCTCGTAGGCAAGCCCGAGTACCTGGCTGATTCGCCGAACACGAATGGAGCATCGTCAGTCCAAAACGACGGTGGCATACCTCCCCAGGACGAAATGAGAGCGGCGCCGAGCGCCGATATTTCTGGGGGTCCGCCTCTGCGCTGGGGAATCCTGGAAGCCTCCCGGCGAATCTCCGCAGTCCGGTCGGCATCCGCCGCTCGCTCAATGGCAATGCGGAACAGACCGTCGCCCCCACGCGATGTTGAAGCACGGTACTCCAAGCCCGCCCCAGCCGAATCTCAGATTCTGCCTGAATTGCAGAAAGAGGAAATGCAATGAAGAATCTTTATGTTGGTAATCTACCCCACAGCACAAGCGAGTCGGAGTTGCGCACCCTTTTCCAGGCCCACGGAGAGGTGGAAAAAGTGAGCATCGTGACCGACCGAGAAACTGGCCGCGCGCGAGGCTTTGCGTTTGTTGAAATGACGAATCCTGGAGAGGCGGAAAAGGCTATCGCAGCCTTGAACGGAACTGAACTAGGGGGACGGACATTGACGATCAACGAGGCGAAACCCAAGCCGGAACGGCCAAGGGGTGGTGGACAGCGGTTCGGCGGCGGAGGAGGGCGTGGACGCGATGATTATCGTGGCCACCCGCGCCAGCCCCGTGAGCCGCGCTGGTAGCTTTCGCCGGCTTCCTGGAATTGCCGGACGCTGCATATTGCCAGCCAGAGATCAACAAAGACACAGGGAGGATTGTGTATGCCAAGAGGCCGATCGACATTTACCAAGCGGCAGAAAGAACAAGCGCGGCAGCAGAAACAACGCGATAAAGCCGAGCGCAGGAACCAGCGGAAGCAGGAGAAAACCGAAGGCAGCGTGGACGAGATGCGCGAATTGCGTGAGCACGCCGAAGCACAGGCAGCGCTTTTCCGCGTCGGCTCGGATGAAACCAACTCTGCCGAGTCATCCACCGCGGATGAAAGCAGGGACATCGATCAGTAGGGGCGATCGAGGCAACTAGCCGGAGTCTGCGGAAAAAGTTCGGATTGAGGTGATTCGCCGCCACAGGGGCTAAAGCCCTTACTGATTTTGCGCGACTTACGCGGCGCTGAAGCGCCGCTCTACCACGGTGCAGCAAGCTTTAGTTTTTCCGCAACCTGCTAGGCATCTAAATTTAGCGACTTACGCGGCGCTGAAGCGCCGCTCTACCACGGTGCAGCAGGCTTTAGTGAGTTTTTCCGCAACCTGCTAGGCATGTAAATTTAGTTGTCGCACACTGACGTATCAAGGCCATTGGCACGGCCGTCGACATGCCCTTGCGATTCCTTGAGACGACCGATTCCTTAAGAATCGTAGCCGGGGCCGCGAGGCGACCCGCACTCTTTCCACAGCTTTTCCCAATTCCAGATCCCGGACGCCACCTCGGTCGGCAACGGGAATCCGAGCTGATGCGCGAGCATACACACCTGCCCGCGATGGTGGGCTTCGTGCGAAAGCATGTAGCACAGCATTTCGACGCCAACCGGCCAAGGCCGAGCCCAGCCGTCTCTGCGAAACTTCTCGACGCGGCCCCCACCACCGCCGAGCGCTTCAGCGAGCATCTCCGCGCAGCGAGCGGCGCTCTCGGCCAATCCCGCGCGGGCCTGCTGCGGCGTGCAGTGCGCGCGGTTGAGCTGTGGTGGAACCTTCAGGTGCGGCGCTGTAAGCCTGACCCACTTGCAGCGGACATTGTGCATGTGCGTGAAGATCGCCGCAATGGTGCGGACGTTGTTTTTTCCGGGGTTTTTGCCGGGCGGTTTGGCTGTCGGCGGTCTGGTCCCCCAGGCGGCAGGGTCAAGATGTTCGATAAGAATCTGGTTGATGCGATCGTTGGCGAGAAAGATCCGGGCGGCAAAGTTCTGGACTGCGGCTCGGCCGAGTTGAGTGTGAACCTTGGGTTGACGCGTGGTCACGGCTCCCTACTCCTTGACCTATGATACTTCCGGGGCGCGTACAACACCGTCAACCAAGCGGCCCAGCGCAAATCGCGATTGAGCCGGTCAACGAAGCGCAAGCGTACATAGCGCATCAGGTTTATCGCGACTTCAGGGAAACGAGCGGCCACCGTGCCAGACTGAATTTTGGAGATTGCTTCTCCTAAGAGCTGGCGGGTTCTATAAAAGGGGATGTCAAGAGAAAACACTTCTCCCCTTCCGCATGGAGATGGAGAAGGTAGGTGTCTGACATCCCCTTTTATAGAACCCGCCAAGCGCTACTCCTTGGCGCCCATGATCACGAGCCAGAGCATGGCCGCCACCTCGCCTATCATGAGTGGCTGAGCGTAGGTAAAGACTTTGTCCTCATACTGTGGGAACAGTAAACCGGTAAAACTGAGGGCCAGATAGCCAAAGCAGCCGGCCATCAGCCAAACGCCCAGGAAGCGGGGCAGAAAGCGCGACCTGTACACCAGGAGGCCGAATGGGATGAGCCACAGCCCCCAAAATATCTCGTTGGCCAGATCACCCTGGTGGTGCAGGCGGAGAAACAGCATGGCGAATGCGTCGCGCTGCGGCTTGTCAAATACGGTCAAGAAATCGCCGCCGCGCACGAACAGCAGGGCGGCGGCATCGTTCACTGTGTTGAAAAAGAATATAGGCACTTGCATCAAGCTGCCCAGGATCACCATCAGCACAGCGAGCGCCTGGTCGACTTCCTTAAGCAATCGATAAAGAGCCAACGGAACGAAGAGCCAGAGGACGCTGGCGAGCAGTTGGCTCACAATGCCCCAGCGAAAGAGCGACTCGTGCGCCACGATATTGTTTGCCGTCGCGGTCGCGTTCCCATGCACGATCAAGATTGTGGGTATGTAGAGGAGGCGCACGACGCCAACCATTGAGGCCAAAATGTATAGGAGCCCTGCGACTCTGGCGTTCTTGCTGAGCGAGGTCATGAGTCCTCCATTATGGGGAGTCTGGCCTCATAGTACGTAAAAGCACGCAAAAGAGTTCAACTGGGCGATGCTTACAACGCGCAAACGGTGCGCCATTGTAGACGGGTGGCCCACATTTCCGCGTGAACATAACTTCCAAGAGTGTTCGCTGGCGTATGCGATTGGAATCGTGGCCGGGCCCACTTCTCGCAAAGAACGCGAGAAATGGGGCACCCGATGCCTCAGGCGCTAAAGCCCTCACTGATTTTGTACGACTTACGCGGCGCTGAAGCGCCGCTCTACCACGGTGTAGCAGGCGTTAGTGAGTTTTTTCCGCAACCTGTTTAGAGTGCAGGGATCTCGAGCGAGCTTTTCAGTCGAGACTCGCCAAGTACATTGCAACCCGTTCTGGCAGCCTTCTATCGGGTCAGCACTGAACTTGCAGCCAAGAAACAGGTTGATATGGAACGCGCTAAGACCGACCTGCAAGAGCATCGGTCGATATGCCCCTTCACAGCCAAGGCAAGACACTTGAACTCGGGCTGGGCTAGACACACTCGGACTTAAAGGTGTCGATCTTCCTAACTGCGGTGATTTGACAATTTTACGGGGAACGACTACTGTTGAACATGAGCGAGCAACTTTCTCTCACTCTTTCAGATTCCCTGAACTAAGTCAGCCCATCTGAAGTTTTCCCTCTTAGATTACCTGCTCAATCGATGGAGGCTGATCTATGTTTGCTCGCAATGTCGCGCTGCGCCTGAGGCCCAATACTTTGAATGAGTTCACGCAGATTTTTGACTCCCAAGTAATTCCCGTTCTGCGCAAACAACCCGGGTTCAAAGACGTAATCACCTTTGCGATGGCCGGCGGAACAGACGTTGTCGCCATCAGTCTATGGGAGACCAAAGAACATGCAGAGGCTTACAGCACCGCGGGTTACCCCTTAGTGCTTAAAAGCTTGGAACCGGTACTGGACGGGAATCCGAAGCTGCGAGTCTCCGACATCGTGAACTCGACGTTCCACAAAGTTGCGGATGGCATGGCCGCCTGAAGAGTTCTTTGCTACTGCCTGATGACTGAAAGCGCCGTACAGGAGGTATCGAGAACATGGAGACAACGGTTCAAGTCGGAACTATTCTCATTGAGAATCGTCCGCTCATAATGCGGACCCTAAATTTGGAAAGCGAGCCTTACTCAGGACCGTGGGGAGTACTTCAATCTCTCACGAGTTCAACCTTGGATCAAAAGATCCGCAGTGCCGGATGGAACTGCTTCTTCATGGCAGCGGAAGTGAAGGGCACTGCGTTCGGTCGTCTTGCGGCCAAGAGTATTCAAAGAGCGTTGAACCGGATTTTCGTAAACGTGCGAAAGCTGGACTTCAATTGCCTCGAAGTCACGAAAATAGAGGAGAACCGCTTTCTGGGCCTGCCTTACATAACGGTTTGTGCACATTCGCGGCATATTCAGCAAGGCTGCCTGCTGGAGTCAACTGATGAGCGGAGTAACTTCAAAACTAAGATGAATGGTCATGCTGGCGCTATCTTGTTCTCACAAGTGCGACAAGCGGAATTGCCTGTTGGAGAAAGGTAGGGGCCGACGAGGATCTCGCTGATATATCGGCAAGCCTCCCTGGACTAGAGACAATGTGACTGACTCATCGCACCTAACGAAACGCATTACAGCAATTGAAAGCGAGGGAACTATGAAAAACATTTATGTTGGCAATCTACCCCACAGCACCACCGAGCCACAACTCCGAAGCTTATTCGCGGCACACGGGGCAGTCGAGCGGGTGAATATTGTGATGGATAAAGATACCGGGCGTCCGAAAGGCTTCGCATTTGTCGAGATGACCGAGGCCAGTGAGGCAGACAAAGCATGCCTAGCCTTGAGTGGAAGCGACTTGGGCGGACGCGCATTGCGAGTGAATGAAGCCAAGGCGAAGCGACAGTAACTAACGAAACATACGAAACGTGAAACTACATGAGTGCCCCAGACCTGTATATCGCTGCGGTGGTAACCATGATGTTCGTGGGAGGGATTGTTTTAGTCATACGGGAGGCCCGCCACCAATCCATGGTGAAGAAACAATGGGGTATCTGTCATGACCGAACCCACCGATGAACGGTTCGCACTCGTATGTACGCGTTCCGAGCTCGTTTGATGACCGATGAAATGAGGATCTGATGCTTACAACAATTATGAAGTATGTTGCTATTGCGACATTGCTCGTGGGAATGTTCTGGTGGCGCATACCAGCCAACCTGAGGACTTATTTGGATTTTGCTATCACGGCAGGAGCTGTGTTCGTGTTGGTGCAAGCGTTAAATCTTCGCAAGTACTGGTGGGTGGCTGCCTTTGTTGGCATAACCTGTCTTTTCAATCCAATCCAGCCCGTAGGATTTTCTTTCGAGACCCTGGTGGCGTTGCAAGTAATGTCGGCGGCTCTATTCGCTGTGTCACTGCAATTGTTGAGGACGAGCCCCAGGATGACCATTGCGTCGATCACCGAGGCCAATCCGAGAACCGAGTCGTTGTGACTCTGCGGCAAAATTAGAAACCTCGATGACATGTTCGATGAGTTGAGATGACTTGATCCAAGCTGAGAACCGGGATGGGCAATACACCTTGCGAAGCGGACGACGCTAGCCCTTGGTAATTAGCCGCAAGCAATCAATTAAATATATTCTTGTACAATTGAAGAAGAGAGGGTCTCTGACACGCGACGAATCCAAAGCTTCCTACGCCATCGTCCGCTACAACGGCCGGACCTACGAGTCCGGCGGAGTGGTCGAAGTTGTCAAGGGCCGGCAGAGCGCAGAGATCACAATTAAGCAATTCGAAGCCCGTCAAAGCTCGGAAGACCGGCAAGTGGGCTGGCGCTACTTTCTGGAAAAAAGCAAACTGATGGCAGGAACGGATCCCGCAGAAGCCACCCACCTTCGCCAAATGGAATTGGAAATTCGAGAGTCCGAAGCATTAGCGGGCCGCTCCGCGACACAATCTGGACGTGCCAGTTACTCGTAATCGCGCTATGAAGCACCTGCTCCGCGAAGTACCCTAAGCGTGACGAGAGGCTCCGCCGCCACACTTGGGACAGGAATGAAACTCCTCGATGAATCCGCCCAGGCTCGGATCGGTCGGACCCGCATTTTTCGTGTCGGTGGTGTACACAAGCTTGTCGCAGTGGTGATTCATTTCCACTCCGCAGCTCGGACAAATCATCTTGACGGCAATTTTAGCCACGGCAGCCATCCTCACGTTTTTTAGATCAGTCCAGCGATATTTGCTCACGACCCTGGCGCAACGCCTTAGCCATCCAGATCAGTTCCCTGAGAAATTTATCTGTGCGCCGGATGTAGGAATCATCGAGGAGTCTGCCGTCCTCGGCAAACACTTTCTGCACGCTCGAGAAATTCACATCCCAGAAAATCGTAACCAAACCCAGTTCTCGCATCACTGGCAACAGGTTTTCGATCACTCTTGCGCCGCCGAATGGTCCAGCCGATACCCCCACAATGCCGACAGCCTTATGAATATATTCTTTGAGGCAACTGTCCAGGACATGCTTTAGAAGGCCCGAATAGCCATGGTTGTACTCCGGGGAGACGACGACCAAAGCATCTGCCTTGCTCATCTTGGCGGAAAAGTCGGCGTGCTTGATGGCCTCTCCCGCATCGTTGGTGGGCAGTGGAAGCTTTGCGATATCGATGAGGTCGGTCTCGACGCCCGCGCACTTACCCAGTTCCCCGGTTACAAGGCGAGCTGCGTGCAGGCTCATACGCCCCATTCTGGCGGTACCGAGAATCACCGGGATGAACAATGGACGACTTGCTTCCATAAACCTGCTCCTCTGTTAAGGCCTGACTGCATCAATGGGCCGAGTGAAGACAGCAGCCAGCGCCGTGCCTTCCCCAATGCCTAGGCAGACTTCCTTATCGCAGCACTTTGGAACTCGATGATCTTGCCCCGCTGTTCCAGAGGCCCACGTCTCTTCGGTGGTTTGAAATTCTGCGGAACATAAAACTGAATCAGTCGCGCCATAGTAACCTCTTCCGAACCGAGCATCAAATATCGTTTACCCAGCTCGTTCTCTAAGCGTGAGATTCGGATCGCTGGGAGAGGTGACAGCTTTTATGAGCAGAGAAAGCGCTGGTTGGGCCAGCACACCAAGAAAGCACATACGCAACACATGTTCCAGGTTCTGACCATTGCTGTGGACTAATATATTTAGCATCAGAGGGCTTCGCGAAATGAACAACCAGATGAGAACTGTGGCCAAAGTCTGGTGTGCTGCCTGTTTTGCTATATGTGCCGGGTTGGGGCAATCAGAAACAAGCAGTTTGTCAGAATCTCTTGCTGCCGTCTCAATACCAACCACAGCGGCTCGGCCGTTGCATTGGGTAAATCAGCACGAGTGCGATGGGGCAACTAGTGTCGTCAAGCGCGTTTGCATGCAGGGCGATTCGCTTTGTCCAACCGCGCCGGGCGACTATCAGCCCACGCCCGCTGGTCTGAACCAAGCGATTACGGACGCAGAGAACCTGCGCGTCCAGAACAACCAAGGAACACTCATTCAGATTACGGCCGGCGCGCACATTGAGATTGTGGGATCAACAGACACAATTCTGGCAAAAAATTCCGGCTATAGCGGCAGCCAGTGCATTGTTTTTGAGTCGTCCAATCCTTTGCCAGCCGGAGTGCGAGTGGGAAGCGTGCAGATTGCGTCTATCTCTCGAAATAGCAATACGGTTTCAGTCACGACTTCGCAGACCCACGGTTTGAAAACCGGAGATGTTGTTGAAGTTAAAAATGTGACCGGCTCGATCCAGAACTTCAATGGTACTTTCCCGGTGACGGTGTTAGGTCCGCAGCGGTTCGCTTACTCGCAGGCCGGGCCCGCTGAAGCTGGAATCGTTACTCCGATGTTCACAGTCGCGACCGGACCGAACACTCTGGCACAGCAGAGAGCTGCGCATATGTACACCATCGAAAGTACGACCGCTGACACACATGCGATTCTCACGCAGCCGGGGGCGCACCATTATGTTTGGCATGATGGTGAAGTCGCGACAACCAACACTAGCGCTGGGCAAGGGCAGCCGCTGGTGATTTTCGGACCAGATCCTGCAGCTAAGACATTCGCCCAAAATGGCAGTCACATTGGATTCGAGCATATGTATGTTCACGGTTGCGCTGGGACGGTTCCGACAACAATTCCGATCTGGCCAGAGCCCGTGCCCTGCGGCAGCGCGATCGCGAGCCTGAAAACTGGCGTACGCCTGAATTGCTCATACTGTTGGGTAGTTAACAGCTTCTTCGACCAGATGCAACAGAGCGGGATCGACTCACACGCGCTTGGCACGTACGATGGACAAGGCCCATTCAAGATTGTTAATAATCATCTGCGAGGCGGTGCCAGTACGCTACATTTCGGTGGCACGCCGCCAAGCGTCCCGGGACTGGTCCCGTCTGACATCGAGATCCGGCTGAATACGGTTGACCTGGATCCGAACTGGTTTTCGCTGTCGCATTGTGGCCTGACCGGCAGCAGAAACTGGATGCTTTCGGATCGCCTGGACATCAGAAATGCCAGAAGGGTCGTCATCGAGGGAAATGAATTCTATCAAGCCTGGTGTGATGCCGGATCGGGAACTATCATCCTGATATCTCCCGTTGCGTGCAGCTTCGCCGGTTGCACGGGAGGAAATCAATCCCTCGTAACTGACATTTATTTTGCCCATAACCTTGTCGCGCATAGTTACGGCGTATTCCAAGTTCTAGGCCGGAGTTCGCCTCATGCGGGCGGGGGCCTGAGCCAAGTTACCCGGCGAGTGGACATCATCAACAATCTATTTTGGGATCTCGGCGTCCCCGGATACGGAAGCGGCCGCGTTGTCGAATTGGGCTTGTCCAGCGGCGGACAGACTTATAGCTGCAGCGCGACGCGAGCATCAAATGTTGCGAGCATGACAGGTTGTGCATGCTTAAGCACGAACTGCCCGGCCACGGGCATTGGGGCCGGCGATTGGGTGTTAACTAGTTGCACCGATCCAAGCTTCAATGTCAGCCGTGTTCCAGCCTTGACGTCGAATCCGAATACAAACGGGCCGGTAACATACAGCAACCCTGGCCCAGATGTGCCCCTCACCGCCGCAGTGGGCTGCACGCTTTCCAATTCTCAGGGCTGGCCGAGAAGGTTGAATTATCGGCATA
>Ga0209236_1001960_pt1 | contig 12556 bp, 9 predicted proteins | sample GraSoi013_1_40cm_FD_185819 | JGI IMG/M metagenome (GOLD analysis project Ga0209236, IMG submission 185819) | Grasslands soil microbial communities from the Angelo Coastal Reserve, California, USA - Sample 09_27_2013_1_40cm (SPAdes) (version 2) | ecosystem: Environmental > Terrestrial > Soil >... | reverse complement strand
TTCTCCCCTCCGGCTGTCAACTACTCCCACTTCGGGTCGGAGAGCAGCGGTGTGGCGAACTTCTCGGGCTGGGTCGACAGCGGCTCCCCCTACACGTACCAGAACCCTCTCAGCGGGTCTTCCTCTTCCGAGAGGTGGGAGGCTAGTTCCGTGACTCTCGGTAGAGTGACTGCCTCACAGAGGATCTCGCCCGCCTTCTACCATCAGTTTGCCCTGACTGTCTCGTACCAGGTCTCCGGCGGAGGCACCCCTCTCGCCCCAACCTTCTCTTCCGTCGAGTTCGGCTCGGCGTATGATGTGGGGATGAGCACGGTTCCGGCCCAATACTGGCTGGATAGTGGAGCACGATGGAACGCGACCAATCCTCTCCCCGGCACCCCCAACGAGGAGAGGTGGTTCTCGAAGTCGCAGGCGTCTGGAACCGACGACGGTGCCGCGTCCCTCTCGATCGCGTACCAGCGTCAGTTCTTCGTCAGCCTCTCGGCTACCGCAGGGGGCTCCACTTCCGTGGGGAGCGGCTGGTTCGACGCAGGTCAGGTGCTCATGGTGTCGGCGGAGCCGTCAGCTGGGTGGGCCCTCGGCACATGGAGAGGAACAGGGGACGGCTCATACTCTGGAAACTCAACGAACATCTCCCTAACGGTGAACCGCGGCGTCTCCGAGCAGGCGTCATTCCTCCCGGGGCTGACCTTGGCAGCATCAGACGGAGGGACCATCGCCGCTTCGTTCACAGGTTCTTCCCAGACGATAGCTGGTGGCAGGACCTACTATCTTCCCCCAGGAACGACCGTCTCCCTAACGGCAACTCCGACCTTCTTCCTCTACCAATTCAACGGCTGGTCGGGGTCGAACAACAGCGCCCTTTCAACGGTTCAGTTCGCGATGACGGCCCCGCTCACGTTCAGGGCCGAGTTCGGTTTCAACTACATTGTCCTGGGAGTAATCGCGGGAGCGATTCTTTTCTTAGCTCTCGCAGCCTATGTAGTCTCGAGAAGGGGGCGTAAGTCTAGTTCCGGTTAGTAACCATCTGTTTTGCGACAAACTTGGGCCTGGCGGTCAGGGCTATCACCGTCTTCTCGTAGTCCGGCCACCTGACGGCAAGCTTCTGGGCAACCATCCCTTCTATCATCGTTGCAAACTGGTGCTCCCTTCTGTAGGGAGCGCGCGAGTCGTCCCCCGGCTCTTCCCACTTCTCGTGAAGTCCCATCGACCTCTCTCTTTCGAACTTCTTGTCGAACTCGACGACCCGCTCGTCGGTAATCCCCTTCATCCTGCACAGCTCGTATTCAATGAGTTCGTGCAGCGCGACCAGGAAGACGTATCTCTCATCCTTCATCTTGCTGACGCGTACTGCGACCGGCTTCCCTGGGATCCAGTCCCCCACGGTTTCATACCGCTGTTTGCGGTGAGGCACCTCGCTAACGACGAACTTGACCCTACCAATCCGCCTTCTAACCAAAATCTGTCAATTCAGCAGCGGCCGGGAGCTCTTATGGCCCGCGGTGTCTAAAGACTCGTCCCTTTTAGTTAACAAGTTTGGGTCTCCCTCCGGTCAGCGGTGACGCTGCTGCGCCCCCCGACCGGTAGACAGCACAAACCGGAGTTTCAAATGTCGAATTCTCTTCGGCGGTTTCCGGAATTCATCGAGACCTGATTATCCCATCCCATCGAGGAACCATTTTACGAGCGAGACCTCGTTCGTGTTCCCCCGTCTTTCAACATGCACAATCCCTCTCTCAGCGAGCACAGCAACGACTCTGTGGGTCTTCAGCCTGGACAGACCAGTCTCCTGGGTGATGAATTTCTGCATGTAAGTGCCCCCATGAACCTTGAGCACACCGACAATCTTCTTCTCGTCGGGCTTCAAGGTCCTCAGAACCATCGCGCCCGCGTCCTTTCCGGGGTCAGATTCGTAGTAGGTCTTCATCTCCGGTAGGACGAGGAAGTAGATTACCCCAACCATGCTGGCGAGGACCGTGCTGAGAAACAGGAGGGAGGAAAGTGGGATGAAAAAAGTCAAGTTCTGCGGGAAACCGCGTGTCAAGATTAGGTAGAGCTCGTTTATCGGTGATTCTGTCGGGGCATATATCAGGGCAAGCAGGTAAATCGAGACCGCAAGGCCTGAGGTTGCCGCCAGCAGCAGTACCAGCAGAACCTTGAGCTTCTTCAAGTCGTTTGGCCACTCCCCCTGCTGCTCCCGGGAAGATTCTTTACCTTAACCGCTCTCCTTGGTTTCCCTATCTTCTAGCTTCTTGGAGGCGCCCCTGCTGGCGCTGCCGGCCGTCTCCACCTGAGTGTCATGATGCCGCCTATTATGCCCAATACCGCTCCTGCGACGAACCCTCCCGACCCGAAGAAGCTTAGAACGGAGAAGACAAGTATCAGCAATCCGAAGACGACCGACTGGCCCGGATTGATCCTTAGCATGATGCCAGAACCGAGCACGATGATGCCTGAAATGAGCCCGAGCAAGCCGAACCCCGTCAGGATACTTCCTACGAAGCTAGGAACATTTTGAACCGGGAGTGATCCGGTTGCGTTATGGAATAGGGAGGTGCTTAGGTGAGGAATCACGAAAACGGCAAGCGCCGTGATGAGCATTCCAGCCACGATCATGAGACAGCCTCCTATTATGGCGAGTACCGACGCCGTGTTGGGGAATCCTTCTGTCACTTTTTGTGTAGTCATTTTTGAATCGCAGGGAATGTATGGAAAGGGTGGGGCTAAATTGGTTCGCTGAAACGATTTTGATACAGCGCTACTTGGCTGAAACGATGCTGATGCGACCTCGAATTGCTGAACGCGCAAGACCAATCGCAGACCATCTCTGACATTTTTCAGCAGAAGTCTTAATTCTAATTACTGGACCCTCAGTAAGAAAAATTGACTGGAATCTTATCTGGAGCCAGTGGGCACAACGTGGCCACCGCCAGCACAGACGAGAGATTTTGAATGATTTTTACGCCTATGCTGCACCCAAACGCCTTGATCTGGTTGCAATTCCGCTTCGAGCACCCGGTACCAAGGGAAAACAATTTCGTCGCACCCGATCTCCATAACATTATTCGACGCATGGAGATCTCTCCCCATCAAGAACATCTCGGCGGCATCGTCCACAGCGCTCCGATAGATGTTGAGTTCGACGTACTCGGATTCATGCGTGCAAACCCGACGGCTTTCCTTTGATTTCATATTCGTTCCCATCAGTTTTTCGGAAAAGCCGGCTCATTGTAGACTTTCACGAAAGGGACCCAAGATGGCTAGGTGACAGGATAGTGGATTTCGACTTTAGCTCATCTTGCCGCGAGCCTCTACTCTCCACACTGTCTCCACCTTTTCACCCCTGAAACCGAACATCCAATCGTGTTGGTTCACGCAGGTGCAACAGTGATACGGGATGAATCTGAGGCGCTCACCTAGGGCGGGTGTTTTCGCTCCTGCCGACACCTTCAGCCAGCCATGCTCTTCCGAGAACTTGATCATCTCCAAACCTTTCCTCTCAAGTGGAGAAGGATAGTGGCCCATGTCGAACTGAAACGCCTTCGACCCCGCATCGACCACGGCTCTGTCAGGAGCTGGGGTGCTCATCACCGTCGTCAGAACTGTCAGGGCACACTCCTCTGGCGACGCAACCTTGTTGGACATCAGAAACCCGTCATTGAAGACGTACATGCCCGGCTGCACCTCCGTTACGTCGGGATTCTTTGCGTTGGTCCATACACTTACCGATGATCCCATGCTCACACTTTCCACCGAGATTCCAGAGCGAACCATCTCTCTCTTGGCGAGAGCTATCGAATCGGTCGAGGCCCTGCAGAGACGGTCCCGCTCAGCATCGTTTTTTGCTCCTCCCACATGCCCCTCGTAACCCATGATTCCACCGAGACTCACGCCCTCACTCCTTGAGATGAGATTCGCCAGGGCGGGTGCGCTTTCCGGTCTTACTCCGCATCGGTGCATTCCAACGTCGACGTCGACGAAGAGCGCTATCTCCGCCCCAGCCTCCTTAGCCTGGTTCGAGATCGCGTGTACATTCGCCTCGTTGTCAACCGCTACAGAGATTCTGTTCCTCTCCGCGAGCTCGACCAACTTCACGAGCTTCTGCCTCCCAACGACTTCATTCGTGATGAACACATTCTCGAATCCAGCTCCTGCAAAGACCTCGGCCTCGCTCACCTTCTGAACGCAGATTCCCTTGGAACCCGCTTCGAGCTGCATCCTCGCGATTGCTGGAACCTTGTGGGTTTTGACGTGGGGCCGGAGCTCTACGCCGCACTCTTTGGCGAACCTCGCCATCTTCTGAATGTTCCTCCGCATTCTGTCTATGTCGACAAGAAGAGCTGGCGAATCGACCTCGAGGAGTGTTTGGGGATTCAACCCGAATAGGCCTCCAAATTCCTTCGTTCTTCCGGATTCCGGGGAGGAATTCTCATGCGGACCTTCACGACCTCGTTGACGAGCTTCCCGACTTTTTCCAGTTCTATCTCCACCCTGTCCTCCTCCTGCAGTGTGAAGTCGTCTGGCGGGACGATGCCAGTGCCGGTTAGACAGACGCTGAGGGGAGGAACGCTGTTGCAACGGAGAAGGTGGGAACGCAATTCATCGAGCGATCTCTTCATCCTCGAGGTTCTGGTCGACGCTTGAAAGACCTCAGCACCGTCCCTGATGACTGCCATGGATATCCCGAGGTCCGCCTGCTGGCGCCGCCCGACCAAGAGGGTGGGGCCCAAGGAACATGACCTGTCGTAAATCTTCGCTTGTGGCAGGTAAAGGGGGTTCTGGCGTTCGATGTCTCTCGAAGACACGTCGTTGCCAGCTGTCAAACCGATTATCTCGCCGTCGACTCCCAGGACGAAGGCCAGCTCGGGCTCCGGAACATTCCACGACGAGTCCTCCCTTATCCCAATTGCCTCGTTATGGGCAACGACGGTCCTCGGATTTCCCTTGAAAAATAGTTCCGGTCTCTCCGACTCGTAGACCCTGTCGTAGATTCCCTTCACCAATGTCTCATCCTCCCTTGCATCCCTGCTGCGAAGATAGGTCACCCCGCATCCCCAAACTTCTGCGGCTTCAACCGGAGGAAGCAGAAAAGGAGGTCTGTCTTGTCTCCCACCCAGGAGAGACGCGAGGGTCAGAGACGAAGACATCCGATCCGATTTCTGAAGGATGAATTCGGTGATTTCGGTCCCCTCGGCTTCGACAGCCTGCAGAAGCGCCGGCCATGAAGAGAAGGCGCCCGAACTCGACTGGCTAAGGTCGATCACGGAATCGCCTTCGACAAGGCCAATCCTCCTATCAGCTCCGGTGCGGGAGAATTGGAGGAGGTTCACACTCCCCTCCTGGAGCGAGCCCTCCTTTAGTCTGTCGGAAATTTGAAGGTTTAAGTGACCTGAACGAAAATGCAGGATGAACTCGAGGAATTGGAGATCCAGCTGGACATCGGGGAGAACTGGTACGACCCTCCAAGATTCGTTGAGGCTCTTGCCTATGCGGAGGAGCTCGGCTTCAGGACTGCCTGGTTCGGAGACCACTTCATGCCATGGTTCCATTCCGGCGACAGGTCCCAATTCGTATGGTCGATGATGGGTGCTGCCCTAGAGAGGACGAAGAAGATTAGGACAGGTCCACTGGTTACGCCTCCGATCGGGGCGAGGTACCATCCTGCGATTGTTGCGCAGGCATCGGCGACCCTGGACAATCTCTTTCCGGGTAGGTTCCTCTTGGGGGTCGGAAGCGGGGAGGCTCTGAATGAAAGGCCCTTCTGGAATGGGAGATGGCCAACCTGGAACGAGCGGATGGAGAGACTGACGGAGGGAATCCAGTTGATCAGGAGGCTGTGGGAATCGAAGAAGCCCTTCTCCTTCCACGGGAAGTACTTCGGCGCAGACTTCTACTACCTGTACACCAAGCCGAGGACACATGTTGCGGTCTATTTCGCGGGATTGGGCCCAAAGGCGGCGTACATTGCTGGGAAATACGCAGACAGACTTGTGACTCTGAGCCCCAGGAATACCGCTGAGAGGCTGAAGGACGTCATATTGCCGTCGTACGCCAGAGGGATGAAAGAAGGGAGGAGAAGGGAGGGGGGACTCATCGTGCACCTCGACTTCAGCTTGATGAAACCCGAAGAGATGAAGAGAAGGGAGTGGAAAGAGCTGGGATGGATTCAGAAGGACTCTTGGAGCATCAGCGACCCCGTCGCCGCCGAGAGGCAGGGGAGGAAGGTAACCATGAGCCAGCTGAGAAATAACATTCACTTCGTGAAGGGGTGGAGGGAACTCTTGCGCGTCATAGAAACCTACGCGGATGCGGGGGCGGAGGCAGTGGTTCTGATAAGCGAAGCAAACCTGAAGAAGATCAAGGAGTTCGCAGATAACGTCCTCCACCTTTTCTAGTCCGGGGAAGGTCTCAACGAGGGTGGGGATGTAAGTTGTCGGAATACTTCAAGCATCTTTTCACTCCCATTGAGCTGGGTCCAATTAGGCTCAGGAACAGAATCTACGTCACACCCCATGCGACGATGTTCGCCTCCGACGCGAGGGACAACCTGCCTGGGGATACTCTCGCGTACTACTGTGCTGAAAGAGCGAAGGGAGGAGCGGCCCTGATCGAGGTCTCGATGGGCATAGTCAATGCGGAGGTAGGGCAGACTTCTCCGGATACAGATGCCCATTACGACCCGTTGAGCGGCGGTCACCCGATGATTCTTACAGGAAGATGGCCCCTGCGGGCTACGGACCCGCGAATTGTTGTGGGTTACCGGAAGCTAGCCAGCATGGTACATGAGCAAGGTGGTAGGTGCTTCATCGAGCTCGCCTCGGGGGGGACGAATGTCGGAAACGATAGGGGAGTCTCGCCATTCCCGTGGCCCTCCCATCCAATCCACGCTCTTCCCTTCACCTCCCGAGAGCTCAGCGAAGAAGAGATAGAGGCACAGGTGGAAGCATACGGGGTCGCCGCTAAGCTGGTTCGAGAATCGGGGCTGGACGGTGTCGACCTGCACGGGACGCATGGCGCCCTGATCTCCGAGTTTCTTTCTCCTGTGATGAATCATAGGAAGGATAGATGGGGAGGTTCTTTGGAGAACAGAATGCGCTTCCTGGAAGAAGTCATCAGGAGGATAAGAGAGTACGTTGGAGAAGAGATAGCCGTCGGAATGCGGCTGATGGGGGACGAGAGGTTCGATGGGGGTCACAGGCCCGAAGATGCCGCACAGGTTGCGAGGAGACTTGACGGTAGAATCGACTGGATAACCGCCGACCAGGGATACTCCCCCCAGCAGGAGGATTGGCAGGCTGTGCCAATGTATGTCGAGAGTGGGTATAACCTCCGGATCACGACTCCCCTGAAGAGTGTGCTCAAGAGAACCAAGGTTGGGGTTGTAGGAAAGTATGTGGACCCGACTTTTGCAGAGAGTCTGCTGGCCAGCGGGCAGGCAGACATAGTCGCAATGACGAGGGCACTGATCGCTGACCCAGAACTTCCGAACAAAGCCATGCAAGGGAGGCTCTCCGAAATAAGACCGTGCATCGGTGTTCTCCAGGACTGCTGGGGGAGGATGATTCGTGGACTCCCCATCTCCTGTACGGTCAACCCCGTAGTGAGCAGGGAGAGGGATTGGGGGGTGGGGACTCTCGAACAGGCGGCGGCGAGGAAGAAGATACTGGTGATCGGGGGAGGTCCAGCTGGTCTTGAGTTTGCCAGGGTCGCGGCCGAGAGGGGGCACAAGGTCGTCGTATACGAGAAGACGAGAAAGCCCGGCGGACAGGCGCCGATCGCCGCGATGCTCCCCGGGCGGGAGAACATCAGCGCCATCGTGAGGTGGCTGGTAGACCAGGTCAGAAGCCTTGGGGTCGAAGTCAAGTACGGAATGGAAGTGACCGAGGACGAAGCCGTCGTGCAGTTTCTATTCGAGGAAGAGAAACCTTCCGCCGTCGTCATCGCGACCGGATCCTCACCGATAAGGACTGGCTTCCAGCCCTACACGATGAACGAAGTGGACGGCTGGGAAGAACCAGTGGTCTGCACAGACCAGGACATCTGGGAAGGGCGGGTCCAGGCTGGGGAGCGTGTAATAATAGCCGACTCGTTGAGCTTCATCGAAGCACCCGGTCTTGCCGAGCACCTGGGGAGGAAGGGGAAGAATGTCGAAGTGGTCACCCCCCTCGCCTACACCGGGCTCGAGACGAACCTCTACAATCACTGGGACCACCTTCTCCCACGACTCTTTTCCGCACGAGTCAAGGTCACACCCTTCACCTGGGTCAGGAGAGTAAGGGGAAAGACCGTGACTTTGTACAATCTGTACCACGATAGCGTGAGACAAGAGGAAGTCGATAACCTGGTGCTGATTACGGGTAGGCGCCAGGAAGACTCACTCTACGGGGTCTTTAGGGGGCGAGTCCCCGAGGTACACTTGATTGGTGATGCGAGAATCGGTGGCGCCAGGATTGGGAACGCCATGTACGATGCGGCGAAGCTGGGACGCGAAATCTAGCCGATCGTTCGACCAGAAGTTTACGCTCGATGCCTCAGCGAGCGCCTGATCACCAGTGCCGCTAGCCTAGCTTCAATGGGAAGTGCGACAGTTTCCTCGGGCCTTTGGCGGTCACCACGAAAACATCTTCAATTCTTATGCCGCCCGTATCCTTGCGGTAAATTCCCGGCTCCACGACGCATACGGAACCTTCCTCGAGCTTCCTTTCTTCGGCTGGAATGAACCAGGGCCTTTCCTGGTCGTCCAGACCGATGGCATGCCCGGCGTGGTGTGGAAGGTCTGAGTATCCATGGTCCGCCAGCGCTCTCGAGACAGACGCGTACACCTCCTTCCCCTTCGTCCCGGGGTACAGCAGCTTTTCCGCTTGCTCCATCGCCTCCCTTACCACCGCCAGAGCCGACCGTTGCTCCCTGCTGGGCTTCCTGCCGACTACAAACGTCCTGCACATGTCGGACCAGTAGTTATCGTGGGCCACCTGAAGGTCGAGAATGAACGTGTCCCCCCTCTTCAGTTTTCGATGAGTGGGCACTCCTCCTACCCCGAGGCTCCTTTCGCCCGATACATGATCCCCTACCACCCAGGCGAACGGGCCGTACCTGTGGAAGACATCTTCGTTTATCGCCCCGTAGACATCCAGCTCGGACTTTCCTGGCGTCGAATTCTCCCTAGCAACACTGTAGGAGTGGTCCAGCATCTCCGTCGCTTTCTCCAGCTTCTCCACCTCGTCGTCTCCCTTCGACATCCTCATCTCCACCAAGAACTTCGATATTCCAACGACCCGAGCATCGGGGTGAAGAGCGTGCAGGGCATCGCGGTACACTTCGGCAAGATGCCATTCCTCGATCGCGACTTTCCTGAACCTGTGTCGGTCAAGCCCACCAAGCCAACTCTTCATCTCGGCTGCCACTCTGTCGCCGTAGGCGACCATCTCGCCCTTCAGGCTGTAATCCTCATACTCCGTTACATCTCCGAGGCCTCGAACGGCGTCGGTTCGCTCACCAGTGAACGGGTTTTCGAGTTCGGACCGTCCTAGGAGGAGGGCGCACCTCCCGTCTGAACGCAGGGCCATGAACGAAGTGGAACGGGGTCCCTTCATAAGAGAGTACCACGCGTTCAGGTTCGACGGAAACCCCGTCAGGTAAAAGATGTGCTTGGGGTGCGAGATTATCACCCAGTCTGCTTCGACCCTCAGAAGCTCGCTCGCCAGGAAGTTCCGACGTTCCTCCGGCGAGTTCTTGGATTCCAACGGCCTCCAAACCAGTTGATGGAATAAATTCTTACTGAAACTGAAGAAAAAAGAGTCGGGTTTCGGGAAGGAGGATGCCTAGCCGAAAGTAACTGTGTTGAATACTGGTCCTGTGTTTTGGCCGTTCCAGACTGGGTCTACCAAGAATCCCTTGACCGTGTTGTGATCCCACACGAGGGAACCACCCGGAGGTAGCCAGAGCTTGAAGAGGCCTATCCACGCGTACGGGGCATCGTCGAAGATTTGTTTCTGGGCTGCCGTGCATAGTGACTGTATCATCGATACGTCGGAGGTGCTTGTGAACGCGTCGACACACTTCTGCACCGTGGGATGGGAGTAGGCCGGCCAATTGCCCCAGATCGAGGCGTTGTTCACGAAGGTGACCCAGTAGTCGGCGGGTGTGAGTGTCGCTGGTGACCATCCGAAGCCGGAGTTGACGAATGCGAGCTGTCCGATCTGCTGAGCATTCTGGAGGTTGGTCTGGTAACTCCCGAATGGCGAGTAGTATTGGGCTGTGGAGATGACATGGATGTCTACCGTCATATTGATCGAGCTGAGGTCAGACTGTATCACTTCCGCGACGTTGGTGCAAGACTCACAACCAGCCTGAACATTGAAGGTGAGTGAGGGGAATTTGGAGGTGTCGACGTGATTCTGAGTCAGAAGCTGTTTTGCCAAGTTCAGGTCGTATTTGTATTCCGAAACGCCTCCGAGGTTGTAGAAGTCGCGCCACGCCGGATACTCGGGGCCTACGTAGGGAGTCATCAGCCCCTGATAGGCCTTCGCGTACACGTCCGTGTAATTTATGGCGTGTACAATCGCCTGCCTAACCGCTGTTATGTTCGTCGGGTATACGTGTCCGTTCAGCCCAAGAAGAGAAACCTCGCCCGCCCAAGGGGGCTGCTCTACGAAGGAGAATGATGGATTCGCGGTAATGACGGGCCATTCACTCGGCTCGACCGCTGAAATATGAACCACCTTGTTCTGAAGGTCTGTGACCCTGGCGATGTTGTTGGGCTTGTAGTAGACGATGACGTTTGCAGCGTGTCCGGGGTCCCAAATCGGCTGTGCCGCTATCTCGGCAGCGCTGAGGCTCTTACCCCAGTATTTCTGGTTCTGAGAGAATTTCACGTACGAATTCTGCACAACTTGAGTTACAGCGTACGGACCGGTTCCTGGGATCGGGTGCTGGTTGAAGTAGCTGTTGAAACTGGTCGGGGTGCCGAAACCCCCATTTTGGAGGAGCCACTGCACGTCGAAGATCAGGCCGTCGAAGACGACAAAAGCCCCTGGGAACCAAACGAAGGGCGACCTGAGATTGAAGACAATCTGGTACGGACCTGTCACATATATGGGCCATGTTGAATCTGTCATGATGCTCATTAGCCGAGAGTTCGGGTTGATGAGGCCGCTCTGCTGCATCAGCGCAATCGTGCTAGGACCGAAGCGCGCCGTCGACATGTCGAAGAAGTTGTAGGACTCCAGCCATGTGCTGCTGTTCCCGGAGAGATAGTAGAATCCGTACATCTGGCCCCAGACTTGGTAGGCGTTGAATGGGTCGCCGTTCGAGAACTGCACATTCTGTCTCAAGTTGAAGGTGTAGGTCTTACCATCAGAAGACACAGTCCAGCTGGTCGCGAGCCCGGGCAGATACTGAATGGTACCTTGCTGATATTCGGCCGTCTCGTTTACGCTCACGAGTGGTTGATAGACCGTGTAGGTCAGCCAGTTCGGCCACGGCAGTTCCGAGAGGGCGTACAGCTGATTCAGGTCGTCGATGGGCCACACCCACTCGTCTATGGCCAAGGTATCGACGCTCTTCGAAGATGGAACGTACGTAGGAAGGAGGCCCGTTGCTCCTCCGCTCGTTTGGACGGAAGTTGTGCCTGACGTGCCTCTAGGGAGTGTGAGTGTGTAGTAAGCCCCGGCTGCTGCGGCGACAATTATGACGAGGACGATCGCTGACACCACTGTCCTAGAAATAGCCTTTCTCTGAATAAGCAATTTTTGCTGATATTAGGATGAAAATTATTTAAGGCTTGCCGTAATCCGAAATCTCTTCCCGATCACCCGCTTTAGCATGGAAGACTGCGTTTCCCCCAGGCTGCCTTGTTTTTCCGGAATCGCATAAATAACGAGGCGATGCACAGTTTGAAGAATGAACATTCTCGCTGGCAAGGTCGCAATAGTGACGGGTGGTTCATCTGGAATAGGGAGGGCGTCCGCGACCCTCTTCGCAAAGAACGGTGCGAGCGTGGTTATCGCCGACATCAACCAAGATGGCGGCCTAACGACAGTGAAGGAGATTGCGAGAATGGGAGGGAAGGCGATTTTTGTGAAGACCGACGTTTCAAAAGCAGACCAGGCGAAGAACTGCGTGGACGCGGCGCTCAGCAAATACGGAAAGCTCGACTGCCTCTTCAGTAATGCCGGGTTCAATCCGGTTGGAACCGTCGTCGATACCAGTGAGGAGCTGTGGGACAGAGTGATGCAGGTCAACCTGAAGGGGGCATTCCTCATGTGCAAGCATTCAATCCCTGCCATGAAGGAGACAGGGAGGGGCTCCATCGTCTGCACCGCGAGTGTGGACGGTATCCTGGCGATACCCAACGAGGCCGCGTACATAGCCTCGAAGGGAGGGCTCATCGCCCTCGTAAAGGCGATGGCCGTTGACCACGCCAGAGAGAACATCAGGGTAAACTGCATCCTGCCTGGCGCTATCAGAACCCCCTTGTACGAGAGCTTCGCAAGGGAGTCAGGAATGCCGCGGACGGGCGGAGACCCTCAGGCGGACCAGCACGCAATGGGCAGAA
>Ga0209236_1001953_pt1 | contig 12571 bp, 12 predicted proteins | sample GraSoi013_1_40cm_FD_185819 | JGI IMG/M metagenome (GOLD analysis project Ga0209236, IMG submission 185819) | Grasslands soil microbial communities from the Angelo Coastal Reserve, California, USA - Sample 09_27_2013_1_40cm (SPAdes) (version 2) | ecosystem: Environmental > Terrestrial > Soil >... | reverse complement strand
TGCTGGGTCGAAGGTGCGGCGGCGCTGGGGATTTGGTTTGGAGCTATTGCTATGGCAAAGACTAGGACGATGAGGAATACTCCCTTTGGTCCCGAGCTTCTCCGCATCCCTCGAAGGTTTGACTCATAAAGTCGCGTGGTACGGCGTACCAAAGGCTGGTGTCACTGAAAATCAGGTAATGTAGTACCACATGTATCGTCACAGGGCGATCTGAGTGATACACTGAAATGCAGCTAGTTTTGCAAGAATTACTGTCGTCGAGTTGGAGAGTTGTGTGTCCATCTGGAGACTCAAGGGATCCTGCGGATCTTCAATTGGAGGGCAAGGTTTTCGAACCCCACATAGGCATTTCTCTTGGGAAAGCCTGAGAGTTGCCCGATCTGCTTACAATTCTATTCCAGATCGTTGGCGTTGTCACCCTCTGGGCAATTGTTGGTGAGCTTTTTCGTCGAGGACTTAGTGCTCTAGCCAGAAAAGCAGGCGCTTCCAAACAGCTCATCAGGAATATCCGGGATGGCGTCCGGATAGCCTGGATCGTAGTCGCCGTCGCTGCTGTCCTGATAGTTACTGGAATAGCCTCTGAATTTCAAGCTTTTAACCGTCACAGGGTTAGCAGGCCTCACAATTTCCCTAGCTCTGCAGACAACTCTCTCCAACATTATTGCGGGGGTGCTCCTCTTCTCTGACAAGACCCTGCGATTGAACGATGTAATCTCGTACAGCGGGATAAGGGGAACAGTTGTCAGGGTGGGTCTGAGATCGACGTTGATAAGAACTCAAGAGGGAAACATTGCGATAATTGGCAACGGCACCTTGATGAGCGGACCCTTCATCAACTATTCGGCCGAAGAACGTCTACTAGGAATACCCTGAAACAATCTCGGTCCAGAAAGAAGATGCTTCGGAATCAATAAACACTCCCGTTTCTTTCCTCGAGTTCATCGCCTTCTCCTCGGGATAGAGATGCGAGGATAGCACGCACTAGGTCTTTTGCAGATTGGGGCGTCAGTTCAACTGCGATCCTTGATTCAAGTCCGCCCTCCTCGCTAATGAGGTCAATGATGACCGCCCGTTCAGCTTGGGCATGATCGGGATGGTCGTAGGAAACGCTCGCTTGGTCCAATGGGACCCAGCCGTTTGGACCCTTACCGCTGCCCGAGACCCTAGTATTCTCGACGATCCCCGTACACATTTCTCACACCCTCCAGACGTACAAAATACGTGTCAACGTTTGTCACTAGTTCCAAGATATTTTTCGAAGAAAGTCCACACCTTGTTCCAGCCATCCATTGCCTGCTCTTGTCTGTATCCCGACCGGTCGTAATAGAAGAAACCATGCCCGGCTTTCGGATATATGTGAAACTCGTAGGTCTTTCCATACTTCTTCAATTCTTGTTCATGCTGGGCAACTTGTTGGGGAATTGGGGACTGATCCTCCTCGCCAAAGAGGCCCAGCAGAGGACATGACAAATCCTTCGTGTAGTCTATTGGTGCAACGGGATACTTTGGTGTCAGCTCTTGCTGGGACATGACAACTCTTCCGCCCCAGCAATCTACTGCCGCGTCGAAGCCCTTCGTTCTGCAAGCAACAAGGAACACTTGTCTTCCTCCTGAACAGGTGCCAAACATTCCCGCCTTGCCGTTGCTCTGCGGAAGAGATTTCAGGTAACCCAAACTCCCTTTCACATCTCCCACGACGTCATCGTCGGGCACCCCGCCTGCAGCCCGTACCTTCGCGGCAATATCCTCTGGCACACCGTGGCCGAATTGCTGGTAGATGTTGGGGCTGATTGCCAGGTAGCCATGGTGGGCGAACTTTCGAGTGGTTTCCCTGTACCACTCGTCCCATCCTGGTGCATGGTGGATCAGAACAACTCCAGGGAAGGGTCCTGAGCCCAGGGGCCGCGCGAAATATGCGTTGATCACGGAGCCATCATGGCCAGGGACCGTTACGGTTTCTGCTATCATTCCCTCGTACATATCCGTCCGATACGTCTGCACGCTCAATACCTGCCTTTTTGTCGATAAAGAGAGGCGGGTTTGTTTAGCTTTTCCTCAAGAATTGGAAAACTTTCGGTGACGTCTCTACCTCCAAATGTTCACGCAAGAGAATAGGTTCAGCTTGTTCATTGGACCCCTATCGTCTTTCAATCTGCCCGATGTTCCACTCCTCCTCGCTGCTGATCTCTTGTTGGCCTCTCTTGTGCTCTCCATTCGAGTAGCCCGAGGAGCCCGGGAAGACACGACCGCCATCGGCCAAAGCTACCCAACCGAAGCTCAGAGTCCCGCCTCTGAAACCTAACGACTCGGGAGGCTCGGATGATCACGTCCATTGATGGCCCTTAAGTACCGGATTGCAAAACCCAGCGATTGGATCATCATGCAAGTAACGACTCAAGCTGGCAAGGCCGTCCAGCAAGTCAACGAGTACGACGTATTTCTTGACGTCGATTTTGACGCTCTGAGATTCTCAGGAAAGGTAAGAATCGACATTAGCTCTACTGGAGACATCAGCCTGGACGCAGTAGATCTAGAGGTTACAAGCGTCAAGACAAACGATCGAAACGTACAGTTCAAACAGCATGGAAACGTCGTGGATATCCAGACCGGTCGATTCTCCGGAACGCTAGAAGTTGAATACAAAGGAAAAGTCTCTGAGAGCCTCACCGGGTTCTACAAGGCTCCGTACGGAGACAAGTACGTCCTGACAACACACTTCGAAGCCGGACATGCTCGTAGACTACTCCCTTGCATCGATCATCCAGCCTACAAGGCAGACTTCAAACTAACAGTACGCACAAGAAATGATCTCTCTATAATCTCGAACATGCCCGTTGAAACCGAGAAGAAGGAGGGTAACAAGAAGACAGTAACTTTCCAGAAGACTCCGAAGATGTCCACCTATCTTCTCTATCTTGGAATCGGTAGGTTCGAGGAGGACAAGAATCATCATAACAAGACAGAGTTGTATACGGCCTCCGTAGTCAAGCCTGAAGGCAAGATCAAGACCGGTCTCGCCTTCGAGGCAGCACAGAAATCCCTAGAATTCTACGAAAAATATTTCGGCATTCCCTATGATCTGCCCAAGCTCCACTTGATCGCTGTCCCCGAGTTCGCTTATGGAGCGATGGAGAACTGGGGCGCGATAACCTTCCGGGAGATCTTGTTACATGCTGACAACGACACGAGCACCTCGACTAAGAAGAGCATTGCCGAGGTAATCGCGCACGAGATTGCTCACATGTGGTTCGGCGATCTCGTTACGATGAAATGGTGGGACGACCTCTGGCTTAACGAAAGCTTCGCGACCTTCATGGCCTACAAGGTAGTTGACTGGGCCTATCCCCAGTGGAAGATCTGGCAAGACTTTGTCAAGAACAGCACCGGGGGCGCGATGGCACGAGACGCATTGAACAGCACTCATCCCATCGAGGCCAAAGTCAAATCACCGGAAGAGATCGAAGAACTGTTCGACGAGATCAGCTACGGCAAGGGCGCAAGCATTCTTCGAATGATTGAGGCCTACATCGGTCCAGACAAGTTCCAGAAGGGCGTCAGCAAGTACCTCCAACAATTCCGGTATTCCAACGCCTCTGGAAGCGACCTCTGGAATCATCTTCAACAAGCTTCAGGGTTGGATGTCAGCCGCGTCATGGAAGGCTGGATCGGCAAGGTCGGATATCCAGTCGTCAAGGCCTCACTCTCCTCTGGAAAGCTTGTACTGGAGCAGGAAAGGTTTCTCCTCTCGGGAGCGAGGGATAAGCAAACTTGGCCTATCCCAGTCACGATTGCAGTGGACGGTAGGACCCAGCAGCTCATGCTCGACAAGGAAAGAACTGAAGTCACCGTCCCAAACCCAAAGTCCTTGAAACTCAATGTTGACCGGACCGGGTTCTATCGAATAGACTACAGGGGTCCCGAACTCCAGTCGCTCGTCTGGGCCAGCAAGCTGTCCGGGCTCGACAGGTATGGCCTCGCGAATGATGCTTGGGCCTTTCTCAACTCGGGTAGGATGAGCTGGAAAGAGTACCAGGGTCTTCTGGAGCGTTTCTTTGATGAGGAAGACTATCTTCCTGCCTTTGAGGTGTCGGAAAGGATCACAAATCTATTCCTAATTGCGCCTAAGAAGGTCGCAGATCTCTCGCGGAGATACCACAGATCACAGTTAAAGATCCTTGAAGGGAAACGCGACGAGAACAGCTCGCTACTCAGAGGAACCATTGCCGCGCGGCTCGCTATTCTAGACGATGCATACGCGCATGAGGCTGGCGCGAAATTCAAAGACTTAGCCGCCATAGAACCGGACATGAAACGCTCCATCATCATTGGCTATGCCAGGTCATCCAACGACCACGACGGGCTCATCGATCGGTACAAGAAGAGCACCACGGACGAGGACCGCCTCAGGTACTTGGAGGGACTCGCCAGCTTCAAACGGCCGGACTTGGTGAGAAAGGTTCAGGAGTTCGCCATGGCGGGCAACGTGAAGCGCCAGGATATCGGACGCGGACTGCTCCAGTTTGCTACCTCGAACCCGGATGCGCATGCTGTAACCTGGGAGTGGTTTAGAGACAACGTTGGGAAGCTGGACAAGATGTACGAGGGAACAGCGACCCTCTCGGCATACATGCGCGCCTACATATCGATCATTGGGGTCTGCCGGGTCGGTGAAATCGAGAAACTATTCAGTGAACACAAACTGGCGGGAGCCGACGCAACCCTTGAAAGGTTGAAGATTCACGATCGACTGGCCAACGAGATAACAAAGTCTTAGACCCAAAAGCGGCTTAGAATGAGGCATGTCGAAAGACCGGGTTCATGGGCTATGCCCGTGCTCTATCCAACAGAATCAGTGGCTAGCCAACATGCCGAATAGAGAAGAGGTTCTACGACTTGCCGGTCTTGTAGAGATCGGTGAGAAGTTGGATGACTTCTCGATGGTTTCTCAGGTTGAACTTTGCATAGGATTTCGCAAGTCCTACCTTGATCGAATAGGCCTGATCTGGAATCGCCTCGAAGAGGTCTTCGTCAGCCCAATCGTCACCCATAGCCAACACGAAGTCGAAGTTCGTCTCTGCGAGAAGCAACTTCGCGGCCATACCTTTGTTTATTCCAACGTTTCTCACCTCTATTGACTTACTGCCCTGTAATACTTGGAGGTCCGTGTTTTCAGTGAAATAGGACAATTCGTCCGCAAGTTCTTTTGATCGTACGTATGCGAGTTCTGGGTCTGCTGCTCGGAAGTGCCAGACGAGGGAGAACTCCTTTTCCTCCAAGAGAGATCCTGGCAGTCGGTCTTCATACCCTCTGAGGGTAGGTCGGACTTTCTCTTTCCAGTTGCTTTCTACCTTTATCGTTGGGACCCAGTCTTTGCCCTTTTGTTTGATCCAGGCTCCATGCTCCGCAACGATTCCTAGATCGAGGGAGCCGAACCAGTTCTGCAAGAGGCTTCGATTGCGTCCGCTGATTATTACCAGATTGTTTCGCGGATCTTCTGAGAGTGCATTGAGGACGGCTAGCAAGGTCTTTTCAGGGACTGCTGTTTCGGGACGTGCCTTGAATGGCGATAATGTCCCGTCGTAGTCTAGAAAGAGTATCCTGCTGCGTGAGGTGTCATAATCTCTGATCATCTTCTCTCTAGTCGCAGCGTCAAGTAGTTTGGCACTGAACTTCTCCTGTTGTTGTTTGATCGAGTGTAGTTTGCCCATGAAGTCCTGGCCCCATTTGATGACATCGTAGCGCTCCAGTCTGGTCTGCATTGCTTGGTTGCGACGTACTTGCTCATCTTCAGGCATCTCAAGGGCGGTCTTGATGGCGTCTACTATTTCGGAGGTGTCGTTGGGGTTAATGATGAGCGCCTCGCCAAGCTCCCTGGAAGCTCCTGTCATCTCGCTGAGTATCAGAACTCCTTTCTGGTCGGTTTTTGACGCAATGTATTCCTTGGCGACTAGGTTCATCCCGTCTCGTAGAGGGGTTACTAGCGCGACGTCACTGATTGCAAAGAGGCTTAGCAGTTGATTGTAGGGCAGAAACCTGTACCGGTATACTATCGGGGTCCAGTCGATAGTCCCGAACTTTCCGTTGATACCGCCGACCAGCTTGTCGATCTCTTCCTTCATCTGCTCATATTGCTCAGCTCCGAGTCTTGAGGGCACGACTGATAATACTAGGACGACCTTTCGTTGCCACTGAGGGTGTCGTTCGAGAAAGATCGAATAGGCTTCCAGACGATTCTTGATCCCTTTGGTATAGTCAAGTCTGTCTTGGGACAGTATTATCTTGCGATTGCCGAGTCTCTCGCGGAGTCCGCGGCCCTCTTCTTGTATGTCGTCACTTTTCGCGGCGTCACGAATCTCGCGGTAATCAACGCCCATCGGGAATGTGTCTACTTTGATCGTCCTTTCTCCGCCAACAAGGACCTGGCCGAAATTGTGTTCATAGCCAAGGATTCGGAGAATGCATCTGAGGAAGTGTTGCGTGTAGTCTATTGTGTGAAATCCTATCAGGTCGGCTCCAAGAATGCCTTCCAGTATTTCCCTGCGCCAGGTGGTCGGGAGGGTGCGGAAGATGTCGTATGAGGGGAAGGGAGTGTGGAGGAAGAACCCTATTGAGAGATCAGGCAGTTTCTCTCTCAACAGTCTGGGGAGAAGCATGAGATGATAGTCGTGGACCCAGACCGTATCGTTGGGCTGGTACACCTTTAGGATGGAATCTCGAAACTCCTCGTTCACCTTCACGTACTGCGCCCAGTCTCCTTCTCTGAACTTTGCGTAGGTGGGAAAGTAGTGGAATAGAGGCCATATTGTGCTGTTGCAGAATCCTTGGTAGAATTTTTTCATGGTATCAGCGTCGAGGAAGACAGGGCTGGCCTTTTGCTTGGCGCCCTTCGTTCTCAGTAATTCTCGAGAACCTTCTTCGACCTCTATGCCCGGCCATCCAACCCAGAGGTAATCCGTTCTGGAGGGGTCTTGTCTTGCCCATTCCAAGTACGCGGTCAATCCAGAGACGAGGCCGCCCGGGCTCGCATGGAAAACTAGTTTGTTGTCGCGACTGCTGACAGTGAAAGGCAGTCTATTGGATACGACTAAAAGTGTCATGCCTAGCTCGTCTTTGGGATTTTTTCTCAGACGGCCTAACTATCCATTAAGAATGCTAGTAACCTATCCTTAAACCAGCCGAGTATAGGGTCAAACATGTCAATTCCGTCCTCTCGAAGGTCACCCCTCAGCAAGATTTCCTGCACTTGCAAAGATTGGAATTCATGTTGGAAGGGCTAAGAGATGAAGCCCAAGGAGAGGCCGTTCTTATCTCAAGAAGAGCGCTTGAACTTATTGAAAAATTGCTCCCAAGCACTTCGGAGTGCCATAGGGACGACCACTTTCGAAGACATAGCTGGCATCCGGGCACCATGGACAAATTGAAGTTGGGCTAGGAGGTCGTAATGAGAATCGAAGACTTAGGAGCCTTCTTCAAAGTCTATTTGAAGGGAATGAGTGGAATCGAGGTAGGCTTGATGTTCCTTACTTCGATTTCTTGGGGTCCCACTCGATAGAGTCGGAGTTTATCTTCTCCGCCTTCAGCGCGGTTCTCAATCCTCCTAGGACGCTCGTGAAAGTATAGCCTGGTCCGAGACGCAAAACATGGTGTACAACGGGTTGTTTGTGTAACTGGTAGATCTGGTCTGAGGGAAACGAAGAGTTGAGCCAGAAGATTATCGGATTCTTGATCTTTCCATTGTACTGGACGAGTTGGCGGGCAAGAATGTGATTCGGAGGATTATCGCGTGCATGTAGTCGCTCGTCAAACTCGAAACTCTGCCCAACTTGGACCATAGCCGTTCCCCTGCGAGCATGCAACATTACTTGGGGGGATAGGACGCAAAGAGGACATTTGGAAAGCCAATCTCTTAACTGCTTCTCGTAGGACTCCACCGCGTTATCGAAAGAACTCATCCACAGTCAGCATGCGTCCCTTCGTAATAGAGTTGTTGACCCTGCCATTAGGCAGCGAGTCTCGCCGTGCTAAGTCACTGGTCAGAATTAACGAAATGCGACAATCTTGGTCTAACACGCTTCCTGATTGGTGACCCGGTTTACCAGTACATATGAACAGCCTAGAAGTCTCATCCATTGTTACGTGAGCGTGACGCATGAGCCTGGTCTCTACTGGTTGCCTGAGGCCTCTAATAGAACAGAGAAGGATGGGTTTCTGAAGGTCTCGCGAAGAGAACAAAGCATGTGGGTTGGATAATTCTCTCTCGTATGACGCTGAAGATTCTCGCAGAAGCAGTCTTGGAGAGAGTGTCAGGTATTGGAAACGATTGGATTCCATTTCGTTTCAGAGTTGAGTGAAGCATCCTGTCTCGGAAGGGACGAAAGAGACAAGCAATTGAAGGCACTGGTCTCGATTGCTTGAGATACGTGAATTAACAAATGTTAAGAAAGTAACTATTTCTCAACTGCTCGTCAGGACGTGAACGCCTGAATGTCGAATACTGTAGATTTGAGGACGAAGTTCGTAGCTGAACTTGTCGGAACATTTCTTTTCGTCTTCGTCGGGGCAGGTTCTGCCGTGGCTTCTCAACATCTCGGCATTTCAGATCCTGGGACGTCACTGTTGATAGCCGCTCTCGCCAACGGGCTAGGCCTCGCGATAGGAATCTCAGTAACGATGGGAGTCTCCGGGGGTGTTCTCAACCCCGCGGTCACAATTGGACTCCTCTTGGGAAAAAAGTTGCCAGGAAGGAATGTGATTCCATACATCGTTAGCCAGCTGATCGGTGCTACGCTCGCAGGGATCCTTCTGATTGCCTCGTCCCCTTCCTCTGCCGGAGTGGCCGCGCACTGGGGAGCTCCAACCCTGTCCGACGCTATCTCGGTTAGCCAAGGAATACTATTCGAGCTCGTTATGACATTCTTACTTGTTCTAGCAGTGTATGGAACGATAGTAGACAAGCGTTCACCGAAGATTGGAGGTTTTGGAGTAGGTCTGATCGTCGTAGCGGATGTTTTGACCGGAGGTCCCTTCACCGGTGCCGCGATGAACCCCGCTAGAGCGATGGGGCCTATGATAGCTGGCTTGTTCTTCCCGGCTTACTGGTACATCTACTGGATAGGACCGGTTATCGGCGCTGCGATCGCGGGGCTGGTTTACAGTCGGATTATAGAAGACACTGGGTCTCGATCGTAGAAGCATATCGACATTCCAATCTAGTTGCGGCAAAGTTGCTTTTGGGTAATTCCTTTTAGATGTGATTAGTTACGCCTCGGCTCGTGATTAGTGATGGCATCGATTCGTCTCTAGAGGTTGGGGAGCAACGAACGGTGCTGCTTCTCTCTGATGTTTCGGAAAAATCGTGCGGGGGGTGGGATTTGAACCCACGTCGGGCTCTCGCGAGCACTCCGTAGAACCTTCTGGTTTTGACAAATCTTATCGGATAATCATTGTGTGATGCCTAGCTAAGAATGTTCCGGTCATTTTTCTCCTTTTTGAAAAGACAGAGGGACCCCATATGCCACCTAATCGGGTATGAACGGGTGGAGAGGTTTGTTATCCGGCATTATGCCCAAGAGTTGCGAAGCAACGCTTCGGTAATACGCGGCGATACGCAAACGTCTCAATCTCAATGCCTAAGCGAACCGGAAGCGAAGAGAGTAGAAACGTTAGTCCAGCTTGTTGACTCTTTGTAGGCTAACGTTCTTCGGCAGGAGCTGGCGAAGCGAAGTTTCAACATTTTCCAATTTCGCTGGCCATGTCCACATGAACCTGTAGACCCGAGTTTGGGTGGACAAGTTGGCTCGGGGTTGCGCCACTTCCTTCCCACTTCAACCTTGATGATTTCGGCATACTGTATGGAGAAATTCTTCTCGTCAGATTTGAGAATCCTTTCGACGTCTAATCCCTTGAGTCTCTCCGCATCCGTTGTGACCCCGTACGTTGCATTTCCCAACGGGTCGGACATCTGACCCACTGTTCTTGCCACAATAATCCTCTCAGTCGTAAAGACCAGCTGACACTGGACATTCGACAAGCCTGAGAACCAAGTTCGTTTCCCAGTAATTGTAGCACCCATTACCCCCAGGGCCTCTTCCGTCAAAAAACCCACCACGCTCAACACGCTTTGGCTAGGTAAGAACATTCCGGTCCATTTACAAGAGAGAGCCGACGAAGCGTGGTTCATGAAATATATGACCGATGCTAACATCGCCCATGTCGCACCGAAGCTTAGGAAGAGAGGAATAGATTGCGAAACCGTTCACAAACGGATGCGGAACAACGAAGACTCAAGAGTCCAAATCCTGGACGGCGAGATTGTTGCCTTCCTCAGGAAAGCTGAAGGAACAATTATACTCATCGCATCAGATATCGACCTTGCGGACCATTGCAAATATGGCAACATTCCGCATGTTACTATTTGGGACGCTGTGGCCGAGCACATTCTTGAGTCGAAAGAGCGGTAACTCCCTGGGACCCCATGTATTGATTGGCCGAGCGTATGGGGGCATTAGGGCACCAGGCCCGCATAATGCCCGAGATTTGCGTGGTCCAAGTGTGTCGCTTTCGAGCGTTTTCACTGAGGGAGCAGACGAACCGATGCGGTTGCATAAAACGGTCGGAAATTTGTGCTTGTGAGAAGGTTTCCGCTAACTTGCAGAGCATAGTTACTTGGTTTCGACAGCAGAGCTCTTACTTGGGTCATGTTGAACCTTACGACCAGTAAGCCAGCCCCATTGGATTGGCTCACAGTTGCGCCACTTGCAAGCGCTATCGAACCATTTAGGCGGATACTCGAAGGTATGAGGTTCGACGCGTTGTATCCCTCAGGAAGCTTAACAATAGCTGTCAAGTATCCACCGTTACTTTGGGCCCCTATTGTAGCAGGTCCAAGACTGACCGTTCCCGATACAGCGGGAGCGAACGGTTTCATCAATGGAAAACGGTCGGTGTTACTCAAGATACGGGGAGGGTCAAAGTTCATGTTATACGGTGTATCGCCTATTCCATCAGGGCTCGGGCATACGTTCTGGAAAGACCCGCTACAATTGTCAACGCCCACATTGTCTGACCAGAAGTTTCCGCCATTTGGATAACCGCGATCCCACGTCCAAACGCAGCCAGCGTAGGGACATCCCGCAGAGGCCTGAACGGTGTTGTTGATGAAATTGTTGTGGAACGGAGAGGGCCCACTGTTAATGCCGATACCTAGATAATTGTTCGATATAGTGTTGCCCATGATAAAGCAGTCGCATCGACGGCCCGCACTGATGCCGCAGCCGTTACTGTTGACACTGTTTCCCGAGACAACATTGCTGGATGATGCCATGGCAATACCACAATACTTGTTCGAAGAAACCTCGTTCCCGACAATTTCAGCGTAACTCGTGCCAACACCACTGACAAAGATACCTCCAAGGTTTGACCGTATCAGGTTACTCGTAATTGTCACGTTTTGAGGAAATTCAACACCTATTGCATATGCCTCATTCGATTCGATTCTATTGTGGGATATTGTAATGTTGTTTGAGTAACGAACATGAATGGCAGCAAATCTGGAGTTGTTCGAAAGCGTGACATTTTCAATACCTCCATTGACGACATCTTCGAACTCCACGACCCCGACAAAGTCCGAAAAGGGAGGGGCGGAGTGCACGTAGACGTCGCGGATAACAAAATGAGCGTTCGTGTCCACTACCAATATTCCATATGATGGGGGCGACGCTATCTCCCAACCCTCAATAACGTAGGGGTCCGTCGCTGTCCCGCTGCCCCCCTTTACTCCATTAGCAGTGGTGAACCCACCGTTGCCGTCAATGACTATGGGAGAGTGAAGCTGGAAATTGGAAGCTCTCGCTGGAAGTATGCCATTGGTCAATATCGAGATGATTAGCAAAGGTGCCAGAACAAGCAGTGACCGCGCAGGTTTCTGCAATAGCACAGGGCGTTGATTTTCTCTGTGCTCCAGATAAAGGTAGCTGAAAGCATGATTTTGGTTTGTAGCCTTCTTTTTTCATCCAGAATGCGTGTTCAACAATCAAACCCGGAGCGGGGGGTTTGATGTTGGTGCGGGGGGTGGGATTTGAACCCACGAACCCCTACGGGACAGGGTCCTGAGCCCTGCGCCTTTGACCTGTCTTGGCAACCCCCGCGCGAACGAAAGAAAGAGTGCGCTTTTGATAAACGCTTGAGTTGCTTTGGAATGGGGTCCTGCCGAGAGGTCGGTCATACTTTCGATGCCGCGAATGGCCGAATTTTCCTTTAACCAGCCGTCCGGCAGGAACAAGGTCTTCTAGGACGAAATTTCTCACAAAAAATAAGCATGCTTTTCTCGACCCCCCGGGGGTGGTTGATTTTCCCGCGCCCCTTCCTTCGTGAATGGAAGCAAAAAGTGCTTCTAAAAAGTGGGAGTTTCACACCTGTTAGGATGCGATGTCCATTTGCTACTTGGTTCGCTCTAGGATGATCTCTATCGTGGAGACGTTGCGTGCATCCTGGCCTTCACCGACGATCTCCGTGCCCAAGTGTACATTCTTGGCTAGGCCGCCTTGGAAGAAGCGGTTGTTCACCACTTCGG
>Ga0209236_1001952_pt1 | contig 12572 bp, 14 predicted proteins | sample GraSoi013_1_40cm_FD_185819 | JGI IMG/M metagenome (GOLD analysis project Ga0209236, IMG submission 185819) | Grasslands soil microbial communities from the Angelo Coastal Reserve, California, USA - Sample 09_27_2013_1_40cm (SPAdes) (version 2) | ecosystem: Environmental > Terrestrial > Soil >... | reverse complement strand
AAAAATGCAGAATACCACTGAGTTCTGTTTATAAAAAAATATCGGATTTGGAAAACCTTACATTGGTAAGAGTTGAAAAATGGGCGTTATCAGATAGTGGAAAGAAATTCAAAGTATACAAAAGTAGAATTGACAAAGCAGAAATAAGTATCAAAAAGCCCGAGCCTTCCATAATTTTAACTCCAAATCAAAATTAGTAACTTTTTGTAAAAGTAAAAATTGGAAACTAGTAAAATGTCGTTACTGTATTTGCTCTCGTGTTATATGAGGCTGGAATCTCCTCCAGAGAGCGCCTAGTATTACAGCATTTACAATCCAGTAGAGAGTCATCGTGATTGCAGATACCATCCTAAATCCATTTACAATGTCCATCGATGTGGTAATTTTATCTTGATATGATGGCATGAGAACAAATGCCAGACCGATAAATCCAGCATATCCTAAAAACACGATAAATCTTTTTTTGCGTATCTTGTTGTAGAGTAATGAAAAACCAAGTGCGCCAAGACCAGAAAGCATTACAAATGCAATATACAATTCAGTTCTAAGAGCCATCGTACTTGGTTCTCCTATTGTTGGAGGATTTGCAGGATATTTTAAAAATGGAATGAAGAACAAAGTCGCCCACATGATTCCTGCAAGAACAAGTGCTTTTGTAATTTCGTTTTGACTGGGAATTTTGTATCTGGAATATGCAAACACTAACCCAAACAATGCACCAGTGGCTACACCCAATATTGCCCCCGCAATTATAGATCCCTGTTTCTGCCATATTCTGTAATCTGCAAACTTTTGCCAAAACTCTGGTGTGTCTTTTGCTTCGCCTGAAGCGAACATACGTTGGTTCTCAATTCCTATGGAAGTGTCAAGATATGGCTCTACAATTACTATGTTAAGCATACCATGAACTAATCCTGCTAAAAGACCAGCAATTATCACAATTGCGAGAAAAGAGAGGGTGTTCATTAGTGCATCACACTAATGGCATGGAAAACCAGAAGCGTGTCTCATGTCATGAGTCATTTCATGTAGGTACATCTGACCAGATGCCTGCACAAGACTAAAGATCTGCCCTTGGTCAAAACCTACTGCAAAAAATCCAATCCCAAATATTACAAGCAGTACTGCAACTGCGATCTTTGGAATTTTGCCTTGTGCTTTTGTTATTTGAAATGTGTTTACCATTTCTATATGAGAAATATCTAGCATTTATTTAAATTGTCGGATAATCTGCCACATATATTTAACATGTAATCGATCTGACTTGTTCATTCATGGCTATTTGAATTTTGAATATAGCCTACCAACTAGGATAAGCCAAACAATCTTAATATTCTTTACAAAATTCACAAACAGCGTGAAAAAATACTATCTTGCTATTCCTACAGCTGCTGCTATAATTGCCATAGTTTTTTTCCTTTATCCATATGAAAGTGAACCTAATCAGTCTGGATCTAAGGTATTGACTGAAAATGGAGTGGATCATCTTACGCCTCAGGAATTAATACAAAATGGTTCTCCATTACTTGGCGATTCCAACGCCAAGATTACCATAGTGGAATGGGGAGACTACCAATGTACCTACTGCCATGCTTTTCACAAAAATACTAAAGATCAATTGATTCAAGAATATGTCAATACCGGCAAGGTAAATTTTGTATTTCGTGATTTTCCGTTAAATGGTCCTGACTCTATTCTTGCCGCAGAAGCATCGTATTGTGGAAATGATCAAGACAAATATTGGCAATACCACAATGAGCTGTATAACAACTGGGGCGGCGAAAGAACAGGATGGATAAGTCAAAAATCACTGGATAAGTTTGCGACAGATGTTGGACTAGATATGGTACAGTTTGATAAATGCATGAATACTGGGAAGTATGAACAAAAAGTGTTGGACAATCAGAGATTTGGCAAGGACATAGGCATAGATGCAACTCCTTCGTTTATCATATTTTCAGACAAAAAAATAACAAAGATTGTGGGTGCTCAGCCCTTTCTTATCTTTAAGCAGGTCATTGATACCATCTAACCTTCTGTAGGAAACAACACGATGACCAAACCAAAAATCGAAAAACAAGATTCTGTAAAATTATACAAGCTACGGAAAACTTTGGAAGAATTGTCGGACAAATCTGGACGAGGCACAGAATTAGTTTCGCTTTATGTTCCTCCAAAAAAAGCTCTACATGAAGTCATTAACGGATTACGTGAAGAGCAAGGTACTGCTGACAACATAAAGTCAGACTTAACTAGAACTCACGTAGTAGATGCACTTTCAAGAGTAATCCAGCGATTAAAATTGTACAAAAAAGCACCTGATAAAGGCCTTGTCATGTTTTGTGGTGCACTTCCGCCCGAAGGTGGAGGTCCCATAGGAAGTGAAGTTATAAAGTTATACGAACTAGAACCGCCAAAGGAACTTCAAACATTCCTTTACAGATGCGACGACCATTTTCATGTTGAAATCCTAAAAGATATGCTTAAAGACGAAAATATGATAGGATTCATAGCTATAGATGCAAAAGATGCTGGGTGGGGGTTATTGCATGGAGACAAGCTTGACATATTATCAGAAACCTCATCCGGAGTAGCAGGAAAACATAGGCAGGGAGGGCAGTCCGCAAGAAGATTTGAAAGATTAAGAGAAATGGAATTAAACGATTATTACAATAGAGTTGCACACACATCAAGAGAATATTTTGTAGATATTTATCCAATAAGAGGTCTTATCGTCTCAGGTCCTGGCCCGACCAAGGAGAATTTCATAAAAGAAGAGTATCTCGAGTACAGACTTCAAAACATGATACTGGCCACTCTTGACACTTCTTATGCTGGTTCTGAAGGAGTACGGGAAGCTTTTGCAAAGGCGCAGGATGTGTTAACAGATTATAGGATGGTCGAGGAAAAGAAACTTGTCGAAAAACTGTTCCATGACATACATTATTCCAAAGGTCTTGCCACGTATGGTCTGAAAGAAATTATCGAGTTACTCAAGAGAAACGTGGTAGATACTGTTCTTATAACAGACGATACTAATCTGCGTAAAATCGACATAACATGTAAAAGATGTCAAAATATACAAACGGAGATTTTAGAGCGGCCCAAGGTTATTCCAAGGATACAAGAATTATTGAGTCAACCATGCCCCAGTTGTAAGAGCATGGATCTTGAATCAGCAGAGCGCGATATTGTTGATTATTTAGCGCTACTTGCAGGCGATACAGGAGCTAAAGTAGAAGTAATATCAGGTACGACTGAACATGGTACCATGCTTTCAAGCATTGGCAAAGTGGGTGCCTTTTTGAGATATAATCCAAATCAATAAGATTTTAGTCAAAAATTCGTTAGCTCTAAATAATTTCTCGCTTCAAGCAAATTATGGAACATTTGACACCAGAAGAGTTTGATTCCAAGATACTAAAAAACGACCAAAAAACTTTGGTATTATTTTATGCTAGTTGGTGTCCTTACTGTGCAAATTTCAAGCCAACTTTTGAATCTGCCAAAATAGATAATGTAAGAAAAATTGCAACACTAGTGGATGAAGATGAAAACCCCTTGTGGGACAGATTCAACATTCAAGCTGTGCCAACCATGATTGCTTTTGAAAAAGGAAAAATCGTCACAAGAAAAGATGCTAAAAAACACATCGGCTTGACAAAATCCGATATGGAATCATTGATAAAGGAATTAGCCTGATTTTATAAAATTTTTAATCTTTAACGCTAGTTCTTTTAATTCTGTATCAGTTGCAATCATTCTTTTTGTCCATGGATTTCCAGTATCGATATATCTAGGTATGATATGTACGTGCACGTGAGGAATAATCTGATTAGCTGCTCTCCCATTGTTCTGCCCAATGTTAAATCCATCCGCACCCGTAGCTGCCAATATGCTACGTGCTACTAGTGGAACCCTTGAAAATAATGCTGAAACGTCCTCAATTGGCATATCAATTATTCTTTCATGATGTTCTTTTGGCATCACAAGGGCATGACCATACTGAATTGGGTATTTATCCATTATCGCAAGATGAGTCTTATCTTCGTAAATTACATGTGCTGATTGTTTTCCTTGAACTACATTACAAAAAAGACAGTCCATACGATTCTGCATTTTGGGTATTTTATTTAAAGTAATACTAAACAGACTTGCCAAAGTTACTTGAAGTACGTTTAACCCATTGTTAGATACTGTTATTTAGGGTAAAATTTTGACGTTTATCGTTCAATGGGTAAAAAATACAGAGAAGAGCGTGATCAAGAACGTGAAAGCTTTTATGAAAAACGCCAGAAGCAGCAGTTTAAGTACAAAGCAGTCGGATTAGGAATTTTGGCTGGAATAATTGCAGTTCTTGCCATTTCAAGTTATAATTTCTATGAGCTCACAAGTCAAACTACACCAAAAGGTGTACCACCTGGCGCGGGTCCTCTTGGAGGAATTCACATACATGCCGGTCTTTTAACCATGATTTATGACCAACAATTTGATTATTCGTCACTCGCTTATCAACTCAAAAGCCCCTACATTCATTTTGAGAAAGATAATGGAGAGACAGTCCACATGCATGCTGCAAATGTAACACTTGGTTTTCTTTTTGACTCACTACACATTGGATTTACTGACAAGTGTTTTGCTTTTCCAGACAAACGAGAGTTCTGTACAGATAACAAGTATACACTAAAGTTTTTTATAAATCATCATCAAGTCCCCAGTATTCGGAATTATGTTTTCAAAGCTAACGACCGAATCTTAATTTCTTATGGCAACGAGAATGAAACACAAATAAATGAACAGTTAGCACGAGTGGACGCATACAAACTAATTACTTAGGGTTCGTCTAATGCGTCTTTTACTGACTTGTAATCTTGTACAGTAATTTCGCCTTTTGCTAATCTGTTCCGTAAGATCATCAATGCGTAATCATCTTCTGGTTCACCAGACGACGGCATCGTTTCTGGTATTTCTATCTTTTTTTGATTAGAGGTTACTAATTGTGGTATGAATCTTTTTCGTGAATACAAGATAGCCACGACTATTCCCACTCCACCTAATGCAATTAATGGATAAAGTGCGTTATTGAAATCATACTGACCAGACGAATCACCGGTTAACGTTGCGGAAAGATCACTTACTCCCAAGTTTTCATATAAATTGGCATGGAGTTGTCGACCATTTTGTTGGTTCAGAAGTTCCTTTAGCTTCTTTGCAGCTTCTATTCTTTGCTGAATTATTTTATCAACGGATTGATCATTATTTGAACCTGAAGTTGGATTGCTCTGTCCGTTGTTTGTGGTCTGAGTTTGTGCAGACAATGTTGTTGAATAAACAACACTAGAAGGATTACTTACGCCTGCAGAGTTAATGGCAGACACTCTATAGGAATATTGTTTACTTGGAGTCAAACTCGTGTCTTGATATGCTGTTGTTTGAGTGTTTTGAATTACGATAAATCCACTTCCATCATTTCTTTCAATTCTATATCCGGATATTGATGAACCCCCATTGTTTGTTGGACTAGACCAACTAAGATCAATTTCCGTAGAGGAGCGGGAAACGGCTGTTAGACCAATCGGAGAAGTAGACACAATAGGAGAACCATCTGGTGAAAAAATGAAATTAGTTGCTTGCCCAGCAGATTCGATCGCAATAAAAGCACTAGCATTGTAAATACCTTTAGCTGAAAATTGTTGATCTGGAGTTATTGTAAATGCAAAAGTACCATCTGCATTTGACATGGTTCCTTGTAGTGGATTAATAAATTTCCCCGTAGGATCATGAATTGCAAGATATACTGCCTTTCCTACATCCTCTTTTGGAACGGTACCTGTAAAGTATATTTTAGTTGCAGGAGTATAAAATGCCGCATTAGTTTTAAGGGATGCAACTTCGGCGTAGGCTGAGACTAAGGTTGATGGTACCAAGAGTGAGAGTGATAACACCAAATATGCTACACTTCTATCCATACTAGATTTCCAAACGTTCCCAATTATTAAAAACGCGCAGAATTCATACTTTTGAATGCAAAGCTAAAATTATACGTGCATAAACTCCTGTGTATTCTCATGGAAATATCAAGTAGAAATGTGGTAGAAGGACCATCTAGAGCTCCTCATCGAGCAATGTACAAGGCCATGGGCTTAAAAGACGAGGACTTGGGCAAACCCTTCATTGGAGTATCGCATACTGGAAACGAGGCTACGCCTTGTAATATACATCTTGGAAGACTGGCACAAAAAGCAAAGGAAGGAGTAAGCGATTCAGGAGGTACCCCAAGAGAATTTGCAACTATTGCTGTAAGTGATGGAATTGCTATGGGGCATGAGGGAATGAAATCATCCCTAGTTAGCAGAGAGATTATCGCTGATTCTATTGAACTAATGGTAAGAGCTCATCAGTATGACGGTCTTGTAGGAATCGCAGGTTGTGACAAGAGTCTCCCTGGTTCTATGATGGCTATGGCACGGTTGAACATTCCATCCGTTTTCGTTTATGGTGGTACAATAATGCCAGGAATTTATGAAGGTAAACAAGTAACAATTCAAGACGTGTATGAAGCAGTCGGTGCTTATGAAGCAGGTCAGGTAACTCTTGAAGCACTTAAGAATTTAGAAAATGTTGCATGTCCAAATGCTGGTTCTTGTGGTGGAATGTATACTGCAAACACCATGGCCTCAATCAGCGAAGCTATAGGAATAGCGCTTCCCGGAAGTGCTTCGCCACCTGCAGAGGACCCAAGACGTGAAAAAATAGTATATGAAAGTGGAAAAGCTGTTCTAAACTTATTAGAGAATGGAATACGACCAAAAGATATCCTGACATATGAGGCGTTTGAGAATGCCATAGCAGTTGCAAACGCTATTGGCGGCTCAACAAATGCTGTTTTACACCTATTGGCGTTGTCAAGAGAGATAGGAATAAATCTTGTGCTTGACGATTTTGAAAAAATTAGAAAAAAAACACCGCATATTGCAGATATGAGACCTGGTGGATATTACGTGATGTTGGATCTAGATAAGATAGGTGGAATTCCATTACTAATGAAAAGCCTTCAGAAAAAAAATCTTTTACATGAAGGTGTCATGACAGTAACTGGTAAAACACTAAAACAGAATCTAGACTCTATGCCATTATCATTTGATTCCAATCAAAAGGTTTTGAAGCCTATAGAATCACCAATTCATGAGATAGGAACGCTCACCATACTTAGAGGAACACTTGCCCCAGATGGCGCTGTCGTAAAAATAGCTGGAGTCAATACAAAGGAGTTCAAAGGCAGAGCACGTGTATTTGATAGAGAGGAAGACGCGTTTGATGCAATATCAAAACGTGCGATAAAAGAAAATGATGTTGTAATAATAAGATATGAGGGACCTAGGGGCGGACCAGGAATGCGTGAAATGCTTGGGGTTACCGCGGCCCTCGTAGGTCAAAAGCTTGGTGAAAAAGTTGCACTAATAACTGATGGAAGATTCTCAGGAGCAACTCGTGGACTAATGATAGGACATGTATCACCTGAAGCTGCAGTAGGTGGAAACATTGCTTTAGTAAAAGAAGGAGACGAAATTAAAATTAATCTAGAAAAAAACAACGTTGATCTTATGATATCGGAAAACGAGCTCATACAGAGAAGAAAAGAATGGAAGCCAAGAAAACCAAATTATGAAAGAGGCGCTCTTGCCAAATATGCGTCCCTTGTAACATCTGCTTCAGAAGGCGCAATCACAAAACCATTATTCTAAGAATACTCACACAATTTGTTAATGTTAAATGTCCTTTGGTAAATGATACTGGCAAAAAAATCGCATTTTTTGTCCAATCTGCTTTCCTGTTACAGAAACACCTTCTTCTAGTCCTTTTTCACATATAGTACAAACAGCTTCCTTCACCGTAGATTTGATTGGTGCTTTCTTTTTTCCAAAGTATAATTCCTGAAAGAGTAAGATCTTACTTCTATCTACTCTTGGCACCAAGAGTTGCGACATGACGGATATTAGGCGCAATCGCATATAAAGGTACCGTACTATACCGTAACTAGTCTAATTTGATAACTTAATTTTAAATAGAGTCTGAGGGGAGCCTCCATATGGGTGGCCACATTTGGACATTCGAATCTCAAGGTAGTACCCCTAGAGTATACTGGCTCCCAATTTGATCTGTACAACAAGATTTCAAGAGATTTCGAATATACTTTCTTGTTTGAGTCATTAACCGGACCAGAAGAGTTGGCAGAGACGTCGATTATTGGCTTTGATCCTTCCATAATAGTGAAAGGTTTTGCTGATAAAATTGTACTTCATTATAAAAATGGATCGACTATCACAATCCAAACAACAGATCCATTATCTGAAATAAAGAAACTTCTGTACCAGGTTCCAGACCAGAAGTACAGATACGTTGGGGGTGCTGTAGGAGTAATCAATTATGACGCAATTAGATTGTGGGAGAAAATTCCAAATTCCCACAAAAAAAATGAATCCCCTTTAATGGAATTTGGAATCTATACAGACGGAATTCTTTATGACAACATAGAAAGAAAATCATTCTATTTTTACTACGACAAAAATAGAGTAGAAAAATTGTCTTATAATGATGTGGCTTTTGGCACATTTACACTTTCAAATATATCTGAAAACCTCGACAGAAACAGATTTGATGACATGGTTATGCGTGCCAAAAAATACATACACGATGGCGATATCTTCCAAGTAGTACTTTCAAGAAAATTTAATTTCACAGCAGAGGGCGATTTCTTAAAAGTGTATAAGATACTCAGACAGATCAATCCATCTCCGTATCTTTATCATATGAAACTAGGAAGCAAGATCATAATTGGTTCCAGCCCAGAGATGTTACTACGAATAACAGGAAGCACCGTTGAGACATTCCCGATAGCTGGAACCAGACCAATCACACATGACGAAGAAAGAAATGAAATATTAAGAGAAGAAATGTTGCACGATGAGAAGGAGCTAGCTGAACACACCATGTTGGTAGACCTAGGGCGCAATGATATTGGACGGGTTTGCAAATATGGTTCCGTACACGTTAAGGAATTGATGGCAGTAAAAAGATTCAGTCACGTTCAACATATGGTCACGCATGTTGTGGGCACGTTGGATAAAAAATACAACATGTTTGATGCAATGAAAGCAGTTTTTCCTGCAGGAACGGTTTCGGGCGCACCTAAAATTCGAGCCATGGATATAATAGATGAACAAGAACCAGACGCAAGAGGACCTTATGCTGGAGCAATTGGATATTTTTCTTTTAATGGTTGCTGTGATTTTGCAATAGCAATTAGAACAATCTTCGTGGATGGAAAGGAGGGATTTGTGCAAACTGGAGCTGGCATCGTTTCAGATTCAATAGCTGAAAATGAATGGATGGAAACACAACACAAGGCAAATGCGATGATATCAGCTCTTAAGGAGGCGGCAAAATGAAATTTCTAATAATAGATAATTACGATTCGTTTGTCTACAACATTGCACAGCTACTTGGACAGCTAAACGTAACTTCAGATGTAATTAGAAATGACGAGATAACATTAGACGAGATTGAAAAAAGAAACTACGATGCCATAGTTATTTCGCCCGGACCTGGAACACCGGAAGATGAGAAATACTTTGGAATATGTAATAAGGTCATAACGGAGATAGGTCCAACAAAACCAATTCTTGGAGTCTGTCTTGGTCATCAAGGCATCATACACGCATTTGGAGGAAAAGTTGTCAATGCAGGAAACGTAAGGCATGGAAAGACAAGCCCCATAGAGCATTATCAGTCTCCATTGTTTGAAGGAGTGCAAAACCCATTCAGAGCTACTCGATATCATTCACTTGTAGGCGATAAAACAGTAATTCCTGACGTTCTAAGAGTGAATGCAGTTGCTCTAGATGATAGGGAGATAATGGCAGTAAGCCATAAAAAATATCTTATCGAAGGAGTACAATTCCATCCAGAATCTGTAATGACTGGAGAAGGTAAGAAGATTCTAAACAACTTTTTGAATTTGGTGAAAAAATGATTACAGAGATTACAACGAAGCTTTCATCAAAGCACGATCTTAGTTATGATGAAATGTGTTACAGTATGGATGAGATATTAGAAGGACAAAGTTCGGTACAGCAGACTGCAAAGTTTCTTAAAAATCTTACAGAAAAAGGAGAAACAGATGATGAATTACTTGCAATGCTTGACAAAATGCAGGAGTATGCCATCCACATAGAACCAAAAAGACAAGGCAGAATTATTGATGTATGTGGAACTGGAGGAGACAAAATGCACACATTCAACATTTCAACCACTGCTGCTTTTGTTATAGCAGCCAGCGGATGCACTGTAGCAAAACATGGAAACAGATCAGTTTCAGGAATAAACGGCAGTGCTGATATTTTTGAATATTTTGGATATGACCTTAACATGGAACCACCTAAGGTCAAAGAGATTATTGAAAAATTTGGAATTGGATTTATGTTTGCACAAAAATTCCATCCAGCAATGAAAAATGTGGCGGAAGCAAGAAAACTTTTGGGCATGAGAACAGCCTTTAATCTGCTTGGACCTCTTAGCAATCCGGCTGGTGTAAAAAATCAGCTAGTAGGAGTATTTTCACAACAATATCTCAAGCGTGTTGTAACCTTGCTTAGATCAAGAGGTGCAGAAAATGTCATGACTGTAATTTCCGATGATGGTCTTGATGAATTATCAACAACATCAAAAAATCACATATGCCATCTTGACAATGCCAAATTTGTTACCTATGTATTAGATCCCATGGAATTAGGTTTGACAAAAGCAAGTCTTAAAGAAATCCAAGTATCTACAAAGAATGAAGCGTTAAGTGCCTTCATTTCTGTTCTCAATGGAAAAGCTAGTAAGCCAATGATTGAGATTGCTGCATTGAACGCTGCGGCTGGGCTGATAATAGCAGGAATTTCAAACACGTTCAATGATGCACTACAAATTTCGCTTGAAGCAATCAAAAGTGGCAAATCATATGATCTTTTCAAGAATTTAATTAGATATTGTGGCAATATAGAAAAAGTGGAGGAGTTTGAAAAGAATTGAAAAACATGTTAGAGAAGTTGGCGCAAAACTCTCAGAAAGCAATTGTGGAAGGCGTTTATGAAATAGAGCAGAAATTAACAAAATCTGATAAAAACATCATATCAGAAATCAAAAAAAATATTCACGCATCATTAATTACCGAAGTCAAATTTTCATCACCATCACTTGGAAACATTCGTCAAATATCAGATCCTGTAGAGATAGCCAAATCAATGATAGAAGGAGGCGCCGTTGGGCTTTCTGTGTTAACTCAACCATATTTGTTTAATGGTTCACCAGAGTATTTTTCTGAAATTAGAAAGCAGATGAAAGTTCCACTTTTAATGAAAGATGTAATAGTTGACATGACTCAAATTGACGCGGCAGAAAAGTTAGGCGCAGACATTATTCTACTCATACAAGGAATCTTTGACAAAAAATTTGCAAAAGAAATTGATGAGTTTGTTTCATACGCGCACAAAAAAAAACTCATGGTCTTACTAGAAGCTCACACAGAAAGAGAGTTTCTCAATTCTGTTAAAACAGATGCGGATTTACTCGGGATAAATAACCGTGATCTAGATACTTTGGAGATTGATTTGAAAACAACCCAACATATTCTGGACTATGGAAAAGAAAACAGAATCATAATTTCAGAGAGCGGAATAGAAACTCCTGACGACATTAGATTTCTTCGCAAGTGTGGCGCTGATGCTTTTCTTGTAGGAAGCAGCATAATGAAGAGTAAAGATATGAAGGGATTAGTCTCAAGGCTGGTATTAGCAATATGAAATTAGCATACCCAAAAAACGGCAAATTTGGAGAGTTTGGAGGCAGGTTCATACCAGAAACCCTAGTACCTGCTGTTGAGGAACTCGAAGAGGCATATCTAAAATTCAAAGATGATAGTGATTTTACGAGTGAATTAGATTATTACTTGACTCATTATGCAGGAAGGCCAACACCGCTTTATTTTGCCAAGAATCTTTCAAAAGCCGTAGGAGGTGCCAAGATCTATCTTAAAAGAGAAGATTTGCTTCATGGGGGAGCGCATAAAATTAACAATACGCTTGGCCAAGCGCTTCTTGCAAAACGAATGAAAAAAAAGAGAATCATAGCAGAAACAGGTGCAGGTCAGCACGGGGTTGCAACTGCCATGGCTTGTGCTGTTCTTGGACTACAATCAGAAGTTTACATGGGTTACAAAGACACGCAGAGGCAAAAACTGAATGTTTTTAGAATGAAATTACTTGGCACAGCTGTTCATCCAGTTAAAGAAGGAACACAGACTCTCAAAGATGCAATCAACGAAGCAATACGTGATTGGATAACGAATGTCAAAACAACCTATTATCTTTTAGGTTCTGCAGTAGGCCCACATCCCTATCCTGTAATGGTAAGAGATTTTCAGTCAGTTATAGGAAAAGAAATTTTAACACAAATGAAGGAATTAGAAAAGAAATCCCCTGACTCGGTAGTTGCATGTGTTGGAGGTGGATCTAACGCAATAGGTACGT
>Ga0209236_1001951_pt1 | contig 12578 bp, 10 predicted proteins | sample GraSoi013_1_40cm_FD_185819 | JGI IMG/M metagenome (GOLD analysis project Ga0209236, IMG submission 185819) | Grasslands soil microbial communities from the Angelo Coastal Reserve, California, USA - Sample 09_27_2013_1_40cm (SPAdes) (version 2) | ecosystem: Environmental > Terrestrial > Soil >... | reverse complement strand
ACGTCTCCAGCGCGGCGTGCACCGCGTTGCCCAGGGGGTCCATGATTGCGGCCACATCGCGGGAGATGGTGGGCTCAATCTTCCAGGCGTTGGCCGCCGGCATCGCCACGTACTCCGCAAAAGCCCCGTCCCGGTCGATGCCGATAACCTCCAAGCGCTCGCAGATGTGCGGCGTTCCGGTGCGACAGGCATGGCAGCGGCCGCAGCTGACGTGTCCCTCGCCGCTGATGAAATCGCCTACGGCCAGCCCGGTCACGCCCGGGGCGAGATCGGCGATCGTGCCGCAGAACTCATGACCGAGGACCCGAGGCGGAACAACGCGGGAGCGGGCCCACGCGTCCCACGTGAAAATATGAAGATCCGTCCCACAGATCCCGCCCCCGAAGACTTTGACCAGAATCTCCCCGGGCCCGAGCCGGGGCACCGGTACTTCTGTGAGTTCTAATCCGGGCCCGGCGTCGGGCTTGATGAGGGCCTTCATGCGTTCCGGCACGGGATCCCTGCGGGACTCAAGCGGACCGCGGCGCCGGTGCGCCCAGAAAGCTGCGGTAGGACTCCAGCGTGAGGCGCAACGCCGGCGGCCGCTCGTCGGCCAGCCGGGCGATGATCTCCATCGTCAGGCCCACCGCCTCCTTGCGGTCTTTCACATGCGGGTCGGCCATCAGGATGGTGTTGACGCCAAAACAGTCACAGACGCGGAACATCACTCGAAACAGTTCGAACTCTTCGCGCAGTGTCTCAGGGGCATCGGACCGGCGCTCGAAGACCCTGGAGAGCTCATCCGCAGGTGGCTGCCCACGCCCTGCACCGGTGAGGGTGGCCCCCGCACGCCTGGCCTCATCCTCAATTGACGCGATGAACGCCTTCTCGACATCGTCGTCCACGGCGCGATAGGCATTGTACGCGACCTCGCGCTTTTTATCCGGCGTCTCGCCGACCAGCAGCGCCGCCATGAACTGCGGGAGGGTGAGCCGCTGGGCCACCACCTTGTCGCCGGGATCGCGCCGCAGCAGGACCACCGTGGAGAGACGGGTCGGCTCCATGGGATTAGTGAAGATCCGGTCCGAGGGCAGCACTTTGCTGATGTCCAGCATGGCGCGGGCGTTATCGAAGGCGATGAGACGGGCCAGCAGCTGTCTGAGCTCTTGCTGAGAACGCCCCGCGAAGTACTGCGTCACCGTCCCCCCCTCTGTGCGGATGGCCTCGATCAGTTCGTCCAGCATGAGGGCGCGGCGGGTCATGTACTCGGCAGAGACGTCGGGGACGTTCTCCATTTTGGAGTGCAGCATCTGCATCGCCGACAGCGGGAAGTTTTCCACCAAGTTGGTGCGCAAGTAGAAAATTTTCTCCGAGGTAAACGCGCTGGCCTCGATTGGCGCATCGAGCTCGAGCGCGCTCACCGGAACGGTGATCTCGCGGTTTTCGAGATCTAAACCCGTCACTGTGGTCCCAGGCTGCGTCTGGGCCCGCGACTCCAGCCAGCGGAACACCCGGTAGCCCCGCACTTGCATCCCGTCGGGCAGCGCGACGGCCATCGGATGCAACCGCCGCCCATCTTTGACACGGAAGGCATACCGGATGTACACCCAGTCGTCGGAATGAAACCGGGTGTTGGGGAACCCTACCAGCCCGTAGGAGGAGGTACTCTTCCCGGTGCCGGTCGGAGCAATGTACAGGATGCCGTGGCCATCTTTCTCCACACAGGCGCCATGGACTGAATGGATCCCATACTCTTCCGCGAGCACGCGGCCCACCGCTCCCAGCACCCAGCTCTTCAGCTGTCCGTAGTAGGCGGTGTTGAAGAACACGATGGTATTCGTCTTACGACTGTAGTACGCCGCCTCGGGTTGCTCCGCCACGCCGCCCAGAGCGAACACGGTGACCTGAGGCTCGCGCACTGGGGCCAATCCGGTCACGGTCTTCCACTCCTCTGGGCTGAACCAGTTATCAACCCAGAAGTCGTGTAGGTGCTCGGAGTTCATCGTGGCCCGCACGCGGACACCGTGGATCATCACGTCATCTCGAAACAACGGCTCCTTGCCGGCCCGGCGCGTGATGTGGCCAACCGCGGCGTCAACGAGGGCATCACGGCGGCCCTCGATGCGGTCAATGGATTTGTCATGGACAGCGGTCCGGGTCTTGGTCCGGGTCATCACGTTGCCCGCCCCGATCGGGGTGCCCGGCCACTCCATGACATCGGGCGTCGGCGCAGGCGGGAAGGTGTACTGGTCGGACACGAGGGCCTCCTGGTGCGGTAACCGAGTTTTCCCTTTCGACGCTTCAAATGGGCTTCCTTGCCGCCTCTCTGCGGGGTCCGGGTCGGTTTACAATCACGTTACAGTTCCGTGACAGGCGCTGCATCGAAGGTGTAGATTATGAATACCATGCCATTTCTGTACCATCCGCTGGTGGTGCACTTCCCCGTAGCCTTGTGGCTGACCAGCTTTCTTTTTGACGTGCTGTTTGCATACAAGAAGGAGCCATTCTTCGCGACAGCATCCCGGTACCTGATGGGCCTCGGGCTCCTGGCAGCCGTCGTGTCCATCGTGGCCGGATTCATGGACTACGTCCCTCTCGTTCGAGAAGGCATCGGCCAAGCGTTTGTGGACCGCCACAACGTCCATGGCCTGCTGGCCTACCTGACGACGTTGTTGTATGCGGTCTTACTCGCGACGAGATGGCGCTGGCCGCGAATACCGCAGGCCCTCTCGCTCGGCGGCGCCGTCGTGGCGGCAGTGCTGATCAGCGTGACCGGATACCTCGGCGGAGAGATTCGGCGCGTCATGTAAACGAAACTACGGGACTTGGGACCAGGGACTTGGGACTGGAAGCTTCCGAATGGAGTAGCAGGTTCAGTGTCGTAATACCAGTCCCCTAGTCCCCAGTCCCGCTGTTGAGAGGTGCGCTGGTGTCCCAAAAGATCCTCGTTGTCGACGACGAGCCGCACATTGTGGAACTGGTGAAATACAACCTGCTCCAGGAGGGATACGATGTCCTCACCGCGTACGACGGCAGCGAGGCTGTGGTGTGTTCGCGGCAGGAGCGGCCGGACCTCATCATCCTCGACATCATGCTCCCCTACGTCGATGGGTTGGAGGTGTGCCGGCAGATCCGCCGGGAGTCCGCCGTCCCGATCATCATGCTGACGGCGAAGGACGGTGAGCTGGCGAGGGTGGTCGGCCTGGAGATCGGCGCCGACGACTATGTCACGAAGCCGTTCTCGCCTCGGGAGCTGGTGGCCCGGGTCCGCGCCATTCTCCGGCGCACCTCACGGGATGTGGCCCCCGGCACAACGGAGCCGCTGCGCAGCGGAAACCTGAAGCTGGATCCCGCCACGCACGAGGTCATGCTGAACAGCCGGCAGATCGACCTGACGGCGAAGGAATTCGAGTTGCTGCGGCTCCTGATCAGCCACCCCAACCGGGTGTTTACCCGCGACTTCCTCCTCGAGCATATCTGGGGATACGACTACTACGGCAGCACGCGCACCGTCGACATGCACATCAGCCGGCTGCGGGAGAAGATTGAAGATGATCCCGCCTCGCCGACGTACATCGTCACCGTGCGAGGCGTCGGCTACAAGCTCCGAGGAGCGGAAACCGGAGGCGGGAAACGGGAAGCGGGTACGACTGGAGCGCGGAGTTAGCATGCGCGGGTCACAAATCATAAGTCACGAGGCACGCCAATGATGCGCTCCATCCGCTGGAAACTCACGTCATCCTACCTGCTGCTGGTCGTGCTCGTCCTGGTGATCGTGACGGCGTATGTGACCCAGGCGCTGCACCGCTCGTATGTCAGCACCTACGCCTACGTTGTGGCCACCCAGGCGAAAGTCATCTCATTGATGATGCGCGAGTACGCCGGCAAACGGAACCTGGTGGAACTGCAGCCGATGGCGCAGACGTTGAAGTGGCGCAAGGAAGCGACCATCGCCCTTATCGATGCCACGGGGCACTCCGCTGCGGCGATGGCAGGCGCCCCCGAGCTCGAGAAGGCGTTTGCTGGCGAAGAAGGCCAGGCCGTGCGTTTTGACCCCGCCACCGGGGAGACACGGGTCTTCGCGGCCGCCCCAATCCTCGGGCCCAACAACCGCGTCGCGGGCGTCGTGCAGGTCTCCGCGCCGGAGGCGTGGGTCTGGCGACAGCTCCGGCGGATGGCACCGGCCCTGGGGACGGCAAGCCTGCTCGGGTTGGTCGCGGCGTTCATCGTTGGGACCCGTCTGTCACGGCGGATCACCCGTCCGCTGGAAGAGCTCGGCCACGCCGCCGAGCGTATCTCCACCGGAGATTTTGCCGGCCGGGCTCCGGTGGACGAGACGGCGGAGCTGGGGCGTCTGGGGCGTACGTTCAACACGATGACAGACCGCCTCCAGCAGACCATCGGTGAAATCACGACCGAACGCAAGAAGCTCGAGGCCATCGTCAGCGGCATGACGGACGCCGTTGTGGCGACCGACGGCCACGGACAGCTCATACTCCTCAATCGTGCCGCCGCGGACCTGTTGCGCACCGATTCCGCGCGCGCGCTCGGCCGGCCCGCCCGCGAGATGATCCGCGGCGATCGGCTGCCGGCGATGCTGGAGGAGGCGACGGCGCACGGCCGTGTCACCGCAGAAGAGCTTCCCCCGGGATCGGTGGGCGATCGCGTCGTGGAAGTCCACTGCGCCCCCTACCGGGACGACCGCGGCGAGGTCATTGGAGCCGTGGCAGTCCTCCGGGACGTCACCGAGCTGCGTCAGAGCGAACGGCTGCGCCGTGAGCTTACCGCCAACGTATCGCACGAGTTGCGCACACCGCTGACGTCCATCAAAGGATTCACCGAAACACTGCTGGATGGGGCCGTGAGGGACGAGGAGACCTGCCGCCGGTTCTTGACGATCATCAACAGCGAGGCCGACCGGCTGGTCAAACTCGTCGACGATCTGCTTGATCTCTCGCAGTTGGAAAGCAAACGCGCCACGCTGGATCTGCGACCGGTGGATGTGGCCGCGCTGGTCGCGTATACCGTCGACAAGCTGCGGCCCCTCGCGCAGTACAGCGGGCTGCGGTTGGACCAAGCGACGCCGGCGGAAGTGTGGGTGACCGCCGACCGCGACCGGCTGGAGCAGGTCCTCACCAACCTGATTGACAACGCCCTCAAGTACACGCCCGCCGGCGGCCGGGTGGACGTCCGGGTAGTCCCCTCCAACGGCGAGGTGGAGATCTCGGTCTCCGATACGGGGAAGGGGATCGGGCCGGATGATCTGCCGCACGTCTTCGAGCGTTTCTACCGCGCGGACCGCTCGCGCACCCGCGGCTCCGGAGGCACGGGATTGGGGTTGGCCATTGCCAGGCATATCGTGGAAGCGCACGGCGGCCACATCCGCGTCCGTAGCCTCTTAGATGAAGGCACAACGTTCCTCTTTACCCTCCCCCAGAATGGGTAGGCCCGCCTGGCACGCAGGACTGGTGCTCGTCCCGCTCGTCGTGGGGGCGCTCTGTGGGGGTGTGACTGAGCTGAACGCCCAGGCCGGCACCCCAGTACCGCAGATTGTGTTTGTCTCTCCGTATCGTGGGACGCGGCAGATCTTTCTGGTAAACGCCGACGGCGACGGCCTGCAGCGACTCACCAGCCCACCCGGCGACAGCGAGGGACCCGCCTGGTCTGGGGAGGGGCAGCGCCTGCTCTTTGTGCGCAGCGATGGTGATAATGTCCAGATCTACACCGCCAGCGCCGGTGGAATGGGATTGCAGCGGCTAACAGCCCCGCCTGGGACGCATGCTGAGGCGGCGTGGTCGCCGGATGGCCATCGCATCGCATACATCACGCGTGTGGCAGGGGTTGGACACATCTCTCTCATGAACGCCGACGGCCGCGACCAACGGATCCTCAGCGGTCCGCCTGCCTCCGCATCTGCGCCCGCATGGTCGCCGGACGGCCGCCTGATCGCCTTCCTGGCACGGTCAAAAGGCTCAGGTGCAGAGCTGTATGTGACGCGCAGTGACGCGGGGGGCATCAGGAGGATTCCGACGCCGGCCACGGGCGTGGTTCCCGGCGTGTCCGAATTCGCGTGGCTGCGAGATGGGCAGCACATTGCCTATACCACGAGAGCAGGCCCTGCGCAGTCAGACATCTCCCTGGTCGGACTCGATGGCGCTCCTCCCCGGTGGCTCGCGTTCGGATATGCCCCGAGCTGGTCTCCCGACGGGAGACGCGTCGCCTTCGTCGTGGCGCACGTGGGAGGAGGGCAGATCTACGTGCAGGATATGACCGTCGGTCGGTCCGTCCCGCTCACCGATGCGCAACGCATCAGCCTGCGGCCCGTGTGGTCGCCCGATGGTGAATGGATAGCCTTCCTGTCTGTTCGCGGGACTGATCTCGCGCTGTGGGTCATGCGTGCCGATGGGAGCGGGCAACGACGCCTGGCGCCCGCGGCTGGGAACCTCAGCGTGCTCCCTGTCATTTCCTGGATTCCTCACAGGTGATCAGACGCGGGCTACCCACCGAGGTAGGCCTTGCGGACTTCCACGTTTGCTTGGAGATCCTTGGCCGAGCCCGAGAGCGCGATCTCGCCTGTCTGCAGGACGTAGCCGCGCTGGGCAATTTGGAGGGCCATGTACGCGTTTTGCTCCACCAGCAGGACCGTAGTCCCCAACTGATTAATACCGGTGATCGTCTCAAAAATCTGCTCGACCAGCACGGGCGCCAGCCCCATAGAGGGTTCATCCAGCAGCAGCACTTTGGGCTGAGACATCAGCGCCCGGCCGATGGCCAGCATCTGCTGCTCGCCGCCCGATAGTGTCCCCGCGACCTGGGCGCGCCGTTCCTTCAGCCGCGGGAACAGGGTGAAGATACGCTCCAGGTCTCCGTCGATGCCGTCGCGTTCGGTGCGGGTGTAGGCGCCCATGGAGAGGTTCTCGTGAACTGTGAGCTGGCCAAAGATACGCCTGCCCTCCGGTACCTGCACCACGCCTTTGGCGACGACCTCGTGCGCCGGCAGCGCGGCCAAATCCTGGCCGGAGAGCGTGATGCGGCCCTCTCGAGGCCGGAGCAGCCCACTGATGGTTTTCAGCGTCGTGCTCTTCCCGGCCCCGTTGGCCCCAATCAGGGTGACGATCTCGCCCGGGTCCACGTGCAGGGTGATGCCTTTCAACGCATGGATCTGACCATAGTAGACGTGGAGATTTTCGACGTCCAGGAGCGTCATCGCCCTACCCCGCCGCTTCGCTGCCGATGCGGCGCGTCCCGAGGTACGCCTCGATCACGCGCGGATCATTCTGCACGTCTTTCGGCGTGCCCTCGGAGATCTTCGTGCCGTAGTCCAAAACGGTGACGAGATCGGAGATGCCCATCACCACCCGCATCTGATGTTCGATCAGGACGATCGTGATCCCCCGCTCATTGCGTAGCCGTTGAATGAACGCCATCATCTCCATCGTTTCGCGTGGGTTCATCCCCGCCGTGGGCTCGTCCAGCAGCAGGAGTTTTGGCTTGGTCGCCAGCGCCCGCGCAATCTCCAGGCGGCGCTGATCGCCATAGGGCAGGTTCTTGGCCAGGAAATCTCCCTTGCCCCGCAGGCCGACGAACTGGAGCAAATCCACGGCCTCGCCGGTCGCCCGCTGCTCCTCCCGGACCATGTCCGGCGTGCGCCCAATCGCGCTCAGCCAGGATGCGTGCAGGCGGGTATGCATGCCGACGAGGATATTTTCCAGCGCCGTCATGTTCGTGAACAGCCGGATGTTCTGGTAGGTGCGCGCAATCCCCAGCTGCGCAATACGATCCGGCGTCATCTCATCCAGCATGATGCCGCTGAACACGATCGATCCCTCTTCAGCCCGGTAAAACCCGGTCACACAGTTGAAAAACGTCGTCTTGCCGGCGCCGTTGGGCCCGATGACGCTGTGGATGGATCGGTCTTCGACATCCAGATCCAGCTGGTTGATGGCGACCAGACCGCCGAAACGCTTGGTCAACTGACGCGACGTGAGCACCGCCATCGTGGATCTACCCGTCTCCTTCCTTCGCGCCTGCGAGTTCCACGGCGTGCCCGGGAACGGCTGGCGCCTGCGCTCCATCGTGGAGTTCGCGCCGCGCCACGGCGGTTGGCCATAGCCCTTCCGGACGCAACTGCATCATGACGATGAGCACGGCGCCATACACCAGAAACCGGAAGTCAGAAAATTCCCGAAGCAGTTCCGGCAGCCCAACCAGCGCCAGCGACCCCACCATGACACCGGGCAGGCTCCCCATCCCCCCTACGATAATCAAGGCCAGCACATTGATGGAGATCAAGACGTTGAAACTGTGTGGAAACACCGATCCCAGCATGACTGCAAAGATGGCGCCGCTGACGCCGGCAAAGGCTCCGCCGATGCCGTAGGCCAGCAATTTCACGTTGACCGTGTTGATCCCCAGCGCCTCGGCCACGTCCTCGTCCTCGCGGACGGCCATCCAGGCACGGCCCAGCCGGGAATCGCGGAGGCGGGCGGCGACGAAGGCCACCAGGGCGCTGGCCACCACCGTCAGATAGATCAGCTGCTGCGGCCCTCGAAACTCGAGGCCGACCAGCACCGGTCTGGGAATCCCCAGCACGCCCTGCGAGCCCCCGAGCCACGGCCGCAGGAAGTCGGACAGCACCAACAGGCGAATGATTTCGCCAAATCCCAATGTGGCGATGGCCAGATAATCGCCGCGGATGCGCAGAATCGGCAGCCCGAAAAACACGCCTGCAATCAAGGACACCACCGTGGCAATGGGGACCACCGTCCACCACGCCAGGTGGGCCACTGCGAGCGGGCCGGTGGTGGTCAGCAGGCCCACGGTGTAGGCGCCGATGGCAAAGAACGCCACAAACCCAAGATCGAGCAGCCCGGCGAAACCCACCTCCAGGTTGAGACCCAGCCCCATCAGTGTGTACAGACCGACCAGGACCAGCACCTGCGAGATGAAGAGACCGGCCACCCAGGGCAAGATCAGGATCGCGGCGACGACGGCGCCCATGGTGATCCACCGCAGCACCCGCCGCCGCTGGGGCGGCAGCCCGACGGCCCATCGACCGGCCGGTGCGCGGTAGCGGGCCCGGAGCACACTCAGTCCCGCTGCGAACACGAACAACAACACTGCGCCGTGCAGTGCCAACCCGTCGCCGGTAAACAGCAGACTGCGCAGGCCGGCCCGAACGCCGCTCTGCAACATCAGTTGCACCAGGTCCTGGAACAAACCGATCACAAAAGCCATGCTCAGCCCGGCGATGACCGGCCGGCGGAACCAGGGAGGGAGCAGCGGCGCCGCGGCCCCGATGGCGCCTGCGCCTGTCTGAGCAAGCATCATGAGAGGGACGCCGCCCAGGCCCCGGCCAAAGGAGAGGATCTCATACAACGGGGGTGAGGCATTGATCAACATGATGCGGAGATTGACCGACCGCCCGATGACAACAAGCAATTCCACCGCCACGCCCACGAGAGCGCCGGCCAACGCGCCCCCCACAATCCGCTGCCACGCCGCCCTGCCCGCCCAGCGGCGGGAGACCTGTGTCCCCGCGCCCAGCCCCGCAAGGAGGAGCAGCGCATACGCCAGCGAGAGCACGCCGGCCACAATCTGGCGGTGGGACACGGCCTCGACCAGACCCACCAGAGCCAGGAAGATTGCCCCGGCGCCCCACAGCGCCCCAGTCTGCACGACCGACCGCCACACGCCTCGCGCCGTCTTCGCCGCAGGCTCCATCAACGCCCTACGCTTTCTTTCCTGCCAGCCGCTCCCCCAGGATCCCTGAAGGGCGGAAGATCAGCACCATGACCAACATGGTGAAGGCGATGACGTCTTTCAATTGGTACGGAGCCACGATCCCGAGCCCGTCGAGCACGAGGATCGGACCCACGGACTCGAAGAGGCCCAGGAACAGCCCTCCCAGCATCGCGCCCGGAATGTTCCCGATGCCGCCCAGCACCGCCGCCGTGAACGCTTTGATGCCCGGATAGAATCCCATAAAGAAGTGCACCTGCTTGAACACGAGTGCATACAGGACACCGGCGGCGCCAGCCGCGGCGGCGCCCACGGCGAACGTGATCACGATGATCCGGTCGACGTTGATCCCCATCAACGCCGCCACTTCCATGTCTTCGGAGACGGCCCGCATCGCCGTGCCGGTCTTGGTGCGCATCACAAACAGGTACAACAACCCCATCAAGATCAGGGTGGCCACAATGACCACGGCCTGCGTCCGCAGAATGCCAATCCCGAAGACATTCCACTTCCCCTTGAAAACCTCGAACTCCGGATAGGCCTGGAAACCCGAGCCATACAGCCCCCGCACGGCGTACTCGATGAAAAACGAGGCTCCGATCGCTGAGATCAGCGGCACGAGGCGGGGCGCTCGTCGCAACGGACGGTAGGCGACCCGCTCGACAAGCAGGGCCACGGACGTGGATGCGGTCACGGCCACCGCCAGAATAATCGCCAGACTCAACAGCGGCTGGCGATTGAAGACGCCGGCGCGATAGAGGGCACCCGCGGCATAATAGGCGGTGTAGGCCCCGCACATGAAGATGTCGCCATGGGCAAAGTTGATCATGCGCAGGATGCCGTACACCATGGTGTACCCTAGCGCGATCAACGCATAGACACTACCCTGGGAAACACCGAAGACCACGAAGTCGAGCCAGACTTCCCCCGCATATCGACCCGAGTAAAGTGTGCGGAACGTCCCGACGACCACGGCAGCGAGGACGGCCAGGCGGAAGGCCCACAGGAAAATGTCGATGACGGACAGCCGTTGGAGCCAGTTCCGCTGGATGCGTGCGGCCACAAGCGTCGCCGCCATTGGACCTCCTCGTCTGCAGTACGACACACCCCGCCCGAGGGGGGCGGGGCTGCAACTCGCGACACCACGAACAGGGGGATGAGCCAGAGGCTACGCCCCAGCTCATCCCCCCCAGACGTCGTCCGAGGGTCCTTGCCCTACGGGTAAATCTTCTTGGGCTCCTCCCCCGGATTCCACTTCGCCGGATCCGAGGAGTTGCTGATATAGACCGCAATCTTCGGGTCTGCGCAGTCGCCAGACTTGTTGCACGTGATCGTGCCGGTGACGCCCCTGAATCCCTTCGTCGCAAACAACGCATCTCGCAATGCCTTGCGGCCGATGTAGAGGTTGCCGGCGCCATCCTTCTTGCCCACCTTCTCGATGGCCGAGAAGATGATCATGGCCGCATCATAGGCGTGGGCGTGGAAGGCCGACAGCACGTTCTCTCCATACTTCTTCTTGTGTTTCGCCAGAAACGCCGTATACCGCGTGCCCAGCGCCGCTTCCGTCAGGTCGGGGCTGGTGTGGTACATGCCGACGACGGCATCGCCCCCCGCCTTGTAAAAGTCCGGCGAGAAAGTCCCGTCTGCCGACATCAGCTTCACGTTCTGCAACCCGGCCACTTCCTTCGCCTGACGGGTCACGAAGCCACCCGCGGCAATGAAGATCGGGTAATAGACCAGGTCCGGCTTGCCCGCGGCGATCTTGGTCAGCACCGGACGCATGTCGGTGTCAGTCGGGGCGATGGCTTCTTGGGAGGTGATCGTCCCGCCGAGCTTCTTGAAGTTATCGGCAAAGGCATTGGCAAGTCCCTCTGCGTATGGGCTGCCGTCGTGAATGGTGGCCGCCTTGCCGACCTTGAGCGACTTCCGCGCAAACTCCGCCGCGACTCTGCCCTGCACCAGGTCGTTGTGGGCCGTGCGCAGGTAGCCGTCAAAATCAGCACCGCGATCCGCTGCGGTCAGCTTGGGAGCAGTGTTGGATGGCGAGACCGTGACGATGCCGGCCTTCCACAAGATCGGCGCGCCGGGCACCGCCTCGCTGCTACAACTACTGCCGATCGCCGCGACGATATCCTGATTGGAGGCGAGCTTCGTCGCCGCGGTGACCCCGCCTTCCGCGTTGCAGCCTGAGTCCTCGCCGATCAACTTGATCGGGAAACCCAAGACGGTCTTTTTGTCGTCGACGGCGATCTCAATACCGCGCCGGCTGTCGACGCCCAGGGATGCGTCCGGCCCAGCCACCACCAACCAGTAGGCGATGGTGACCGGTTGCCCTTTGTTCACTTTCACCACACCGACTGAGTCGGTCACCGGTCCCATCGTCGCCGCGGGAGCCGCAGGGACGAAATAGGCACCGACTGCCAGCAGTAGCGCGACCGTCAATGTCATCAGAATCTGCAAGCGCTTCATTCGCATCTCTTCCCCCTTTAGCGTATCAGTTCGGGCTGAACGCCCACGGTGAGCAACTTCAGAACTGCGAGACCGCCGTGCTGGCGCTCACCCCCTTCTCCCTCATCCGCGGTGCCACACCGGCAGACCCGCACACGCATAGACACTCTGACCTTCCAGGGCGGGATAAGAGGTTCGCCGCACCCCTACCTACTCCTCCACGCTAACAGTCTCCCCGGTCTACCCGGTCTTCCCAGTCTACCCAGTCTAATGCATAAACGTCTGAGAGCTTGAGGTTGGTTCCCGCGCACCACGGGTGCTTTAGGACCGGGAAGACTGGGAGGACCGGGGAGACTGGGAAGACCTCGGTCTATGGGTAGATTCCTCGGGTCATCAGAGCGTCGGCCACT